>Ga0209682_10000791_pt1 | contig 10497 bp, 6 predicted proteins | sample DOMMetBare2Fresh_2_FD_187471 | JGI IMG/M metagenome (GOLD analysis project Ga0209682, IMG submission 187471) | Wetland sediment microbial communities from St. Louis River estuary, USA, under dissolved organic matter induced mercury methylation -... | ecosystem: Environmental > Aquatic >...
CACGTTGCCGCGGGTATCCGCCGAGAAGACTTCGACCAGATCATTGGTGGCATAGCTCGCATTGCCGACCACGTGTACCCGGCGGCCGAGGAGGAATCCGTTGCCGTTGAAACAGTAGGAACGGTATTGAAGCTGACTGTTTTCCGATTCCCAGGAGAAGCTGTAGGTGCCGAGAATCCACGGGCTCGCCGCCGGCCAGGCCGAAAAGCCCGCCGTGCCATAGGTCCCGCGGCCCGGGTTGAAGCCGATGGCCGCGGCGCGGACGTTGCTCCCCGGGAACGTGCCGCCGGTCGACCTCGACCGGTAGTGGCCGTAGCCGTCGAAGTCGGAGAACGTCTCGTCGGCCAGGGTGCCGCCGTCGTCCTGGAACACCGTGCGCTGCGAGGCCTGCCGTTGGTTCAGACGCGTCCAGTCCTGGAGGTCCGGTGTGAAAGAGGCCGGATCGGCGTCGCGCTCATAACGGACGTAGGTGCTGCGCAGGTGGGTCCCGTTCTGGTGGAAAATCTGCGAGGAGAGGAAGCGGCCGGCGCCATCGCCCGCCCGCTGGCGCGACAGCGGCAGGCCATACTCCGCGATCTGGCCGGAGGTGCCGCAGGCCCCGGCACAGACCGAAAAATAGCGGGTCGCCTGATGCCCCAAGGGATCGGCGACGCTGTTGATCAGCTCCGCGTAGACGCCGGGAGAGACCGGGGTGCCGAGGGCCGTCGCATAGGTCCAGGTGCCGGTTACCGTGCCGAGCTCGTCGCGCAACTTCCGGCTCCCCACGCCGGTGGTGTTCTGCCAGAAGCTCCGGTTGGTCGACTGCGTCGGATATCGATAGGGAAGGCCCGTGTTCTTGAAGTAGACCCAATGGGTGCGGTTGTGGAGGTCGGTGATCTTCCAGGGCCAGGGCAACTCCTCAGGTGTGCACGCGCCGCCGGGGCAACAGGTGTAGCAGATCGTGACGTAGTTGCCGAAACGGTCCTCGATCCGGGTCAGGTTGCCCTCCCCATTGAAGGTCTGGATGGAGCCGTCGGGAAATTCGATCTTGCCGTTCGCCTTGTCGAAGCGCAGATAGGTCCCGTCGCGGGTGTAGAGCACATTGGCCGCCGCGGACTCTCCCTCGTGCAGAGTCGGATAGAAGGTGTGCCGCGCGCCGTCCGGGCTCATCCAGGTGTCGCGAGCGGTTTCGAATTCACCCGGCGTGTACGGTGGATTCAAGCGGCCGAGCGAGAGCGTCCAAACCAGGCCGGCGTTCGACGTCCGGTACGGAAGGGATTGCGCAGTACCCAGATAGAGCTGGTGCTCCCAGACCTGGCTGTTGTAGACCAGCGTCAGGCCGTAGGAGAGCCCGGCGTTGACCGGGTAGCTCTGGCCGATCGGGAGGCGGATCACCAGGTTGCCGTTGAACAGGTTGACGTTGTCCACGTCACCCACGGCAAAGGAGGCCGACGGGTTGAACCCCTGCGCCACATTGGGATGCTGCTGGGCGGCGGCCGGCGCAAAGGCCGAGGCCAAGGCGATAGCACCTCCGGCAGCCAGCGCGATGGCACAGCAGAACCCGTTGAACCCTCTCGAAGGGTGCCGAAGGCGGAGGCACTTATCGAGCCGCGCGGAAAAGTTGGCGAGCCGCGGGAGAAAGTTGGCGAGCCGCGAAGGAAAGCTGCCGAGCCGCGGAGAAAAGCTGCCGAGCCGCGGGAGAAAGTTGCCGAGCCGCGGAGGAAAGTTGGCGAGCCGCGGAGGAAAGTTGGCGAGCCGCGGAGAAAAGTTGGCGAGCCGCGCGGCGAAGCTCGGGAGCCGCGGAGCGAAGTTGCCGAGCCACGGAGCATGGCTGCGGAAAAAACGACCGAGACTGCCCGGCCTGCGGAAAGGTATACGGCTTCCAGGATCCGCGCCGCCTAAAGTCCCAATCGCCGCATCTTGGAGCGGAGGCCGTTGCGGGAGAGGCCGAGGAGGCTGGCCGCCTTCCTCTGGCTTCCGGCCTGCTCGAGCGCGGCGGTCACGGCCTCGAGGTCGTGAGCGTCGAGGGACGTTTTATAGTCGACCCCTTTCGCCGTGGCGGGCACGGAGGAGGGAGACGGCGGCGGGGCCGGGCGAGGAGGCGCGGGCTCCGGGTGGGGAACGGCCAGCCTTTCGGGGAGCGCGTTCGTCAAGGAGGACGGCCGGCCGCTCCAGTTGCGGATCAGGAACTCATGCGCCTGCGCGAGCTCGGCGTCGCCGGGGCGGCCCACCTGAACCGCCGCGAGGAGGTCCTGCCAGGCCTTGCGGATCTGCCGGTTGAAGGCCCGCTCGACCCGGCCGCCCTCCTTGAGTGCCTGGCGGCACACCCCGGCCGCCTTCTTCAGATCCCCGCGGCGGCAGTGGAGCTCGAACAGTGTCAGCAGCGTGATGAACGCTTCCTTGTACTGCTCGTCGTCCAGGTAGGCTTGAAACAGCTCCTCGTAGATCTTCTCGGCCTCCCGCCCCCACTGGTTTCCCTCCAGCAGCCGTGCCTTCAGGTACCGCACCCGCCTCTGGGCGCCGGGGTCCGCGGCCTGGTCGAAGATGGCCTTTGCGTCGTTGAACACGTGCAGGGCCTCGCGCGAGCGGCCCTTGATCACCAGCGCCTCGACGATGACGCCGCTCGCCAGCAGCTCGAGAGGCCCGTCGGCCGGCCCGAGATGTTGCAGGGCCTGCCGGGCGGCGGCGATCGCTTCGTCGGCCCGCCAGACCGAGAGAAGGGTGCCTGCCTGGAGCACGGCGGTCTTCGCGATGCCGTACCCGTCCCCGAGCTCCTGATAGATCTTCATCGCACGTTCGCTGTAGGTGAGGGCCGCTTCGAGGTTGCCGGTGTCCGAGCACAGAAGAGCATGGATGTGCAGGAGAACGCCCTCCAGCGCGGGGTCGCCGGTACCTTCGGCGAGGGCCGCGCCCGCCTCGGCAATGCCTTGGAGAGAGCCGTCCCAGTCGGCCTGGAGGCGCCGGCAGTTCGCGAGGGCGGTGAGGGCCTTGCCGCGGAGGTCGTTCCTGACCGGTTCCGGGCACCGGCTCTCCGGCAACAGGCCGGCGACCTTGTGGGCGAGGCTGGCGGCCTCCGCGCCGGCGTGGGGGTCGGCGGTGCCCGGTCCCCACGCCTCCTGGATCGCGATCCGGACGAGCGCCTCGCTCCGGTAGGCGGTGATGCTGCGCACCTGCGCCACCTGCTCGTTGAACGGCAGCTCCTTGAGGCCGGCCCACCAGCCGGCCGCCTTGAGCTCCTCCTCGGCGCCCCGCGCCTCGTCCTCCAGGCGGACCAGGAGGGCGGTGCGGCTGTTCATGGAGGACGCCGTCACGGGCTTGCACCGCGTGGCGACCTCCGCGGCGGCGGCCCGGCACCGGCCGCAGCTCCAGAGATGCCGGGCCGTCCGCTGCATCTCGGGCTCGGTGACGGGTTGGGTCAGGAACCGCTCCAGATCCACATCTGTGAAGTGGTGCTCCATCGCGCCTCCAAGAAAATGCGTGCCTCAGTATAGCGGAAAGGGTGGCGACCGCAAGCGTCGCCACCCTCCTTCTGGAAGCGAAGGTGCCCGGCCCGCCCGGCGGCGAGCCGTTACCCGAGCGGGTCCCAGTGATTACCCGCATCCGGGGCGGCATTGCCGCCGTACGGGTCCCAATGGTTCCCTGCATCCGTGCCGTCGGCGAGCCAGGCGCCGAGGACGAGCATCAACACCACGAGAGACGTGCGGAACATGGAGCCAGCCTTTCCGGGCGGTGGAAGGACGCCTGGCTCGTGAGGTGAGCCAGGGTCGTGCGAAGTACCACCCGGCGCAGTGTGTGGTTTTGCCGGCGCCGGGACAAGCGAGAGTCAGGGCCGGGTGGTATCGAGGAGCTGGTCCGGCGCGAGCGGCGCCGGCCGGCTGATCCCCGGCAGCACCCGCCCGTCGAGGTCCGCGAACGCCGGATCGTCGGGCGCGGCGCCGAGGAGGACGGCGGCGGTCGGGTAGATGTCGACCAGGCGGGCGCCGGGGAGTGTGGCGTTCGCCACCACGCCGGCGCCGTTGAGCACCAGCGGGGTCAGGATGGCTTCGCGCTCGAGGTTGCCGTGATCGCCCTGCTGCCCGCGGAGGAACGTCCAGCCGAGGCGGGCCGTGACCGTCAGGTCGCCGGTGAACCGCTGCGGATGGAACGCTTTTTCGACCAGGGGGACGGCGGCGGGGTAGCGCCCGTTGCGGGTCCGTTCGATCCAGGTATCGACGTCGAAGAAACGGGTCGCGGAGAGCGATCCGCTCCGCGACACGAGCGGCGCGACCTCCGGATCGTCGAGGTAGTCCAGAGGGTCCGCGGTGGCGCCGTCGGGGACGACGTAGGCCCAGCGGCGGTTCTTGCCCTCGCCCCGCTCGATCACCCGGGCGCTCCGCCCCTCGCCGGCCAGCAGCTCGACCTCGCGCGGTGCCACCAGGCGCAGCACCTGGCTCACGCCGGGGTGCTCCGCGAGCTGCCGCGCGATCTCCTCGACGTCGGGCCGGCGGCGCGCCCGCTTCACCTCGCCGGGGACGGCGTCGGAGCCGTCGAGCCAACCTCCCGACGGGGTGCGCAGGTAGACCTGCGTCACGTTCGAGCCGCCGGAGACGAGGATGACGTCGGGCCAGCGCGTCCAGCGCGATCCGAGCCGCTCGCGCAGCACGACCTGGGTGACCGTCGAGGCGTCATAGGTGACGAGGTCTCGTTTCTGGAAGAACTCTCCCAGGTCGAGGAACCGCCCGGAGGGGGCCATGCCGTGGTCCCCGAAGAGGAAGATCGTGGTTTCGTCGAGCACCGACCGGCCCTCCGGCGTCTTCTCCCGCCGCAGGGTCTCGGCGATCTCCCCGATCAGCCCGTCGGTCGCCACCAGGGCGCGGCGGACCTCGCGCGAGGCCGGCCCGTGGAAGTGCCCCTTGAGGTCGACCTCGTTGAACACCACCAGCGACACCTGCGGCACCCCTTCCTGCCGGATGTGCTCCAGGAGCTCCTCCACGGGCTTGCGGTCGCCGCTGCCCACCTCGCCCGCACCGAGGACCTCCAGCGCCGCGGCGCGCGCGATCGCCGAGGTGGTCAGGATGCTCCCCGGCCCGTCCCAGCGTCCTTCGAAGACCGTCACCGCGGAGAGCCCTTCCCGCGTCGCCGCCTTGAGGAGGTTGGGGAGGGGCCAGTTCCAGGTGTCGGGCTCGGTCAGATAGCGCACGATGCGCCGGTCTTCACGGTCGAAGGCGTGGACCGCACCGGGCGCGGGCAGGCTGTCGAGCTCGACCCAGCGGCCACAGAGGAGCTCCGGCACCGAGGGGGCGGTGGCGGAGGGGAAGGTCGAGATCGCCCGGGTGCGCAGCGTGGGGCGCTCCGCGAAGAGGCGCTCCAGGTTCGGCAGCTCGTGCGCCGCCAGGGCCTCTTCGAAAGGCCCCACCGGCAAGCCGTCGATCATCAGCAGAAGGACGTGCCGTTCGCCCGGATGGAGCTCCGGCAGCAGCGTCACGCCCGGCGCCGCGGCCCCTGGCGGGGGAGAGGCGGCGAGCGCGCCGAGGACGAGCAGGGCACCAACGACAGACGGCCGAATCTTCCGCATGCTTCCCTCCAGCCGGTCCGCGCCGCCATGGCGTGGACCGGAACACGTCATTATCGCCTCATCGTCACGCCGTTGTCACCGAAAGGGCATCCGCGCGTCGTCCGCAACCGACGGGGGGCTTGACGATCCGGGCCGGGATCTCTACGCTCAACACAGCAGTGGCGAAAGTTTTGGTCGGACCGCGCGAGGCCCGGCCTCGGCCCCACAAGGAGGTCTCGGCATGAAACCCTTCACCTGGGCATTGCTCTCGTGCGCGGTGGTGCAGGCCGCCGCCGGTGCGCAGGCTCCTCCGTCTTCGCCGGAGGAGGAGCCTCTCCCCTTCATCGAGCCGGCGGAAACTCATGAGATGGCCGAGCTCGCGGCGGTGGCGGAGGAGCACCCCGCGCAGAACGGCCGCTGGAATCTGTTGCCGTTCACCATGCCGATCAATCCGGTGCACGTGGCGCTGCTGCGCACCGGCAAGGTCCTGGTCGTCTCGGGCTCCGGCAACGATCCCGACAACCACCGGTTTCAGGCCGCCGTCTGGGACGTCGGGAACGGCACGATCCGCACCTTCAACCTCACCTGGGACATGTTCTGCAACGGCATGGTGATCCTCCCCGACGGCAGGCCTTTCGTCCTCGGGGGCACGCTGAAATATGACCCGTTTCTCGGCGAGCCCCGGACCTCCGCCTTCGATCCGGGCAGCGAGAAATTCGTCTCCCTGCCGGAGATGAGCGGTGGCCGCTGGTATCCCACGGGGACGGTGCTGGGTGACGGGTCCGTCCTGGTCTACTCCGGGTTGAACGACACCACGGGGAACGTCAACCGCACGGTCCAGATCTGGAAGGGCAAGGCCTGGACCCCTGCCGGAACCGTCTTTTCCGGCGTCCCTCTCTATCCGCGCGAGCATCTTCTGCCCAATGGAAAAGTCTTCGAATCGGGCGCCAATCGCGACTCGAAGATCTACGATCCGGTCGCTCACACGTTCACCACGGTGGCCACGACACGATTCGACCGCGCCCGGGACTATGGCACTTCGGTCCTGCTGCCGTTGACCCCGGCCAACGGATTCAAACCGAAGGTGATGATCCTCGGCGGGTCGAGCCCGGCGGCGACGGACACCACTGAGCTGATCGATCTGTCGGTCCCGTCGCCGCAATGGGTTTTCGGGCCGCGGATGAACCGGCCGAGAATCCAGTTGAACGCGACGCTTCTGCCCAACGGAAAAGTCCTGGTGTCCGGGGGATCGGAGCAAGACGAGAGCAACGCCACCGCGGTGAAGGAGGCACAGCTCTACGATCCGGAGAGCAATACCTTCAGCTCCGGCAGCACCATGGCCTTTCCGCGGCTCTACCACTCGAACACCCTGCTGCTGCCGGACGCCACGGTGGCCGCGTTGGGAGGCAACCCGAAACGCAAGGTCTACCAGCACGAGATCGAGATCTACGTGCCGCCGTATCTGTTCAACGCCGACGGCAGCCCCGCCAAACGGCCGGTCCTCACCGGCGTTTCATCCCCGGCCATCCGGTATGGCGCGGAATTCAAGATCCGCACTCCGGACGCGCCGGACGTCAAGTCGGTCGTGCTGATCCGGGCCGGCGCGCCGACGCATGCCTTCGACATGGACCAGCGGCTGGTCGGCCTGTCGTTCACCGCCGCCGGCGGAGCCCTGAAAGCGCGGGCGCCGGCGAACGGCAACCTCGCGCCCCCCGGCTTTTACCTGCTGTTCATCCTGAATTCCAAGGGCGTGCCGTCCATCGCGCAATTTGTACGCCTCCGGCCTTGACGCTCGGCGGCCCGGTGCTTCATGCGCAAACCCGTCCCCCCGGCCCATCCGGGCCGGCCTTTCGTCGAGAGCGAGCTGCGCCGCCGGAGCTGACTTTCTTCTACGCCACCCTTGCCTCCGGCACGATCCAGACCGGGCACGGGCTCCGGTGGAGGAGCTCGAGCGAGGTGTCGTGGGTGAAGAGGCGGCGCAGGAAGCTCTTCGCGTGCGCGCCCATGACCAGGTAGGAGGTCCCGAGACGTTCCGCGGTCTTCGGGATTTCGACGGCGGGATCGCCGGAGGCGGTGTGCAGCCGGACCCGGCCTTCCAGGTCGAGGGGGACCAGCGTCTGGAGGCGGAGATCGGCGTAGCTGAGACGCGACTCCGCCGGATCTCCGGAGAAGATCCCGATCGAGGCCGGATCGAGCAGGGTGTGGCGCGACGGCCTGGCCACGTGGAGCAGGTGGACTTCGAGGGGAAGGACGCGCGCCAGGTCGAAGGCAAAGGAGACGGCGGGCTCGGACGAGGCGGAGAAGTCGGTCGCGACCAGCAGGCTGGAGAGGGCCTTTCCGCCGGCCGGCTGCAAGGGCTGAGCGGTCAGGGTGGCTCCCTGGCGCAGAACCAGGACCGGGCAGCGCGACCGGTCGACGATCTGCTCGGCCACCGAGGAGTGGTCCTCCGTGCTCGGCCCGTGCGTGGCCATGACCACCAGGTCGGCGCCGGTCCGCTCGATCATCTGGAGGATGCTGGGGGCCGCCACGCCGTCACAGATCTGCGCTTCCACATCGAGCCCCTCGGGAAGGCGGGCGAGGAGGGTGCGCAGGCGCTCTGTGGCCGTTTCTTCGCTGGAGCCCGCGTCCGGATGCTCTTGTTGCCACATCCAGGACATGGAGACGCCGAGCGGTGCACGGCAGAGGTTGTGGAGGAGGATCAGACGGGCGCCGAACGTGCGGCACACGTCGACGGCCAGGCCGACCTCGGCCGGGTCGAGATCGTCGAAGCCGATCGGACAGAGGACGGTGCGGATCTGGAGCATGGGCCACCTCCCCGCCAGGGCGGTCGAAAAGGTCTGGCTTCACGATCCGCTCCGCCCGGCTCCGCCGCAACGCGCACCCGGGTGGGCCGGCTCCTACCCGCCGCCTCCCGCCCCGACCCTCCCCCACGGAGCGGGAAAGGCGCCGTAGGCGGGCTTTGCAAGGTTTTGACGAGCGTCAGTACTTCCGGGCCCCAGCCGCAGCCCCCACCTGGGCGGGTGGGGATCACACCGCGACACGGTGCTCGAACACGTCGCGGGGGAACGCGTCCGCCGCCGGTGCGCGGGCGGCAAGGACCTCGCCGTAAGCGGCGAGGTAGCCCGAGACCATGCGCTCGGGAGTGAGCTCCAGAGCGCGGGAGCGGGCGCCGGCGGCGAGCGATTGGCGGCGCTCGGGGGCGTTGATCAGCGCCAGGATCTCGCGCTCCAGGGCGTCGGGATCGTTCGGCGGCACGAAGAGGGCACGGTGGCCCCAGATCTCGCGCAGGCTCGGGATGTCACCGAGGACGAGGGCACAGCCTCCGAGAGCGGCTTCGAGCACCGTGAGGCCGAACGGATCGTACCGGGCAGGGAAGGCGAAGATGGAAGCGCGGCCGATCCAGGCCGCCAGAGCGCGCTGCGAGAGGCGCCCCAGGAGGCGCGTGGCGTGTGGCCGGATCTCGCTCCCTTCGGGGCGGTCACTGCCGCCGGCCACGAAGATCGGCCAGGGGAGCCGGTCCGCCACCCGCTCCAGCGCCTCCAGGTTGTCGGCTTCATCCCACAGGCGGCCGCAGGAGAAGACCATCGGCTCCTTCGCCGCGGGGCGGAAGAGGCCGGCATCGCGTCCGTTCGGGATGATGCACGTGCGCGGGACCTCGCCGTAGAACGCGGCGAGGGAGGCGAGCCGGGAGGCGGAGGGTGCAACGACCAGATCGGCGGCGCGGAGGCCCGCGGCGACCTCCATCTGGTAGCGGTCCCAGCTCTCCGGCGCCTCCTCTCCCTTGACGGCACGCCACCAGGAGAGGACGCAGGAGTGGCCCGCGGAGATCACCGGTGCGCTCCAGGGGAGGGCGGCGTGCACGTAACCGTTCAGATGGACGACCTCCGGGGAGATCCGGCTCTCCAGATTGAGCAGCCAGTCCCCCGCCTTCTCGACGTCGCGCCAGGGATCTTCCATCCACTCCGCCTTGAAGTGGCTCTCGAACACCCGCAGTCCCGGGATGCGGTCGAGCTTGTCGCGCTGGAGCTCGTTGATGGGAGCGCCCAGCGTCGCCAGTGCCACTTCGACACCTCGCTCCCCCAGGCCGCGTGCCAACTCCAGAGAGGAATTCCAGACACCTCCGACGGTGTCCGTGGTCATCAGAACCTTCTGCGGCATGGGGGGCGGCTGGCTCATTCCGTCACCTCGTCTCGGGATACGCGGTCTCAGACTCGCCGGATGAGTCATCCAAGAACCGTGCCCGGCTCGCGGACGCTTCCGGTGCCCGTCCTCTCTTCTACGGAGAGCGGGGCCGAACCGCCACGGGCCTCTTCAGCCGACCATGCCTTCTCGCAGGGAAGCGCGTAAGATAGGCCTGATGCGCCTGCTCTCGCGTGGCATGATCCTCGAAGCCCTCGAGGCGATGGCAGGTGAGCTGGAGGCGATGGGAACGGCCCGGTGTGAGGAAATCGTGCTCGCGGGGGGTGCCGCTCTCGTCCTTTTGTACAACGCCCGCGAAGCTGAGTGCTTGGCGAGATGACGTGGACATCGGGGACGCTCGGCTCCTCCTGCCTGAGGTTCGAGGAGAGCGTGAGGAGGTGTGGCGTGCGATCGAGCCGTTCCTCGTTCCCGGCCGCGAGCTCAAGGCCCGATATGCCTTTGAAGACCTCTGGGAGTCCATCCATGGATCTTGAGGACCTCGTGCGCGCCCTCCTCCGCTTCGATGCACTGTCGGCACGGCAGTGGCTTGCGGACGCCCAGCGCTCCGGCCTGGTATGGACCGACGTACCGGCACCTGTGGGGCTGGACGCCACCGAGCTTGCGATCGCGGCCGGCGTCGCGGAGATGCTGGCGGAGCGGACCGGCCAGGCACCACCGAGTTGGGCGGCAAGTGTCCCCTCGGCACCGGCGCGCCTTTTCCTCGTCCGCTCTGCGGCAAGCATGCCGCGCCTGCGGTCCCTCTGTGAACAAGAAGGGCCCGAGCCGCTCAGGCGCCGCGGCCTCCT
>Ga0209682_10000792_pt1 | contig 10496 bp, 8 predicted proteins | sample DOMMetBare2Fresh_2_FD_187471 | JGI IMG/M metagenome (GOLD analysis project Ga0209682, IMG submission 187471) | Wetland sediment microbial communities from St. Louis River estuary, USA, under dissolved organic matter induced mercury methylation -... | ecosystem: Environmental > Aquatic >...
CTCTCTCAAGCCGTGCACAGCCTGCGCAAGGCGCTGGAGGACGATGCCCGGCAGCCCCGATACATCCAGACTGTTCCCAAGCGCGGCTACCGCCTGATCGCACCGGTCGTGGTCGAGGCGGATGCAGGAGCGGTCCTCGACGCTGTCCCCGAAGCGCCTCCCATTCCCGAGGCTCCTCCGATACCGGTTCCCCTCTCGCCGACGCGGCGGCGGACCTGGCGCTGGTTTCTTCTCGCGGCGCTCAGCCTCGTCCTGGCCGGCTGGTTTGGCCGGAACATGCTCGCCATGGTCCTGAGCCGGCAGGAGCCGTTGACAGCCCCGGACGACGCGCAGATCCGGATCGTCGTCCTCCCCTTCGAGAACCTGGGCAAGCCGGAGGACGCTTTCTTCGCGGACGGGCTGACCGAGGAGATCACCAAGGATCTCGCCTCCCTTGCGTCCATCCAGGTCATCTCGCGGACGACCGCAGTGGCCTACCGAGGGATGCACCTGCCTGTGCGCGATATCGGGAGGGAGCTCAACGTCGACTACGTCCTGGAGGGGACGGTCCGCTGGGCGCCAAAACCTGGAGGGCAGCCACGAGCACGCATCAACTCTCAGCTCATCCGGGCAAAGGACGATTCCCAGGTCTGGGGCAACTCCTACGACCGGGACGTGGAAGACATCTTCGAGGTGCAGGCCGAGATCTCCCGCCGGGTCATCAACCAACTCGACATTACTCTGATGCCGGGAGAGAGACCGCTCCCCCGCCTGCCGCCCACCGAGAATCTGGAGGCCTACCGCGCCTACCTGCGAGGCCTCGAGCTGAGAAACCAGCCCTTCTACTCAGAGGACCACATCCGGTCCTCGGTACCGATGTTCGAGCGGGCTGTGGCTCTGGACCCCGGCTTTGCCGCCGCGTGGGCCGAGCTTTCCCAGACCCAGTCCTACCTTGCGTTCAATTCCGATCAGTCGCCAGCCCAGGTGGAGAGGGCGCGGCTCCCTCTGGAACAGGCTCGCGCCATCGATCCCGACCTGCCCGAAGTCGTTCTGGCTCAGGCGTACTTCACCTATCGCTGCCTCGGGGACTACGAGGCGGCCGAGAAACAGCTCACCGCCGCAGCTCGAAAGATCCCGAACAACGCTAACCTTCTCCAGACGCTGGGATTTGTGCTGCGCCGAAGGGGCCGGCTCGGAGAGGCGATCGAGCGGCTCGAACAGGCCGCGTCGCTCGATCCGAACACGGTTCGGCTGACCTGGGCCATCGCCGAGACCTATCGGGCCTTGCGTGACTATGAGCAGGCGGATGTCTACTACGCCCAGGCCATTTCCGCGTCGCCGGACCAGGTCACCTTCTGGGAGGAGCGGGCTCTCAACAAGCTCGACTGGACGGGCGACCTCAAGGCCGCATTGGACATCCTGGAGGATTCGCCCGTTCGCGACGACCCCAAGCTCGCCTCGGCCTTCTTCCTCCTCGACTTCTACGGCCGCGACTACCGGCGTGCCCTGGCCCGGCTCACACCCCGGAACCTCGAATCGCTCGCGCCCCAACTGGAGAGCCAGATCGCCACTCTCGGCGTGATCGCTCGCGAGCGGCTGGGAGATCGGCGAGGAGCACTGGCTGCGGCCGAGGCGAACCGGGCAACCCTGGTGGCCAAGGTTGAACGCTACCCCTTGGATCCGGCCTATAGGGCCTATCTCGCGGTCACTCTGGCTCAACTTGGCAGGCCGGAAGAGGCCCGGACCCAGATCGACGAGGCTCACCGGCTGGTCCGCCAGGACGCTTTCGCCGGTCCTCGCATCCTCGAGGTCGAGGCGTTGATGGAAACCGTCCTGGGGCAGCCGAAGGATGCGGTCGGCCGGCTTTCCCGGCTTCTGGCCATGCCCTATCAGGGCGCCATCTCCGCGACCGACCTGCGGCTCAATCCGGCTTGGGACCCCCTGCGTGGAGATCCGTCTTTCGAGGAGCTCCTGTCGCGGGAGCCCTGACTGGGAAATCGCGGTTTTGTTCCGTCTGTGGACGGAGGAGAAAGGAGAGAGACGTCATGGCATCTTTCAAATCGAAGGAGCTCGTGTTCGGCCTTGCCCTTGACGATGACGATCCCGATGAGGAGCGCGTCTTCCTCCGGCTCGCGGGCTGCAAGGACGAAACGGCAAAGGCGCTCGTGTCGTGTGGGAGGACTCAGAACAAGGCGCTCACAAATACCAGGTGCGTGAAGTGCAAGGTGAAGAATGGCGGTTTCCAGGTGAAAGGGGCCGATGGTCTCAGAACTCTCAGGGAGGCGCTGAAGGAAATGCTCAATCAACTGGAGCCGGTCGAGGAGAGGCTCCGGGCTGACGAGGAAACCAAGGCCGCCCAGAAGGCGGCGGCGACCAAGAAGGCGGCGGTTGCCCATGGCCAGGAGGCGGCCAAGGCTCCCGCCAAGAAGGCGACGAAGCCTCCCGCCAAGAAGCGCTGATCCGTCTCGCCTCAACCCGGGGGAGAGGGCTATGGCACCGGCTATGGCGCCGGGCTGTAGTCCCAGATCCCCCGGCCATAGGTGGCGAAGCGCACCACTCCGGCGGCCGGGACGCCTTCGACGTCCCGGTAGGCGGTCAGTGGCGCTTCGGTGCCGAGGAGGCTGACCCAGGTGTCCGTGGCCTCGTCGTAGTGGAATGGCCCGGCCTGGGTCGCGGCATAGAGCTCTTGCCGGCCCGGATCGCCGAAGGCCAGTGCGTTGACCAGGGTTCGTGGCAATCCGGTCGCCCGGGGCTCCCAGGTCGCTCCTCCGTCGGAGGTCCGGTAGACGGAATTTCCGTCGAAATAGCTGCTCCCTGCGACGTAGAAGGTGTCCGCGTCCGTCGGTGAGGGGAGGACGTCGGTGGAGTAGAAGTTGTCGATCTTGTGGCCCAGGGTCCAGGTCTGGCCGTTGTCGCGAGTGTGCCAGAGCCGGCCTTGCGCCGTTGCGGCCACCCAGCGGCCCGGATCGGCCGGTGAGATGGCGAAGGCGGAGACGTAGTCGCCATCGGACCCGGCTCCGAAATCCTGCGGCAACGCCTCGGTGGCATAGTCGTTGGCCGCCTGCCGCACCACGCGCCAGATCCTTCGGTCACCGAAATAGACCACCTCGGGATCGCCGGGATCGGCGGCGAGCGGGGCGATCCAGAATTGGCGGAGCTCGTCCGGCGGTGGCGGGAAAGGGAAGGACTCCAGATCCGCCGCGCCTTCGCGCATCTGCACGAGCACGAAGCCGGGATACGAGGAGTACAGCATGTTGTGCGTGCCATCGCTGGAGGTCAGGCTGCCATAGTCGCCGCTGATCAACTGATCGAAACCGAGCACGGCGCGGGCGCTCGGGCGCGAAACCTGATAGCCCTGATCCTGCGCTCCCGCCGCGATCCGGTTGCTGTTGTTGACCGACGTCAGGATGCCGTAGTACTCGCTGTTGCCGAGCCCGTAGCGGGTGACGTTGCGGACCGTCAACCCGCCGTCCTCCGAGCGGTACGTCCCGCCGTCGGTATTGAAGAAGACCGTCTCCTTGCCGCGGTAGTACAGACAATCGATGCCCATCACGTCGGCGTGCAGGCGGGTGTCGGGCGCCTGGTAGTACTCGTACCAGGGATGGATCACCTTCAAGGTGCGTCCCGCGTCGGTCGAGCGGTACAGGTCGATCCCGCCGAAGAAGACGAGCTTCGGGTTGGTGATCGAGGCGTTCAGCGCTTCCCAGAAGAACGGAGGCTTGGCGCCCTCCCGCCAGGTGCGGCCGCCGTTTTCCGAGACGAAGAACGCCCAGGTGTTGGTGTCGCGGGCGGCGACGTAGAAAGTCGGGGCTCCAGCCTCGGAGCCGGCCAGGATCACGTCGTGCGTCGTGACCGGCAGCCGGCCGATCCGTTTGAAGGTCGTACCGCGGTCTGTGGACTTGCGCAGCTCGCTCTGTACCATCAAATAGATCGGGCCGCCGCGGACGCGGTCCATCCAGAGGTCGGGGATTCCCAGGCAGGGACCGGAAGAGACGGCGGTGAGCTGGAGACCTCCGTCCTCGGAGCGGTAAAGCGTGTAGCGCCCCGCCGAGGCGCCGAGCACGTAGACCGTCCGGGGATGGACCGGGTCCCGGAGGATGCGCGCCACCCATTCTCCGATGACCGGCCCGCCGCGGGCGACCGACCAGGTGGCGCCGCCGTTCGTGCTGGTATAGACCGGGCCGTTGTCGCCGGAGGCCACCCACACCTCGGGATGCCCCGGGACGGCCACCAGCGACCGGACGCCGAGGCCCAGGCCGTCCGACCGCGGCACCCAGCTCCGGCCGCCTGGCAGGCCCGAGAAGATTCCGCCGGCATCGGTGCCGACGAGGAGCGTCTTGCCGTCGGCGCCCACCACCGTGACATAGGTGCGGCCGGACTGATCGAAGCTCCCGCGTTCCCGCCAGGCCGGCGCGGCGGCACGCCCCTCCCGGAGCAGCGCGGCGCGGGCCTCCAGGTTCCGGCGCCGGTTTCCGGCTTCGATCGCCCGCCAGACCTCCGGGGGCGCGCCGTGCCGCATCTCCTCCCAAAGCTCACGAGCCCGCTGGTGCTCACCCTCCTGTTCCGCCGTCTCGCCGAGCTCGGTGGGCGGCGGAAGGCGCCGCAGACGGTTGGGCGTGTCGCAGGAAGCGAGCAGGAGAAGAGAGATGCCGGCGAGCAGAGTCCGGCGCACGTTGGCGGTTCGAGAGGTCATGGTCCGGTTCGTCCTCCGGCTCCCAAGGGAGCGTCCTGTGCCGGGAGCAGACCCATGATACGCAGGAAGACGGGCTCACGTTGCAGGGAGGCTTATCTCCGCGCGGCGGCGCAGGGCTCTCGTCATCTGTGTGCTTCAGGCGTCACGGTGCTCCAGCCGGTTCCACCAATGCGCATACAGAAGGACGCCTCGCGGAGATCTGCCGAGATACCCCTTGACAAACAGATCGTCATGGTAGATCGTATTCACATTCCAGGGCCGATTACCGGCTCTGGCTTCAACGGGCCTCGGGAAGGCTCAGACAGGAGAAAGACCATGACGCAGGAAACGACGGTGCAGGGACGGGTGGGGAAGTTGCAGCGGTTCATCGCGCGGTTGAGCAGCAACCGGGAGGAGCTCCAGCACATGGAGCCGAGCCGCGTGCGGCTCGAGGGGCTGTTCGGCCAGATCCAGGAGGCCGCCGACCGGCAGGCCCTCCACACCGCCGGCAAGCAGGAGGCCTCCCAGCAGCTCCAGAGCTTCCTCACGGACGCGGAGCGGCTGGCGACCGTGCTGCAACTGGCGGTCAAGCAGCACTACGGCATCCGGGCCGAGAAGCTCGCCGACTTCGGCCTGAAGCCCTTCCGCGGCCGCAACCGCAAGGCCACCGCGAAGCCGCCCGCCGAGGCGGCCACCCCCGCAACCGATCGCTCGTAAAGTGACCTCGCCCTTCGGGGACGTGCCCCGCACGTCCCCGCCTCTTTCGCCCCGCCCTCCGCCGCCCGGTCTCGCGAACACGCCGCCTCCGATTACCCCCAAAGCCCCACCGCACTCCCCCTGGGAGCGCCGCCATCTCCGCGCAGGCCCAAAAAATAAGCTTCTGAGGTCAGCCCGTAAGCTTATTTCCGGGAACTTATCGATAAGTGCCGACCCCGTAAGCTCAAGTGGCGAGCCCGTAAGCTTATTTTTGGCGACATCTGGGGAAGTGCTGACCCCGTAAGCTTATGTGGCGAGCTCGTAAGCTTATCTCTGGGAACATCTGGGGATGTCCTGACCCCGTAAGCTTATGTGCTGACCTCGTAAGCTTATTTCTGGAAACATCCCGGGAAGTCCTGACCCCATAAGCTTATGTGGCGAGCCCGTAAGCTTATCTCCGGGAACTTATCGGGATGTGCTGACTCCATAAGCTTAAGTGGTGAGCCCGTAAGCTTGTCTCCGGGAACTTATCGGGATGTGCTGACTCCATAAGCTTAAGTGGTGAGCCCGTAAGCTTGTCTCCGGGAACTTGTCGGGATGTGCTGACTCCGTAAGCTTAAGTGGCGAGCCCATAAGCTTGTCTCCGGGAACTTATCGGGATGTGCTGACTCCGTAAGCTTGAGTGGCGAGCCCATAAGCTTATCTCCGGGAACTTATCGGGATGTCCTGACTCCGTAAGCCCATGTGCTGAGCCGTGCGCCCCCATCTCGCGGCCCTTCAGGCCGCGGGCTGCGGGGCCTGATGACCCAGGGTATCGGCCTGCGGCCTCAACCCTGGGCTGGGTTCTCCCGGCCCGTTGGGCCGGACGGGTTGTCACCCGCGTCGGACGCCAACGTGCCGGTCGAGGTATGATAGCCAGACGCTCCGCCGTTGGGTCGTTCACCGGCACAGTGATCGGCGCGTGCGCCAAGAGGGACAGGTTTCCACTTCTGGACAGGAGCTATCCGTGACGCGACTCTTCATGGGCTTTCTGGTGGGCTGCCTCGGCGTGTTCTTGATGAGGCAGGCGACAGATTCCGCATCCGCACGCACGACAGGAGAAGAACCGATGCGTCTTGGTAACTTTTCGGTGAGCCTGGCCGTCAAGGACATCGCCAAGTCCCGCGAGTTCTACGAGAAGCTCGGCTTTCGCGCAATTCTTGGAGACCAGAAGCAGAACTGGCTCATCCTCCAGAACGAGACGGCCACGATCGGACTCTTCCAGGGGATGTTCGACAAGAACATCATGACGTTCAATCCTGGCTGGGACAGATCCGGCCAGACGTTGCCGGACTTTGACGACGTTCGGGACATTCAGCGGAAGCTCAAGGAGCGTGGCCTCACGTTGGCGCCTGAGGCGGATGAATCCACGACGGGCCCCGCAAGTCTGATGGTGCTCGATCCCGATGGGAACCCGATCCTCATCGACCAGCATGTGCCAAAACAACAGAAGTGAAGGCCGATGCGGGCCGGAGCGAGCCAAGGAGAGGCAGGTACCATGAAGAAGAGCCCGTCGAAGAGCGCCGAGTCTCCATCTGAGCTGATCGACGCGAGAATCGAGGAGTTGGGCGATTGGAGGGGCGAGATGCTCTCCCGGCTCCGCGCCCTGATCAAGGAGGCAGACCCCGAAGTGGCCGAGGAGTGGAAGTGGGGAGGTCCCGTCTGGTCGCACAGCGGGCTGATCTGCACCGGCGAGACGTACAAGAAAGCCGTGAAGATGACTTTCGCCAAGGGAGCCTCCCTGGAGGACCCTTCAGGCCTCTTCAATTCCAGTCTCGAAGGCAACACCAGGCGCGCCATCGACGTCCACGAAGGCGACAAGCTGGACGCGGAGGGTCTGAAGGCTCTCATTCGGGCCGCCGTGGCCTTGAACAAGTCTCCGGCGCGGGCGTAGAACGTGGCGCCGTGGGCCCGGGATACGACATCGCCAGGGGGCGAGCTACAATCATCCCTCCTTCCTGGAGGTGCGATGTGAGGAGTCGCGCATGAGCGAACCGGACGAGAGCGAATCTGCCGATCTCAAATTTCTCCAGTCGATGAAACACCCCGAGGCGCGCGCGGCCGCGGTGGGGGCATTATGGCTGCGCTCCGGGGGGTCCGGAGATCCGGCGGACGAATCGTTCATGGCCGGCCTCCTGGCGGACATCCTGGAGCTCGCCTGGCTCAGCCCCACGACCCGGCGGATGACGCTCGTCATGCTGCGCTCGACCCGTGGCTGGCCGCGGCGCGAGCTTGCCAAGGTCCTCGCCGTCTCGCCCATCGATTACAGCCGCATCGAGCTCGGATGGCGTCCGCTGAGCCGGGAAGGATTGGAGAAGGTCGCCGCCGCCAGGGAGCTGCCCCGCTTGCAGTTGGAACATCTCCTCTTGAAGACGCACGCCTTGATGGTCTCGATGGACACGGCGTGGGAGATGAAATGGCAAGAGGTCCTGGAGCCGCTCGGTCCTCGCGAGAGGAGAGCCCTGATCCTGGAGGACAAAGAGCTCCGGAACTGGGGTCTGGCCGACCTGATCTGCACCAAGTCCATGGAGGCCGGCGATCCCGGCGAGGCGGTGGCGCTGGCGGAGCTTGCCCTGCTCATCTCGGAGAATGTGCATCAGCTTTCGGAAGAATTCTCGCGGCGCATCCAGGGCTACGTCCGGGGGCACCTTGGCCATGCCCTCCAACGCCGCGGCGACCAGGCCGCCGCCGCGGCGGCGTTCGCCGAGTGTATCGAGCTGTGGGCGGCCGGCGATGGGGTGGAGAGAGAGGAGCAGGCCTGGGCAGAGCGCCTGGCTTCCATCGTCCCCTCGTTCCCTCCGTCCCTGCCGCCGCGCCGGCGGTCCCCGCGGCGCAAAGGTCGTGGCGTGAGAGCCCGCAAGCAGTCAACTTGAGCCGTGGCACCGCGGCGCGCGACGCCGTGCTCGCGGGTGCCATGAGCATCGCGGCCTCCGACCCCTTTCTCGCCGAGAGCCACGCCTCGTTGGCGTTCGAGCTGGCGCGGCTCCTGCCGGCCGAAGGAACCGGCGCGCCGGGGTTGGAAGGGTTGCGACTTGAGATCCTAGCCCTTTTGTGCTCGGACACCGGCGACTACGGCACGGCGCTGTCCTGCGGCTCACAGGCACTGGAGATCTACCGGGACCTTCGTGACTGGGTCGCGTCGAGATGTCGCCGCCGCTCCAGCCGGTACGTCCAGGGGAACGGCGGCTGGTGGAAACGCTGGAGGCGGAAGGCGTGGCCGAGACGGGGAGAGGTGCGCCAGCCGTCGGCGTCGGAAGCGACGGGGACATAAGCGCCGTCCTGGAGGGTGAGGACGTCGAAGCGGAGGACGGCCTTGCGGGCGTCCAGCAGCCAGAGCTCCCGGACACCGGCGCGGGCGTAGAACGGCGGCAGCCGCTTCAGGTCCTTGCCGACCGAGCTGTTGCTGACGATCTCGACGATCAGGTCGACCGCCCCTTCGAAGGCGAGGATGCGGCCCTGGCCCTTGCGCCGGAGCGAGGGGACGAGCCGGACCCGCCCGCTCTCGACCGACTCCCGGAAGACGGCGATCACGCCGGGCTCGGTGGTGATGCTGGCGAAGGGCGACCGGAACCGGCAACTGTCCGACTGCACGACCCAGCCGGTGTCGATGGCCAGGTTTGCCAGGGTCCGCACGATCTCCACCTTCAAGGCGCCATGGGTGAACAGGTCTTCCGGGCTCATGTCCGCTTCGATCTCCCCTCCCAGGAAGTCGATGCGCCCGGAGTCGGGGAACGCATCGGAGTCGACCCAGCGCCAGAAGCCCTCGAACGTATGGGCGTACGCGGGAATCCGGAGACTCTCCACATCGTCCTCGCAGACCATCGCGTGCCGTCGCGCCATGTCCCGGAGTCTACCCCTTCGCGTTCAAGAGGCTCAAGAAGGATTTGCGGAGACCGCAGCCTCTTCGTCCACGAGGTCCCCGGCGCTCTGGCCGTCATCGCTCCGGGGCACCACGGCCCTCCCTCGCCAGCGCATCACCAGGAGGGTCCGGTCGTCGCCCGGCGGCTGGGTGCCGACGTGGCGCTCGATGGTGGCGATCAGCTTGTTGCGGACGTCCGCCGCGCTGACGTCCGCCGGGAAGCCTTGCAGCGTCTCCAGCACGCTGTCGTAGCCGAAGGGGTCGCCTTTCGCGTTGGCGGCTTCGATGAGACCGTCGGAGAGCCAGACCACCACGTCGCCGCGTTCCAGGGCCACCGACTCCCGGCCGTAGGTGCGGCCCAGGCCGCCCAGGGGCGAGCTGGGGAGGAGGATCTCGCGGGCCTTCCCCTGCCGGATGAGATAGGTGGGTGGATGGCCGGCGTTCAGCAGGCGCAGGGTGCCGGTCCGCAGGTCGAGCAGCCCGAGGGTGGCGGTGACGAAGGCGCGGCCGTCGCGCACCACGCGGTCGAGGCGGCGGAAGATCTCCTCGGGCTCGCTGGTCTCCTCGACCAGGATGAGCAGCGCCGCCTTGACCATCGCCATCCGCAGGCCGCTCGACAGGCCATGCCCCGAGACGTCGGCGATGATCACCGCCATCTCGTCTTCCGAGAGGCGGAGCACGTCGAAGTAGTCGCCGCCGATCGCCGCGCTCGGCTCGAACAGGGTGGCGAGCTCCATCCCCTCGCGGATCGGCAGGTTGGAGGGGATCAGGCTCTTCTGGAGGTCGCGGGCGATCTCCAGCTCCTTTTCCAGGGCCTCTTTCTGCGCCGCCGCGGCGACCAGCGACTGGAGGTCGGCCGACATCTCGTTGAAGGAGCGTTGCAGGTCGCCGAGCTGGTCGCGCCGGCGCACCGGGATGCGCAGGCCGAAGTTTCCCGCGCGCACCGCGGTGGTCGCCTTGCTCAGCCGGTTCACCGCCCGCGACAGGCCCACGATCATGTAGATGGCCATGATGGTCGCGATGAGGTAGACGTCGAACAGGAGGATCGTGAAGACGACGAGCGCCCCCCAGACGGCCGAGTCGACGTCGCCGGAGCTGGAGAAGAGATGGCGCAAAACAGTGCGCGGCGTGCTGTTCAGGGTGACGTGGAGCCGGGTGGCGAGCGCCCGGCCGGTCCCCAGGTCGAGCAGAGGGCCGGCGACCTCCGGCCACCAGAGGAGAGGGTCGTCCCAGTACTTCTCGCCGCGCGAC
>Ga0209682_10000793_pt1 | contig 10491 bp, 9 predicted proteins | sample DOMMetBare2Fresh_2_FD_187471 | JGI IMG/M metagenome (GOLD analysis project Ga0209682, IMG submission 187471) | Wetland sediment microbial communities from St. Louis River estuary, USA, under dissolved organic matter induced mercury methylation -... | ecosystem: Environmental > Aquatic >...
CGCTCTTGGCGCCGTCGAACTGCCCCAGCGCCTGCGCCAGGAAGGGCAGCACCGGCTGCATCGCTTCGAACAGCGTGTGCGGCGGGTTGGCCACGAAGACGCTGCTGCCCAGCATGCCGAAGCCGCGTGCGTCGGCCTGCGCCACCGTCAGGCGGGCGTTGAGCCAGCCCTTCTTGGCGCCCGCGTCGGCGGCGGCCTTCAGGCGCTGCGGCAGCTGCGAGGCCTCGATCAGCTGCAGCTGCGGCAGCCAGACGATGACCACGGCGTCGGCAAAACGCTCCAGCGCCTCGCGCAGCGCGGCCAGCGTGCGCGTGTAGTCGGTCTTGATCTCGTAGCTGGGGTCGATCAGCACAACGCCGCGCCGGGTGGGCGGCGGCAACTGGGCCTTCATCACCGTGAAGCCGTCGGCCGGCTTGACCTCCACCCTCATCGTGGCCGCCATGCTGTTCGTCCTGATGTTCTGGGGAGTGCTCGGCACGCCCCGGCCGCCGGAGGCCTCCTCCGGTCCGCGGCCCCGCCGCGAGGCCCTGGGCTTCGCCGCCATGGCCGCCGTGCTGGGACTGCTCTACGTCCTCTCTCGGCAGGTCAGCTTCGAGGGGCTCGCCTGGATCGAGCTGGCCCTGCTCGGCATGGCTCTCTTCGCCTGGTTGCGCCGCAAGGCGGTCGGCCGGCCGGCGCTCCATTTCATCCTGGGCCTGGCCCTCTGGGCCTGCGCCGTCGCCGTTCCCTGGCTGGCCGATCTCAACCGGCTGCCTTGACACCTTGCAGAGGAGGAATCGATGCGCAACAACCGTACGACGTCCGCGACGCTCCTGCTCCTGGCCGGCCTGACGCTGGCCGCCCTCCCCGCCTTCGCCGCCGGCGCGGTCGGCGAGACCGCCCCCAACTTCTCCCTCAAGGGGGTGGACGGCAAGACCGTCTCGCTCGCCGACCTGAAAGGGCGCGTGGTCGTCCTGGAGTGGATCAATCCGAACTGCCCCTTCTCCGACCGCCACGCCCGCGAGAAGACGATGTCCACTCTGAACAAGAAGTACGGCCAGGTGGTCTGGCTCGGCATCAACAGCACCAATCCGAGCCATCGCGACTTCCTGAAGCCGGCCGACCACCTCGCCTACAACCAGAAGAACGGCATCGCCTACCCGGTGCTCTACGACGAGACCGGCGCGGTCGGCAAGGCGTATGACGCCAAGACGACGCCGCACATGTTCATCATCGACGGGCAGGGAAAGATCGTCTACAACGGCGCGATCGACGACGACCCGAGCGGCCGCAAGGCTCAGCCCGAGCGCGTCAACTACGTGGACGGCGGCCTCGGCGAGGAGCTGGCCTCCAAGGCGGTCGATCCCGCCTCCACCAAGCCGTACGGCTGCAGCGTCAAGTACTAGCCGGGTCCCCTGCTCGATCTGGCGGATCGGTCCGATCGGACCGATCCGTCGGATCTCCTTGACCCCGCCCTTCCCTTCCGCTACAATTAGCCCTCACTGAAACATCTCTGATCCGATCATTTCCTGGCGCTGCTCCCGAGAGGCAGGACAGCTCATCGAGGCGAAAGGCGCCTCGAACAAGGAGGGATTTCTGATGCCACCGGCAAGCCAAGAGGATTCATCGTATTCGCAGCAGGGAATCATGGGCCAGATCTGGGTCGCCTTCGGGCAGGGGACCGGTGCGACACGCGTCTCGCAGAAGGCCGTCATGGTGCTCTACGCGCGGTATTTCGACCACATCGGCACCTGCGGGGTCGTCCCGGTGTGGGGAGCCCACGCCCTGCAGGTGCTGGAGCGTATCCGCACCATCGGCCGGGTCGCGGCGCTGAACGCCCTGGGGCGCGGCGACTCCACCATCTCGGAGGCGGACGTCATCGAGGCGATCGACCGCGTGGAGCTCGAGTCGGACACGGAGTGGTGCCCGCCTCGGGACAAGTGAGCTTCCCCCGATCGTGAAGGCCCTCATCTGGACGCGGCTGTTCCCTTCCCTGGCCCTCTTCAAGCTGGTGGCGGGGCTGGCCGCGTTCTTCCTGACCTGGCAGGCGGCCGCGAGCTACGACCCGCGGTTTCCCTACCCTCTCTACCTCGCCTTCATCGTCGAATTCGGCGTCCCCGCCGCGCTCCTGTTCTTCGGGGGGCGCGGCGATGCGCGGGCGGTCTCCCTCGGGAGCTTCTTCCTGATGGGGATCACCGCCTGGTGCAACCGCCCGCTCGATCTCGCCGGGGAGCAGCTCGCCGGGAGCGCCGGAGGCCTCTTCCGGCTCGCCAACGCGCTGGAGCTCGACTGCCTGATGGCCTTCTTCCTCTGGAGCTTCGTCCGCGAGTTCCCGGCGCCGGTGCGGCCGCCGGCACGGCGCTGGATCGACCTCCTGGTGACGGTGAGCGGTGCTGCCGGGCTCGCTTTCTTCGGGTTGAACCTGGTGCAGAACCTGGCCGCCGGCAGCCTGCTGCCCGCGCCGGTGCGTTCCTTCCTGGCGCAGCTCGTCCCCATGCGCGGCACGGGCGTGTATTACAGCCTGCTCATCCCGTCGGTCGTGGCGGCTCTGGCCTACCTGGTCTGGAGGGGGCGCTCGCTCCAGCAGGACGAATACCGCCGGGTGCGCATCTTCCTCGTGGGAATCGCCGCCGGGCTCGGACCGATGCTGCTCGACGTGCTGGTGGACCTCTTCGTCGCTCCCTACCACGCGTACTTCCAGACGCACACCCAGGCCCGGCTGGGGGTCGTCCTGGTCTTCGGTCTCTGCACCCTCGCCGTCCCCTTCGGCACCACCTACGCCGTGCTCGTCCACCGGGTGCTCGACGTCGAGCTGCTGGCCCGGCGGGCTTTGCAGTACACGCTGGCGCGCACCTCGGCGATCATCCTGGCGACGGCGCCGCTCACCGCCCTCGCCTTCTACCTCTATCAGAACCGCGACCGCACCCTGGGCGACCTCTTCTCCGGCAGCCGCCTGCTCCTCCTGCTCACCGCCGCCCTCGCGGGGGGCGCGGCCCTGCGCTACCGCCGCCCGCTGCTCGACGCCATCGACCGCCGGTTTTTCCGCGAGCAATATGACGCGCGGCAGATCCTCACCCTGCTGGTCGACCGCATCCGCTCCACCGGCGACGCGGCGAGCCTGGCCACCCTGATCTCCCGGGAGATCGACCTGGCGCTCCACCTGGAGGGGATCGCCCTGCTCGTCCTCGACCCCCGCTCCGGGCTGCTCGCCGACCCCTTGCGGCGGATTCAGAAGCTCGACGGCTCGTCGCAGCTCGCCCTGCTCATCGCCGACTCCAGCGATCCCCTCCCCACCGATCTCGAGAAGCCGCGCTCCCTGGTGGCGGGGCTGCCGGACAAGGACCGCCACTGGCTGGTGGACAGCGGTTTCCGTCTGGCGGTGCCGATCCTGGCGCGCGACGGCTCTCTCCTCGGGATGATCGGCCTCGGCGAGAAGAAGAGCGGTCTTCCCTTCCTCCGCGAGGACCGGCAGCTCCTGCGCGCGGTGGCGAACAGCGCCGCCTGGGTGCTGGAGCTCGCGCAGGCGCAATCGATGGGGACACCGCCCCGCCGGGGCAGCCGCCCCGACGCCGAGCTTCTCGCGGAGCCCGAGCCGGCGGTGGCGGCCGAGACCGCCAAGGAGTGCCCCCACTGCGGCGCCCTCTTCCCCGCCTACACGGTCTTCTGCAGCCACTGCAGCCGCCGGCTGGAGCCCTCGCACGTCCCCTACGTGCTGCCGGGCAAATTCCGCTTCGAGCGCCGCATCGGCTCCGGCGGCATGGGCGTCGTCTATCGCGGCGCCGATCTCTCCCTGGGCCGGCCGGTGGCGGTCAAGACGCTGCGCCACGTCTCGCCGGAAGACGCCATGCGCCTGCGCCGCGAGGCGCGCACCGCCGCCGCCGTGTCCCACCGCCACCTCGCACCCGTCTACGGCATGGAAACCTGGCAGGGAACGCCCATCCTGGTGATGGAGCTGCTGGAAGGAGGGACCCTCGCCCAGCGCATCGAGCGCGGCGGGATGCCGCCCCTGGAGACCGTGGAGCTGGGAATCGCCATGGCCGACGCCCTCGCGACGCTCCACAGCGTCGACATCCTCCACCGTGACATCAAGCCGAGCAACATCGGCTTCACCCGCGACGGCGTCCCCAAGCTGATGGACTTCGGCATCGCGAGGGTCACCTTCGACCGGCGGCGCGACCATCTGGCCGGCTCCTTCGAGGGAGAGGACGAAGACTCGTTCCTCCCTCCCACTGCCGTCTGGCAGCACTCGTCGACCTCCATGACCCTGTCGAAGCAGCTCGTGGGGACGCTCTCCTACCTCTCCCCCGAAGCGCTGAACGGCGAGCCGGCCGAGCCCGCGTTCGACCTGTGGGGCCTCGCGATCGTGCTCTACGAATGCCTGCTGGGACGCAAGCTCTTCGCGGGCGATGCCAAGCAGGTGATGGCCCGCATCAAACAGGGACGCGTCCCGGAGATGTCCCTGGTGCTCCCCGAAGCCGACGAAGGCCTCGCCGCCCTCTTCCGCGCCGCCCTCCACAAGAACCCCGCCCGCCGCCTCGGCAGCGCGCGGGAGCTCAAGGAGAAGCTGGAAGCACTGCGGGTGCGGCTGGCCTGATCAGGCTCGGCGCGCCCCCCGGCATCCTTGCTCACCGCCCCGGATGGCCGTATGCCTGCACCGCATCCTGCCGGATGTGCTCGACGTACTCCGCGTCGCCGATCCGGTTCTCCCAGAGACCGAACGCGCGGGCGCCGAGGTAGCCGGCGAGGAAGAGGCCGAGGACGGCCGCCGCGTAGTGCCGCACCTGCCAGCGCCGCCGCCCCACGTGGATGCCCAGGGCATCCTTGACCGGGCAGACCGCCACGCAGTCGAGGCAGCCGGTGCACTCCGGGCTCAGCACGTCGATCTTCCGGGAGACCGGCAGCCGCGCCATGCAGACCCGGTCGCAGAGGCCGCAATCGATGCAGCTCACGGGATCGCGCCGGATGTGGGCCGGCGACAGCCACGAGAAGATCCCCAGAAGGGCTCCGTACGGGCAGAGATAGCGGCACCAGAACCCCTTGTAGAGGACCGACAGGACGGCCAGGCCGAGCAGCACGGCCGCGCCCAGGCTGCCGAGCTCGACGAAGAACATCCCCGTCTTCACGTCGGCGATCGTGTTGTAGGGCGATTCGATGAAGGCGCGCAGAGCGGCCGGCGTCATGCCGAGAATGGCCCAGGCGAAGAAGAAGAGCAGGAAGTATTTGAGGCCGCGCAGCGGCACGTCCAGAAAGCGCCAGAGCCGGAAATTGCGGCCGAAGATCTCCCGCCCCACCCGCGCCAGCGCCTCGGAGAGGAAACCGGCCGGGCAGATCCAGGAGCAGAACGATTTGCGCAGGAGGAGCGACAGGCCCAGCACCACCAGCAGGATCATGGTGGCCGCCGGATGCACCCGATTGAGCGATCCGTTGCGCACCCAGTCGGCGATGCCGAGGAGGCCGCTGATCGGCAGGAACCCCTCGACTCCGGCGGGGCGGTGCGGCAACGGCAGGACGCCCGCGCGCGCCGCGGTCACGAAGCGCGCAAACTGCGCCCCGAGGAGCACACAGGTCACGGCGAAGGCGGCCTGCACCAGCAGGCGCACGCGAAACGTCTTGTAGCCCTTGCGGCCGGTCTTCCCCTCCAGCCACCCCTCCCATCCACCCGCCGGAGCCCATCCCGAAAAACGGGAAGCAGCCGTCCATGGTTTTGCCGTCTCTGTCGGAGCGATCATCGGGAGCCTCCGCCCGGCGGTCTCACCGGGTCGGCTCCAACCTAGCAGGGGGAGGCGGAATCGCCTATGACGGCCGTCATAAGGCGCAGGCCCTACAGCTTGGCCACTTCCTGCGCCAGCCGGGCGACGTCCGGATTGTTCGGCTGGAGGCGGCGCAGCTCCCGCATCAGTTTTTTGGCCTCGGCCTTCTTGTCGACGTGAAAGCCCAGGACGATGATCTTGTTGTAGAGCGCCTGCCAGTGGCCGGCGTCGAACACCAGGGCGCGGTCGAAGTTCCGGATGGCGCGTTCAAAGTCCCCCAGCTCCTTGTAACAGATGCCGAGGTCCACGGTGGCGTCCGCGTCGTCCGGATGCTCTTCCAGATAGCGCAGATAGGCGTTCTTCGCCTCCTGCCACATTTTTTTGTCATAGTAGTCGTTGGCACGGGCGAGCCATCCATGGGCCAGGTCATTGGCGTGCTCGTTGCCCACCGTCGGCGCCTTCTCGGCCGGCGCCGTCTGCTTCAGGCGCGCCTTGATCAGCGCTTCGAGCTCGCCCTGGTGCTGCTGCCCCACTTCCTGCCCGATCCGGACTCCCGCCAGCTCCAGCTCCTGCTCCTTCTGGAGCAGCTTCCGGCCGGCCGGCGTCCGGTAGAAGGCGGCCAGGTCGCGCAGCTCGGATTCGGTGAACGTGCGCGCGTACACGTCGATCAGCCGGGGACCGATCACGTCCCAATTGTAATATTTTCGGCCCCATTCGATCAGGACGTCGCGGACCGGCTCGAGCTGCGGATTCAGCCGGACCTGCGCATCGATCATTTCGTTCACCAGGGCTTGCGGATCGCTCTGCGCCGCCCTGAGCTGCTCCACGACGTCGGAAGCGGCCTGCCGGTGGCTCCGCGAGACCTGCTGGCCCCACGTGGCCGCAGGGAGCAGGCAGGTCAGAACGAGAGTCGTCAACAACGCGCGCTTCATGGGAGCTCCTTTCCACCGCCGTTCCCGCCATAGTACACGCTCCGCCAGACCGCTGCGAAGAGGCGATGACGGCAGGGTGGTGAGCCTTTCTCCACACCTCTCCACACACTTGCCCCTGGAGACGGGGAACCTGTACAGTATCTTTTTGGAGCCCGCTCCCAGACAATGAATCCGTCGCCGTCCGTCTTCTCTGCTGCGCCGTTTCCGGGCGTGAGCCGCCGTGCCGGCGAGCGCGGGCTCCTGCCGCCGGCGTGGGTCCGCCGGCTCCTCGGTCCGGAGGCGCTCTCGATGCCTCTCCCGGACTCCGCCGGCCCCGGAATGTCTCTCCAGGTCACCCGCGGCGGGCGGTTCTGTTGTGCCGGCGTCCGCATTCGCGACGCCCGGAAGCTCGGACGCGAAGAGCTGCACGCGGCCACCGCCCGCGCCTACCACCGGATCGAGGCCGAGCTGCGTGCCCGCCAGATGCCCCATCCGGTGCGGCTGTGGAACCACATCCCGGGCATTCACGACCCCATGGGCGACGGCCAGGACCGCTACATGGTCTTCAACGCCGGGCGCTACGAGGCGCTCTCCGCCTGGTTCGGCCGTGCATCCTTCGACACGCGGGTCGCCACCGCCTCGGGCGTCGGGCATGGCGGGCAGGACCTGATCCTCCATTGCCTGGCGTCGGACCGGCCCGGCCGCGCGGTGGACAACCCGCGGCAGATCACGCCCTACCGCTACAGCCGGAAATTCGGCCCTCTCCCTCCGTGCTTCGCCCGCGCCACGGTGCTCCCTCCCGATCCTGTGTCCCGCCTGCTGGTGGGGGGGACGGCGAGCATCGTGGGCGAGGAGTCGGTCCATCCAGGAGACCTCGAGCGGCAAGTCGCGGAAACGCTGACCAACCTGGCCGTGCTGGTGCGCGCGGCGGGCGGCGAGGCCGATCCGGAAGGCATGGGCGGAGGCGGCCGGGAAGCAGCCCTGGCCTGTTACCGCGAAGTGCGGGTCTACGTCCCCGACCCGGGCCGGCTCGCCGACCTCCAGACCCTCCTCCACGGAGCCTTCCCCGCTGCACCCATCGAATGGGTCCCCGCCGACCTTTGCCGGGCGGAGCTTCTGGTGGAGATCGAAGGGATGGCGGAGCTCCGCCCGGTCGGCGGGGACTGACGTCGCCCTGTCCGCGGCCTCCTGTTAGCATCTCCCTCCGTGCCACCCACCGCCGAGGAGCTCCTGCAGTCCGTCCCCCTCTACCGCCGCATCCCGGCGGACGACCGCCGGCGCCTGGCGGCGGCCACGATCGTGAAGCTCTATGCGAAAGGGGAAACCGTCTTCGCGGAGGGCGACGCGGCGGAGGCGTTCATCACCATCGCCCACGGGCGGGTGAAGGTCTTCAAGATGACTCCGGCCGGCAAGGACGTCATCCTGGAGCTCTTCGGTGCCGGCGATCCCCTGGGCGCGCTCGCGGTCTATGAGAACCGCCCGTATCCCGCCTCCGCCATGGCGTTGGAGGACACGCTCTGCCTGCTCATCCGCAAGCAGGACTTCTTCGCCCTGCTGGAGGCGCACCCGGCGCTGGTGCGGAGCCTGCTCGCGGGGATGACCCGGCGCCTGGTGGAGCTGACGAACCGCCTGGCCGAGCTGGCCGGCGGCCGTGTGGAGCCCCGCTTCGCCCGTCTCTTCCTGAAGCTCGCCGGCCAGATGGGCCGGCCGGCGGACGACGGCCTTCTCATCCCCCTCCACCTCGCGCGCCAGGAGCTGGCCGACCTGACCGGCACGACCATCGAAACCTGCATCCGCATCATGAGCCGCTGGGGCAAGGACGGGATCGTGCGCACCGAGAAAGAGGGCTTCACCGTCCTCGACCGCGGTGCGCTGGAAGCGATCGCTCTCGAATAGGGGGAGCCGTGCCCCCTACCCCCCGGCCGCCGTTGCCGCCTCCGCCTTCGGCGGCGCAGGGGAGGGGACCACGAGAGTCTGGCCCGCCAGTGTGGCCTGCCCCTTGCGGGAGGAATCGATCGACTCGGCCAGGATGCGCGCCGCTTCCTCCGGCGCGTGGAAGCCCATGGAGTTCTCCGCCTCGATGAAGTCGAGATAGAACTGCGCCCTGCGCTGGAAGTCCCGCGCCCGGGTGAGCCGCTCGGCGGAGGCCCCGGCGGTCTGTGCGGCCTTGATGTCCTGGATCAGGGCGATCACCGCGTCGAGCGCCAGCCCGCGCAGCCGGTACGTCCGCTCCTGGAGCGACTCGATGCGCGCCTTGAGCTCCTCCTCCGGCCACTTGTGGCAGGTCTGGCAGGCGTTGTTGATGTTGAGCACGGGGCTCCGCACGTGGTGGTCGCTGATCTTCAGGGCGCCGACCCGCGTGTAGGGCATGTGGCAGTCGGCGCAGGTCACCCCCGAGCGGGCATGGATGCCCTGGTTCCACATCTCGAACTCGGGATGCTGCGCCTTGAGCACCGGCGCACCGCTCTCCGCGTGCTCCCAGTCCTTGAATCCCTCGGCGTCGTACCAGGCCAGGATGTTCTCGACCTTGAGGCCGTTCTGCCAGGGGTAGGTCAGCCGCTTCTCCTTCCCCTTGAAGTAGTACTCCACATGGCACTGGCCGCAGACGTAGGCGCGCATCTCCTGGCGGGTGGCCATGGCGTTCACGTCATAGTTCTGGACCCCCTGCGAGGTTTTGAGGGCGCGAATCCCTTCGATGAAACCGGGCCGCGTGACGCGGAGCTGCATCGTCTCCGGATCGTGGCAGTCGATGCAGGCGACCGGATGCTTGACCAGTTTGCGGGCCTCGAAGTAGGGCATGGGATTCATCGCCTCGAACCCCTTGATCAGATCGCCATGGCCCGCCTTCTTGTAGGGGACGTAGACCGAGCCGTGGCAATGCAGGCAGGTGCCCGGCTGCGGTTTGTACTGCTGCCGGCCGGTGAACGTCTGATCGTCGAGCATGTAGGCGTGGCCGCGCTCCTCGCGGAAGTCATAGGCGAAGGCATAGCCGGCCCACAGGGTCTTCAACCGCGGGTCCTCCTCCAGCCGCGACTCGGCGACGATCGAGCGCGGATCGGCCGCGGTGGGGGTGCGGGGCACGGCCTCGCTGCCGCCGAAGCGGGTGCGCACCTGATCGACCGTCCGCTTGTAGCCGTCGTATTGGAGAGGGAAGTTCTTGCCCCAGACCGCCGGGTCTTCCGTGGTGTCGTCGATCTCCACCACCCGGTAGAACGGATAGCGGGCCTCCTGCTTGTGCTCGAAGATGTTGACCAGGAGGGCGGTGACGCCCGCGGCGGCCAGGGCCGCGATCACGGCTGTCGCGGCGATCAGCTTCCAGGCGCTTGCCGGCTTCTTGTCCATTGCTTTCACCTCGTCGGATGTCCCACGTCGGAATGGCAGCGCAGGCAGGAGAGCTCCTGACCGGACCGGTGCGGCCCCTCGGGCCCTTCGATCGTCAGCACCAGGGCCTCATGGCACTTGCGGCACGCCTGCTCGGTGACCCGCTGATTGCGCCCCTTGATCTGGATTGGCTCATGGAAGTCGCCGGTGGTGAACGCGTAGGAGTGCCAGAAGCCGTTGAGCGCCTTGGTGGTGTATTTGGGCAGGAATCCCGGGGGCGTATGGCAGTCGTTGCACACGGCGACCGACCGGTGCGGCCCCATGAGCCACCCGTCGTATTCGGCCTGCATGACGTGGCAGTTGGCGCAAGCCGCCGGATCGTTCGTCAGGTAGGCCGCCCCCTTGGCGTAGACGAACGTGTAGAGGCCGATGCCGATGGTGAGCCCGATGAGAGTCCCGAGCACGATGAAGCCGGCCGTCTTGTTGTGCATGCGTGGGCGGGAGAGTACCGCAAGAGGGGCCGACGGATA
>Ga0209682_10000794_pt1 | contig 10474 bp, 9 predicted proteins | sample DOMMetBare2Fresh_2_FD_187471 | JGI IMG/M metagenome (GOLD analysis project Ga0209682, IMG submission 187471) | Wetland sediment microbial communities from St. Louis River estuary, USA, under dissolved organic matter induced mercury methylation -... | ecosystem: Environmental > Aquatic >...
CCCGTGGGGCAGCGCCTGTTCACGCTCGCGAGCTTCATGATGGGCGTGCTGCTGGGCCGGCCGCTGGTGACCGCCTACCTCCTCCGCCGCCACCTCCAGAAGGTGCTCCCGGCGTGGCTCGACCGGCTCCCGGCGGCCGACCCGCTGGCACGCGCCGGCCTGCCCGACACCGCCTCCCTGCCGCGCGAGCTCCTGCGCCGCTGGCCGGCCGCCACGGCCGCGGAGCTCTCCGACCCCGCCCGGCTCGCGGCGGCGCTCCCCATCGACCACGCCGTGCCACCGGCCGGCCGGGGCGGCGCCGAGGCTGCCGAGGCCCGCCTGGCGGCCTTCCTGGCGGGTGGCAAGAAGGGCGGCGCGAAGGGCGGCGCACCCGCTGGCCTCGCCACCTACGCCGAGGCGCGCGACGAGCCGGACCTCGACGGCGCGAGCGGCCTCAGCCCCTGGCTCCACTTCGGCCACCTCTCCGCCCACGAGGTGGCGGCCCGGGTGCTGCGGCAGGAGGGCTGGACGCCGGCGCTCCTCTCGCCCACCTGCGACGGCCGGCGGGAGGGCTGGTGGGGGCTCTCGCCGTCGGCGGAGGCCTTCCTCGACCAGCTCGTGACCTGGCGGGAGCTCGGCTTCAACTGGGCCGCCTTCCGGGAGGACCACCGCGAGCTCACCTCCCTGCCGGCCTGGGCCCAGGCGACCCTGGCGAGCCACGCCGGCGATCCGCGCCAGCCCTGCTACGGCCTGGAGGACTTCCGGGCCGCCCGCACCCACGACCCGCTCTGGAACGCGGCGCAGCGCCAGCTCCTCGCCGAGGGGCGGATCCAGAACACCCTCCGCATGCTCTGGGGGAAGAAGATCCTGGAGTGGAGCCGGTCGCCGCAGGAGGCGCTGGCCACCATGCTCGAGCTGAACGACCGCTACGCGCTCGACGGGCGGGACCCGAACTCGTACACCGGGATCCTCTGGGTGCTCGGGCGGCACGACCGGCCCTGGGCCCCGGAGCGGCCGGTCTACGGGACGGTCCGGTACATGTCGAGCGCCAACCAGGCCAGGAAGCACCGGGTGAAGGGGTACCTGGCGCGGTGGGGCGGGGCGCGGCCAGCGCAGCTCGCCAGGCAGGGCCAGCTCGGCCTCGACCTGCCGGGGTCGGGGGACGGGGGAGGGTGAGGCCGGGGGCCGCCCGTGGGTCGCGGCGGAGTCGCTGGGGCGCGGGTCACTCGTGGTCCGCCTTGCGCCTGGGCAGGGCGTGATCTAGCGTCCAGCCGCTCCGATGGCAGAGATCGTCCCCTTCCGCGGCATCCGCTACGCCGCCACCCATGGCCGCGCCCTCGGGCAGCTCCTGGCGCCGCCCTACGACCTCATCTCGCTCGCCCAGCGGGACGAGCTCCTGCGCCGCAACCCGCACAACGTGGTCCACCTCACGCTGGGTGAGGACCGGGCCGGCGACACGCCGCAGGTCAACAAGTACACCCGCGCCGCCGAGGCCTGGCGGGCCTGGCAGGGCGAGGGGGTGCTCCGGCGCGACGAGGCCCCGGCGCTCTACCCGCTGGAGCAGAGCTTCTGGTCGCCCGACGGGCGCCAGCTCGTCCGCCGCGGCTTCATGGCGGCGGTGCGGCTCCACGAGTTCAGCGAGGGGATCATCGTCCCCCATGAGAAGACGATGGCCGCCTCCAAGGCCGACCGGCTCGCCATCCTGAAGACGGTGCGGGCCAACCTCTCGCCGCTCTTCGGCCTCTACCGCGACGAGGCGGGGGCCACCCCCGGGGCGCTGGATCGGGCCTGCGCCGCCGAGCCTGTGGCCGAGACCGACTCCGACGACGGCGTCCACCAGCGGCTCTGGCGGGTGGACGACCCGGCCCAGATCGCCGCGCTGGCCGACCTGGTGAAGGACCAGAAGATCTTCATCGCCGACGGCCACCACCGCTACGAGTCGATGCTGCACTACCGGCGCTGGCTGGCCGAGCAGCAAGGCTCGCTGCCGGAGTGGGGCGGCCACCAGTACGGCCTCATGTTCCTCTGCCCCTTCAGCGATCCGGGGCTGGTCATCTACCCGACCCACCGGCTGGTCTTCGGGCTGGAGGGGCTCAAGCTGAGCGACCTCCTGGCCAGGCTGGAGCGCTACTTCACCATCCAGCTGGTGGACGAGAGCCTGCGCAAGGCGGTGGGGCGGGCCTGGGCCATCTCCCGCCTCTCGGAGCACGCCGGCAAGACCACCGCCTTCCTCATGGTCTCGGCCGAGGACGAGCGGGCCCGCATCCTGACGCTCCGCGAGGACGCCGACTTCTCCGACGCCGGCCTGCCGGCCGACCAGACGCTGCGGGACCTCGACGTCACCGTGCTCCACGCCGTGGTGCTGCAGCAGGTGCTCGGGATCTCGGCCCAGGCCCAGGCCCAGGGCGAGAGCGTGAGCTACGTGCGCGACGCCGGCGAGGCGGTCAACCGGGTCCTCTCCCGCGAGCACCAGTTCGGCTTCCTGCTCAACCCGACCCCCATGTGGCAGGTCGAGGCGGTCGGCGACGCCGGGCAGACCATGCCGCAGAAGAGCACGCTCTTCGCCCCCCGCCTGCAGAGCGGCCTGCTCATGCGGTCGGTGGAGGCGGACGAGCGGCCGTGAGTGGCCGGGGGCGCCTCGCCCCCGCCCAACCTCCCGAGAAGAAGCCGCCCCGCCGGGCCCCGCGCGGCCGCGGCCAGTCGCCGCGCTTTCCCGCGGCGCCGGCTTGGGCTAGAAATCGCCCATGCCCTACCCCCAGGAACGCCCCCGCCGGATGCGGCGCAGCGAGTCGCTGCGCCGCCTGGTCCGTGAGACCGAGCTCTCGCCCGACGACCTGGTCTGGCCGCTCTTCGTCCTGCCCGGCCAGAAGGTCCGCAACCCGGTCAAGAGCATGCCGGGCGTCTTCCAGCTCTCGGTGGACGAGCTGGTGGCGGAGTGCCAGGCCGGCCACGAGGCCGGGGTCCGCTCCATCATCCTCTTCGGGATCCCGGAGAAGAAGGACGCCGGGGGCAGCGGGGCCTACGCCGACGACGGCATCGTCCCGACGGCGGTGCGGGCGCTCAAGAAGGCGCTCCCCGACCTGGTGGTGATGACCGACGTCTGCATGTGCGAGTACACCGACCACGGCCACTGCGGCATCCTGAGGCCGCCCACCGCCGGCGGGCCGGGGCAGGGGCTCACGGTGGACAACGACCTCACCCTGCCGCTCCTGGCCCGCGAGGCGGTGGCCCACGCCAAGGCCGGCGCCGACGTGGTGGCCCCCTCCGACATGATGGACGGCCGGGTGGCGGCCATCCGCGAGGGGCTCGACATCGCCGGCTTCTCCGACGTGCCCATCCTCTCCTACGCCGCCAAGTTCGCCGGGGCCTTCTACGGGCCGTTCCGCGACGCCGCCGAGAGCGCGCCGGTGGAGGGGCCGGGCATCCCCAGGGACCGCAAGGCCTACCAGATGGACCCCGGCAACTGGCGGGAGGCCCTCCGCGAGGTGGCCCTCGACATCCAGGAGGGGGCCGACATGGTCATGGTCAAGCCGGCCGTGCCCTACCTCGACATCGTGCGGCTCATCCGCGACCGCTTCGACGTGCCGGTGAGCGCGTACCACGTGTCCGGCGAGTACGCGATGATCAAGGCCGCCGCCGAGCGGGGCTGGATCGACGGCGAGCGGGTCATGCTGGAGACGCTGCTCTGCTGCCGCCGGGCCGGGGCCGACTTCATCCTGACCTACGGGGCCCGCGACGTGGCCGCCACGCTGACGGGGCGGCGCCGGTGAAGGCCGGCGGCCACGGCACCTACCGCGTGGTGGAGGTGTCGCCGGTCGCAGAGGAGACGCTGACGCGGGCGCTCGAGGAGCGGGCCGCGGAGGGGTGGGACTTCCAGTCGATCCACTTCGTCACGCGGGAGGGGTCGCACCGCCCGGCCATGGCCTTCCTGTTCTTCACCCGGGGCGCCGCCGCCAGGGCCCGGCCGCGCCGCCGCGCCGGTCCACGGGCCGGCCGGAGCTGACATGCCGGTCGAGGCCCGGCGCGAGCCCCCGCCGTACCCCAAGGCCGACCTGACCTTGCGGGGGCTGGCACGCCTGGCCGACTTCACCATCGCCTTCGGCATCGCCACCACCGCCTCCGGCTTCGGGCCGCTGGTGGCGGCGGCCTTCCTCCTCCTGGCCGACGGGCTCATGCAGGGCCAGTCGCCCGGCAAGCGCATCTTCGGGATCAAGGTGGTGGTCGCCTCGACCCGGGCCCCGACCGGCTTCCAGGAGTCGGCCCTCCGCAACGCCCCGTTCGCCGCCGCCACCCTCTGCTGGGCCTTGCCGCTGCTCTGGCCGATCTTCTTCCTGGTGGGGCTGCCGGCGGTCGCCTACGAGGCCTGGCGGGTCTACGAGGACGCGCTGGGGCGGCGGCTCGGGGACCGGCTGGCCGACACCCAGGTGGTCGACACCAAGGTCCTGACCAGCGCCCCGGTCTCGACCGGCTGACCCCCCCCCCTCGGCGAAGAGGTGGAGCCCAGGCGCCCCGTCGTGCTAGGAAGGCGGCCCGGCTTTCCTCGGCACGGCCGAGACCAATGGAGAGGTACGCATGGCGAACTCGAAGAGCAAGCACAACCGCATGAAGTCGGTCCGGCGGCAGCAGTGGAAGGCCCGCAAGAAGCGGCAGAAGGCGGCCAAGAAGACCACCGCCAAGAAGTAGGCGGTGGTGGGACGTCGGCCCTTCGCGGTCCCCCCCGGAAGCGGGCGCGAAGGGCTTGACGGCCGAGGCGGGGGCGAGATAGAACCCGCCTCCCCTGCTGCAAAGGGGAGATCTCTGGGCTCGTGGCGCAGCTGGGAGCGCGCCTGAATGGCATTCAGGAGGTCACCGGTTCGATCCCGGTCGGGTCCACAGCAGGCGGGCGGTCAGGCCAAAACCTGACCGCCCGTCGTCTTCTGGAGGTCAGGAGCGCGCCAGCGCCTTCTCGTCCACCCGGCGAGGCCGCTGGCTGCAGCTGGACGAGGCCCTGGCCGCCACCGAGGCGGGGCACCTGGAGGGCCTCTGGAGCGCCCTGGGCGCCCGCCGCTACTCGGGCGGCTTGAACTCGGGCGGCGCCTCGGCCCCAGGGCCGAAGAAGAACTGCTCGGCCTGCTGGTAGAGGATCTGCTGGGTGCGCGGGTCCGCCGGCGTCAGGCGGTACTCGTTCATGATCATCTTGAAGTGCTCGAGCCACATCTTCCAGGCGTCCTGGGACACCGACTGGAAGATCCGGGCACCGAGCTCGTTGGGGAAGGGCTTGAAGCCCAGGCCCGGCAGCTCCTTGCCGAGCTTCACGCAATTGACCATCCGCGCCATCGCATCAGCCTCGCGTCGAGAGGAACGAGGCGAGAGGATAGTCCAACCGGCCTCGCGATGCACGCCGGGCGTCCCCGACTCCCGGCGGCACCGCGGGGCGGGCCGCCTAGCTGAGCAGGGCGACCGGCGAGACGGAGAGGGCGCGGGCCAGCGTCTCCAGGGTGTCGAGCGGCGGGGTGCGCTGCCCGCGCTCCAGCATCGAGATGTACGAGACGGAGAGGCCGGCCTTGTGGGCCAGCGACTCCTGGCTCAGCTTGCGGCGCATGCGCTCCGACTTCAGGTTGTTGGCGAACTTGGCGGCGAGACCGGGCATGACGGCTCCTGGTGATGGTCACTGCGGGGAAGAGGGGACTTCGCGATGAGGCCTGGAACCAGCGGTGCGTTACACCGATAGGAAATAGCACCATTGGCGAATACGAAAAGTCCCGCGATCCCGTGAATCGGGACCGAGGGATGGCCGGCCGACCCGGGCCCGGAGACCCCGGGTCGAGTGACAATCGGACTGGGGGCGTGGGGGAAGATCCCCGGCGCCGGCGGCGCGCCTAGTCCCCGGCCGGCGGGCGCAGCAGCACCGCCTCGACCTCGGCCCCGGCCTCGAGGCGCCCGGGGCCGGGCGGCAGGATCACCAGCGCGTCCAGGCCCGTCGCCGAGGTCAGGTTCCCGGAGGCCTGGGTGCGCAGCGGCGAGAAGCCGAGTGTGGGTCCGCCGCGCACCGCGCGCGCCCGCAGGTAGACGGTGATCCCGGCCACCAGCTCCTGGGGCCCCGCCAGCCGCCCCCGCACCAGCAGGCGCCCCGAGCCGGCCAGGCCGGCCAGCCGGCGCAGGGCCGGCCGCACGAAGAGCTCGAAGGTCACCAGCGCGCTGACCGGGTTGCCGGGCAGGCCGAAGACCAGGGTCCGCCCGAGCTGCCCGAAGGCGAGGGGCTTGCCCGGCCGCATGGCGACGCGCCAGAGGTGGAGCTCGGCGCCGGCGTCGGCCAGGGCCTGCTTCACCAGGTCCCGATCGCCCACCGAGACGCCGCCGGTGGTCACCACCACGTCGGCCCGGCGGGCCCGCCCGAGCGCCCGCCGCAGCGAGCGGAGGTCGTCCCCGGCCGCCGGCAGGACCTCGGCCAGGCCGCCCGCCTCGGCCACCGCGGCCGCCAGCACGTGGCTGTTCGACTCGATCACCTGGCCGGGGCGCCGCCGCCCGCCCAGGGCCACCACCTCGTCGCCGGTCGGCAGGATGGCCACCCGGGGCCGGCGCCGCACCTGGAGGACCGACCGGCCGAGCGAGGCGGCCAGGCCGATGGCGCCCGGGTCCACCACCGCGCCGGCCGGCAGGGCCACCGCCCCCTTCCGCACGTCGTCGCCGAGCGGCCGGACGAAGCGCCCGGCCTCGGCGGGCCGGGTGAGCACCGCCACCTCGCCGCGCCGGGCCACCCGCTCCTGCATCTCCACCGCGTCGGCCCCCGGCGGCAGGGCGCCCCCGGTGAAGATGCGGCAGCAGGTGCCGGGCGGGAGGCGCCGCCGCGACGGGTGGCCGGCCGCCACCTCGAAGGCCACCGGGAGCGCCGCCCCCGGCCCGGCCGCGTCGGCGGCCCGGAGGGCGTAGCCGTCCATGGTGGAGGCGGCGAAGGGGGGGAGGTCCCACGGGGCGACGAGGTCCACCGCCAGGGCCCGGCCCAGGGCCCCGGCCAGCGGGACCCGCTCGGAGGGCAAGGGCGACAGCCGGGCGACGCGGGCGAGGATGAGGCGCAGGGCCTGAGCGGGGGTGCGCATACGGGGGGTCATAACATCGCCGCCGACCGGCGTGGCCCCCGAGCGTGTAGACTGCCGGGCCACACATGAAGGACTCTTCCAGGCAGCACCCCGCCAGGACGGCATCCGCCGGCCCGGCCACCGCCAAGCAGGACCGCCGCCGCACCGCGCTCCTCTCGGCCCTCACCAGCTTCGCAGGCCAGCCGGCCGGCGTGAAGGAGCTGCTCCACGCCGCCAAGCTCCACCCGGGCGAGCAGACCGAGGCCAAGCGGCTCCTGCGCGAGCTCGTCGAGGCGGGCCAGGCCCACCGCGACGGCAAGCGCTGGACCCTGGTCGTCGCCGCCCCGCCGCCCAGGCCCGGCAAGGGGCTCCCCCCTGCGCCGGCGGGCCGCACCGGCGGCCGCGGCATCGTCGGCACGCTGACCCGCCACCGCGACGGCTTCGGCTTCGTGGCCCGGCTCGACCGGGACGGCGAGGACATCTTCCTCCCGCCCGGCGAGGCGACCCGCGCGCTCGACGGTGACCTGGTCCGCGTCGAGATCGTCCCCGGCCGCGGCGGCCGCTCGGCCGGCCGGCTCCTCGAGGTGGTGGAGCGGCGCCGCCGGCTCCTCATCGGCACCTACCACCCCCGCGGCAACCAGAGCTTCGTGGTGCCGAACGACGCCGCGCTGGGGGGCCTGGTCCCGGTGCCCGAGAGCCCGGTGGCCCGCGAGGGCGACGTGGTCAAGGTGGCGCTGGCCCCCGGCACCGGCGACCTCACCGGCGAGGTGATCGAGTCGATCGGCCGCCCCGGCGAGCCGCGGGTGGAGGTCCTGTCGGTCGCCTACTCGAAGGGCTTCGCCGACGTCTTCCCGCCCTCGGTCCTGGAGGAGGCGGCCGGCGTGCCGTCGGAGGTCCGGCTGGAGGACAAGCTCGGCCGGCGCGACCTCACCGCGCTGCCGCTGGTCACCATCGACGGCGAGGACGCCCGCGACTTCGACGACGCGGTCTACGTGGAGCGGCTCCCCGGCGGCAAGGGGGGCGCGTCCTGGCGCCTCGTGGTGGCCATCGCCGACGTGGCCCACTACGTCCGGCCCGGCTCCCCGCTCGACGTGGAGGCCCTGCGGCGCGGCACCAGCGCCTACTTCCCGATGCAGGTCCTCCCCATGCTGCCGGAGCGGCTCTCCAACGGGATCTGCTCGCTCAACCCGGCGGTGGAGCGGCTCTGCATGGTGGCCGACATGACCATCGGCGCGAGCGGCGAGCCGCGCGGCGTGGAGGTCTACCAGGCGGTCATGAAGAGCGCCGCCCGCTGCACCTACACCGAGGTGGCGCGGGTGCTGGCCGGCGAGGCGGTGCCGGATCGCGAGCCGTTCCGCGCCCACTTCGAGGCCATGGCGCAGCTCCAGGAGGCGCTCACCGCCATGCGCCGCCGCCGCGGCGCCATCGACTTCGACCTGCCGGAGGCCAAGATCCTGGTGGACGAGCAGGGCCAGGTCACCGGCATCGAGAAGCGGCCCCGCAACCGGGCCCACCGGGTGGTCGAGGAGTTCATGCTGGCCGCCAACGAGGCGGTGGCCCGCTGGTTCGGCACCCGCGACCTGCCGACCATCTACCGGGTCCACGACGTGCCGGACGAGGAGAAGCTCCAGCTCTTCCTCGATCTCGCGGCCACCCACGGCTTCCCGGTGCCGCAGGCGCCGGTCGATCCCAGGGCGCTCGACGCCCTCCTGACCGGGCTGGCCGGACACCCGCAGCAGCGGGCCCTGAACCAGCTCCTGCTCCGCTCCATGATGCAGGCCACCTACGCGAGCGAGAACATCGGCCACTACGGCCTGGCGGCGGAGCACTACCTCCACTTCACCTCGCCCATCCGCCGCTACCCGGACCTCATGGTCCACCGGCTCCTGAAGGAGGAGTGGGCCCGGCGGGAGGGGCGCCCGGCGCCCCGGGCGGGCGGGAGCGGCCTCGACGAGGTGGCGACGCGCTCCTCGGAGCGGGAGCGGGCCTCCATGGAGGCGGAGCGCGAGGTGGCGGCCTACTACGCGGCGCTCTTCATGACCGACAAGGTGGGCGAGCGCTACCCGGGCACGGTGGCCGCGGTGGCCGAGCCCGGCCTCTTCGTCGAGCTCACCCCCTTCTTCGTGGAGGGGCTGGTGCGGGCGGAGGAGCTGCCCGGCGCCTTCGAGCTCGATCCGGTCCACCACGCGCTGGTGGACCGCGGGACGGGCCGGTCCTTCCGGGTCGGCGACTCCCTGGAGGTGCTGGTGACCGGCGCCTCGCCGCTCCGGCGGCGCGTCGAGCTGGCGCTGGCCTCGGACCTGCCGGCCCCGGATCACGACGTCCGCAAGGCCCTCCAGGCCCGCGGGCCGGCCCCGGCGCCGCGGTCCGGCAAGGGTGGGGCTAGGGCGGTCGGCCGCGCAGCGCCGCCAGCGTCGCAGAAGCCCGGGAAGCGAACGAAGGGCCGTGAGTCGGAGGCGGACACTCGCTCCGGGGGACGGTCCGGGCGTCGTCAGCCCCGGTCGGGAGGATCCACTCCCCGCGGGCGTCGAGGGCGCTGAAGAAGGCGCCCCAGCCGCAGCGCGCGCCGGCCTCCCCGTGGGCGAGGAGGCGGGGCGCGCCGCCCTCGAGGGCCGGCGAGCGCTCCAGCCGCCCGGCCAGGTGGATGACGGCGCCGCGGTCGTAACCGGACATGGTGGCCTCCTGGAGTGAGGAGCCTGCCGCGGTCGCCGGGCCGGCGCAAGGGCCGGATGGCGCCGGGGCTGCCCCGCCACCCTCAGCGGACCGGACGGGCCCTCCAGGCCAGCCTCAGTGAGCGGGGCTGGTCTCCTCGTCCCGGGCCTCGTGGGCCTCGCGGGCGCGCACCGGCGAGGCGGCCGGGGCGGGTACCGGCGCCAGCACGCCGGCCGGGGCCGGCGTCAGGGCCGGGGCCGACGAGTGGCTCTGGCGGGTCCGGTCGAGGCCGAGGCGGGAGATGGCGTCGCGCAGGTGGTCGCAGAGCGTCTCGATGGCGATCTCGCTGTCGCGGTCGACCACCCGCCGCCCGTCGCTCCAGGCCAGCTCCAGCACGCCGTACTCGGGCCGGCCGTTGTAGATCTGGTAGGTCTTCACCAGCAGGAGCTCGCGGGGCGCGGTCTGCGCCGGCCCGAAGGTCCACTCGCTGCGCCCCGCCCCGGCCAGGCCGAGCTTGGCGGTGTGGGCGCCGAGCGCCTGGGCCACCTCGGCCACCACCTCGGCGACGTGATCGGGCCCCTGGGCCAGGCGCAGCCGCTCGGCCGCGGAGCGGACCACGGCGCGGCGGGCCAGGTTGCGGCCGCGCACCGTGCGGATCCACTCCAGCTTGCCCGGCTGGATATAGCCGGTCAGCGCCAGGAAGAGGACCGCCATGCCGCCCAGCGCGCCGGCGAAGGAGAGGGCCTGGACCCCGTCGGCCCGGGCCAGTCCGATGGCCACGCCGGCCA
>Ga0209682_10000795_pt1 | contig 10474 bp, 7 predicted proteins | sample DOMMetBare2Fresh_2_FD_187471 | JGI IMG/M metagenome (GOLD analysis project Ga0209682, IMG submission 187471) | Wetland sediment microbial communities from St. Louis River estuary, USA, under dissolved organic matter induced mercury methylation -... | ecosystem: Environmental > Aquatic >...
CCTGCGCATGGCCGTCGTCGACATCTCGGTGGGGGAGGACCCCACCCAGCTCATGGTCCTCATCAACCCCGAAATCGTCCGCCGCGAAGGGATGGAGACCGACGTCGAAGGCTGCCTCTCCCTCCCCGGCATCACCGACAAGGTGGAGCGCCCGACCCACATCGTGGTCAAGGCGCTCGACCTCGAAGGACAGTCCTTCGAGCTCGAGGCCCAGGATTGGCTGGCCCGCGCCATCTGCCACGAGCTCGACCATCTGGACGGCGTCCTCTTCGTCGACCACCTGCGCGGCCTGCGCCGCGAGCGCGTCCGCCGGCAGCTCAAGAAGCTCTCTGTGGAGCAGGAGGTGATGGCGTGAGAAGATCCATCGGGCGTTCCCTCTCCCTCCTCCTCCCCCTGCTTCTCCTGGCCTGCGGAGGCGGTGGTGGTGGGGGTGGTCCGACCGAGCCGCCGCCGCCCCAGGCGGGGATCACCGTGACACCGGCTGCTGCGCCGGCCAACGGCATCTCCATCGCCACGGGCACGGGGACGACCGCGAGCACCCTGATCCTGGAGATCCGCGCCAATTCGGTGACCGACCTCTACGGCGTGGCGTTCGACCTGCGCTACCCGAGCACCGTGCTGCAGCTCGTCCAGGCGAGCTCCGGGACCTTCCTGGGGAACGCCACGCTCCAGTCCGCGCCCGGATCCGGCACGGGCGTCCTCGTCGTCGGCCTCTCCAAGCTCGGAGCGGCGTCCGGAACCAGCGGCTCCGGCGTGCTCATGACCCTGGAGTTCCGCGCCATCGCCACCGGCCAGGGCAGCTTCAGCTTCGAGCAGAACAGCGCCCTCAACTCGTCCGGGCAGGCGCCCGCCGGCTTCGGCTGGTCGGCCGGCACGGTCCAGGTCACCCTCTAGCCCAATCTCAGCCCGGACCACCACCCACATGCCCGAACCCGTCCTGTTCAACACCCTGGGGCGACAGCTCGCCCCGCTCGATCCGGTCGAGCCCGGCCTGGTGCGGATGTACACCTGCGGCCCGACCGTCTACAACGAAGTCCACATCGGCAACCTGCGCACCTTCCTCTTCGAGGACCTGCTGCGGCGGAGCCTGGCGTTTCTCGGCTACCGGGTCATCCAGGTGATGAACCTGACCGACGTGGACGACAAGACCATCCTGGGCGCGCACCGCTCCGGCCTCTCCCTCGCCGACTACACCGAACCGTTCATCCAGTCGTTCCTGCGCGACCTGGACACCCTGCACATCGAGCGGCCGGAGCACTTCCCGCGCGCCACCGAGCACATCCCCGAGATCATCGAGCTGATCGAGCGGCTCATCGCCCGGGGCTTCGCCTACGAGAGCGACGGCTCGGTCTTCTTCAGCATCGCGCGCGACCCGGACTACGGGAAGCTCTCGGGCTTCGACCTGACGCAGGCGCGCCGCGGCGAGCGGGTGGCCAACGACGAATACGCCAAGGACGACGTCCGCGACTTTGCCCTCTGGAAGGCGGTCAAGCCGGGCGAGCCCGCCTGGGACTCTCCCTGGGGACCGGGGCGGCCCGGCTGGCACGTCGAGTGCTCGGCCATGGCGATGAAGTACCTGGGAGAGACCTTCGACCTCCACTGCGGCGGCGTGGACCTCATCTTCCCGCACCACGAGAACGAGATCGCCCAGTCCGAGAGCGCGACCGACCATCCGTTCGTCCGCCACTGGGTGCACTCCGAGCACCTCATCGTGGACGGGCAGAAGATGTCCAAGTCGCTGGGCAATCAGTACACCCTCGCGGACCTCCTCGCCCGTGGCTACGCCGCCCGCGCCATCCGCTACCTTTTCCTGTCGGTCCACTACCGGCAGAAGCTGAACTTCACCTTCGAGTCCCTGGAGGGAGCGGCGGGAGCCCTGCGGCGGGTGGACGAGATGCGCTTCCGCCTCGCCCATGCGCAGGAAGCGGGGGAGCCCGATGCGCGCCTCGCCGAGGCCGCCGGGCGTCTCAAGACCGACTTCGCCGCCGCCCTGGCCGACGACCTGAACGCCGCCGCCGCCCTGGCTTCCCTCTTCATCTTCGTCAAAGACGTCAACGTGGCGATCGAGGAGAAGCGGATCGGCTCCGGTGATCAGGAGCGGATCGCCGCCGTCCTGGCGGACGTGGACCGCGTCCTCGGCGTCCTCGACCCCTCCGCCTGGCCGGACACCGCCCCGGCCGCCACGGACGACTCGGCGGAGATCGAGGCCCTGATCCAGGCCCGGAACGACGCCCGCAAGCGGCGCGACTTCGCGGAAGGCGACCGCCTGCGCGACGAGATCGCGGCGCGCGGCATCATCCTCGAAGACACACCGCAAGGGACCCGCTGGAAGCGCCGGTGAGCCAGGGAAGCTCGGACGACTTCCGCCGCCAGCCGAACACCCGCGCCCAGGGGCGCCTGGGAGAAGACGAAGCCGTCCGCTGGCTCGCCGCCCAGGGCTACGAGATCGTCGAGAGGAACGTGGTCAACCACGGCGGCGAGATCGACGTGGTGGGGACAGAGAACGGCACCCTCTGCTTCATCGAGATCAAAGCCCGGGCCAGCGACCGCTTCGGCCCCGCCATCGCCGCCGTCGACACCCGCAAACAGCGCCGCCTCTCCCGCGCCGCCGCCCTCTACATCGCGATGAAAAAGCGCCACCGCGAGCCCTGCCGCTTCGACGTCCTGGGCCTCGACCGGGAGGGGAGCGGCTGGCGGTACACCTTGGTGCGCAACGCGTTTCCGTTCATGGGTTAAGACCCCCTTGACAGACCCCGGGTGCCTGACTATCCTTTGCACCTCGTGAGCGCCGCCGGCCGGCGGACGCGAATGGACAAGCGGGAATAGCTCAGTGGTAGAGCACAACCTTGCCAAGGTTGGGGTCGCGGGTTCAAATCCCGTTTCCCGCTCCAACATTCTCCGATAGCCCGATGGACAAGGCCGCGCGAGCGGCCTTCGGTGTCTCGGGGCGACGTAGCCAAGTGGTAAGGCGAGGGTCTGCAAAACCCTTATTCACCGGTTCGAATCCGGTCGTCGCCTCCAATCTCCTCCTCCCGCGCTCGACACGATGTAACCGTTCTCATAGACTCCCGCTCACCATGAGCCGGGACTCCCGTTTCCCCGACGACTTCCTCTGGGGTGCCGCCACCTCCGCCTACCAGATCGAGGGCTCGCCCCTGGCGGACGGTGCCGGCCCCAGCATCTGGCAACGGTTCTCCCATACGCCCGGGCTGGTCAGGAACGGCGACACCGGCGACGTGGCGTGCGACCACTACCGGCGCTTCGCGGAGGACGTGCGGCTGATGCGCGAGCTGGGGCTCAACGCCTACCGGTTCAGCGTCTCCTGGAGCCGCGTGCTGCCGGAGGGGAAGGGGCGGGTCAACCAGCGGGGGCTCGATTTCTACCGCCGGCTGGTCGACGCGCTCCTGTCCCAGGGCATCCAGCCGGCCGTCACGCTCTACCACTGGGACCTGCCGGCGGCCTTGGACGACCGCGGCGGCTGGCTCAATCCGGACGTCGCGGAGTGGTTCGCCGAGTACGCGTCCGTCCTGTTCGGTGCGCTCGACGACCGGGTGGAGATGTGGACCACGCTCAACGAGCCCTGGGTGGTGACGGACGGCGGCTATTTGACCGGCACCCTGGCGCCCGGGCACCGCAACCTCTTCGAAGCGCCGCTCGCCGCGCACAACCTGCTGCGCGCCCATGCCTCGGCGGTGCAGGCCTACCGCGCCCTGGGACAGCACCGCATCGGGCTCGTGGTCAATCTCGAGCCCAAGGATTCGGCGTCCGGCCGGCCGGAGGACCTGGCGGCCACGGCCCGCGCCGACGCCTACATGAACCGGCAATTTCTCGATCCGGTGTTCCACGGCCGCTATCCGGACGAGATGCGGGAGATCTTCGGCGCCGCCTGGCCGGACGTCCCACCGGCGGATCTCGATCACATCCGCCAGCCGATCGACTTCCTGGGGATCAACTACTACACGCGGAGCGTCACCTGCGACGCCCCGAACGCCCTGCCCGTGCGGGCCGGCAAGGTGCGCCAGCCGCGCCACGCGTACACCGAGACCGACTGGGAGGTCTATCCGCCGGGGCTCACCAACACCCTCGTCCGGGTGAAAGAACGCTACGGTGACATTCCTCTCTATGTGACCGAGAACGGAGCCGCCTTCTACGATCCGCCGGTGGTCGAGGGAAACGAGCTGGCCGATCCGCTCCGCGTGAGCTATCTGCGGACGCATCTCCAGGCGGTGCAGGACGCGCGGCGGCAGGGCGTCGACCTGCGCGGCTATTTCGCCTGGTCGCTCCTCGACAACTTCGAGTGGAGCCACGGCTACGCGAAGCGCTTCGGCATCGTCCACGTCGACTTCGAGACCCAGCGCCGCACCCCCAAGGCGAGCGCGCGGTTCTATGCCGAGGTGATCAAAAGCCGGGGGGCGGTTCTGTTGGAGACCATGAAACAATGACCCCTCATGGCCACGCTGACCTGGCTGCACCTCTCCGATCTCCATGCCTGCCACCCCCGCACCGGCTGGGACGCGGGACGGGTCACCGAGACGCTCGTCAAAGACCTCGCCGGGCTGCAGCGTGACCACGGCCTGCGGCCGGACCTGATCTTCTTCACCGGTGACGCCGCCTTCGGGCACCTCGGCGCCGAGCCCGGGAAGTCGATCGAGGAGCAATTCCGCGAAGCCGGGGCGTTCCTCGACGCCGTCCGCCGGGCCTTCAACCCCGAGGTGCCGCTGCGCGACCTCTTCCTCGTCCCGGGCAATCACGACGTGGACCGGCGCAAGGTGTCACCGGGCCTCACGCACTGGCTGGACAGTCTTCGTGACCTCGATCCGGTCGTTGCGCTCATCCGGGATCCGGGCGTGGATTGGCCGGGCATCATGCAGCGTCTCGGCCCTTACCAGGATTTTCTCCGCGGTCACGATCTCGGCCACCTCCTGGGCGATCCGCAGCGGGCTTTGTGGGCCACGGTGCGCGAAATCCATGGGCTGCGCGTCGGCCTCGCCGGCTTCAACTCGGCGTGGTCATGCGGCAGAGACGGCGAGCGGGGGGAGCTCTGGGCCGCCGGCCATTGGCAGCAAGGCACCCTTAGGGAGAAGCTCGCGGGAGCGGAGTTTTCCCTCGCCCTGATGCACCATCCGCCCGACTGGCTGGTGGAGCACGAGACCCCCGCCTTGCGCCGTGAGCTCCGCCACGACTTCAAGTTTCTTCTTCATGGCCACGAGCACCAGGTATGGGTCGAGCCGGTCGCCGGTGGCTTGTTCACCACGATCGCCGCCGGAGCCTGCTACGAGGGCTCCACCAAAGAGAACGGCTACAACCTCGTGCGGCTCGACCTCGAAACCGGCCGCGGCGAGGTCTTTCTGCGGCGCTACGACAAGACCGGCGGCGGCTGGGTGGCGCGGCCGGTTCATGGCGACGCCCCGCAAGGCATGTGGCCGCTGGACCTTCCCTGGTTGCGCGGCATCGGCAAGCCCCGGGAGCGGCCCCGGCGCATCGATCGGACAGATCCGTCCGATCCGTCCGATCTCTCCGCCGGGTCCGTGATCCCGGATCTGCCCCACTACCTGGAACGGCTGCGCGCCGCCCACCGCGATCTTCCCATCGCCGGCTTCGCCACGCGGGTGCGGCTGCCGATCCGGCTGGAGAGCGTCTACGTGCCACTGCGGGCGCGGGTGGTCCACCATGCGATGGAGAACGAGCACAAGAAAGGGGGGACGTTCCGCGATCCCGCCTTCGCGGAGTGCGAGGACCGCGAGGTGCGGTTCGACGAGGCGCTTTCCCTCGCCCGCCACCATGACCTGCGCGGCGCCGTCGTCCTCGGCGATCCGGGCACGGGCAAGACCACCCTCCTCAAGCACTTCGTCCTCGCCGTCACCGATTCCGCCGCGGGACCGGGCCACCTCGGCCTGCCGCCGGACACCGTGCCGGTGCTCCTCGAGCTGCGGCGGGTGAAAGACCCGGCCGCCGGCCTGCTGCCGGCCTTGGCGGGTGCGATCGAACGGGTCGCCCCGGGCCTCGACGCCGCGGCCTTCGCGAAGCGCCTGCTGCGGCGCGACCACCTCCTCGTCCTGGTCGACGGGCTGGACGAGATCGCCGATGCCGCGGAGCGTGCCGAGGTCTCCCGCTGGCTGGAAGAGGCGGCGGCCGTCAGCCTGCCGCACAGCGTCTTCGTGGTGACCAGCCGCTACGCCGGCTACAAAGGCGATGCGCGCCTCACCGGCCGCTTCCTGGAGCTCCACGTCCGCGACCTGACCGAGCAGGAAGCGCGGCGCTTTCTCGAGGATTGGTACGGCGCGGTGGAGGCGCAGGCAGAGCTGGGCCGCGCGCCGGAGGTGGCCGAAAAGCTGGCGGCGGAGGGGGCGGAGGACCTCGCGTCGCGGATCTTCTCCGCGGACGATCCGCGCACGGTGAGCCTGCGCGAGCTGGCGACGAATCCCCTGCTGCTGCAGATCCTCTGCCTCGTCCACCGCGACCGCAAGCACCTGCCCGAGCGGCGGGTGGACCTCTACGGCGAGTGCTGCGTCGTCCTCCTGGAGCTCTGGCGCCGGGCCAAGGGGATGCCCGTCGTCCTCACCGCCGCGCAGGCGCTCAAGCTCCTCCAGCCTTTGGCACATTGGCTCCACACCCAGGGCCGCAAAGAGGCGGGCACCGCGGAGATCCTCCCGCTCCTCGCGGAGCCGCTGCGCGAGCTGGTGCGCGAGCCCGGAGAGGGAGAAGCCCTCCTGGAGGCGATCCGCGACCAGTCCGGCCTGCTGGTCAACGTCGGCCCGGCGTACGCCTTCCTCCACCTGAGCTTCCAGGAATACCTGAGCGCCCGCCACGTGCAGGATCAGGTGGTCCGCGCCCCGGAGCTCCTCGCCGGTCTCGCCGGGCATTTCGGAGAGACCTGGTGGCGGGAGGTGATTCTCCTCGCCGTGGGGCTCGACAATCCGAGCCTGTTCGAGCCGCTGCTGGCCACTCTGCTGGGGCTGCAAGCCCTGCAACGTGACGTCCGCCTCGCCGACGACCTCCTCCGCGACGCCTCCGTGGTGACTCCTCGGCCGCTGCTCGCCGCGCTGGCCGCCGGGATCGCGAGCGCACCGGAGCGCTACCACGCCTTGCGCCTCCTGCGTGCGATCCCCGGCTGGGACGTGGGGGACGTGGAGGGCAAAGCCGCCGTCCGCTCGCTGCTGGCCGATCCGGACCAGCAGGTGGCCGGCATGGCCGCCGAGCTGCTGGGTATCGAGAGGCCGGCTTCGCGAAGGGGCCGGCGCGGCGAGCCGGCGCCGGGCGAGGAACGGCGCAACGAGGTGGATGGAACGGTTCTGCTGTACGTGCCGGGTGGGGAGTACACCCTGGGGGCCGATGACGTGAACGACGCCGCGAAGCCTGTTCATCGCGTCGTTCTCAGCCCCTTCTGGATCGCCAAGTACCCGGTGACGAACGAGCAGTACCGTCGCTTCATGGATGCGAGCGAGGGTGTGGCCGAACCCGAGTTCTGGGCTGACAAGCAGTTCAACCAGCCCGAGCAGCCGGTTGTGGGCGTGAGTTGGGAGGAGGCCCGGGCATACTGCCGGTGGGCGGGCCTGCGCCTGCCAAGCGAAGCGCAGTGGGAGGCCGCGGCGCGGGGGACCGACGGGCGGCGTTACCCCTGGGGGAACGTTGAGCCGACACCGGATCACGCCAACTTCGGGAACCGGGAAGGCCAAACGACGCCGGTGGGGTCCTATCCCAAGGGTGCGGGACCTTTTGGTGCGTTGGACCAGGCGGGGAACGTCTGGGAGTGGTGTGAGGACGTCTGGAATGCGGCGGCCTACCGGGAGCGCGATGGGCAACGGGACCCTCTCTCCACCACCGGTGACTCCGCTGTTCGTTGTTTGCGCGGCGGGTCGTGGCGCGACGTTGCCGGGGCTCTGGCTGTGGCGTGCCGCTGGTTCGGGGCATCGTACCGGAGCTGGTTCTTTGGCTTTCGTTGTCTGTCGCCTGCCGTCCCCGAGCCTTGATTCTTGGCTTTGTGGCCTTTGTGCCTTCGGGGGTCCAGGGGGCGGAGCCCCCTGGTGACGCCGTCCAGGGTTCCGTCAAAGTCCTCGTAGCCGGCACTATGAGGACCCTCACCCCCTAACCCCCTCTCCCTCCGCCGTGCAGAGGCAAAAGTGACTCCTCTTGTCCCCCAGATCCAAACCGCAGACCATCTTCGTCGTCACGCTGCTAACATGTCCCATGGCCAGTCTCCTTTCTGGGCCGCCGAGCCCGGGTTTCCCTTCTGCAGCCATCATAGGACTGCGCAGGGAGGCTGGCCTTCTCATCCAATCTCTCCCACACGCACTCACACCCGCCCGGGAGAGGGGGAACCGGAGATTTCCCCTCCTTGCTCGGAAAAGGTGCGCACTGCTTGGTTTTGGGTGGGGGCGCCCCTCTCCCGCGCGGGGGGAGTGCGGGTGGGAGAGGGGACGGGGGTGAGGGTCTTTGGGCGGAGGAAGGCTCCGGCTCCGGACGACTTTGCCGGGACCCTGGCGGGGGAGCCCTCTCCCGCTTCGGGGGAGGGGGTCGGGGCGGGGGGCCGGTCGAGATTCTGGACAGCCGGTAGTCCCTCGCCGTCTCTCGATGTACGCTCCTTGCCCGGACCCTCAACTCTGGCGCGATGCGAGGGGACCGGGACGAGGAGTGGAGATGAGCCCAAAAAAGATCGCCATCGTGTTCGCCGCGGCCCTGGTCCTGGCGCAGGCTACCGCCGCTCAACCGGACCCCGACAAGCCGCAATTCGCCCTCGGCCTCGCCGTGATCAGCTCGCCCGAGCCGTACAAGGGGGCGGACGACGACCTTCTCGTCGTGCCGGCGATCTCGTTCTCCTACAAGAGGTTCTACTTCCGGGGGATCACCGCCGGCTTCCGCCTCTTCGAGCAGGCGGGCTTCCAGGCCGACCTCATCGCCCGTGCCCGCCTCGGCGGCTTCGACGAGGGAGACAGCCCTTTCCTCGCCGGCATGGAGCCGCGCCGCAAGAGCGCCGACGCCGGGTTTGTGCTGACCTGGGAGCGGGAGCGCTTCGGGCTGCGCCTCACGCCGCTGACCGATCTCCTCGACCGGAGCGGCGGCCAGGAGGTCTCGTTCGACGCCTTCGTGCCGCTGCGCCGCGGCCGCTTCCGCTTCGAGCCGAGCGTGGGCGTGGTCTGGCAGAGCGCCTCATTCGTCGGCTACTACGCGGGAGTGCGGCCGGACGAAGCCCGGCCGGATCGGCCTGTCTATGAAGGAGAGGACGCCTTCAACCTGACCGCCGGTGTGAGCGCCTTCGCCCCTGTGACTCGGAAGCTGGTCTTCCAGGGCTTCGTGAAGGCCGAGCGCCTCTCCGGGAGTATCGCGGACAGCCCGATCGTCGATCAGGACCTGGGCTGGATCGGGTTCGCGGCGCTCAGCTACCAGTTCTGAGCCCGGGGGCTTCCCTCACCACCCCATGAGGTCGATCGAGAACGGCAGCATCTTGCGCCACCACGGCCAGTCATGGTCCACGTCGTGCCCCCAGACGTCGAGGAAGTGCGGGATCCCCTTGCGGTGGAGGACTTCCGAGAGCCGGTGGGAGGCGTGGGGCGCCTCGTAGGCCCCCTGGCCGGTCAGGATGTGGATCTTGCACGCGTTGCGGAGCAGGTGCAGGTTGGTCCCCTCCAGGTTGGAGAGGTACCAGACCGGGTTGTTGAAGTAGACGTTGTCGTCGCTGTAGCCGTGGAGATAGTCGGGGTCGAGGTCGTAGAAGCCGCTCATGGCGATGACCGCGTCGAACAGGTCGGGCCGCCGGAACAGGGTGTTGGCGGCATGGAAGGCGCCGAAGCTCGCCCCGGCTGTGGCGACGCGCAGGTCGGGGCTCTGGCAGACCGTGCGGATGTAGGGGACGACCTCGTCCTCGATGTAGCGGTTGTAGAGAGCCTGGCGGCGGGCCTGCTCGGGGACGGGGAGGCTGCTGTCCATCCACGACTGGTTGTTGATGCTGTTGATCGAGAACAGGCGGACGCGCCCGCCGTTGATCATGGAGGCGATGGAGCCGACGAGGCCGAACCGTTCGTTCTCCAGAAAGTCCGCCGCGGCGGTGGGGAAGAGCAGGATCGGGTGTCCCCAATGTCCATAGGAGACGATCGGCATCTCCTGCCCGAGAATCGGGCTGTGCCATCCATCAATGGTGCGGCGGTCGAGATCCATGGCCTTTCCCCTCTGAGGAAGCCCCCCGGCGGCCGGCCGGGCGGGCGAGTGCGTACGGCGAAACGGGAGGATATCCGAGGGGGGCGGGAGGGGCAAGGGCGGGAGGGCGCGGGACAGCTCCGCGCAGGCTACTCATCTCGTCCCTCCCGGTCTCCCCGTCGGTGGCGCTCATCGGCCTGCGGGCCCCTCGGTGCCTTCGCCTTCGGCGCGAGCCATCCTGGGGGAGGTGTCAAGGATCACCCAAAATTCCCCCACCTCGATCACCTAAAAATCCCCCCTCTCCTCGGGTTGTCTTAGTTATCCTTCCAGGTCTCGTCGCCGG
>Ga0209682_10000796_pt1 | contig 10466 bp, 7 predicted proteins | sample DOMMetBare2Fresh_2_FD_187471 | JGI IMG/M metagenome (GOLD analysis project Ga0209682, IMG submission 187471) | Wetland sediment microbial communities from St. Louis River estuary, USA, under dissolved organic matter induced mercury methylation -... | ecosystem: Environmental > Aquatic >...
GCCGCCCACCCCGCCCACCCCGCCGGCCCGGCAGCAGGGCCGCGCCGCGGCCTGAAGGAGCGTGGCCATGCTGATGAAGCCGTCCTGGCAGGTCTGGCTGCTCGGCCTCCGCATCCCGCAGCTCCTCTTCCTCCTGCCGCGGGTCGAGGCGCTCGACGGGTCGGGCTGCACCGTCCGCATCCCCTTCGGCTGGCGCTCGCGCAACCACGTAGGCTCGATGTACCTGGGGGCCCTCTGCGCCGGGGCCGACCTGGCCGCGGCGCTCCCGGCCGCCACGCTCATCTGGTCGGAGCACCGGCGGGTGGTCCCGGTCTTCGCCGATCTTCAGGCCGAGTTCCTGAAGCGCGCCGACGGCGACGTCCTCTTCCGCAGCGACGACGGCCCGGCGGTGCAGGCGGCGGTGCGCCGCGCCGACGCCACCGGGGAGCGGGTCACCCTGCCGGTGTCGGTGGTCTGCACCGTCCCCTCCAAGTACGGAGCCGAGCCGGTGGCCCGCTTCACCATGGGGCTCTCGCTCAAGCGGCGCGGCGACCCCCCCGGTGCGCCGCCCGCCCGCCCGGGCTAGACTCCGGGCATGACGCTCCTCGCCGCCGCCCTGGCGCTCGCCCTGACCGCGCCGCCTCCGCGCGCACCGGCCCGGCCGGCCGCGGCGCCGGTGGCCGCCCTCCCGTTCGTCGAGGACGACTACGGCCGCGCCCTGGCCGACGCCCGGGCCCGCGGCGTGCCGCTCGTGGTGGACGCCTGGGCCCCCTGGTGACCCACCTGTCGCTTCATGCGGGCCAGCGTCTTCACCGACGCGCGCCTCGTGAAGCTGGCCGGGCGGTTCGCCTGGCTCGACCTCGACACCGAGAAGCCGGTCAACTTCCCCTTCGTGGAGCAGTTCCCCATCGAGGTCTGGCCGACCATCCTGGTCATCGACCCGGCCGGCGAGCGGGTCCTCCTGCGCTGGCTCGGCACCGCCACCGCCGCCGAGCTGGAGCGGCTGCTCTCCGACGCCGAGCGCGCGCAGCGCCAGGAGCGCGGCGAGGCAGCGGGCGCCGGGCTGGCCCGCGGGTTCGAGCTGGCGGCGGCGCGGCAGCACCTCGAGGCGGCCCGGGCCTTCGAGGCGGCGCTCCGCGCGGGCGGCCCCGCCTGGCCGGAGCGGACCCGCACCGTCGACGCCCTCCTCCAGGCGCTCCTCATGGCCGGCGACCCGCAGGCCTGCGCCGGCGCCGCCGCCGAGCACCTGCCCAGGATGGAGCGCGGCCCGGCCTTCGCGCGGGTGGCGGCGGCCGGCCTCGACTGCGCCACCCAGCTCGCCGAGCCAGCCACGCGCGATCCGGCCATCCGCGCCGTCGAGCCCTCGGCGCGCCTGGCCCTGCGCACGCCTGGCGTGCTGGCCGACGACCGCTCCGGCCTCTACGCCAACCTGCTCTCGGCGCGCCGGGCGCTCGGCGACGCCGCCGGCGCGGGGCGGGTGGCGCGCGAGTGGCTCGCCTTCGTGGAGGACGAGTCGCGCCGGGCCGCCACGCCGCTCGGCCGCTCCGCCTTCGACGGGGCCCGGCTCTCGGCGGCCATGGCGCTCGGCGAGCCCAGGCGGGCCCTGCCGGCGCTGCGCGAGTCGGCCCGCGCGCTGCCGGGCGAGTACTTCGCGCAGAGCTACCAGGCGGTCTGCGCGCTGGAGGCGGGCGAGCCGAAGGAGGCGCTCGAGGCGGCGCGGCGGGCCGTGGCGCTCGCCGAGGGGCCGCGCAAGGTCCGGGTCATGACGGTGGAGGCCCAGGCGCTCCACGCGCTCGGCGACACGGATGGCGCGGTCGCGGCCCTCACCGCGGCCATCGCCCACGGCGAGTCGCTCCCCGTAGCGGTCCGCCCCGACGGCTACCTGAAGAGGGCGCGCCAGCTCAAGGACGAGTGGTCGCCGCCTCCGCCACCGCCACCGCCCCCGGCCCCGGCCCCGGCTCCGGCCCCGGCTCCGGCCCCGGCCCCGGCCCCGGCCCCGGCCCCGGCGGAGGCCGCTGCGCCCCCCGCACGTTGAGCCACGCCCCCGCCGCCCCGCAGGCCGCGATGACGGCCATGCCGGCCAGCGACCAGCCGTCCGGCCACTGGTCGAAGATGAGCGCCCCCAGCACGGTCGCGAAGCCGATCTGGAGGTAGCTGAAGGGCATGAGGGTGGCCGCCGGCGCCAGCCCGAGCGCCAGGATGAGCAGGAGGTGGCCGGCGGTGCCGAGGGCGCCGAGGAGGAGCACCACCGCGATCACCGACGCCGGCGCCGCGCCCGCCGCCGCCGCCGCGCCCGGAAGGTCGGCCAGCAGGAGCGGCGTGAGGAGCGCCGTCCCGACCGCGCCGGTGAAGAAGTGGGTGGTGGCCGCGCTCTCCGTCCCCGCCAGCCTGCGGGTCAGGAGCTGGAAGGAGGCGAAGGCCAGCGCGCTCGCCACCGGGAAGAGGGCCGCCCAGCCGAAGACCCCCGCGCCCGGCCGCACCACGAGCAGCGCCCCCAGGAAGCCGCCGGCCACCAGGGCGCGCTGGAGCCGCGTCACCGGCTCGCGCAGCCAGGCCGCCGACAGCACCGTGACCAGGAGCGGCGCCAGCATGTTGATGGAGGTGAACTCCGGGGCCGGCATGTGCTGCAGGCCGTAGAAGACCAGCGCGCTGGTGGCCAGCAGGAGCAGCCCGCGCAGGAGCTGGAAGCGGGGCGAGGCGCTGCGGAAGCCGGCCCGTCCGCGCCGGACCCCGAGCCAGAGGGCCATGACCGCGGCCTGGATCGCGTACCGGGCCCAGAAGAAGATGAGGACCGGCAGGTGGCGCCCCAGCCACCGCGCCGAGTTGTCCATGGTGGCGAAGCAGACGGTGGCCGTCGCCAGGAGGGCGATGCCGAGGAGCGGGTGGTCGCGGCGGGCGGCGGGCACGAGGTGCCGTTGTAGCCCATCGCGCGGTCCCGGCCGAATGGCGCCGCCGGTCCCCGCCCGGCCCCGCCCACCCCTCAGATGGTCCGCTGGCGTGGCTCCGGCGGCTCCGGCAGGGGGACCTCGCCGTCCTCGTCCTCGTCCGGCGCCGCCTCGTCGTCCGCCGATCCGTCGTCCGGGTCCACCGCGTCCAGATCCTCCCCGGGGGCCGCGCCGTCGTCGTCCGCGCCATCCGGCCGCCCCGCACCGGCGTCCGCCTCGACCGGGCAGCCGCCCTCGATCCCGGCCACCTCGCGGACGTGGGCCAGCCGCTCCTCCAGGCTCGGGTGGCTGGAGAAGAGCTCGGGCAGGTGGATCATCCCGTCGCTGCGCCCCTCCTCGTCGAAGAGGCAGAGCAGCGCCGCCAGCGCCTCGGGGGGGCGGCCGGCCGCCTGGAGGAAGCGGATGGCGTCGTCGTCGGCTTCGCGCTCGGCGTCGCGGGAGTAGCCGAGCACCGCCAGCGCGGCCGGCAGGTTGGCCGCCGCGGAGGAGAAGTCGCCCCACAGGAGGCCGGCCAGACCGGCGATCCCGGCGCCGCGCACCAGCGCCTCGGCCGAGTGGCGCCGGGTCAGGTGGGCCAGCTCGTGGCCGATCACCGCGGTGAGCCGGTCGTCGCCGTCGGTCCGGCGCACCAGCTCGTCGAGCACCACCACCGTCCCGCCCGGGAGCGCGAAGGCGTTCATGGCCGGCCCGAGCCGGGAGGCGCGGAACTGGAGCTGGTAGCGCTGCCCCGGCGCGCCGAGCGCGGCCGCCTCGGCGATCCGGGCGCTCACCGCCTCGATCTCGTCCACCGGGAGCTCGGTCGGCTGGAGCAGCTGGGCGTCCAGGAGCTCGAGCACCCCGTCGCCGAGCCGGCGCTCCAGCGCGGCCGGCATGGCCTCGGCCACCTGCCTCGCCAGCGCCGGGAGCCCCCAGAGGTAGCCGGCCAGCAGCAGGCCGGCGGTGGCGACCAGCGCGGCCAGCGCCACCGGCCAGCGCTGCTGCAGCCGGTCCACCAGGCCGTCCCGCCGTCCCGCCCCGGCCAGCAGCGCCGAGAGCGCCGCGCCGTCGCCCACCTCCAGCACCGCGCCGTCGCCGAGCGCCACCTGGCGTGGGGCCCGCTCGAAGGGCTCGCTCACCTCGAGCCGGTCCACCGGTGCGTCGCGGAGCGGCGCCGCCGCGGCGTCGGCCACCTGGAGCCGGCCGCCGGACACCGAGAGCAGGACCGGCACCGCCGCGGCGGTGCGGCCGTCGAAGAGGAGGGCGTGCAGCGCGGGGGCGGTCACAGGCCGATGTCCAGTCCGAAGAGGTCCATGGCCCCCTCGCCCACCGTGGCCGCCGGGTCGGCGGGCACGGCCGCCGCCACCACCTCGAGCGGCGCCGAGGAGCGGAGCGAGACGCACTCGATGCGGTAGCGGGCCAGCGCCACCGCCGCGTAGGGCCAGTAGAGCCCGAGGGTCAGCACGGTGAGGAGGACGCTCCTCACCACCAGCTTGAGGAGCGGCCAGGCGGCGATGCGGGTGGCGAAGCGGATGGGGCCTCCGTGGGTGCGCGGCCAGACGATCTGCTGGGCGCGGGCCGCGAAGAACGGGCCGACCACCAGGTAGCCGAGGAAGACCAGGAGGTAGCCCGCCACCAGCACCGGCCAGGGGGGCCCGCCGGTCGCCTCGCGCAGGCGGGTGGCCATCGAGAGGCCCACCACCGCGCCGCCCGCCACGCCGACGGCCAGCATGGCCGCGGCCGCCTTGAGGTAGAGGCCGTAGAAGGCGCCGGTGCAGCGGTCGAGCTCGAAGCGGACGTTGCCGAAGCGGGCGTGGCCGTGCTGGTAGCCCTTGAGCCGGGCGTGCAGCCCGGGCACCGAGAAGGCGAAGGCCAGGCCGACCGCCGCGACCAGGGCCGGGTGCTCCAGGGCCGCGCCGCCGGCGGCCGCCAGCCCGAGCCAGAGCAGCACGCCGGGCAGCACCGCCGAGTAGGCCGAGCCCACGGTGGAGTCGAAGCCGAAGCGCAGGCCGCGCCAGGAGGTGTTGGCGAGCTTGAACCGCTGCGACTTGAGGAACAGCCAGGGCGCCAGGGCCCCCAGCGCCGCCAGGATGGTCAGGCTGACCGCCCGCGCCAGGTGGCCGGAGAGCGAGTAGGCGGCCAGCAGCACCAGCGCGAGGAGGCGGCCCCGCAGGATGGCGAGCGGCTCGCCGTGGTACTGGAAGGCCACCCCGTCGAGCTGGGTGTTGCGCCAGAACCAGCGCGCCTTGCGCACCTTGGCCCACGGCGAGTAGACGCCGAGCGTCAGCAGGGTGAGGAGCGTGTTGACGAGCCAGATGCGGAAGTACTCGCCCCCCTCCCCGGTGAAGCGGAGCGGCGCCTCCCAGACGGTGGGGAGCGGCGCGAAGGGCTGCCAGGGCGCGCCCGGCGGGAAGGCCGTCCCCTCCCCGGCGAGCTGCGTCGGGAGGATCTGTTCGTCGGACACGGTGGCCTATTCTTCTCCCGCCCGGTGGGACGCAGCGTGCCGCTCCGCCCTGGCGCAGCGCGCCGCATCGTTCCGGCGCGTCGCGCCAGGCTACCACGCGTTCGCCGGCCATCACGTTCGGGGCCCCGCTGATCGCCCCCGGACGCATGCTACCCTGCGTCGCTCGCTGGGCCGCGCCGGCCCCGCCTGGCACCCTCACCGGAGCACCTCGTCCCACACCGCGCCGCTCCGCAGCGCCCCGCCACCCGGCCTGGGGCCGCGCCCGCCGCAACAGGACCTGAACGCCACCATGCGCCGATCCCTGCTCGCCTCGCTGACCGCCCTGCTCCCGCTGCTCGTGTCGTGCAAGACGGTGGCCCCTGCCATCCCGCCCTCGCAGGCGCGCGCCGCCGCCGCCATCCAGGCCGTGAAGCCCCTGCTGCGCGCCACCGACCCGAAGCTCGGGGTCGAGGTGGTCTCCGGGCAGCTCGTCCTCCCGGCCAGCGCGCTGGAGCCGGTGGTCCGGCCGGCTCCCGGTGAGCAGGGTCTGTCGCAGGTGCTGGTGGTCCGCCCCCGGGAGTTCGTGGAGGACGGCGAGGCCCGCCGCCTGCTGATCGAGAGCCGCAAGGACGCGCTGGGGGAGGCGGTCCAGCGGCTGGCCACCGACGAACAGCTGGTCCGGTCGCTCCTCTGCTACGCGCAGCGCCACGGCGGCGTCGGGCCCTCCAGCCTGGAGGAGCCCGACTTCCTGCGCTGCGTGGCGCGCGGCCCCTATGCCGCGCCGGGCGATCCGCTGGCCGGGCCGCCGCCCTACCAGGCCGGGACCGACGAGCGCTACCAGGTGGAGGCCTTCAAGAGCCGCCTGTCGCGCTGGGCCATCCTCCCCAGGGTGCCGCTCCGGACCGCGGCCCTCGCCACCAGCGACGCGGGCGACGAGGCGGCCGCCGCCGCCGCCGAGGCGGCCCTCCCGCCGCCCGCGGCGCCCACCGGCCGCAAGGCCAGGGCGGTCAGGAAGGCCCCGCCCACCAGGCCCGCCGCCCCCAAGGTCGAGGTGGCGCGCCAGCCGCTCCTGGTCGAGGTCGCCCCGGCCGCCGACGACGGCCTCCACTGGACCCTCGACAACGGCCTGGAGCTCCCGGAGCGCCGCCTCCCCATCGACCCGGCCCTGGTGGCCCGCACCGGCCAGGCCCTCTCGAAGGAGGAGGTCATCCCCGAGCCGGTCCCCTGGCCCTCCGACGAGACGCCGGTGACCTGGACGGTGCTGGCGCACCGGCGCGGCGCCGCCGAGGCGGTGACGCTCGAGGTGACGCTGGAGCCGGGCGGGGCGCCGCAGCGGGTCGCCTGGCCCGTGGCCGGCGGCGCCGTGGGCACGCCCGAGCTGGTCCGCCAGTGGGCCACGCTCCGGCTCTGGACGCAGGACTTCATGGGCCGGTTCGACGGGCCGCTGCAGCGCCCGCTGGCGGAGGCGGCGGTGCGGGCCTACGGCCTCGAGGACGACTTCGTCGGGCGGCGGCTGGCCGTGCAGGACGACGACCGCGACCGCGACGCCGGCGGGCCGTCGCTGCTGGCGCTGCTCGGCGGCAGGGCCGCGGTGGACGAGACGCTCCAGCTCGACCGCGCCCTGCGCGAGGACGATCCGAAGGCCCCCACCGCCATGCTGCCCATCGCCCAGGTGGAGGGGATCGACGTGGAGCCGCACCCCTGGCAGGAGCTGCTGGCGGGCCGGGCCGCGCCGCGCCTGCCGCTCGCCGACTGCGTGCCGCCCGACCGGGCCATGCTCTACCTGCCGCGGCCCAAGGAGGCGCTCGACGGGCTGGAGAACGGCGCCGCCGGCTTCCTGCAGCGGGTCTCCAGCTTCGCCCGCCAGGGCCGGCTCGACTACGCGGTCATCGAGCGGATGCTCGGCGACCTCGGGCTGGGCGACGGCCTGGGCCGCAAGCTCATCCGCCTGGGCGCGCTCCGCGCGGCGGTGATCTTCGTGCCGGACCTCTCGCTCCTGGCGGGGACCGAGGTCACCGTGGTGGCCGAGGTCACCCCGGCCTTCCTGCCGCTCCTGCCCATGGGCGAGGGCGAGGTGCAGTCGAAGGCGGTGCCGGGTGGCACGGCCTGGCGGGCCCGGCGCGGCGGCAAGGTCTTCCTCTCCACCTCGAGGGCCGAGCTCGAGGCGGCCCTGAAGCTCGACGCCGCCGACGGGGCCGGCTCGCTCGGGCGCAGCCAGGAGCTCGCCTTCCTGCTCCTCCAGCTCGCCCCCACAGAGCGGACCCAGGCCTTCGCCTACTTCTCCGACCCCTTCATCCGCAAGCTGGTCGGCCCGTCCCAGCGCATCGCCAAGGCGAGGCTCGACCGGGCCCGCGGCGAGATGGAGACCCTGGCCGGCGCCGCGCTGCTGCGTCGCCAGGACGCGCCGGGCGAGGCGACGACCGTGGAGCGGCTCCAGGTGCTCGGCTACCTGGCGCCGGAGTTCCCGGCCAGGGACTACCGGCTCCTGCCCGACGGCCGCGTCGAGTCGCCGGCCTTCGGGCCGCTGGAGCGGCTCCACCCGGTGGCCCGGCTCCTGCCGACCGAGGTCACCGCCAACGAGGCGGCGCGCTACGGGGCCTTCCGCGAGCAGTACCAGCAGTACTGGCGCCGCTTCTTCGACCCCATCGCGGTCCGCTTCGACGAGGCCGCCGACGGCCAGCGCGAGCTGCAGACCTACATCCTGCCGCTCATCGACGGCTCCATCTACCGCGAGCTCTCGGGGGCGGTGGCCCACGGGGCCCGGCCCGACGTGGTGGCCCCGCGCTGGGCGGTGCCGGCCACCCTGGAGCTGAGCCTGCAGGTGCCCGAGTCGCTGGCCGGCTCGATGGACGACCGGCGGAAGGCCTTCCGCGAGTTCCGCCGCGAGCTCGGCCCGTTCCCCGAGGAGCTCATCGAGGCGCTCGGCTCGACCCTCCACGTCGCCTTCGTGGACGCGGCGCCCATCCTCCAGGTGGGCGGCGGCGGGGCCTTCGAGGTGCCGAACCTGACCGGCCGCCGCGGGCTGGAGGCGGCCGCCGGCATGCTGCTCGGCGTGCTGACCCGCCCCATGGTCCTGGCGGTGGAGCTGACCGATCCGGAGCAGGCGCGGCGCGCCCTGGCCAAGGTGGTCTCGCCGGAGACCGTCGCGCCGAACCGCCGGTCGAGCGACCTCGGACGCATCCGGGTGGCCCGGCAGGACGGCGATCGGCTCCTGGTGACCGTCGACTTCCTCGGCCTGGTCACGCTGCGCTGGTCGGCCCGCGTGGAGGACCGCTGGCTGGTCCTCTCCAACGACACCACGCTGCCGCCCCGCCTGGTGGCCGGCGCCCAGCCGCTGGCCGGCGCCGCCGCGTCGCTGGCGCTCCGGCCCGGCGCGCTCCGGCTCGGGCTCCCCTCGGCCTGGCAGGCCGCCAGCGAGGCCGAGGCCCACTCGGCCTGGGCCGCCCAGCACTGGCTCGCCCCCTGGCTCTCCGACGGGGCCACCGTGGCCGAGGCCCAGGCGGCCAGCCGGGCGCTGCTCGGCACCGCGCCGGTGCTGGAGGCCGACGCGCTCCGCCCGGGACCCAACAACAGCCCGGCCAACCGCCGCTTCGGGTCGGTCTGGCGCCCGGTGGTCCCGCCCTACGAGCCGGGGAGGGACTTCGGCCTCTTCGAGGGGATCTCGGAGGCGCGCGTCGACCTGAGCTTCGAGGGGGAGGGGCTGCGCACCCGGGTGACCTGGCGCGCCGCGCCGCGCTAGGGCAGGTCCCGGCTGGAAGTGGGGACCACTCCAAGGAGGGTGGTCCCCGCGCCCCGGCGCGGTCCGGGTGCCCGTTCCAGAGGCGCCCGCTCTGGAATCGGGCAACGAAATCGACTGGTTGGGCGAGCAGGGCTCGACCGGACCGACGCTTCGTGCTTGTATCCGCCCCCCGAACCGCATGGCCAGCCCAGATCCCAAAGGTTCCGCCGGCTCGACCTCCGAGGGGGGCGCCGCGACCGGCCCCGCGGCCAGCGCCGGTGGTCCCCCAGCCCAGCCACCGGCCGCAGTGCCGGTTCCAGCCGCCGCCACCGCCGCGCCCGAGCAGGCCGCCCCGTCCGAGGGCGACGCCGGCGCCCTCATCAAGACCCGCAGCGCGCTGCCGGTGGTCGGCGCCGCGCCGCACCTCGAGAAGCATGGCCACGGCCAGCGCACCGCCCCCAGGGGCAAGGCGCTGGCCGCCCTGTCGCTCGGGGCGCTCGGGGTGGTCTACGGCGACATCGGCACCAGCCCGCTCTACGCGCTGAAGGAGTGCTTCAACGGGCCCCACGGCGTGGAGCCGACCACCGCCAACGTGCTCGGGGTGCTCTCGCTGGTCCTCTGGGCCATGACCTTCGTGGTCACCTTCAAGTACCTGAGCTACGTCATGCGGGCCGACAACCGGGGCGAGGGCGGGATCTTGGCGCTCCAGGCCCTGGTCTCGCGCCAGGACACCGACAAGCGGAGCCGGCGCTTCCTGCTGGTGCTCGGCATCTTCGGGGCGGCGCTGCTCTACGGCGACGGCATCATCACCCCGGCCATCTCGGTGCTCGGCGCGGTGGAGGGCGTGGCGGTGGCCGCCCCGGCCCTGGCCTCCCTGGTGGTCCCCATCACGGTGGCCATCCTGGCGGGCCTCTTCTTCATCCAGCGGCGCGGCACCGGCACGGTGGGGGCCATCTTCGGCCCCGTCATGCTGGTCTGGTTCCTCTGCATCGCCGCCCTGGGCGTGCGCGGCATCCTCTCCGAGCCGACGGTGCTGCGCGCCGTCAACCCGCTCCTGGGGGTCCGCTTCTTCGCCGAGAACGGCGCCCACGGCTTCCTGGTGCTGGGCGCGGTGGTGCTGGTCATCACCGGCGGCGAGGCGCTCTACGCCGACATGGGCCACTTCGGGAAGCGCCCCATCCGCCTGGCCTGGCTCGCGGTGGCCATGCCGTCGCTCATGCTGGTCTACCTGGGCCAGGGGGCGCTGCTGCTGCGCGACCCCTCGGCGCGGACCAACCCCTTCTACCTGCTCTGCCCGGAGTGGGCCCTCTACCCGATGATCGGCCTGGCCACCGCCGCCACCATCGTGGCCTCGCAGGCCCTCATCTCCGGCGCCTTCTCGCTGACCCACCAGGCGGTCCAGCTC
>Ga0209682_10000797_pt1 | contig 10463 bp, 9 predicted proteins | sample DOMMetBare2Fresh_2_FD_187471 | JGI IMG/M metagenome (GOLD analysis project Ga0209682, IMG submission 187471) | Wetland sediment microbial communities from St. Louis River estuary, USA, under dissolved organic matter induced mercury methylation -... | ecosystem: Environmental > Aquatic >...
CCGAGCGCGAGCACCACAGCGAAGTCGGCACGCAGTGCCGACCGCCACAGCATGAGCCCGCGCCGGGCCCCGCCCACCGCGAGACGCGAGCGCTACAGAGGACGCGGACGTACGCGAAGGGCAGCTTGGGGCCGCAACCGGTCGGACGACGGTTCGACGATCGCACGCGACGTCGCGTCGCAAGTGCGCCGATCGACGCGATTGAATTGCGCCGGGCGTCTGCGCAACCTGCACACAACGTTGCACGCATTGATCGCGTGCAGCTTGCCGTGCCTCAAACAGTCGCCGGGAGTCCAAGACGAAACTGCGTGCATCCCGTCGGAGGTTCGCGCCCCCTGTGATGAACAGGGCGATTCCATCGCGACGAACGGTCTGCAGGGATCATCCACGAGAGGACGTTGATCATGAGGAAGACATCGAGACTGACCACCATCGCCGCCGGTGCCGCCATCCTGGTGCTGGCGGGCTGCCAGTCCGGCATGGAGCAAGTGCCACCCAATACGCTCGTCGCGATGAAGGCCGCGACGGCGCCGAGTGGCGCCGCCGACCCGATGTGGGCGCAAGCGCGTCCGCTCACTGCCGTGGTGGCCGACGGAGCGAACTTCGGTGCCAAGCCGGGCGAGAAGGGCGACAGCAAGGTCACCTTGAAGGCCATGTACGCCGGCGACATGCTGTACCTGTTGATCCAGCACGCCGATCCGACCAAGTCCGAGCGCCGCGGCCCGTACCAGAAACAGGCCGACGGCAGCTGGAAGAAGTTGAAGGACCCGGCCGACAAGGGCGGCGACGACAACATCTACTACGAAGACAAGTGGGCCATGATCTGGCCGATCGACAACTCGATCAAGGCTTTCGACAAGGAAGGCTGCGCCGCGTTGTGCCACCTCGAGCAGGGCAAGCCCTACGGCAACAAGTACACGGCCAAGGAGGGCGAGATCGCCGACATGTGGCACATGAAGGGCTCGCGCACGGCGCCGTTCGGATATGTGGATGATCAATACGCCGACCACACACGCTACGACCCGAAGACGGCACCGAACGCCGGCCGCAAGAGCGACCCGGGCACGGCCACGGGCGAGTACAAGGCCTTTGACCTGGTTGCTGGAAAGCCGCAGTTCATGGCGCGCGACAGCAAGCCGCTGGGTGCCGGCGGCACGTCCTACATCAAGTCCGGCGACGAGGTGCCGTTCGACGACAGCAAGTTCAAACCCGGCGACGAGGTCGCCTCGTACCTGATCTATCCGCTGCAGGGCGACCGTGCCGACATCCGGGTCGCGCTGACCTGGAAGGACGGCATGTACACCTCGTTCGTGAGCCGCAAGCTCGTGACCGGCAGCAAGTTCGACGTCCAGTTCCGCGACCTGGGCGCGCGCTACGGCTTCGGATTCGCCGCGTTCGACAACGCGCAGGTGCGCCACGCGACGACCGACGATCCGCTGTACATGGTCTTCGGCAAGTAGTCGCCGCAATCAACCAGAAGGCCTGCCAAGGGGCCGGCCTTCTTGCGTCCGTGCGCGCTGTGGTCAGGCGCGCGCGAGCGCGGTCCAGACGCGGGGTGCCGTCATCGGCATTTGCAGTGCCTCGGCGATCTTCACCGGCACCCCCGCGCCGACCAGCGCATCGCACACTGCATTGGCCACCGCCGGCGTCGCGCCGATGGTGCCCAGCTCGCCCACGCCCTTGGTGCCCAGCAGGTTGGTCGTGCACGGCACCGAGGTGTCGAAGACCGTCTTGAAGCCGCGGAAGATGTCGGCGTGCGGCAGCGCGTAGTCCATGAAGCTGGCGGTCAGCAACTGCCCGCCCTCGTCGTAGATCACGGCCTCGCTCAGGGCCTGGCCGATGCCCTGCACCGCGCCGCCCTCGACCTGGCCCTGAACGATCTGCGGGCTCACTACGCGGCCGATGTCGTTGACGGTGGCATAGGCGACGATCTCGACCGCGCCGGTCTCGGGGTCGATCTCGACCTCGCAGACATGAGCGGCATTGGGCCAGCTCGGGGCGCCGGCAGTGGCGTCGCCCGAGGCGGTGATGCGGCCCTGTGGCTGCTTGCCGGCCAGATCGAACAGGCCGACCTTCAGATCGGTGCCGACGACCCTGAATTCGCCGGCCCCATACTCGATATCGCCCGGCGCCGCCTCCAGCGCCTCCGATGCCAGTGTCTTGGCATGTTCGACGGTGCGCTCGCTGGCCACATGCAGCGCGCTGCCGCCGGTGAAGAGCGAGCGGCTGCCGGCGCTGCCGAAGCCGTTGGCGCGGTCGGTGTCGCCCTGCACGATGCGGATGCGCTCGATCGGCAGGCCGAAGACGTCGACCGCGAGCTGGGCATAGCTGGTCGCGATGCCCTGGCCCATCGGCATGGTCGCGGCGGTGAGCTCGACGATGCCTTCGGCCAGCACGTTGACCGTGACCTTCTCGACCAGCGCATTGCCGCCGGTCCACTCGAGGAAGGTCGTGACGCTGCGGCCACGCAGCTTGCCGCGTGCCTTCGAGTCAGCCTGGCGCTTGGCATAGCCCTGCCAGTCGCCGAGGGCGAGCGCCTGGTCGAGCATCTTCTCGAACTGGCCGACGTCGTAGGTCTGGCCCATCGGGTTGCTGTAGGGCATCTGCTGCGGCTGCACGAGGTTGCGCCGGCGCAGGTCGGCCGGGTCCATCTTCAACTGCCGCGCGGCGGCGTCGAACAGCCGCTCGGTGATGTAGATCGCCTCGGGCCGGCCCGCCCCGCGGTAGGCGCCGGTCGGCGTGCCATTCGTCAGCACCGCAGTCAGGTGCAGGCTCACGGTCTGGATGTCGTAGACGCTGGTCGTGACCCAGGGGCCGACGAGCAGCGGGATCATGCAGCCGGTGGGCGTGCCGTAGGCGCCGACGTTGGCGATCGTGCGGATGCGCAGGGCGAGCACCTTACCGTTGGCATCCAGCGCCATCTCGGCATGCGAGCGCTGGTCGCGGCCGTGGATCGAGGCGGTGAATTCCTCGATGCGCTGTGCGCACCACTTCACCGGGCGCTTCAACTGCTTGACGGCCCACGCAACGACCAGGTCCTCGGGGTACAGGCCCGTCTTCATGCCGAAGCCTCCGCCGACGTCGCCGACCTTGACGCGCACCTGCTCGGGCTTCAGGCCCGGGATCAGCGCGGCGACGCCGTCGCGCACCGCCGTGGGCATCTGGCTCGACAACGTGATCTGGATGCGGTCGCTCGTGCCCGGCTCGATCTCGCCCAGCACCACGCGCGGCTCCATCGCGCTCGGCGCCAGGCGCTGGTTGACGAGGTCCAGGCTCACGACATGCGCGGCCTGCGCGAACGCGGCGTCGGTCGCGGCCGCATTGCCCGAGCGCATCTCGGCGACGATGTTGTCCGGCGCCTCGGGGCACAGCGCGGGCGCGCCAGGGGCCATCGCGGCTACCGGGTCGGTGACGGCCGGCAGGTCCTGGTAGTCGACTTCCACCGCCTCTGCGCCATCGACGGCGGCTTCGCGTGTCTCGGCTACCACGGCGGCCACGGCCTCGCCGACATAGCGCGCGACCTCGTGCGCCAGCGCGCGGCGCGCGGGCGAAGCCGGCGGCGAGCCGTCCGGGCGCTTCAGGATCGGCGGCGGCCCGGGCAAGGGCTGAACGCCGGCGGCAACCAGGTCGGCGCCAGTCCAGACTGCCAGCACGCCCGGCACGGCCAGCGCGGCGCGGGTGTCGATCGACCTGATCCGCGCGTGGCCGTAGGGCGAACGCACGAAGACGAGATGCGTCTGTCCTGCGCGGTTCAGGTCGTCGGTGAACTGTCCGCGCCCGCTGACCAGGGCCGGGTCCTCGATGCGGCGCACGGTCTGGCCGCTGCCGAAGCGCAGGGTGTCGAGCGGCGCGTTCATGCTTGCACTCCCGAGGTGGTCCGGGCCGCCATCGTGTGGGCCGCCTGCTGCACCGCCTTGACGATGTTGACGTAGCCGGTGCAGCGGCACAGGTTGCCTTCGAGCGCATGGACGATCTCGCCCTCGCTCGGCTTCGCGTTCGTGGCCAGCAGGCCGGCCGAGGCCATGATCATTCCGGGTGTGCAGTAGCCGCACTGCAGGCCGTGGCAGGCCGAGAAGGCCTCCTGCAGCGGGTGCTGCGTCTCGCCCGGGGCCAGCCCCTCGATCGTCGTGACCGCTGCGCCCTGGGCCTGCAGCGCCAGCAGGCTGCAGCTCTTGACCGGGCGGCCGTCGAGCAGCACGGTGCAGGCGCCGCACTGCGCGGTGTCGCAGCCGACGTGGGTGCCGGTGAGGCGCAGCCGTTCGCGGATCACCTGCACGAGCAGGGTATTGGGCTCGATGTCGAGCGTGGCCGCTTGGCCGTTGACGGTGAGTGACAGGGTCGTCATGGTGTCTCGCGAGTGGGGTTCTCTGGCTCCGATGCTAGCTGCGCGCAGCCGCCGGCGTGTGCGTCCGGCGCGGAAGACCTGCGCCGCCCTCGCCCAGGTCCCAGAACAGGCCCGCCATCAGCTGCAGCGCCTGGCGTGCAACCGGCGCCAGCAGGTGCTCGTCGGGTGCGTGCTGCGAACAGGCGGCGTAGCTGTGCGGGATCCATACGGTGGGCAGACCCAGGGTGTCGGCGAAGACGCCGTTCGGCAGCGAGCCGCCGAGGTTGGGCAGCAGCACCGGCTTGCTGCCCGTGCTGCGTTCGATCGAGTCGAGCGTGAAGCGCACCCAGGGATTGTCGGGATCCAGGCGCGTGGCGGCCATCACGACCGGCTCGCTGACCTCGATGTCGCCGAAGCCGTGCGCTGCGAGGTGTTCGCGCACCGCGTAGCGCAGGCCGGCGATGTCGGTACCGACGACGTAGCGCATGTGCAGGTTCGCCTTCGCACTGGGCGGGATCGCATGGACCGGGAAGTCGGGGTTGCCGGTCCGATAGGCCAGCACGTCGAGCGTATTCCAGGCGAACACCCGTTCGGCCGGCGTCAGGCCGGGCTCGCCCCAGCCGGCATCGACCTCGGGGTCCCCCGGATCGCCGCCGACCGCCAACCCCGCGAGCGCCGCCCGCACATTGGCGGGGATCGGCGGCGGGCGCAGCGCCGGCACCAGGATGTGCCCCTTCGCATCGACCAGGCTCGCGATCGCATGGGCGAGCACGATGCCCGGGTTGCGCAGCAGCCCGCCCCAGTTGCCCGAGTGGTGCGCACCCTCGCGCAGCGTCAGCGTGAGGTCGAAGTTGGCGACGCCGCGCGAGCCGAGAAAGACCGTCGGCCGGTCGCGCTGCAGGCGCGGGCCGTCGCTGGCGATCAGCACGTCGGCGGCAAGTTCGGCGGCGTGCGCGGCGCAGAAGGCCTGCAGCCCGGGCGAGCCGGTTTCCTCGCCGGTCTCGACCAGCCAGGTGACGTTGAAGCCCAGGCGTCCGCCGCGTACCGCCAGCACCTGCGCCAGCGCGGCGATGTTGATGCTGTGCTGGCCCTTGTTGTCGGCGCTGCCGCGGCCGTAGAGACGCTCGCCGTCCAGCGCCAGCTTCCACGGCCCGGCACCGCGGGTCCAGGACTTGTCCTGGCCCCGGATCACGTCGCCATGGCCATACATCAGCACGGTCGGCAACTCGTCACCCTCGTGCCGGCGTGCGATGAGGAACGGGCCGCGGGCGGGCTCCGGGTTCGGGTGGACTGTCGAGTCGAAGCCCAGCGTGGCCAGCGTGGGCGCCAGTTCGTCGGCGAGATAGGCCTGCAGGTACAGGCTCGAGGCCGGGTCCTGGCTCTCGCTGCGGATCGCGACACGCCGCGCCAGGTCGCACACGAAGTCGCCGCGGTCGAAATGCGCGCGCGCGGCCGCGAGTGCGGCGTCGCGGCTCACGCCGACTTCGCCACCAGGGTGAAGTGCTCGACGTTCGGCGGGCCGGCGAAGAACGGGCCGACGATCGCGCGCCACTCGGCGAACAGCGGGCCCTGGCGGAAGTCGACGGTGTGGTTCTCGAGCGTCTCCCAGAAGATCATCAGGACGAAGCGCTCGGGGCTTTCGACGCCCCGGTTGACCTTGAAGCCCTTGAAGCCCGTGGCGCGGCTGACGACGGTACTCAGACCGCGCTGGATCGCTTCTTCGAAGGCGCCCTGCTGGGCGGGGTGGATGCGGATGTCGGCGATTTCGAGGATCACGGTGTTGGCGCTCCATTCGTGCCGGGTTTCCCCTCGGGTGGATAGGGATTCAGCCCGGGGTCGATGTCGACGACAGTATGCGCTGGCCACGGGCCGCCAACCAGACCGAGGAGGAGTCCGTCGATGAGCCTGATGCACCGATACGAAGTGACCGACCGCAACGGCCAGCGCCATGTCGCGACGCTGGCGGATTGCCTGAACGTGCAGCGCACGCCGGCCTGGCGCCAGCGCATCCTCGACCGGACCTTCCACCAGGTGCCATCGGCCGAAGGCAACCTGCAGGTCGAGAAGTCCTTCTTCTACCTCGACCTCGCGCGCGGCCAGGCCTTCCTGGTCCACCCGCCGCGCGAACGCTTCCGCTACGGCGCCGCCTCCGAGCAGCTCGATCGCATGCTCAAGGTGCTGACCAAGGACATGCGTGCCCGGACCCCGCAGTTGCGCGTGGTCTTCGGCACCGAGGAACTGCGCGAGAAACTGGTCGCGGCCGACGCCGGCCTGGACGACCGCGCGGTCGAGCTGATGAAGGCAGCGACCATGCACGACCACCCGGTGCTGCTGACGCGCCCGCGCCTGCGCATGTCGCTCGACGAGGTCACGCCCAAGGGCGCGCGTTTTCTCGTGCAGTACGACCATGCCGCCAAGGCCTTCGCGGTGACCTACCAGACGCCCGAGGTCTTCTGCGGCGACACCCGGCCGCTCAAGGCCTGGTCGGGCGCGATGGACAAGCACGATCTGTACAAGTTGCCGAAGAAGGGCGATCACTGGGTCAACTACCGGCGCTGGGTTCCGAGCCAGGATGCCCTGACCGACCTCCACAACGTGGTGGTGGCGCTCGCCAAGGGCCAGGCGCCGGCGGTCGACAGCGCCGACTTCAAATCCATGCTGGGGCGGCTGCCGCGCGGCAGCTCCCTGTCCACCCAAGGCAAGGGCGATCTGCGCAAGCTCTTCGAGTGGGTCAAGAAACAGGGCAACCAGAAACTGGAGGACGAGTTGTTCGAGATCCGCTTCGGCGTCGGGCTGGAGGACAGCTGGTACCGCAACGACGACAAGGACGACATCGATACCCTGTGGCGCCTGCTGAAGAATCTGCCCGACTCGCACGTCGAGGGCAACTCCAAGCTCGAGGAGATCAACCTCGGCCATGGCAGCGGTGGCATCTACTCGCCCAGCACGATGGAGATCGAGATCGGGGCCTCGCTGCTCGCCCACAAGGAGAACTTCGAGGATACGCTGCGCCACGAGGTCGGCCATGCGGTGCACGAGGCGAACCAGGACCTCGTCGACGGCTGGCTGTGGAGCCGCTTCGGCTTCACGATGTTCCCGGCCAGTGCGCAGGGCATCGACGACTGGATCGCGCAGATGGGCCCGACCGCGGGCTATGCCGGATTGAGCGCGACGCAGAAGACCCAGGTGCGCGCACTGGTGCGCCAGGCCGCCGGGCCGGGCGAGCAGTGGGGGCCGCCGACGCCGCCGAATGTGCCGCCGGGCAGCCCGTGGCGCGCACAGGGTTTCGGCCCGCGTCTGGCGTTCGAGCGCACCGGCGACAACTGGTTCGCCAACCACACCAACTGGTACCGCGCCAACGGCAAGGCCTTCGCGATCAACTTCTGGTACGCCCAGATGATGTGCGTGAACGAGGCGACGCTCGACTTCATCAACGACAAGATGCCCGACAACTATGCCGCGATGAGCCCGGCAGAGTACTTTGCCGAGATGTACGCGCTGTACTACGACATCGGCGACCCGCAGCGCAGGAATATCCCGGCCGACGTGCTGTCATGGATGAAGGTCAAGCTCGGCAGCGCCGCGGCATCGCAGCCGGCCAGGCCGAAGTCCGCCTCGACGAAGACGACCATGAACCGGCCTGCGCGGCCTGCCGTCAAGTCGCCGCCCGTGAAGGCGGCCGTGCACAAGCCGCGCGCGGCGCGCAACTGACTCAGCCGGCGCCCGCGGGCGCCGCCACGGTGACGCGGTTGCGCCCGGCCTGCTTGCTCGCGTAGAGAGCCTGGTCGGCGCGTTCGAACCACGCCTCGGCCGATTCGCCTGGCAGGCGCCGGGCCACGCCCAGTGATACGGTCACCTGGCCGATCGGTTCGTGGCTGTCCTTGCGCCGGATGCGGCTGGCGGCGATGGTGGTGCGGATCTTCTCGGCCAGTTGCTGCGCGCCGGGCAGCGGCATGTCGGGCAGCAGCACGGCGAACTCCTCGCCACCCACGCGGGCCGCGACCTGGGGCTCCTGCACGCAGCCCTTGAGGGCCTGTGCGACCACGCGCAGCACGCTGTCGCCGAACAGGTGCCCGAAGGAATCGTTGATCTTCTTGAAATGGTCGATGTCGGTCAGCAGCAGGCTCGCGCCACTGTCCGGATCGTTCACCGCGAGCGCGAGCCGCTGGTCGAAGGCACGACGGTTGGGCAGGCCCGTCAGCGCGTCGACGAGCGCCTCGTTGCGTGCGTGCTCGATTTCGGAGCGCAGCAGTTCGATCTCGCGCTGGCTCTGGTCGAGCCGCCCCTTCAGCTGGCCGACGGCATCCTGCATCTGCGCGGTATGGGCCATCACATCGCGCAGCGCCGCGGCATCGGGCACTGCGCCGCTTTGCACCTGGGTCGAGAAGCGCGACAGCGAATTGCCGAACTGGTCGGTCTGGGCGCCTGCAGCCTTGGCCGAGTCGGACATGTCGGTCAGCACCCGGCGGAACCCTTCGGCCACCTCGTGCGCGGCCTGCTCGTCGACATCGGCGACATGTTCGAAATACAGCCGGGTGGTCGTTTCGTCGTCCAGCACCGCGTTGTCGGCCGTCAGGCGCGCGATCTCCGCGCTGAGGGCGGCATTGCGACCCGAGCAGTGTTCGTACCAGACGGCGTAGCTCATCGGGTGGACGGCGGCCGCCTGGCGCGTCATCTGCGGCAGCGCCAGGCGCAGGATCTCTGCACTGCGCACGGGGCTGTCGGAGTACTTCCTGGAAGTCATGCGGTAACGGGATCAGACGACGGTCACTACGCTCCCTGACGGACCCGGCTCGGGGCACGCGGCTGGCCGGTTGGTCCTGCTGGGTGGACCTCGCGGCCCGCCCAGCACCGGACTATGCCCGAGTTCGACCGCAGCCCGGGTGCGCGCGCCGCGCAATCGTCACGGCCGCACCGCGGGCGATTCCATCGCCAGCCCGCGGTCGCGCAGGGCCAGGTACGCCTCCAGAGCGCGCAACTCGGCGCTGTCGGGCGCCAGCGGCTCGGCGCGCACGCCGGTCATGCAGTTGCGGATGCGGCGCGCGAGCGAGCCGAGGGCCTGCCATTCGAGGCGGTAGGTCGGGTAACCGTTGGCACTGCCGGGCGGGATGACGCTGCCGCCCAGGCGCCGGCCGGCAAGGCGATCGTGGCAATCGGCACAGGCCAGGTCGAGCTGGCCGATGCGCTGGCGCCAGAGGCGTTCGCCGGCGCTGCGCGCGGCGTCCAGGCGCGGGTCGGCGGGCGGCACCACCTGCAGGCCGCGCGAGGCCAGGGCCACGGCGGCGGCAAGGCCCAGGGCCGGCTCGCTGTCCGGCTCCCAAGGCTCGGCATGCTGGTGGCGCCGGCGGCACAGGGCGATGCGATCGGCGAGATTCAAGACGGTGCCGGCAGTCTCGTCCCAGGCCGGGTAGCGGGCGGCCACGCCGCGCATCGCCACGTCGGGCGTGGCGCCGTGGCAGTCGGCGCAGGACTTGCCCGCGGTGCCGGCGCTCTGCGACCAGCGGGCGAGCCCGTCCTGCACCCACAACATGCCCGGGTTCAAGGTGTCGTCGCGCTGCATGGCCTGCAGCGGCCGGCTCATGAAATCGAATCCGCTGCGCGCCGGCTCGGCGCCGCCTGCCGCACCACCGGCCAGCAGCGCGAGCGCGAGCAGGTGCCTCATGTGACCTCGATCGTGGCCGACTCGGTGTGGGCGAAGCCGTTGTCGCCTTCCCAGCTGAACTCGAGCTTGCCACTGGCGCTGGCGACCGTGAAGAAGCCGATCAGCGGGTTGGCGGCGACCGCGGCGTGAAGTTCGGCCTCGAACACTGTTTCCCCGTCGTAGCGGCAGACGAAGCGGCGCAGGATGTCGCGCGGGATCAGTCGGCCGTCGCTGTCGCGCCGGTGGCCGGTCTCCATCGGGTGCGCGATCAAGGTCCGGATCTCGATCACCTCGCCGCGGCGCGCGAACTTCGGCACGGTGACGAGTGCGCGCGTGGACACGCTCACGACTCCACGCAGGCGGCCAAGGTCACGATGACGTCGACCGCGTGCATCCAGCAGCTGCCGTCGGCCATCCGGGCGAGCGCGACCACGCGTTGCGATGTCGCCAGCCGCATGCGAGTGCTGACGGTGGCCTGGCCGGCACGCGGCCCGAGCC
>Ga0209682_10000798_pt1 | contig 10447 bp, 7 predicted proteins | sample DOMMetBare2Fresh_2_FD_187471 | JGI IMG/M metagenome (GOLD analysis project Ga0209682, IMG submission 187471) | Wetland sediment microbial communities from St. Louis River estuary, USA, under dissolved organic matter induced mercury methylation -... | ecosystem: Environmental > Aquatic >...
TTGGCGCTGTCGGGCTTCCTCTTCGCCGGGGAGCCCTCCAGCCTGGTCATCGCCACCACCCCGGGTGGGCTGGCCTCCCGCACCACCGAAGGCCGCCGGACTCCGACCTCGGCCGACAAGACCAAGGGCTGGCTGGCGGTCGGGGGCGGCGCCCTGGCGCTCGGGCTCGGGACCGTGGCGGTGGTGGAGAGCATCGCCGCCAGCGGCAAGTACTCCGACGCCCGCGGCATGCTCGAGAACGGCAGCCTGCGCCCCGGGGTCTCCTCGGACCTTTACGACCGGACCGTCCGCCAGGGCGATCAGGCGCGCGCCGTCGCCATCGGCACGGGCGCGGGGGCGGCCGTGGCGGCCGTCGCCTCGGGCGTCCTCGGCTACCTGGCCTACAAGCAGACCGGTGAGGTGGGGCCCTTCCGCTTCTAGCCCCGGCCGCTCACTTCGAGAAGCTGGTGTGGAAGGTGGCCCGCCGGCCGGCCGGCACCACCACGGTGTTCTCGCGGATGCCGAGGGTCGGGTGGGCGACGCGCACCCGGTAGGTCCCCTCCCCGGCCCGCATCTCGCGAGGCGTCTCGCCCAGCTCCTTGCCGTCGACCGAGACCACGCCCCACGGGCTGGCGGTCACCGCCAGGATCCCCTGGCCGCTCCCGGGCTGCGGGACCGCGAGCAGGTTGAGACCCTCGACCGCCTCCACCACGCCGGACCCCTTCCTGGCCTTGGCCGGAGGCTGGGCCTGGATGGGCGGCGGCGGCCGGACGGGCCGGGTGGAACCGGCCACCTGTGGCGTGGACGGCCGGTCCGGCGACACGGTGGGCTGCGTGGTGGGCGAGCCCGTGCCGGCCGGATCGGTGCGGGGTGGCCCGGTCGTGGTCGTGGTCGGGGTCGCGGCGGTGGTCGGCGTGGTCGGCGTGGTGGTCGGGGCCACGGCGGTGGTCGGCGTGGTGGTCGCCGCCGGGTCGGTCTGGGCCGGTCGGAGCGGGCGCTCCAGCGTGAGGCCCGCGTCGGGCGGCGGCTGGGCGGGGCGCGACGAGTAGGGGTCCGAGCTGAACATCCAGGCCAGGCCGGCCACCAGCACCAGGGCGGCGCCGCCCGCGGCGACATACTTCCACGTGGCGGATGCGCGCCGGGCCGGAGCGACCGGCCGTGATCGCCCGTCTCCCCTGGGCGAGGCGGGCCTGGGCGTGTCGGGGCGCGCCGGGGCGGCCTGGTCGCGCTCCTCGTCCGCGCCGGCCTCCTCGAAGGCTGCGGCCGGTGGCGGGGTGGGCCTCGCCGGCGGTGCCGGCGTGGGCGGGCGCGGCATCGGGGTGCCCCGGCCCAGCCCGGCGGCCGGCGTCGCCCTGGCGTTCGGCTCGGCCGCCCCGGCCCCCAGCGGCAGGGTGCCCCGCGCAGCGGGCGGCGGCGTGCCAGGCGGCCTGCCGGGCCTGGTCGCCGGCGCGGCGCGCTCGAACTGCCGCAGGCCCGGCACCGCGGGCGGCGCGGTGGGCGCCCCGGCTTCGGCGCCGTCGCGAACTGCCTGGAGCACCATGGTGGCCCGCGGCTCGGGGCGCGGCGTGTGGGGGAGCGCCCAGTCCCGCGGCACGTTGCACTCGAGGAGGGCGTCGCGCATGGCGCCGGCGTCGACCCAGCGGTCGGCCGGGTCCTTGCTGAGGGCGCGCATGACCAGGGCGTCGAGGTCGGCCGAGATGCCCAGGTCCGGGCGGCGCACCGAGGGCGCGACGGGCGTCTCGGTCAGGTGCTTGGTCACCTGGCCCATGGGCGTGGCCGCCTCGAAGGGAAGGACGCCCGTCAGCAGCTCGTAGAGGAGGACCCCCACGGCGTAGAGGTCGCTGCGGCCGTCGATGGTCTCCCCGCGCGCCTGCTCCGGGCTCATGTAGCCGGGCGTCCCGCACACCACGCCGGTGCCGGTCAGGCCGCCGTCGCCCGCCTCGTTGAGCTTGGCGATGCCGAAGTCCAGCACCTTCACGAAGTCCGGCTCGTCGCGCCGGGTCTCCACCATGACGTTGGCGAGCTTCAGGTCCCGGTGGATGATGTTGGAGGCGTGAGCCTCGCCCAGCGCGGCCAGCACCTGGGACACGATGCGGACGGCGCGCCCCTGGGCCAGGGGGTACTCCTCGGCGAGGAGCCGGGCGAGCGAGCGGCCCGCCAGGAACTCCATGACGATGTAGAGCCGCTCGTCCTCGGCCTGCCCGAAGTCGAGGATGGTGATGCAGTTGGGGTGGTTGAGCCGCGAGGCGGCGCGGGCCTCCCGGTGGAAGCGCTGCACCATCGAGGCATCGCTCAGCAGCGCCTTGTTGAGCACCTTGATGGCGATGGGTCGCTCCAGGACCAGGTCGGAGCCCTTGTAGACCTGGCCCATCCCACCGCGACCGAGGAACTGGCTGACGAAGTACTTGCCGGCGATGGTGCTGCCGATGAGCGGATCCTCGCTCGGCTCGCTCGGCGGCGCGGGCGCTCCGCAGAAGGGGCAGAAGCTCCCCGGCGTGTCGACGTCACGCTGGCATTTTCGGCAGACGAAGGTCATCGGGGCTGGGCGCGGCCGTGAGGCGGCACTATACATCGAACCCGCGCACCGCGAGCCCCGAGCCCCGAGCCCCGAGGTCCGGCGCGCCGGCCCACGCCGGCCGCGCCGGGACGATGCGGCGGCCGGCCTACCGCACGTCCGCCTGCCGGTAGCCGATGCGCGCCGCCCCCCAGTGCTTTCCGCGCACCACCACCGGGACGGAGAGGTCCACCATCTGCTCGCCGGTGTCGCGCTGGTACCGCTGGATGAGGAACGGGGCCTGGCTGCGCGCCGCCGTGATGCCGGTCTTGTCGTTGAAGATGCGCTTGGTCCGGTTGTTGACCAGGTCGTTGGCGGCGTTGCCGGTGAGCGGCTGCGAGTAGCGCAGGTTGTGGGTGGGCAGGTACCCGTGCTTGTCCACCAGCACGGCGAAGACGATGGAGGCCGAGCGGGTCAGCACCGCCTCCTCGATGGTCTGCACGTCGCGGTCGGAGAGCCGGTCCCAGTCGGTGGTGAACTTGGGCGGATCGGTGTTGGGCACCGGGTAGTAGAGGAAGCTGAAGAGCCGCTCCTCGGTGGTCTCCTTGGCGGCCAGCCAGGCCTCCATGGCGTCGGCGCTCCTCTGGGCGAAGTCCTGGGCCAGGAGCAGCATCTCCCGCTCCTGCGGCAGCAGGCTCTCCGCCAGCGCCGCCAGGTTGGCCTTGGACTGGGCCTGACTCTGGGTCTGGGCTCGGCCCACCGCCGGGGCGAGCAGGGCCACCAGGGCCAGGGCCGGCAACCACCTCCGCATCGATCGCGTCATGGTCATGTCCTCTCCTCGGGGCGGCCTAGCCGCCCAGGCGGCTCATGGCCGCCCGCATGCTGATGCGCAGCCGCTCCACCGCCCGGGTGAGCTGGCCGATCTCGTCCACCGCCTCGGTCTTGATGGGCGTCTCCAGCCCGTCGCCCATGCTGATCTGCTCGGCCGCCTCGGTGAGGGCCCGCACCGGCTTCATGGCCGCCTGCACCACCAGGAAGACGGTGCCCATGGTCACCAGCGCGAAGACGGCGAAGAGCCCCACCAGCGTGAGGACCAGCCCCCGCTTGCGGGCGTCGAGCCGCTCCATGGAGACGCCGATGCGGAACCCGCCCCAGTGCTTCCCCTTCACGTAGATGGGGCTGGACACGTCCCACAGCGTCTCGCCGGTGTCGCGCTGGTAGACCTGCTGCAGGCTGGGGGTGGTGTTGGTGGCGGCCGCCAGCCCGACCGGATCCTTGAAGAGGCGCTTGGTCCGGTTGCCCGCCAGGTCCTGCTCGGGGTTGCCGGTGAGCGCCTTCTGGAAGCGGGTGTTGTGGGTCGGCAGGTAGCCGTTCTCGTCCACTCCCACCGCGAAGATGAAGTCCTGGTAGTCGAGGAACTTGTCCTGGAAGACCAGCACCGACTTGTCGGTGAAGGCGTCGTAGCGCGTGTGGTACTTGGGGTTCTGGCCGAAGGACCACCCCTTGATCTCCACGTAGCTGCGGTCGAAGACGTCGTTGACGGTGAGGAGCCCGGCGTCGATGGCGCCGTCGAAGACGTCGCCCCACTGGCGAGCGCCGGCCGAGGCGGCCAGGCGCGCCTTCTCCAGCGTCAGCTCCTCCATCTGGCGCGCCTGGTTGAGGGTGATGGCGCTGGCGGCCAGGGCCGTCAGCACCAACAGCACGCCCGCCAGCTTCAGCGAGATGGTGGCGCCGAGCCTGCTGCGCACCGCTTGGACGAGGGACATCGAGGACCTCCGGGTCGAGCGACCGGGTTGGGGATGCGTTCGGGGTGCGGGTCAGCTCCGGGCTGCCTGGGCCGCCTTCAGGAAGCTGGCGCGCGCCGGAGGCTCCTCCACCTGCTGGGAGAGCTCCTCCACCAGGGCGGCGGACTGGGCCATGGTGAAGGGCTGGTCCGGGCTGACGCGCCGGATGGCCTCCTCCACGAAGACCTTGGCCATGGGGCCGACGTGGCGGGCCAGCTCGCGCGCCACCTTGCCCAGGAAGGCCGAGGTGGCCGGGTCGGCCGCGGCGGCGGCCGCCATGCCCGAGCCGAAGGTGCGCGACCAGGAGAGGCCGGAGCTGGCCAGCACCGGGCGCGAGCCGAGCTCGGCCGGCGGGGCGGGCGGGAGGCCGTGCGGCCCGACGGCCGAGCCGCTCCCGACCGCCGAGCCGCTTCCGAGCGACGGCCGGCTGCCGGTGGCGCCGCCCACCGCGCTGCCCACGCCGCTGCCGCCGCCCTCCAGGGCGCGGCGCACCTTGTTGGCGGCCACGCGCAGCGCCACCGCGGCGAAGGCCGGGTTGAGCGTGGCGTCGGCCACCACCGCCAGCACGTACGGGGTGCCGGCCACGGCGCCCAGGTTGCGCAGGAGCAGGGTGCCGTCGGCGTAGTGGGCCGTCAGCGACTCCCAGTCCTCCTGCTGGAGCGCCACCGAGTCGACCGCCCGGGTGATGGGGCCGCCCACCTGCTCGCAGAGGGCGCGGTCGTAGACGGCCCGGCCGCGCTGGCCCACCAGGCGGCCGCTGCCGTCGAAGACCATGGCGGCGTTGACGCCCGCCTGCTCGAGCAGCGCTTGGAGGCTGTTGTCCATGTCAGGTCCTCTCCTCGAACGAGCCGTCCACGGCCTTCTCCACGCCGGCCAGGGCGCGCACCGGATCCACCCGGAGCCCCAGCACCGAGCGGCCGCGAACCAGCAGCAGGGCGCCGCGGGCCTGGCCGGTCAGCACCACCCGGCGCAGGGCGCCCAGCCCGAGCGCCTCGCCGGCCTCGGCCAGCGTCCCCGCCACGAAGCCGCCCTCGGCGGCGGCCACCTCCGCGTCGACCTCGCCCGCGGACTCCACCAGGGCACCCTGCAGGTCCCCCAGCACGGCGCTGCGCACGCCGGGCAGCTTGGCCACCGCCTCGAGCTTCGACATGGCTCCACCTCGCGCCGGCGCGTCGCCGTCGCTCGTGATCGGGTTCGGGTTCGGGCCCCGCCGCGCCGGCCCGCCAGGGGCTGCGCCGGCCGGGGCGGAGGTCGCCGCGGCCGGGGCCGCAGGGGTCGCCGCGATGGACGGGGCGGACCGGCGGGCGGCGGGCTCGGCCACCCCCAGCTCCTCCAGCACGCGCTTTCCGTCCCGCATCAGCTCCTGGGCCGAGGGCTGGCGCTCGGCCGGCACCTTGGCGAGGGCACGCCGCACCAGGGCGGTGCAGGAGGCGGGGAGTCCCGGCACCAGCTCGCGCGGATCGGGCGGAGGTACCGTGAGGTGGGCCTGCTCCACCGCCGCCAGGTCCAGGCCGGGGAAGGGCGGGCGGCCGGTGAGCAGGTGGAAGTAGGTGGCGCCGAGCGAGTAGACGTCGGAGGCGGCGGTGGCCCCGCCCCCGCGCCACACCTCGGGGGCCGTGTAGAACGGCGTGCCGGCGCGCACCCGGGCCGGGCCTCCGCGCGCCCCGTGGGTGCCGAGCGCCATGCCGAAGTCGGAGAGCTTGGTGATGCCGCCCGGCCCGAGCAGCAGGTTGCCGGGCTTCACGTCGCGGTGGATCACGCCGGAGCGGTGCGCCGCGGCCAGCGCCGAGGCGGCCTGCAGCAGGATGTCGGTGGCCAGCTCGGGGCGCAGGCGGCCGCCCTCCTCCAGCAGGGTCTCGGCCGAGCGGCCAGGCACCAGCTCCATGGCGATGTAGCACCAGTCGCCCTGCCGGGCGGCGCCGTAGATCTGCACCACCCGCTGGTCGTTGATGCGCGCCACCGCCCGGGCCTCGGAGAGGAACCACTGCACCGGGTCGTGGCCCCGCGCCTCCACCGGATCCCAGGCCATCACCTTGATGGCGGTGGGGCGCAGCAGCGCCTCGTCGGTGGCCTGGTAGACCACGCCCATGCGCCCGCGGCCGATGACGCGCTCCAGCCGGTAGTTGCCGAGCTTCATGCCCACCAGGCGGGCCAGGTCGGGCTCGCCCGGCGGGCGCGGGCCGGCCGAGTCGGAGGGGCGGGACACGGGGCTCAGCCTCCCGCCCCGGAAGCGGCCGGCGCCCGCGTCGCCTCGTCCTGCTCGGTGAAGAGGGTGAGCAGCAGCTCCTGGGCGTCGACGGCCACCTGGACCGCCGGCGCGGCGGCCTCGGACTTCTCCGGCTCCTTGTTGAAGGCGAACTCGCCGTCGCTCCAGCCCACCAGCGCGCGCACCGAGTGATCGATCTGCGCGCGCAGCGCCGCCTCCAGCTCGACCGGGCCGGCCAGCCCGTCTCGCAGCAGGACCACCTCGGCCTCGCCGGGGTCGGCCGGGAGCGCCGCCAGCGCCTCGGGGCCGAGCCGCCCGGCCCGCTGCAGCAGCTCGCCCACCCCGGCCACCCCGGGCGCGCTGGCGCGCGTGATGAACCCCAGGTGGAAGCGGAGCGTCGCCACCCCGGCCTCCGAGCTGCACACCAGCAGGCCGGAGCGCCGCGCGCTGCGCAGGAACTCCAGCAGGTCGGTGAAGGAGAAGACGCTGAGCCGGCCCGAGAAGGCGGCGCTGGCCGGCCCGTTGGAGGCGGCGCGTTGCTCGGGCGCGGCGTCGGCCACCCGGGGCGGCGCCGCGGGCGAGGGACCGGCGCCCGAGGCGGACTCGCCACCGGCCTGGAGGGCCGCCTCGGCGCTGCGCCGGCCGAACTCCACCGAGGCCAGCTCCTCCGGTCCGAGCGGCTGCGCCGCCAGCCAGGTGAAGAGCCCCAGCGCCGAGTGGTAGCGCCCCAGCTTGAAGAGCATCCAGGCCAGCGCCTCGCGCGCCTGCGGGAAGGCCGGGTGCTCGTCGGCGATGCGCTCCACCGTCCGCAGGGCGGTGGCGGTGGGCGGCCCGAGGTGCAGCCGCAGGAACTCGGTGGCGCTCGCCTGGTCGATGACCCCCTGGCGCACCGCCGCCACCAGCCTGCGCAGCCGGACCACCGCCCGCGTCGTCACCGGCGCGAGGTGCGCCTCCGCCCCGTCGAGATCGCCGGCGGCGAAGGCCCGCTCCGCCAGGAAGATGGGCGGCCCGTCCCAGCCCGGCTCCAGCTCGCTGGCGCGATGGGCCGCCGCGATGCAGGCCTCGGTGGCCCCGGCGGCGGCGCGGATGCGCGCCTCCACCAGCCAGGCGCGGGCCTGGCCCCAGGGGTCGCCGCAGCGCTCGAAGCGCGAGCGCGACTCCCCCACCCAGGCCAGCGCCTTGTCGTGCTCGCCGGCGCGCAGCAGCAGCTCGGCCGCCACCACCTGGCTGGCGGCGCGCGCCTCCAGGTCGAGCTGGCGGGAGAGCTCGAGCGCATCCTTGACGTGACGCCGGGCCGCCTCGATGCTTCCGCTCGCCAGGGCGGCGCGGGCGCACCACAGGTTGGCGAGCCAGCGCAGCGAGACGTTGGGCTGGGTCGGCTCGGAGACCGGCCGCAGCGTGCGGAGGCCGGCGGCCGAGTCGTGGGCGAGCACGCTCCCGGCCCCCTCCAGCACGAGCTGGGCCGCCTCCGCCAGGCCGGGGATCGCCTCGAGCGAGGCCTCCGGCATGGCGCGAAGGTGCATGACCGCCTCGGTGAGCGCGCCCCGCGCCAGCGAGCGGCGCAGGGCCGACCAGACCTCGGCGGCCGGCGCGGCCTTGGCGGCCGGCGTGACCTTGGCGGCCGGCGTGGTCTCCGCTGCCGGCGTGGGCTCCGCGACCGCCGTGGCCCCGGCACCGGTCGCGTGCCCGGCCGGCTGCGCCGGTGGCGCGGCGGGCGCCTGGCCCGGCGCCACCAGCGCGCCGGCGTGCTCCCAGGCGAGGAGCGCCTGCTCCACCTCGGCGGTGCGCTGGCCCGCCGCCACCTCGACGAGCAGGAGCTGCCCGGCCCGCGGCGCCACGGCGGTCGAGTGCTCCCGCCCCTTCACCAGGATGAGGTCGAGCCCGCTCAGCCCGAGCGCCGAACCGACGGCAGCCAGCTCGACCGCGGCCACCGACGCGGAGGCAGCCTCCTGATCGGGCCGCCAGCCGTCGTCCGGCCGGGCCTCGACCACGCCGCCCTGCGCGTCGGCCAGGAGGGCGCGGCGCATGGCCGTCAGACCGTCGAGGATGGACGGAAGGCTCACGGTGGGCCTCGGGCCACCATGACCGCCTGAGGCAGCGAGCCACCCATCGACTTCTCCTCGCCCCCCGGGGTGAGAATCGGTGCGACCGTTGCTGGCGTTCTGCTCTTGGTGGAATCGTATGGAGCCGGCGGCTGGGGTGTCAACTTGCCGCAGCTAAAACGCGCGCAGCGTACGTCTTTCGGCCACGCACACACCTCCCACCCCCCCGAGGTGGCACCGCCCGAGCGTGCCTTGACATCCACCCTCAGCGGAACCCACCGTGGCACGACGCCACACCACCGCGCTCCTGCCGAGGTCCCCATGCCCGTCGCGCCGGCCCGCACGGCCGCCCTGGCCGCCAGGCCAGTCCTCGCCTTCGTCCTCTTGCTGGCCCCCGCCGCGGGGCTCGCCGAGCCGCTCGCCCTGCCGGCCGGCACGCCGCGCGCGCTCCAGGCGATCGAGGAGACGTCCGCGCGGCTGCAGCGCGCCCGCCTGGCGATGGAGGCGCTCGAGGCCCACCGCACGCCGGCGGGCGGCGCCGCCGAGTGGGACGGCGTGGCGAGCGCCCTCCAGGCGGCGGCCGAGGTGCTGCGCCGCTCCGAGGGCCCGTCGCTGCCCGACGCCGGCGCCTACGCGCTGCCCGTCGCCACCCTCCAGGCCTGCGCCACTCGCCCGGGCGCGCTGGCGCGGCTGGACCGGCTGCAGCGCGCGCTGCAGGCCGACCTGCAGCGCTGCGCCGAGAGCCGCGGCCTGCTTCGCGAGCGGCTGCAGCAGGCCACCGGGGCCGAGGAGGCGCGGCGCGCCCTGGTCGGCTGGGGCGGGCGCGGCGGCGAGGAGGCGCGGAGCTACTTCACCTGGCGCTGGGAGGAGCTGGAGCGGCCGGCCGCCGGCGCGCTGGCCACCGCCGCGGCCGAGCTGCGGCGCTGGCTGGAGCGGGTGGAGCGGGTCCAGGGCGAGCTGCGGGCGCGCGGCGCGGCCTTCTCCGGCTGGCAGGCCGAGTACGGCCGGGCCCGCGACTGCGTGCTGGCGGGCGCCTGGGTGGGGGCGCGGACCACGCGCGAGGGATCGATCTCGGCGCTGGCGCTGGAGCTCGCTCCGGCGGGTGGCGGCTGGAGCGGGACGGTCACGGTGGACGGGACGGCGCTGCCGGTGCAGAAGGCCAGCCTGCGCGGCAACGTCGTGTCGCTCCAGGCTGGAGCCGGCCAGGCCACGCTGCGTGGCACGCTCTCCGCCGACGAGCGGGTCCTCAAGGGAACGCTCTCGTCGATGGACGGACCGTCCAGCTTCACGCTGACGCGGCGGTGAGGCGGGGCTGGTGGGGAGCAAAAGAAGAACCCCCGCCACTCGGACGAAGTGGCGGGGGCACGAATGGTGACCCCTACGGGAATTGAACCCATGTTTTCGGCGTGAGAGGCCGACGTCCTAACCGCTAGACTAAGGGGCCACGAACCGGCGCCTTCTGTACCCTCCTGCGTTGCGGCAGTCAACGCACTGGGAGGGGATTCGCGTGATGCTGGGGGACAAGGATTCGAACCTTGATAGCGAGATCCAGAGACTCGCGTCCTGCCGTTAGACGATCCCCCAAGACCTTCGGGTTCACTGCTTGTCGGGCTGCTTCTCTCGCTGCTTCACCAGGACGAAGACGCGCGCCTCGCCCTTCAACTCGTAGACGTTCAGCCCTTCCCAGCTCCCCGGCCGCGCCTCCGGGTTCTCGATGTGGACGGCCTTGATGCCGGGCTGATCGGCGATGGGCCGCCTCGGGTACCGCGCCGGCGGATAGGTGGAGCGGAAGAACTTGAGGACGTCCTCGTACCTCCGGTCGACCTGGTACCGGCCCTCGCCGATCTTCCTCGCCTCGTCCGGGAGCGCCGCGACGGCCACCTTCTCGGCCAGGGCGAGGCTCGGGATCGCCACGAGGAGCGCGGCGAGAGCGGCCTTATAT
>Ga0209682_10000799_pt1 | contig 10442 bp, 8 predicted proteins | sample DOMMetBare2Fresh_2_FD_187471 | JGI IMG/M metagenome (GOLD analysis project Ga0209682, IMG submission 187471) | Wetland sediment microbial communities from St. Louis River estuary, USA, under dissolved organic matter induced mercury methylation -... | ecosystem: Environmental > Aquatic >...
CGATGCCTCGAAGATGGATCTCTGTGCGCAGCAGGGGCTGGCGATCATGAAGGACAAGTCGCGCCATCTAGGCAACGGCGAGATCTACCTGACGCCGGACCAGAACGGCGCCCTGGCCGACGTGCTCACCGGCTACTGGAACCGCAGCATCGCGGTCGAGAAGGTCCAGCGCGACATCGCTGCGGCCCTGGCCCGCTGAGCCCGGGCCGAACGTCATGACTGCGCTGCGACGGCCCGCCCGGCGTGCCTGGATGTCCTGGGCGGCCCTGCTGCCGATGGCCGCGACAGTGCTCGTGGCCTACCTGGGCACGGTGCTGTGGTCGCTGCGGGTATCGCTGTCGAGCGCGCGCACCTTTCCGAAGGACGACTTCGTGGGCCTGGCCCAGTACGAGCGCCTGTTCGACAACGAGCGCTGGTTGCATGCGCTGCAGAACCTGGCCCTCTACGGCGTGCTGGTCATCGCGGCGTGCATGCTGATCGGCTTCGTGCTGGCGGTCTTCATCGACCAGAAGGTGCGAGGCGAAGGACTTCTGCGCACGGTCTTCCTCTACCCGTATGCGATGTCCTTCGTCGCCACCGGCCTCGTGTGGCAGTGGATGCTCAACCCGGGCAGCGGCTTGCAGCAGGTCGTGCGCAGCCTGGGCTTCGAGGATTTCAGCTTCGACTGGATCATCGACCCCGACAAGGTGATCTTCGCCGTTGTGCTGGCCGGCGTGTGGCAGGCCGCCGGGCTGGTGATGGCGCTGATGCTGGCCGGCCTGCGCGGCATCGACGACGAGATCTGGATGGCCGCGCGCATCGACGGCATTCCAGCCTGGCGCACCTACGTCTCGATCGTGCTGCCGATGCTCGCGCCCACGGTGGCGACGGTCTTCGTGCTGCTGTTCACCGGCGTGGTCAAGGTCTTCGACGTCGTCGTCGCGATGACGCAGGGCGGCCCCGGTACCGCCAGCGACGTGCCGGCGAAGTTCATCATGGACCACCTTTTCGGGCGCGCCAACATCGCGCTCGCATCGGCCGGTTCGATCGTGCTGTTGCTGACCGTGCTGGCCCTGGCGACGCCGCTGCTGTATCTGCGCAGCCGCCACAGGGCGGCGGGAGCCCGGTCGTGAGCGCCGTGCTCGCCCCGGTGCGGCGCGCGGCGCTCGTCCGGCCGCACCGCATCGACGTCAGCCGTGCCGGCCTCTACCTGTTCCTGGCCCTGGCGGCGCTGTTCTTCCTGGCGCCGCTGTACGTGATGGTGATCACCTCGCTGAAGCCGATGGACGAGATCCGCCTCGGGCATCTCTTCGCATGGCCGCAGCTGCCGACGACCGACGCCTGGCGTGCCGCGTGGAGCCAGGCCTGCACGGGCGTGTCGTGCGAGGGCGTGCGGGTCGGATTCTGGAATTCGGTGGCCATCGTCGTGCCGAGCACGATCCTGCCCATCCTGATCGGCGCGCTCAATGGCTATGCGCTGAGCTTCTGGCGTCCGCGTGGTGCCGAGGTGCTGTTCGCGGTGCTGATGCTGGGTGCCTTCATTCCGGTGCAGGTGATGATCTATCCGCTCGTCAAGGTCCTGGCAGCGCTCGGCCTGTTCGGCTCGCTGCCGGGCATCGTGGCGATCCACGTCATCTTCAGCATGCCGGTGATGACGCTGCTGTTCCGCAACCACTACGCGGCGATTCCGCAGGAGCTGTTCAAGGCCGCGCGCATCGACGGCGGCGGTTTCTGGCGCATCTTCCTGCAGCTCATGCTGCCGATGTCCACGCCGATCATCGTCGTGGCAGCGATCATGCAGGTCACCGGGGTGTGGAACGACTACATCCTGGGCCTGGTCTTCGCCGGGAACGACAACCTGCCCATGACGGTGCAGCTCAACAACGTCATCAACACGACCACCGGCGAGCGGCTGTACAACGTCAACATGGCAGCCACGATCCTGACCTCGCTGGTGCCGCTGGGCGTCTACTTCGTGTCCGGGCGCTGGTTCGTGCGCGGCATCGCTGCCGGTGCGCTGAAGGGCTAGGGCGATGGCGGCGGCGGCAGGAGTCAGCGTGCGCGAGCTGCATGTCCGGTTCGGACAGCAGGATGTCCTGCGCGGGCTCGACCTCGACGTGGGCGAGGGCGAGTTTCTCGTCCTGCTCGGGCCGTCGGGCTGCGGCAAGTCCACGCTGCTGCACAGCATCGCCGGTCTGATCGACATCGCCGACGGCAGCGTGGAGATCGGTGGCCGCGACATGACCTGGGCCGAGCCCAGCCAGCGTGGCATCGGCATGGTGTTCCAGTCCTACGCGCTGTACCCGACGATGACGGTCGAGCGCAACATGTCGTTCGGCCTGCGCGTGAGCGGGGTGCCCCCGGCCGAGATCACGGCGCGCGTGCAGCGCACCGCGCGCATGCTGCAACTGGACACGCTGCTGCAGCGCAAGCCCTCGCAGCTGTCGGGCGGGCAGCGCCAGCGGGTGGCGATCGGCCGTGCCCTCGTGCGCGACGTGGGTGTCTTCCTGCTCGACGAGCCGCTGTCGAACCTGGACGCCCAGCTGCGTGCGGAACTGCGACGCGAGCTCAAGCTGCTGCACCGCACGCTCGGGGCGACCATGATCTACGTGACGCACGACCAGGTCGAGGCCATGACGCTGGCCACGCGCATCGTCGTCATGCACGGCGGCCAGGTCCAGCAGATCGGTGCACCGGCCGCCGTCTACGAGCGGCCGGAAAATCTCTTCGTCGCCGGCTTCCTGGGCTCCCCGGGCATGAACTTCGTCCAGGGCGACTTGGTCGTGGAGGCCGGTGCGCCTGCATTCTCGGGGCCGCCACTGGCCGTGGACCTTGCGGGCTACAAGTTCAAGATGGCGCCCCTGCAGCAGCAGCCGGTCACGCTGGGCGTGCGCCCCGAGCATGTGCGGATCGGCGCCGATGGCGACCATGCGGCTCGCGTGCATCTCGTCGAGCCCATGGGCAACCATCAGGTGGTGTGGCTCGACCATGCGGGGCTGAAGTTCGCCGCCGTCGTGCACGAGGCGGCCATCTTCGCCGCCGGTGAGTCCGTCCGGTTCTCGATCGACCGCACGCGGGTGTCGCTCTTCGACGCCGCGACCGGTCAACGTCTGTAAAGGAGTCACGCGTATGTGGATCACCCCTGCGCGCCGCATCGTCATCGTCGGCGGCGGCACGGCCGGCTGGATGACGGCGGCGGCGCTGTCGAAGCTGCTGAATGCGAGCTACAGCATTCGCCTGGTCGAATCGGACGAGATCGGCATCATCGGCGTCGGTGAGGCCACGATCCCGAACATCAAGAATTTCAACGCGGCGCTCGAGATCGACGAGGACGAATTCCTGCGTGCGACGCAGGGCACGTTCAAACTCGGCATCGAGTTCGTCAACTGGGGTGCGATCGGTGACCGTTACATCCACGGTTTCGGCAAGATCGGCCAGGAGCTCGACGGCGTGCCGTTCCACCATTACTGGCTGCGCATGGCCAAGGAAGGTGACGTGCGCGACCTCGGTGCGTACTCGATCAACACCGCGGCGCCTGCGCAGGCCAAGTACATGCGGGCACGGCCCGACATGCCGGGTTCGCCACTGGGCGACATCGCCAATGCCTTCCACTTCGATGCCGGCCTCTACGCGCGCTACCTGCGTGGCTATGCCGAGAAGCGCGGGGCGGTGCGAACCGAGGGCAAGATCGTGCAGGTCCAGCAGCGCGAGCCGGACGGCTTCATCGCGGCGGTTGTGCTGGAGAGTGGGGAACGCATCGAGGGCGACTTCTTCATCGACTGCTCGGGCATTCGCGGTCTTCTCATCGAGCAGACGCTGAAGGCGGGCTACGACGACTGGCGGCACTGGCTGCCATGCGACCGCGCCATCGCCGTGCCGTGCGCGTCGGCCGGGCCGCTGTTGCCGATCACGCGCGCCACCGCGCAAACGGCCGGGTGGCAATGGCGCATTCCGCTGCAGCACCGGACGGGCAACGGCCATGTCTACTCGAGTCGCTTCATGGGCGACGATGAGGCGACCGCCATCCTGCTGAAGAACCTGGACGGCGAGCAGTTGGCCGAGCCGCGCCTCATCCGCTTCGTTCCCGGCCGCCGCCGGAAGGTCTGGGACCGCAATTGCGTCGCCATCGGATTGGCGGCGGGCTTCTTCGAGCCGATCGAGTCGACGAACATCCACCTGATCCAGACCGCCATCTCGCGCCTGGCATCGCTGTTTCCGCACAGCGGCTTCGACCCGGTGGATATCGACGAATTCAATGCCCAGGTGACCAACGAGTACGAGCGCATCCGCGACTTCATCATCCTGCACTACAAGGCCACCGAGCGGGCCGACTCGCCGTTCTGGGATCACTGCCGCACGATGGATGTGCCCGAGCGCCTGGCGCACAAGATGGCCCTGTTCCGCAGCAATGGCCGCCTGTACCGCGAAGACAGTGACCTGTTCGGCGAGCTGAGCTGGCTGCAGGTGATGCATGGGCAACGCGTGCGGCCACGGGCCTATCACCCCTTCGTCGACCTGCACAGCCAGGAAGTCACGGCCGCGTTTCTGGGCAATGTCGAGGAAGTGATCCGAAAGTGCGTGAGCGTGATGCCCGCGCACGCCGAGTTCATCGCCGCGCACTGCGCCGCGGGGGGCCGATGATCGGGCCGCGCCTGATGGCCTGCCTCGCGACGGGTCTGATCATGAGCGCGTGCGCGTCGAGCGGCGGATCCGCGGCCTTCAACGTGGCCACCTGGAACTTGCGGCTGAATCTTGCGCAGGACGGCCCTGACGCCTGGCCGCACCGCAAGGAAGCCGTCAAGGCCCTGATCCGCTTCCACGAGTTCGACATCGTCGGTACCCAGGAAGGTCTGATCGATCAGGTCGAAGACCTCGAGTCCATGCCGGGATGGGCACGCGTGGGCGTGGGCCGCGACGATGGGGCGCGTGCCGGCGAGCACGCGGCCATCTTCTATCGCAGCGCGCGCTTCGCCATCGAGACGCACGGTGATTTCTGGCTCAGCCAGACACCGGACATCCCTTCGATCGGCTGGGACGGGCGTTGCTGCCGGCGCATCGCGAGCTGGGCCCGCTTCGCCGACCGCAGCACCGGCCACCGCTTCTTCGTGTTCAACGCCCATTTCGACCACGAGGGCGTGCAGGCGCGGCTCGAGTCCGCACGGCTGATGCTGCGCAAGATCGCCGAGATCGCGGGCACGCAACCGGTGCTGTGCATCGGCGACTTCAACTCCACGCCCGAGACGCCGCAGATCCGGCTGCTGAGCGCCTCGCTGCGTGATGCGCGCGACGCCACGCAAGCACCGCCGTATGGCCCGGCGGGCACGTTCAACGGATTCAAGCTCGACGCGCCGATGGCCGAACGCATCGACTACGTCTTCGTCGGGCCGGGTTTTCGCGTGCTGAAGTACGGTGTGCTGAGCGACTCGTTCGGCGCACGCTACCCCTCGGACCACCATCCGGTCGTCGCGAGACTGATCATGGAGGACCGATGAAGTCGCGATGCAAGGGTCGAACGAGCGTGGCCGCGCTGGCGGTGGCCCTGGTGAACGCCGCCTGCGGCACCGGCGGGCCGGTGCCCGACACGCCCGCATCCGGCCCGGCCGTTCAGATGTGGGTGACCACCGGCGACAAGACGCAACTGCTGGCGCGCAACGAGGACAAGGCCTTCGGCAATGCCGAGCCGCTGCCGCTGCGCGTCGATGTCGATGCCACGAAGCGCTACCAGACCATGGTCGGCTTCGGCGCCTCGATCACGGACTCCACCGCCTGGCTGATGCAGCACCGGATGAGCGAGCCCCAGCGCAGCGCCCTGCTGCAGGAGCTGTTCGGTCGCACCCAGGGCGGCCTGGGCTTCGACCTGACGCGCCTGACCATTGGAGCGTCGGACTTCTCGCTCGAGCACTCGTCGCTGGATGACCAGCCGCCCGGGCAGACCGACATGGCACTGGCGGGCTTCTCGCTCGCGCGCAACCGCGCCGAACTGCTGCCCGTCGTCCAGCGCGCGTTGGCCGTCAATCCGCGGCTTCAGATCATGGCTTCGCCGTGGAGCGCCCCGGCCTGGATGAAGACCAACGGCAGCCTCATCAAGGGCACGTTGCGGCCCGAGATGTACGACGTGTTCGCGCGCTACCTCGCCACCTACGTCGAGGCCATGGCGGCCGAGGGCGTGCCGGTCTTCGCGCTGACCTTGCAGAACGAGCCGCACTTCGAGCCCGACGACTACCCCGGCATGCGGCTCGACCCGCCGCAGCGCGCCACCCTCATCGGCAGGCACGTGGGCCCACTGCTCGTGCAACGCGGCCTGAAGGTGCAGGTGATCGAGTGGGATCACAACTGGGATGTGCCGCAGTCGCCGCTGGCGGTGCTGGCCGACCCGGTGGCGCGGCCCTACGTGTCGGGTGTCGGCTGGCACTGTTATGGCGGCGACGTGTCCGCGCAGACGCCGGTGCACGACGCCCATCCCGACAAGGACACCTGGTTCACCGAATGCTCGGGCGGCGAATGGAAGCCCCACTGGCCCGAAACCCTGCCCTGGATCGCCCGCAACATCGTGATCGGCACGACGCGCGGCTGGGCCAAGGGCGTGCTGATGTGGAACCTGGCCCTGGACGAGAGCCACGGCCCGCACCTGGGTGGGTGCAAGGACTGCCGCGGCGTCGTCACGATCGATTCGCGTACGGGCGACGTCACGCGCAACATGGAGTACTACGCCTTCGGGCATGCCAGCCGCTTCGTGCGGCCGGGGGCCGAGCGCATCGACTCGACGTCCGCGCTCGACGGCATCGACACGGTCGCCTTCCGCAATGCCGACGACGGCTCGATCGTCCTGATCGCCTGCAACTCCAATGGCGCTGCGCGCCGGGTATCGGTGCGTCAGGCCGGCCGGACCTTCGAGGCCACGCTGCCGCGCGAAAGTCTGGCCACCTTTGTCTGGACGCCCTGAGCGATTGTCGTGACCTGCCGCTCGATGCTCGCCGGACTGGCCGCCCTCCTGGGAGCTTGGCAGGCATGTCCGGCGGCGGCCGAAGCCCGACTGGCCGGTGTCTTCGGCGACCACATGGTGTTGCAGCGCGAGGCGCCGATCCATGTGTGGGGCCAGGCGGCACCCGGCGAAGCGGTGCGCGTGATCCTGGCCGGCCGGCAACGCACGGCGGTGGCGGCGCGCGACGGGCGCTGGTCGGTCCAGCTGCCGGCCATGCCCGCCGGGGGACCGCACGAACTGACGCTGCGGGCCTCGAACACCGTCGTGCTGAACGACGTGCAGATCGGTGAGCTCTGGGTCTGCGCGGGCCAGTCGAACATGGAGTGGGCACTGCGCGACGCGCTGAACGGGCCGCAGGAGGCGGCCTCGGCCGACCATCCGCTCATCCGCTACCTCAAGGTGCCGCACCGTACGGCCCTGCGCGCCCTGCCCGACATGGCGCCGGCCCGATGGCAAACCGCGCAGCCGTCCACGGCAGGCGCATTCAGCGCGGTGGCCTACTTCTTCGCACGACGACTGCAGCAGGACCAGCAGGTGCCCGTCGGGCTGGTCGACGTGTCCTGGGGCGGCACCCACCTGGAAACATGGACACGCCGCGAGGCGGCGCTCGCCGATCCCGATCTCTCCGGCATCGTGCATGCAATGCCGGCGGACGACGCCAGCTTTGCGGCCGGCCAGGCCGAACGCGACGCCGCACGGGTGCGCCGCTGGCAGGCCGATTGGCGACCGATCGACGATGCCGCTCTGCGTGCCGACGATCCCGACCACGACGACAGCACCTGGAAGACGCTGCAGGTTCCGCGTGTATGGGAAGAGCAGGGGCTGGCGGGCTTCGACGGCGTGGTGTGGTTCCGCAAGGCCCTCGAGCTGACGGTCGAGCAGGCGGCGGGCGGCGCGACGCTGTTCCTGGGCGCGATCGACGATTGCGACGAGAGCTACGTCAATGGCCAACGTGTCGGTGGCCAATGCGCATGGGACGCGCCGCGGCGCTACCTGGTGCCCCCCGGCGTGTTGAGGGCCGGCCGCAATGTCGTCGCCGTGCGTGTGCTTGACACGGGTGGAGCGGGCGGGTTCCATGGTGCAGCCGAGGCCGTGCGACTGGAAAGCGCAACCAGCCGCGTGCCGCTGGCCGGGCCGTGGCGGGCGCGCGTGTTGTCGGCATTGCCGAAGGTCGAACCCGGGGTCAACGACCTGCCGACGCTGGCATTCAACGGGATGCTCCCGCCCGTGCTGCCGCTGCGCGTCCGTGGCGTGCTCTGGTACCAGGGCGAGAGCAACGTGCCGCGCGCTGCACGCTACGGTCGGGCCTTCAGGCATCTGATCGACGACTGGCGTGGCCAGTGGAGGCAACCGGCGATGCCTTTCTACTTCGTCCAGTTGGCGGCCTTCCTGCCATTGATCGACAACTCGCTGGCGGGAAGCGGCTGGGCCGAACTGCGCGACGCGCAGCGGCAGGCGCTGGTTCTGCCCGGCACCGGCATGGCGGTGACCACCGACGTCGGCGACGAGCACGACATCCACCCGCGAGACAAGCAGGCGGTGGGCGAGCGCCTGGCGCGCCTGGCCCTGCATCGTGTGCACGGCCGCAGGATCGTCGACAGCGGGCCGCAGTGGCGCCGCGCGCGCCGCGCGGGCGCCCGCATGGTGCTGCTCTTCGACGACCACGGCGCCGGTCTGCGCGCGCGCGACGACGGAGATCTGCGCGGCTTTGCCGTTGCGGATGCGCAGCGCCGGTTCGTGCCGGCGCATGCACGCATCGACGGCCGACGCATCATCGTCTGGAGCGACCGCATCACCAGGCCGGTGGCTGTTCGCTACGGCTGGGTCGACAACCCCGCGCAGTCCAATCTGGTCAACAACGAAGGTCTGCCCGCATCGCCGTTCCGGACCGACGATTGGCCGCTGCTCACACGCGGCACACGATTCGCACCCTGAGGCGCGACCGCGGCAGCGTCGACGGCGCTACTCGATGTTCTGCACCTGCTCGCGCATCTGCTCGATCAGCACCTTCATCTCGACCGAGATTCCGGTCAGCTCCAGTGCCGCCGATTTCGAGCCCAGCGTATTGGCTTCGCGGTGCAACTCCTGTATCAGGAAGTCCAGCCGCTTGCCCAGTTCGCCACCGGCCTCGAGCAGGCGCTCGATCTCGTCGAGATGGGCGCGCAGGCGTGACAGTTCTTCGGCGACGTCGATCCGGATCGCGAACGCCGCCGCCTCGTTGAGGGCGCGGTCGCGCAAGGCATCGGCCGAGACGCTGCTGCCGGCGCCGGCGGACGACAGCGCCTCGTTCCAGCGTTCCAGGAATCGCTCCTGCTGGCGCTGCACCACGGCCGGTACCAGCGGCTCGGCCTGCGCCGCCAGTTCACGCAGCCGCACCGTGCGATCGGTCAGCGTGGTGACGAGCTTGGCGCCCTCGCGCGCCCGGGCTTCGCGCAGCGCCAGGACACAGCGCCGTGCGGCGTCCAGGGCGGTGTCGTCCAGGCGCTCGGCGGTGGCGCCGGAACGGCACCAGTTCATGACCTCGTTGACCGACAGCGGGCGCGCGTCGGGCAGCCAGCCGAGTACGGTGGACTCGGTGCGGGCCAGGCGATGGAGCTGGTCGGTGCTGGGGTCGGGCCAGGCCGTTTCGCTGTCGCGCTGGGTCGCCACGCGCATCTCGATCTTGCCGCGGCGGAAAGTGGCGGTCAGCAGTTCGCGCAGGGCGGGTTCCAGCCCGCGCAGTTCCTCGGGCAGCTTGAACACCAGGTCGAGGAACCGGCCGTTCACCGAGCGCAGTTCCACGGCCAGGGCGGAGCCGGCGGCAGAGGCCGCGCGCACCGTGTCGGATGTCTTTTCCGGGCTCTTTTCCGGAGATTTCGCGAGCGTGCTCGCGAAACCCGTCATGCTATAAACAGCCATACAAACCCGCGCCAGACGAAACAGGGAATTATGTCAAAGCCCAAACCAGCGCCGTTGCCAGCAGGCACCGTGGTCGGGGGCTACCAGATCGTCAAGAGGCTCGCCGCCGGCGGCTTCGGCGTGGTCTACCTGGCCGAGGACACCGAGCGCCGCGCCGTTGCGCTCAAGGAGTATCTGCCGTCCTCGCTCGCCGAGCGCTCGCCCGGCGAATTGACGCCACGCGTCAAGCCCGACAAGCAGCCACTGTACCGCCTGGGCCTGAAGAGCTTCTTCGAGGAGGGCCGCTCGCTCGCGCAGATCAGCCATCCGAGCGTGGTCTCGGTGCTGAATTTCTTCCGCGAGAACGAGACCGTCTACATGGTGATGAACTACCTGCAGGGCGACACCCTGCAGGACTTCATCGTCACCGCACGTGACCTGAAACGCGACAAGGTCTTCCGCGAGTCGACCATCCGCAGCCTGTTCGACGAGGTGTTGCGCGGCCTGCGCATCGTGCACCAGCACAAGATGCTGCACCTGGACATCAAGCCGGCCAACATCTTCATCACCAACGACAACAAGGCGGTGCTGCTGGACTTCGGCG
>Ga0209682_10000800_pt1 | contig 10440 bp, 9 predicted proteins | sample DOMMetBare2Fresh_2_FD_187471 | JGI IMG/M metagenome (GOLD analysis project Ga0209682, IMG submission 187471) | Wetland sediment microbial communities from St. Louis River estuary, USA, under dissolved organic matter induced mercury methylation -... | ecosystem: Environmental > Aquatic >...
ATGCGAGCCCTCAGAGCACCGTTTCGCGCACGATCTCTTCGACCGTGGTCAGACCGTCGCGCACTTTCTGCAGGCCGCTCATGCGGAGCGTCATCATCCCTGCCTGGACCGCCTTGTTGCGCAGCTCGAACGAGCTGGCGCCGGAGAGGACCATCTCGCGCATCTCGTCTTCCACCTCGAGCACCTCGTAGAGGCCCAGGCGGCCCTTGTAGCCGGTGTTGTTGCACCGGTCGCAGCCGCGGCCCTTGAAGAGCTTCAGGGTGCGTGCCTCGTGCTCCGAGAAGCCGGCGGTGACCAGGCCGGCGGTGGGCATCTCCATCGGCTCCTTGCAGAACGTGCAGATCCGGCGGACGAGCCGCTGCGCCACGATGAGGTGCACCGAGGTCGCCACCAGGAACGGCTCGATGCCCATGTTCATCAGGCGGTTGATCGTCGAGGGCGCGTCGTTGGTGTGCAGGGTGGAGAGCACGAGGTGGCCGGTCATGGCGGCCTTGATCGCCACCTCGGCGGTCTCGAAGTCGCGGATCTCGCCCACCAGGATGATGTTGGGGTCCTGCCGCAGGAAGGAGCGCAGCGCCGCGGCGAAGTTCAAGCCGATCTGCTCGCGCGTCTGGACCTGGTTGATGCCGTTCAGGTTGAACTCGACCGGATCCTCGGCGGTCATGATGTTGACCTCCGGGGTGTTGATGCGCGACAAGGCCGAGTAGAGCGTGTTCGTCTTGCCCGAGCCGGTGGGGCCGGTGACCAGCACCATGCCGTACGGCTTCAGGATGGCGGTCTCGAACTTGCGCAGCGACTCCGCCTCGAAGCCCAGCTTGGTCATGTCCAGCATGAGCTTGTCCTTGTCGAGGAGCCGCATCACGATCTTCTCGCCGAAGAGCGTGGGGAGCACGGAGACGCGGTAGTCGAGGTCCTTGGTCTTGCCCGAGATCTTGGTCTTGATCTTGATGCGGCCGTCCTGCGGCAGCCGCTTCTCGGCGATGTCGAGCCGCGCCATGATCTTGCAGCGGCTGGTGATGGCTTCCCGCAGCTTCAGGGGGGGCCGCATCATCTCGTAGAGGATGCCGTCGATGCGGTAGCGGACGCGGTAGTCCTTCTCGTACGGCTCGATGTGGATGTCCGAGGCACCGCGCTTGATCGCATCGGTCAGGATCAGGTTCACCAGCTTGACGACCGGCGCCTGCTCCGACTCCTCCTCGAGGGTGGCGAGGTCGAGATCCTCTTCTTCTTCGAGGACCTCCAGGTCGCTGCCGCTCTCCTCGGAGAGGTCCTCCATGACCTTCTTGAGCTCGATGGCGTGGGTCGATCCGTAGTAGCGGTCGATCGCCCCCCGGATGGCGGTCTCGGAGGCCACGACCGGCTCCACCTTGTAGCCGGTCATGAACTTCACGTCGTCCATCGCGAACACGTTCGTCGGGTCGATCATCGCCACGGTGACCGTGGCGCCGGTCTTGGCGACCGGGAAGATGGTGTACTTGCGCGCGATGTCCGCGGGGATGATCTTGATGACGGCGTCGTCGACGTCCATCCCGTGCAGCTCCACCGCCGGCACCTTGAAGTGCTGCGACAGGGCTTCCACGAGCTGCTTGTCGGTCATGTGACCGAGCTTGACCAGGTTGGTGCCGAGACGGCCTCCCTGGTCCTTCTGGAGGGCGAGAGCCTCCGCGAGCTGGTTCTGGGTGATCTTGCCGCCGCGAACGAGCAGCTCTCCCAGCTTGTCGGGTTGTACGGCCTGTTTCCGAGCGACTTCCGGTGGTGGCGCCATGAGCTCTCCGTGCAACGGCCGAACCATCCCGCCGAGGGAAGCCGACCTGCCTGTGAACCTCGAAGCGAAGAGGAGTCTAACAGTGCCCGGGAAAGGGGGTCAACGCCGGGCAACCCTCCGGAGACTCAAAGCGGACGGGGCTTGTCGAAAATTGCGCATGTGGCTACCTTTTGAGTGGACCCGGGGGAGGGCAGGCACGAGACCTGCCCCTGCAACGGATCCCCGGGCCGCCCCGTGGCCAGCAATTCCGCCGCCCGCTCCGCCACCCGGCCGGCCGGGATCTCCAGCAGGCAGGCCTTGGTCCCGGCGAGGCGGCGGTGGCAGAAGCTGCACGGCAGCCGGCGCCAGAGTGCCCGCTCCGGCGCGCCATAGGGGCCGTTGCGCTCCGGATCGGTGGGACCGAGGAGCATGAGGATCGGCGTGCCCAGCGCATGGGCGAGGTGGGTCGGGCCGGAATCGCCGCCGAGGACGAGGCGCGCCCGCCGCAGCAGGGCCGCGAGGGAGGGCAGGTCCGGCGCGTCCACGGCCCGGGCCGCTCCGCCGGCCGCCGCCTCGATGCGTGCCGCGAGCCCCTCCTCACCGCGCGCCCGGGCGACGAGGGCCGGCAGCCCGGTCATCTCCCGGAGCCGCCGCGCCACCTCGCCCCAGCGCTCCGGCGGATAGACCTTGTTGGCCCAGCCCGCGCCGGGATGGATCAGGACGAAGCCCTCCGGCAGAGCCGCCAGAGCGTCCCGGGTGGCGGCCGGCAGCTCCGCCTGGAAGATCTTGCCCGGCCCGAAGTCGGCCGGTTCGGCCGGCAGGCCCAGGCCGTCGAGGAGCGACAGCATGCGGTCCACCGCGTGCACGCCGCGCGGCGCGACCGGATCGCTCACCCAGACGGCGCTGGACGGCTCGCGCCGCGCCCGCCGGGCCGCGCCGATCCGCCGGTCACAGAGGGTGAGGGCCGAGATCGCCCCTGCCTTGTGATTCCCCATGAGGTCGAGGGTCACGTCCGGAGAGAAGCGGTCGAGCGCCGCGACGAACGCGCCGAGCTCGCGCACCGTGCGCAGGGAGAACGGCGTCCGCCCCCACTGCCGCAGCCGGACCACGACCGTCTCGTCGAGATCGGGATGCCCGGCGAGCACGGGAGCCATGCCTTCCTCGACCACCCAGCCGATCCGTGCCCGCGGAAAGTGGCGCCGCAAGGCCCCGAGCACCGGCAGAGCGTGCACCACGTCACCCAGGGCGCTGGTGCGGACGATCAGGATCCTCATGCGGCGCCGGATTGTACCGGGCGTGGAGGGATCGAGGCCAGCAACACCCGGTCCCAGGCCGGCTCCCGGTCCGTGACGGCGGCCAGCAGGGAGAGGCCGACACCGGTCGCGCCGATGAGAAACCCGGGGTGGCCGGCCCAGTCGCCGCTCCCCGGCCGCGCGACGACCCAGGTCAAGAATCCGGCGAGCCCTTCGCCCGGCCGCCGGAGATCCAGGGCGCGCTCGTACCAGGCGAGGGCCGCCTCCCGCATCTCCGGATCGCCCGTGGCCTGGTACAGGCGGTTGAACAGATGGCCGTTGCCGGCCGTGCCATGGCAGAGGCTGGAGTCCACCGTCGTCGTGATCGGTCCGGGCCTGCGAGCCACGAGACGAGCCAGCGAGACGGCCTCCTCCTCCCAATCGATGCGGCCGAAGCTGCGTGCCGCCGCGAGCAGCACGGCCGAGATGCCCAGGTCGCCATAGCACCAGGCCGTGCTGCTCGGCTCGGGCTCCCGGCCCGGGACGAGCAGGAAGGGGAACACGGAGGGCATCCCCGGGGGCAGCTTCTGCTCGAGCAGCCAGCGGACGGCCCCCTCGGCGAGACGCGGGACGCGCGGGTCGTCGACCTCCTTGCGCCGCGCCGCCGCCAGGAAGCCGATCAAGCCGGGAATGCCGTGCGCCACTCCCAGATTGTGGCAACCCTCCGGCATCAGCTCACGCCGCCAGGCCGGGAGCAGATCGGGCGGGGAGAACCAGGCCGTGCCGGCCTCCGACGTCTCGGCCATCGTTTCGAGGAGATCGAGAACGCGCACCAGGAGCCGGCTTGCGTCAGGGTGCGGCAGCCGCTCGAGCAGATAGGTTCCATAGCCGGCGAGCCCGTCGACCAGCTCATACTGGAGCTTCTCGGCCGGGCCCGCGAGCAGGTCACCCAGCGCCTCGTCGACGGCACCGCAGAGATCCTCGTCCTCTTCGAGGAGTCCCCGGGTCAGGTGCTCGGCCGCCCAGCCGACGCCGCAGAATCCGGAATAGAGAGCGGCAGGGAGCTCCGTCCCGGCGAGAGCGTCGATGCTCCGGCCGAGGACGTCGAGCGCGCGGTCGGCGGCGCCCGGGACCCGGCGGGCCGCATCGAGGTAGGCGAAGAACAGCGCCTGCCCCGCGGTGCCGCCGGCCAGACCCGGCTCCGGCTCCTGGCCGGTCTCCAGGTGCTCCAGGAGCCCGCGCTCGATCTCGTCGATCGCGCTCCAGCATCGACGACTCAGGTCAGGGCCGGCGATCGGTGCCCACATCACCCGTATCGTTCAGGAGAAGGAAGGTCGGCAGGACATCGAAGAGGACGTTCGTGTGTGGAGATGGCGGGCCGGGACGGCAAAGGGAGGGCCGTCCCGGCCGGATGGACGATCAGCAACAGTCGGAAATGCCGCTGGGGCAGCCGCTGGCCGTGCATTCGCAGGACCAGCAGGTGCCTTGACAGTCGCTCACATTGGTCGGCGGGCAGGTTCCGCTGCAGGCGCGGCCTGTCGTGATTCCACCGACGACTCCCCGCAGATCGTTGCCTTCCAGATTGCGCACAGTTTCTCTGTTGAGGGAGAGCTTCTTGACCTTCTTGTTCATCTACATCTCCTTCTCTCTGGTTGACGCGCGCCCTGAGATCAACTCGGCGCACGGTGTGACTGCGGTGGCGTCAAGCATTTCGTACCTGCCGGTACAGAGTATTCGCCCGCGGCCTCCGAAGGTCAAGGCCCCCCCAAGCATGGGGGCGAAGTGAGGGCCGGGATGCGGCACCGTGTTGTCCTCACCGGGACGTCCGCTCAGCCCTCGGAGCGCCTTGCCTCGCGAAGTGCCGCGGGGCGGACTGGCTGTCCCGCCCTGATGGACCCGGAAGCTGGTCCCGGGCGGCCCACCGGACACGCCTCGCCTCATGGAGCGAATCCGGGGGTGCGGCTCGATTCTCGCCTTGCCTGCCTCGCGTCGGAGGCCGGCAAGGCCGGGTAGGCGCGGGTGGCGGCATGCTCCGGGATGCATTCAGGTGTGCCGTGGTTCCGGCTGCCGGCAGGTGAAGCCCGGCTTGGAGGCGGCAAGAGCTCCGGCGTCCGCGGGCGATAATAAGAGATAATGGACTAAGTCATTGCGGGGGAAGGACTTGTTGGGCGATTCACGCCCCTCCCGGGATACAGCGAAAAAGGCCGACGAGCTAAGCTAGGGAGCCTATGCCCAGTAGGGAACGTACCTGACGTGCCGTTTGGAGGTGCTTGTGGGGTCGTATAGCCGTATCAAGCCCTCGGCGAGGGTGTCGTTGATGATCCGTGTTGCTTGGGGCGGCTGCTCGAAGCCGAAGCGCTTCCGAAGGGATTCGTTTGTCATCTGCTGGTTGGAGAGCCAACGAAGGCCCGCGTGCTGATAGCAAGCTCGAATTCGCTCTCTTTTCGTCATGTCGGCGAAATCCTTGGGTCCAAAGAGTATCACTTTTGTGTGATCGCCTGCCACTTGAAAATCAGGCGCGGGTAGCTGGAAGATCTCTACGTGCTTGAGAACCTTGTCGATACCGCTTCCCCTCTCTTCACAGATTCTGAGCCTTCGCATGAGGTGTGCAAGTTTTTCATTCCGTGAGCGAGGTGGAAGGTCGAGGAACCTTGCCACATCAATGAGCGGAGCCCCCGGGTTGGAGATTTCTATGCGATCAGAGAAGATCTCCACCATGGGGCCGGCGCCTGTCATCTCGAAATCCTGATGAACCAAGGCATTTGCAATGAGCTCCCTAAGGGCAATCTCGGGGTACATGGGAACAGGTAGTCGAAGTGACTCTCGGATCTCCTCGCTTTGAGGCAACTTGGTGACCAGGAACTTCAGGAGGCCGCTAAAGCCGCTGGCGTAGCCCTTCCTTCCTTCTTTTTCGGTATCAGTCTCTGTTCGGTCCTCGCTCTTGTAGAAAATGACGCGAACTACCTTTCTGCTGAGTCGTGGAAACGAATTCATGTCGTGAGCAAAGAGAATTGCGCCTAAATTGGTTATATCAAAAGATTCGGTGTCTTTGCGGCGGACCAGCCTGTCGTCACACAAGCGCTCCAGGAGCGCCTCGGGAGTGGCCGGCATAGGCTGCTGGCTCATTTTGAAGAATGCAGTTGCATCGAGTGCGCCCAGAACTTCAGGGCCGCTGAGATCATACGCCGCGATGTTTGTCTCGAACTCATTGCGGTCAAAGGACCTCCAGAGGACCTTTTCTTTCTCGGGATGGGCGCTCAGGGGTTTGTTGTAGCTGCCGACACGGATGAATTCCTTGCCTTTGAAAGATACCGGGCGATGGGGGGCTGGTTCAATCTCAAAGACAACGCACCGATTCCCATGGACGGTCACTTCATATATCCAAAACTGGATTTGAGGGTCTAGCTGAGTGCATAGCCAGTTTTCCAGCTCTTCGTCGCCCACCTTCTTGGATCGCGGCAGAAATCTTGTTCCCACTATCTCATGCGTGGAGTCAGCGACGCCCCAAACAATGAAGGCTCGTTCCCTGCGGTGAAGTGCGGCAGCGTTCGAGAGGGCTGACAGGAGACGCCCGATCTCGGCGGGATCATCGTTGTCGATTTTGAATTCTAGCCATTCTGTCTCCGCAGGCATTTGTGCCAACCGTATGACAAGGTCCGGATAGTCGTAGTCGTTCACTGTCCATTCCGCCTTCTTGTTCGAGCGCCCACTGGAACTCTCGCAGCGCTTCCGGAGCTCAATTGACTCGGACCTCCGCCCTGGCTGGTCTACTCATCCTCACCTCACGGGCAAGCTCCGCACCTTCGCAATCAAGTCCGTCGTCGCGTGGTCCTTGGGATCACCCACCAGAGCGGTTCGCCCTCCATAGGCGCGGACCGTTTCATATTCCGGGACCTGCTCCGGCGTGCGGTAGTCGGGTCCTTTGCAATGGACGTCCGGCTGGAGGCGGGCGAGGAGGGGAGCGGGGGAGTCGCCCGAGAAGATGATGACGAAATCCACGGGCTTCAGCGCGGCGAGGAGCTCGGCGCGCTCGGCGGCCGGGACGATCGGGCGCCCCGGCCCCTTGAGGCGCTCCACGGAAGCATCGTCGTTGACCGCCACGATGAGCGCGTCCGCCTCGGCGCGGGCGGCCTGGAGATAGCGCAGATGCCCCACGTGGAGCAGGTCGAAGTGCCCATTGGCGAAGGCCACGGTCTGCCCGGCCGCCCTCAAGGCGGCCACCCGCTCGCCCAGGGCGTCGAGGGTCAGGATCTCTCCCATTGCGTCTCCGTTCAGCGGATGCGCTGAATTGAAATCGGCAAGGCCAGGGTGTGCCAGTGGCGCTCGGCTGTCAGGACAGGCAAGGAGAGGTAGATGCCGAGTGCAAGGCAGGCCCTGTCTCCCAGCGACAACCCCAGAGGCCTGGTGATGGGGCGCAATGCACCGGCCCGAAAGGCCAACTCGGCGTCGAAGGGGACGACCTCGAGGTCCAACGCGTTGAGCGCGGCCCTCGCATGAGATTCGGCCATTCCCCTGTCGGCGAGCTTGGCCATGACCTCGGACAGGTTGACGGCACTGATGAACGCTCCATCCAGAGCGGCTTCGACGACCGCACGACCTGGCTCATCATTGAGAAGAGCCAGGAGGGCTGAGGCATCGAGCACAACGTCATTCAAGAAGGGATTCTCTCCGCCGCTCCTCGATCAGCTCTTCCGACAGGCTCACTCCCTCAGGAATGTACTGCCGGACGAGAGCCTGAGCACGCCGCACGGCCTCGGCTCGCGATGGCCGCAAGTGGGCGCCCTTCTCATCGAGCACGAGAACCACCCGATCCCCTGCTGCAAGACCGAGCGAGCGGCGAACTTCGGCGGGGAGCACCAGCCGCCCTTCGTCGTCCAGTATCGTCGTCATCCGCGACATGATCTCACCTCACGGCGATTCTACCACGCCTCCCGTCGTACCTCCCGCGCGCCCGCATCGCTCTCGATCGCCCGGCGGAGCTCGTCGGGGGTGAGGGTCGCGGTTCCCATCTTCATGACGACGACGCCTCCGGCATAGTTGGCGAGGAGGGCGGATTCGAGCGGGGTGGCTCCGGCGGCGAGGGCGAGGGCGAAGGTGCCGATGACGGTGTCGCCGGCGCCGGTGACGTCGGCCACCTGGTCGGTGCCGTGGACGGGCAGGTGCACGGCGCTTCCGTCTTCGAACAGGCTCATGCCGCGGCTGCCGCGGGTGATCAGCAGGAAGCGCGCGCCGAGCCTCTCGCGGATCCTCCGGCCGCCTTCGGCCAGCCGCGCCGGATCGTCGTCGAACGCCCGGCCGACCAGCGCTTCTGCTTCCTCTTCATTGGGGGTGGCCCCGTCGAGCCCGGTGAACTCGCCGAGGCGGTAGCGGCTGTCGCAGACCACTACGGTCTCCGGCCCCAGGGCGGCGCGCAGCCGCGGCAGCAGCTCCGGCTCCACCGCGCCATAGCCGTAATCCGAGAGGATCGCCACCGGCACCGGGGCGCTTGCACGCCAGTGCACGAGGGTTGTTGCGAAACGGTCCCGGTCGTCGCCTGAGAGAGAGAGGGTGTCTTCGATGTCGTAGCGGACGATCTGCTGCTTGATCGAGTGACGACCTCCCCCCAGGATGCGCACCTTGGTCGGCGTGCGGTAGCCGGTGCGGACGAGGATGCCGGACGTCTCGATGCCGCGGCGGCCGAGCTCGGCGAGGAGCTTGCGTCCCGTTTCGTCGTCGCCGACGGCACCCAAGGGGAGAGGCCGGCCGCCGAGCGCCGCCACGTTGGCGATCGCGTTGGCGCCGCCGCCGGGGATGAGCGTCTCGCCCTGGTAGGACAGGATGAGCACCGGCGCCTCGCGGCTGATCCGCTTCGGGGTGCCGGTGATGAACAGGTCGGCGACCAGGTCCACCACCATGGCCACCGGCTGGCCGGCCATGGCGTCGACCAGGGCGAGCAGACGGCCGGAGGAAGGGAGACCGGAGGAGCCCATGTGCGGCCGGATTGTAGCAGCGAGGGAGAACGAGGGAGCGGCGACAGGATGAATGGAATGATCTCTGCGCAGAAGGCTCGGTGGCTGGGCGGGCTGGTGCTCGCGGTGCCTCTGGCCGGGATGGTCGCGGCGTGCCGGGACCGTGGGCTGGAGCGCTGCACGGCCGCTTATGAAGGCGGAAGGTTCGAGGAGGCGGTGCGGCTCTGCGAGGAGGCGCATCGCGCTTCGGGCGATCCCCGGGCAGGTGCCGCCGCGGCGCGCGCCCTGGCGCAGCTCCGGGAAGGGGACCGGGCGCTGGCCTGGGTGAGCCGCCTCGAGGGGACGAGCGCCGAGCCCGGCCTGTGGAGCGTCGCCGCGCTCGTCTATTTCGATCGCGGCGAGACCGGCCGCGCGGTCGCGGCCTACCGGCGCACTGCCTCGCGCAAGAGCGACGTCGAGCGGCAGTCCGAGGGCAAGGACAAGACCGGCGTGTTCACGGGGGCGTTTGCGACCAATCCCGTTGACGGGCGGTCGATCCCGGTGTTCGTGGCCGACTACGTGCTGATGGGCTACGGCACCGGCGCGATCATGGCGGTGCCCGGTCAGGACGCGCGCGACTACGAGTTCGCGACCAAGTTCGAGCTGCCGATCATCCGCACCGTCCAGCCCCCGCAGGGCCACCCGATGGACGAGGCGTTCACCGGCGACGGTCCGGCGATCAACTCCGCCAACGACGAGATCTCCCTGGACGGGCTGCGGATCACCGAGGCCAAGGCCAGGATCATCGACTGGCTGCGGGACAAGGGCCTGGGCGAGGTCACCATCACCTACAAGCTGCGCGACTGGCTGTTCTCCCGGCAGCGCTACTGGGGCGAGCCGTTCCCGATCGTCTACGACGAGGCCGGCAACGCGATCGCGCTGCCCGAGTCCATGCTCCCGGTGCTGCTGCCGGAGGTCGCGGACTACTCGCCGGCCACCTTCGACCCGCAGGACGCCGAGTCCAACCCGGCGCCGCCGCTGGCCCGGGCCCAGGAGTGGGTCAACGTCGAGCTGGACCTGGGCGACGGGCTGAAGCCCTACCGCCGCGAGACCAACACGATGCCCAACTGGGCCGGATCGTGCTGGTACGAGCTGCGCTACCTGGACCCGGCCAACAACGACAAGCTGGTTGACCCCGAGGTCGAGAAGTACTGGATGGGCAAGCAGGCCAAGGCCGTCCTGGGGGCGCCGGCCGGGGCGCGCGATCCCGGCGGCGCCGACCTGTATGTCGGTGGCGTCGAGCACGCGGTGCTGCACCTGCTGTACTCCCGTTTCTGGCACAAGGTCCTGTTCGACCTCGGTCACGTCAGCAGCGAGGAGCCGTTCCGCAAGCTGTTCAACCAGGGCTACATCCAGGCTTATGCTTTCCGCGACAGCCGTGGTCAGTCCGTGCCGGCGCTCGAGGTCGTCGAGGAGGCAACGCCCGGTGGCGAGGTCGCCTACACCTGGAAGGGTGCGCCGGTCAGCCGCGAGTACG
>Ga0209682_10000801_pt1 | contig 10434 bp, 6 predicted proteins | sample DOMMetBare2Fresh_2_FD_187471 | JGI IMG/M metagenome (GOLD analysis project Ga0209682, IMG submission 187471) | Wetland sediment microbial communities from St. Louis River estuary, USA, under dissolved organic matter induced mercury methylation -... | ecosystem: Environmental > Aquatic >...
CGCGCACCGGCTTCACCTCGCCGGAGAGCGAGAGCTCGCCCAGCACGTGGATCCCCGCCAGCGCCGCGGGCGGCAGCTCGGCGCTGGCCGCCAGCAGCGCCACTGCGATGGGGAGGTCGAGCCCCGGGCCGTCCTTGCGCAGGTCGGCCGGCGCCAGGTTGACCACCACCCGCTTGGCCGGGAGCTGCACGCCGCAGTTGCGGACCGCCGCCAGGACCCGGACCTTGGCCTCGGCCACCGCCCCGCCGGCCAGGCCGACGAGGTGGAAGCCCGGGAAGCCGGTGGAGGACTCGACCTCCACGTCGACCGGGATGGCCTCGATGCCGATGACCGCCGCCGAGCGGACGCGAGCCAGCATGGGCGGGTGCCATTGCAGCGGGTGGGCCAGGCGGAGCGCCTCCGGCGAAGCGGCTGCGCCGCAACGCGATCAGGGCTGACGCGTCGTCGCCGGGGCTGGGGCTGCGACCGCCGGACGGACCATCGACCGCGGCGCGGTCCCCTTCGCTCAGCCCGCCCGCAACCCCGCCAGCGCCACCGCCCGCCGCAGCACCGCGTCGAACATGGCCGGGGTGAGCCGCCCGGTCTGGGTGTTCTGCCGCGACACGTGGTAGCTCGCCACCAGGGCGAAGGCGCCCGGCAGCACGAGCTCGGCGCCGTGGGCGAAGCGCGGCCGCGGCCGGGGCAGCGGGTGGCCTGCCGCCTGGAGCGCGTCCAGCGCCGCCGCCCAGGCGATGGCCCCGAGCGCCAGCACCGCCCGCGGCGCCACCAGCGCGAGCTCGCGCCGCAGGAAGCCGGCGCAGGCCTCGAGCTCGGCCGGCTCGGGCCGGTTGCCGGGCGGCACGCAGCGCGCCGCGTTGCTCACGAAGGCCCCGGAGAGCGCGAGCCCGTCGTCGCGGGAGCGCGACACCGGCGACGAGGCCAGCCCGGCCCGGTGGAGCGCGGCGTGGAGGAAGTCGCCCGAGCCGTCGCCGGTGAACATGCGGCCGGTCCGGTTGGCGCCGTGGGCGCCGGGGGCCAGGCCGAGCAGGTAGAGCGGCGCGCCCGCCTCTCCAAAGCCCGGCACCGGGCGGCCCCAGTAGGCCTCGTCGGCGTAGGCCCGCCGCTTCACCCGGGCCACCTCCTCGCGCCAGGCGGTGAGCCGCGGGCAGGCCCGGCAGGCGGCGATCTCCCGGGCCAGGGACTCCAGGCCGGCCGCGCCGCCCCGGCCGCGGGCGCCGGCCCGCCGCGCCGCCACGAGAGCCCCTAGAAGAGCGACTCGGGGACGTAGACGATGTCCCCGGGCTCGAGCAGCACGTTGGGCGCCTTGCCGAGCGCGATGTCCTGCACGTTGACCTTCACCTTGACCTCGTCCCCGGCCACGTGGCGCGTCACCGAGGTGGAGTTCTGCGAGGCGTTGCGGGTGAAGCCGCCGGCCAGGGTGATGGCCTGCACCACCGACATGCCGTCCTCGAACAGGAAGGTGCCGGGCTTCTGGACCTCGCCGAAGACGAAGATCTTCTTGGAGTTGTACTCCTTCACCAGCACCGACACCTGCGGGTTGCGCAGGTAGCCGTCGGCGAGGCAGGTCCGCAGCGCCTCGGCGGCGGCGTTGGCGGTGAGGCCGCCCACCACCACCTTGCGGCAGAGCGGGAAGACGATGTCGCCCTGCGGCCCGACCTGGTAGATGCCGGAGAGCTCGGGCTCCTGGAAGACCCGCACCTCGAAGAGGTCGCCGGCCCCGAGCCGGGCCGCGGTGAGGTCCTGGTTGCGCTGCGCCTCGAGGCGCGCCACCGGGGAGGGCGACGGCACCGGGGCCTGCCCCGCGCAGGCGGAGGCCAGGAGGAGCGCGGCCAGGAGGGTGGAGCGGTGGCGTGACGAGGACATGAGGCCGTGGCCTGCGGTCAGGGGCCGGAACGGGCCGGCCTGGCCGCTCAGTAGGTGGCGGTCACCTTCAGCCAACCCTCGACCTTGTCGTAGCTCACCACCACCGGCTCGATCTCGCTCGACGAGTCGCGGTTGATGTAGCCCGCGCTCAGCTCGGTGCGCAGCCAGCGGGTCAGCTCCAGGCCGACCACCGGGCCGCCCTGCAGGAGGACGGTGGTCCCCCCGCCGGAGTAGAGCAGCAGGTCGCCGGAGGCGCGCAGGCCGAGCGACAGCCGGCCGCCCAGCAGCATGCGGCCGTTCAGCAGGGCGCGGTGGGTCTCGTAGACCGGCACGCCCGGGTCGACCGAGAAGTCGTGGGCCCAGCCGACCTTGAGGCTGGTGGTCTCGCTGGGGAGCCACTCGCCCTCCACGGCGGCCAGCCAGGTGGCCATGCCCGAGCCCGGGGTCACCGAGAGGGTGGAGCCCCAGCCGCCCTTCACGGTGGCGGCGAAGTGGCTGGTCACCAGGCCGGTCACGCCGCCCTGGGCGCGCCACCCGGAGGCGTCGACGGCCAGCGTGTTGTTGTCGGGCACGCGGTGGAACCAGCTCCCCTCGGCCACCAGCGAGGTGCGCGGCAGGAAGTGCCAGGCCAGGGCCAGGCCGGCCCCGAGGTGGTTGTAGCCGTACCGGGAGACGTCGCAGAGCGCGGTGTTGTCGCTCGCGCAGGAGCCGCGGAGGAGCGTCTGGTAGGCCTCCAGCGCCCAGCTGCCGCTCGCGGTGACGCTCAGGGCGCCGCCGCCGGGGCGCCAGGGGGCGCGCAGCTCCAGGGCGTTGTAGCTGCTCACCACGTTGCCCGGCGCGGTGAGCGACTGGGGCCGGTTGCTGAGCCGGTAGGTGTCGTCGAGCTGGAGCCCGAGGGTGCCGCGCGGGTTGAGCTTGAGCCCCAGCTTGGCGTCGGCGTAGAGGCGCGACAGCTTCTTGGAGCCGGAGTCGGAGAGGCCGAGGTACTGCGCCCAGTCGAGGGCCGCGTCGAGATCGGCCGCCAGGCGCGGCGACGGGATCTCCAGCTTGAAGCCGGGGCGCACGTGGAGCACCGCGTCGCCCACCGGGTCCGCGCCGGCGGCGCGGATGAAGACGTTGGAGTCGTAGCCGGCCTGCAGCTCGAGGTACGGGTGGAGCCGCCCCTCGGCGCCGCCGAAGCGGATGCCGTTGCCCGGCTCGGCCAGCGCCGGCAGCGCCGCCGCCACCAGGATCACGGCCAGCGCCGCCCGCTCGAGCCGCGCGCCGCGGCCCCGGCCACCGGTCCGGACCGCCTTCGCCCCCGCTCCCGCTCCGTCGAGCCTCATCTATGGGCTCGCCGGCACGGGCCGCTCGGCCGGCGGCGGCGCCGCGGGCACGAGGCCGGTCTGGCCCGCCCCGAAGGCGCGCGCGGCGGCGTCCACGTCGGGCAGGTTGGTGGGCTGGGAGACGTCCACGGTGGTCTTCTCGTCGATGATGTAGGCGAGCTGCCCGATGCACTGCTCGGCGTCGGCCTTCAGGCCGTCCACCTTGCCGCGGGCGATGTTGATCTTGGCGAACTCGGCGTCGGCGGACGGCTGCCTGGAGGCCAGCGCCTCGCTGAGCGCGATGTCGGCCTGCTCGGCGACCTTGAGGAGCCCCTTGATCTGGGTGAGCTTCTCGTTGACGCAGTTGAGCTTGACGACGTCCTTCTCCTTGCGGGCCTCCTCGACGCGGCCCAGCACCTGCTTCAGCCCCGCCTTCATCCGGTTGACCGCCTCGGCCGACCGCTCGATCTTCTCGGCGTCGGAGAGGTTCGACTTGACGGCCGGCGGGATGGCGCTCGGCACGATGCCAGGCATGCCGACCGGGGCGTTGGCGCCCGGTCCCCCGACGGACGAGCGCTGGCCCGGGCCTGTGACCTGGACCTGCCCATCGGTCGCGGCGGGCGAGACGGCGGCCGGGGCCGCCACGGGCTCGTCGGCTGCGCCGACGTGGCGCGGCATGGCGGCTACGGCCACGCCCACCATCGCCATGAGAGCCAGGCTGGTCTTCATCACGTTCCTTGGTGGGCCCGACGGCCCGGGGGAGAGCATCCCAAAGATATGGGATACCCCACAGCGCGTCAATGACACGGTGTTCCAATCCGGGACGCTCACTGAGGTTTCCCTACATCGACCTCGTCGGTGGCGGACCCCGGCCCATCCAGGGCGCCATCGGTCGGGACCACCGCGCACCGCCAGCGCTGGCCGGCCGCCACCAGCCGCCCCGGCACCTCGCCCGAGGCCTCGAAGAAGGGCTGGGGCTCGCCGTTCCGCTCCCAGCGGAAGCGGTAGCGGACCACGTCCTGGTCGGGATCGACCGCCGGGGTGACCACCTCGCAGGCGAGCGGCTCGCCGGCCCGCGGCACCGCGGGGCGCAAGCGGACCAGCGCCGGGCCGGGCGCGGCGTTGGCGACCACCACCTCGGCGCTGCCGGGCGCCCCCGCCAGCTGGCCGTCGGACGGGGTCACGGTGCAGCGGAGCCGGTCCCCCTTCACCGCCACGCCCACCGGGACGACGGCCGGGTCGGCCAGGCCGGTCAGGGCCCGCCCGTTGCGGGTCCAGGCCGGCGCGTAGGTGACGTCGTCGCCGTCCGGATCGGCCGAAGGGGTCGCCACCCGGCAGGTCAGCGCGTCGGCGCGGGTGGCGCCGGCCGGGTCGATGGCGACGCCGGGCGCCCCGGGCGGGCTGTTGGCCACCAGCACCTCGGCCTGGACGCGGCCGCTCTCGGCCGCGCCGTCGGAGGTCCAGGCCTCGCAGCGCCAGCGCTCGTCGCGCCGCGTGAGCCCGGCCGGCAGCACCGGCTGCCCCTCCCCGAGCGGCTGGAGCGCGCCGTCGCGGTACCAGCGGATCCGCGCCTGCACCGCCTCGCCGTCGGCGTCCCGCTCGGGCGCCGCGGCCCGGCAGGTGATCGGCTGGCCCACCGCCGGTCGCTCCGGCGCCAGCGAGACCGCCGGCGGCGGCGGCGGCGTGTTGCCGATCCGGGCCCGCGCGGCGGCCGGCGGCCCCTCCAGCTCACCATCGAAGGCCGCCACCTCGACGCGCCAGACCTCGCCGTGGCGCGGCGTCCCGGCGGCCACCTGGGCCCCGTCCAGCGCCACCGGCAGGCCATCCCGCGTCCAGCGGTGGCGGTAGACGATCGGGTCGCCATCGTGGTCCGCGGCCGGCCTCGCCAGCCGGGCGGTGAGGCCGCTCCCGGCGGTCTGGGACGCCGGCTCGAGCGCCACCTCGGGCGCGGTGGGCGGCGTGTCGCGCGCCTCGCACCCGGCGGCGCTGCTCGGCCCGGCCGCCTCGCCGTCCCAGGGGGTCACGGTGGCGCGGGCCCGCTGGTGCTTCTTGAGCGGGCGGCCGAGCGAGGTGCCGCCGGCGCCGGAGATCGGCTCGCCATCGAGCGTCCACTGGGTCCGGTAGGTCAGCGCGTCGCCGTCGGGGTCGGCCGCCGGGGCGGCCACCCGCACCTCCGGAGTGGTGCCGCCTGCCACCAGGCCGTCGCAGAGCGCCAGCCCGGCCGGGCCGGGCGGGGTGTTGACCACCAGGACCTCGGCGCTGGCCGGCTCGCTCTCGGCCTCGCCGTCGCTGGCCGTGACCGTCACCTTCCAGCGCTGCCCCTTCCTCGCGGTGCCGCGCGGCAGCTGGGCCTGCTCCGGCCCGGCCTCCACCGGCTGGCCGTCGCGGAACCAGGCGAAGCGGTGGGTGAGCCGATCGCCGTCGGCGTCCTCGGCCTGCTGCACCAGCGCCGCCAGGCCGTCGCCGCGGCGCGGCGCCGCGTCCCGGAAGGCGACCGAGGGGCGCGGCGGCGGGCTGTTGACCACCGCCACCGCCGCCCGGGCCACCGGGCCGGAGGCCTCGCCGTCGGAGGCCTGCACCTCCACCTCCCAGCGCTGCCCCTTCGCCACCAGCGCGGCCGGCACCGCGGCGACCTCGCTCCAACCGCCGCTCGCCTTCCCACCGCCCGGCGCCCCGCCCACCTCGACCGGCTGGCCGTCGCGCAGCCAGCGGTACCGGTAGGTCAGCGCGTCGCCGTCGGCGTCGGGGGCCGGCGCCGACAGCACCGCCGAGAGGGCCTGCCCCTTCACGGGCCGCTCCGGCTTCAGGGCCACCGCGGGCGCGCCCGGCGGGGCGTTCTCCACCAGCACCTCGTCCACCGCCGCGCGGCCGTCCACCTGGCCGTCGGACGGCGTCACCACCACCCGGATCCGGGTGTGCTTCCGCGCCTCGGCGCCCGGCAGGGCGTCGCCGGCCGCGGCCAGGGCCGCCCCGCCGCGGGCCCAGGCGAAGCGGAGGGCCACCGCGTCGCCGTCGGCGTCGCGGGCCGGCTCGGCCACCACCACCCGGAGCGGCTGGCCGCCCAGCGGATGGCGCGGCTCGAGCGCCATGGCCGGCGGGGTGGGCGCCGTGTTGCCCACCGTGACGGCGGCCCGGCCGGCCGGGCCGTCCTGCTCGCCGTCGGACGGGACCACCACCACCTCGAAGCGATCGCCGCGCGCCACGTCGCCGCCCGCCACGCCGCGGCCGTCGCCGCCGGGCTGGAACGGGGCGCCGTTCTTGGTCCAGGTGAAGGCGTAGGCCACCCGGTCGCCGTCGGCGTCCTGCGACGGCGCCACCACCACCGCGCGGAGCGGATCGCCCCGGCGCGGCGCGGCCGGCTGGAGCTCGACGCGGGGCGCCTCGGGGGCGCTGTTGGCCAGCACCACCTCGGCGGCGGCCGGCGGCCCCTCGTCGGTGCCGTCGAAGGCGCGCACCTCGACCCGGGCGCGCTGGTGCTTGCGCGCCAGGCCGGGGGGCAGCTCGGCGGCGCCGAGCGGCAGCGGGACCGGCTTGCCGTCGACGCTCCAGCGGTGGTGGAGCACCACCGCGTCGCCGTCCGGCTCGTCCACCTTGGCGCCGAGCGAGGCCTTCACCGCCTCGGTCCGGCGCGGCGCGGCCGGCTGGAGCGCCACCGTGGGGGAGCCCGGCGGCCGGTTGCCCACCCGGAGGTCGGCCAGCCCTGGCGGCGAGCCGAGCTCGCCGTCGGTGGCCACCACCCGCGCGCCGAGCTGGGCGCCGCGGCGCAGCCGCTCGCCCGGGAAGGTGTCGCCCTGCACGCCGGTGGGGAGGCCGTCGAGCCGCCACTCGGTCAGGTAGCGGACGGCGTCGCCGTCCACGTCGGTGGAGCCCCTGGCCACCACCGCGCGGACCGGGGTGCCGCGCACCGCCGCGGGCGGATCGAGCCGCACCTCGGGCGCGCTGGGCGCGGTGTCGAGGATCCGCACCTCCCCGCTGGCGGCCGACGGGCCGCCGGCCGGGGGCGTGGCGGTGAAGCGCCAGCGCTCGCCGCGCCGGGCGGTGCCGGCCGGAAGGATCTGCTGCCCCTCCAGCCCGGCCACCGGCTTGCCGTCCCGCTGCCACTCCAGGCGCGGGGCGGGGGGCGCCTCGCCCGGCGCGGCGTCGAGCCAGGTGGCCTTCCAGGCGGCGGCCAGCCGATCGCCGGTGCGCGGCTGGGCCGGCTGGACCTCGAGCGCGCGGTAGGTGGGCGGGTTGGGCCCGTAGCGCCCGGTGCGGGCCGCGTCGTGGCCCGGCCCGGGCCAGGGGGCGGCGGCCGGGGCCACCGGGGCGGAGGACGAGCCTGCTGGGGACAGGGCTCCTGGAGCTGCGGCCGCGGGCGCCGGGGCGCGGTCGGCCCGTGGGGCGTGGACCCGCCCGGCCACGGTGCCGACGAAGATCGAGAGCGAGCCGTCGCCGCCGATGTCGAAGAGGAGCGGCGAGGCGGCCACCTCGGACCCGCGGAGCTGGACCGGGAAGCCGGCCAGCGGCTTGCCGCCGGGCCCCACCGCCGCCACCGAGCCGTCTGCCAGCGCCACCGCCACGGCGAGCTGGCCGGAGCGCGTCAGGTCGCCCACCGCGGCGCCGCCGGAGGTGCGCCCGCCGACCCGCACCGGGAAGCCGGCCAGCGGCTTGCCGGTCCGGCTCACCGCGTGGAGCATCCCGTCGGCCGAGGCGAAGACCAGGTCGAGGTGGCCGTCGCGGTCGAGGTCGGCCACCGCCGCCCCCTCGTAGATCCGGTAGCCGGCGGCCACCGGGAAGCCGGGCAGCGGGCGCCCGCGCTGGTCCACCACGTGGACCTTGAAGTCCTGGCTGCCCACCACCAGGTCGTGGAGCCCGTCCTCGTCCAGGTCGGCGAAGGCCGGGGCGCCGCTCACCGTGAAGGCGGTGACCAGCGGGAACCCGGGCCGGGGCGCGCCGGCGCCGCTCACCACGTGGACCCGTCCGTCGTCGCAGCCGACCGCCAGCGAGAGGCCGCCGGCGAAGACCGCCGACGACGGGGTGCTGGTCACCGCTGCCCCGAGCTTGACGGGGAAGCCGCGCGCCTCGCCCCCGCCGCGCTGCAGGGCGTGGAGCCGCCCGGCCTCGTCGCCCACCACCACCTCGAGCTTGCCGTCCCCGTCCACGTCGGCGAAGGCGGCCCCGGCGCGGGCCCGCGCCCCCAGCGAGACCGGCCAGCCCGGCACCGGGCCGCCGCTCCAGAGCGCCACCTTGCCGCTGGCGGTCACCACCGCGACCTCCAGGCGCCGGTCGCCGTCCATGTCGGCGGCCGCCGGGGCGCCCACCGCCTGCTCCCCTTCGCCGAGCAGGAACGGCAGGCCGGGCGGGATGGAGCCGTCAGCGCGCCAGCCGGTGAGGAGGTCGCCGGCGGCCACCAGGACGGCCGGGCCGCCGTCCAGGGTGACCCCCGCGGCGGCGGCGGTGATCCGCCCGCCTGACTCCTTGGGGAAGTTGGACAGCGCGCCCGCGCCGAGCGCCAGGGCGAGGAGGAGCTCTTGCATGGTGGGGGGGTCCTAGCGGCGCGCGGCCAGCGGGAAGCTGGCCGGGAGGCGGCGCTGGTGGTGGAGCCGTGGGTGGAGGGCCGGTCTCATGGGGTCGAGTGATCGTCGCCCGAGCCGGACCCTCCCTGGTGGCCCGGGATGCCCGGGCGTGAGCCGAGGAGGTACTCCTCGAAGCGCCTGTCCTTCTCATCGGCACGAGCCGGCGCGCCCTGAAGGGCAGGCTCCAGCCGGGCCACCCCGCGCTGCGGGCCGACCAGGTAGGGGGTGAGCGCCTTCACCTCGCCGCCTGTGCCGCCCAGGCCACCGGGGCCGGTTGCCCCGTCGGCGTCGTCCTGGAGCGGCACCGCGAAGGCCAGCCGCTGGTCGTCCCGGTGGTGCCAGTAGAGGAAGCGCTCGCCGGGCAGGCAGCCGAACTCCCGCGCCGCCCGCTCCAGGAGCTGGCCCAGCCGCTGGCCGGCCGCAGCCGCCTCGCGGGCGGCCGCCTCGGCCTCGCCCTTGAGCTGGCGGGCCCGCTGGCGGCGCTCCTCCGCCTCCTTGAAGAGCCGCTCGGCGTCGCGGCGGATGTGGCGCGCCCGCTCGCCGTGCTCGTGCGACAGGAGCGACCGCTCGAAGCTGCGGGACCAGGTCTCCTCCACCTGGGTCCAGAGCCGGGTCCGCTTGCCGTCCTCGACGGCGTACTCCTTCTGCAGGAGCGGGAGCTGGCGCTCGGCCTTGCCCCGGACGCCGGTGTCGGCCGACTCCTCCAGGCTCCGCTCGGCGCCGCCCAGGCGGTACCAGAGGTCGCGGGCCCGGAAGCGCTGCTCCTCGAAGAGGGCCACCAGCTCGAGCGCCCGGTTCTCCTGCTCCTGGGCCTCCACCCCGAGCTTGGCCGCGGCCTCGTCGGCGGTGCCGCCGTCGGAGAAGGCGTCCATGGCGGCGCGCTGGACCAGCTCGGAGCGCAGCTCCATGAGCTCGGCCTGCGCGAGCAGGTCCCGGCGCCGCTCCTGGACCTCGTGCTGCTCGGCCAGGGCCCGGCCGTAGTCGGCCCACCAGGCGGTGAACCCGCCCTCCTGGAGCAGCGCGCGCAGCTCGCTCAAGCGCAGGGCCTTCACGTCAGTTCACCGGGGCGAAGAGGAAGGGGTACTCGACGGTGACCGGGCCGGACGGCCGGAAGGGCGTCCGCCAGGTGCGCATGGTGCCGATGATGCAGGCGGCCACGTCCGGGGCGCCCAGGCTGTTGATGGCCGGGGCGATCTCCGAGAGGCCGCCGGTCTCCAGGATGGTGAAGCGGATGGAGAGCTTGCCCTTCAGGGCCGGGTTCCGCTTCAGGGCGTTCTCGTAGCAGGCCTTGATGAGCCCCATGCGCGCCCGCACGAAGGCGGCCAGCTTGCCCTGGTCGATGTCCGGCGAGTCGACCTCGGCCTCCTCGGTGGCGACCGAGCCGGAGACCTTGATCTCGGTCTTGGCACCGTAGGCCACCTTGCCGCCGCCGCCGCCGGTGGTGGCGAGCTCGCCGATGGAGGCGGCCGCGCCCTGCCCGCCGCCCTTGCGCTCGCCGCCGGCGCCCGGGTCGGTGGCCACCGCCACGCCGCCCGCGCCGGCCAGCGCCGAGGCCACGTCCGACATGCCGCCGCCGGCGCCGAAGACGTCGGCCACCGCGCCGCCGCTGCCGCCCGGCCCGAGCGAACCCAGCACCTTGAGCATCCCCTTCGACTGGACCGCCTTGGCCACCGCCGCGGCGCGGGCCGCCTTGGCGGCGGCGTCGCCCTCGG
>Ga0209682_10000802_pt1 | contig 10432 bp, 10 predicted proteins | sample DOMMetBare2Fresh_2_FD_187471 | JGI IMG/M metagenome (GOLD analysis project Ga0209682, IMG submission 187471) | Wetland sediment microbial communities from St. Louis River estuary, USA, under dissolved organic matter induced mercury methylation -... | ecosystem: Environmental > Aquatic >...
CCAGTTGCGGAGCAGCTCGGCGACGCGGCCGCGGTCCGCCCAGGACACGTAGAGCCCGCGCGGTCGCCGGAAGAGGTGGCCCCACTGCTGGCAGGCCTGGCCCACCGTGGGCGTGTAGATGATGGGCAGCATCTCCTCGATGTGGTCGGCCACCACCCGGTAGAAGAGCGTCTCGTTCCGGTCGAGCAGGCTGAGCAGGTGGATGTAGCGCTCCAGGTCGGTCTGCTTGGAGCGGAAGTTCTGCAGCACGCGCGTCACCTGCTCCTCGATGGTGTGGACGTGCGGCGGCAGCAGGCCTCGCAGGCCGAGGGCGTCGCGCTCGGCGAGCGTGAAGGCGGTGCCCTTGTTGAGGATCGGGTCGTGCAGCAGCGCGGCCCCGCGGGGAGGGAGGACGTGCTGCGGGTGCTGCGGGCCCTTCGTGGCGGTGTTCACGCCTGCTCCTCTGGCCGTGGCCGTGGTGCGGGCGCCGTGGGCGGCGCGACCGCGCCGAGACTGTAGGACATTTCGTGAAAGAGCGTGAGAGGGACCGGGCGTGGGCGGCCGCCTCGCGTCTCGAGGACCGGCTCGCCGGTCGGACCTGGCGAGGCGGACCCTCCCGGTCCCAGCACCGCGGGTCGAAGCGCTCGTCCCCGGTCCGGTCGTTCTGCTATCATGGCGACCCGATCAAGACCGCCGGGGGGACGCATGCGGGCGAAGGTTCAGCTGGGCATCCTGGTCGTCATCGCCATCGCGTTCGGCGTCGCCATCTCCGCCTGCCTGGGCAGCCCGCCCTCCGACCCGCCTCCCTCGGCGCTCGACTGGGATTCCGGCTCCTGGGACGCCCACAACTGGAAGTGAACGACCCCGGCGCCGCCGGGACGGAGGATCGATGACCATCCGCATGCTCGCCGTGGCGCTCTCGCTCGCCGGCGCGCTGGTGTCGCCCGCGCGCGCGGCCCCGCCGGCGGTCCCACACACCTTCTCGGCCGGCACGCCCGCCAGGGCCGCCGAGGTGAACGCGAACTTCCAGGCGCTGGCGACCGCCATCGGCGGCGCCATGCCGACCGGGACGATCCTGCCGTACGCGGGGACGAGCGCGCCCCCCGGGTTCCTGCTCTGCAACGGCGCGGCGGTCTCCCGCGCCACCTTCGCGGCGCTCTTCGAGGTGGTGGGGACGAGCTTCGGCGGCGGAGACGGCTCGACCACCTTCAACGTCCCCGACCTGCGCGGCATGTTCGTGCGCGGCGCGGTCGGCCTCGGGAGCAAGGACTTCCTCCCGGCCGACGTGAACCCCGCCACCGACACCATCACCGTGACCGGGCACGGCCTCAACCGCAGCGGGTTCCCGGTGCGGTTCACCGCGGCCGGGGGCGCGCTGCCGGGTCCGCTCAGCGCCACCGCGACGTACTACGCCATCCACCTCGACGGGAACCGACTCCAGGTCGCCCTCACCGAGGCGGGCGCGCTGGCGGCCACCCCGGTGCCGGTGGACCTCGTGACGCAGGGCACCGGCACGCTCCTCACCCTGGTCCCGGCGGCCGATCCCGACGCGGCGGCGCGCACCGCGAGCGGCCCGGGAGGCGCGACCGGGGACCTCGTCGGCTCGAAGCAGGAGGACGCCCTCCAGGATCTCGAGGGCACGCTCAGCCTGAGCAAGGCCGGCGAGGGGATCGGCTCGGCGACCGGGGCGTTCCAGAACTCGACGACGGCGCCCCAGACGGTCGCCGGTCACTCGGGCACCGCCACCTTCAACTCCGCGCCCACCATCGCCTTCGACGCCTCGCTGGTGGCCCGCACCTCCACCGAGACCCGCCCCCGCAACGTCGGCGTGAACTGGATCGTGCGCTACTGAGCGCCCGCCGCGTCGAGCGCCGCCAGCGCCTTGCCGAGGTCGTAGCGGAAGTCGCCCTGCTCGGCGACGCGCACGGGCGGCGCGGGCAGCCGCAGCCGCTCGATCATCCGGTTGTAGCCGAGGTCGGCCAGCGTCCGCAGGTTCACGGCGTCGTAGAGGTTGTACTCGACGAGCAGGCGCAGCGCGGCGGCGTCGCCGTCGAGCCAGGCGCTCCAGAGCCGGATGGCGTCGAGGCCGGAGAGGCCGGCCACCTGCGGCGGACGGCCGATGCCGATCTCCTGCTCCAGCAGCTTGAGGCCGCCGCGGTGGCCGAGGCGGCGCCACAGGTGGCACAGGTCGAGGTGGGCCGGCGGCGCCGTCCAACCGGGGAAGGCGCGGCGCAGCACCGGCACGTCGAAGGCCAGGCCGTTGAAGGTGACGAGCAGCTTCCAGCCGGCGGCGAGCGCCGGGAACTGGTCGAGGTCGCGGCCTGCGAGGAGGACGCGCGGACCGCCGGCATCGAGGTAGCCGATGGCGGTGACGCGGTCGGTGCCGTCGGTCTCGATGTCGAGGAAGCTGGCCTGCTCCAGGAAGGCGGGGTAGAGCCTCCAGCGCTCGGCGCGCGGCAGCATGAGCGCGAGCGCGGCGGCGTCGCCGGCCTGGAGGTGCTGGCCGGCGCGGGCCACGGCCTCGCGCAGCCGGACGTCGGCGCGGGCGCCGAGCGGACCGGCGGGCGCCGGCGCGGCGAGGAGGTCGTCCCAGGTGCGCAGGCCCGAGTCCCAGAGACGCGACTCGAGCCAGGCGCCGATGCCGGGGGTGAGGCGGAAGGAGGAGCGGATCACGCGGCGCCGAGCGTACGCCTGGGTGCTGACGCGACGGGAGCGGCCCGCGGGGGAGGGGCCCGGCCGGCGATCCCGCGAGGGAGTGGCGCCCGAGTGGCGAGGGCGCCTATCGGGAGCGGCCGGAGCGGGGAGATGGAGGCACGGATGTCGAAGTCGACGAAGCCCAACGTGAGCAAGCTGCTGCGGGTGCTGGTGGCGGGCGGGGTGTCGCTGGCGGGCGCCGCGGGCGTGGCCGGCGTGGCACGCGCGGAGGACAAGCCGGCGGCCGAGAAGACCGAGCAGCAGAAGGCGGCCGACGCAGCCAAGGAGCAGCAGGACGCCAAGGCGAAGGAGAAGGCCAAGGCCGAGAAGGCCAAGAAGGACGCCAAGGCGGCCGAGGCGGCGGGCGGCGGGGTGAAGGGCTGGTGAGCGGGGCCGCGGGCCGGGCGCCGGAGGCGCTCAGGGCGTTGGCGGCCGCGGCCTGGGCCTTCCGCTGGCAGGTGGAGCTGGAGGCCGAGGTCAGGTTCGCGCGCCTGGCCGAACGGCTCGGGGCCCTCGGGCTCGCCCCGCAGCTCGCGGCGCTGGCGCGGCGCGCCTCGTCCGACGAGCGGCGTCACGCGGCCCACTGCGCGCGGCTGGCGGCGTCGATGGGGCGACCCGTCCCGGCGGAGGCGCCACCGCCACCACCACCCATCGCGCCCTCCGGGCTCGAAGAGGAGGACGCGGTGACCTACGAGCTCACCGCCGCCTGCTGCGTCACAGAGAGCGTGAGCGTGGCGGTGCTCACGGCGCTCCTGCCGGTGGCCGGCGATGCCGCGCTGCGGGCGGCCCTCCACGAGCTGGCGGAGGACGAGGTGTCCCATGCCCGGCTCGGCTGGGCCTGGCTCGCCGTCGCCTCCGCCCGCGGCCGTACCGCCTTCCTGGCGCCGCACCTCCCCGCCATGCTCGGCGGCGCCGCCGACGACCAGCTCTTCGAGCCGGTGGAGGCGGCGCGGGAGGACCCGGCGCTCCTCGCGCTCGGCGTCCTGCCGCAGGCCGTGAAGCGGGAGCTCTTCGTCCGCTCGCTGGACGAGGTGATCTTCCCCGGGCTGGAGGGGGCGGGGGTCGACACGGGGGCGGGCCGCGCCTGGCTGGCGGCGCGCCGGGCCTGAACGACCGAGCACGACTCACCGAGCACGACTCGGACCCGTGCAGGGAGTGTCGCGGGGAGGGGTCCCGCCGAAGGCGGGGAGGGGCACCGCCCCTCCCCGGTGGATGGCCCGCCGAGCGCGAAGCGCGACAGCGGGCCCGGCTCCACCGCAGCAGGGTGGGGCCCCGGACGGCTTTGCCGGACGGGGCGGGGCGCAGCCCCGTGCTATGTCGACGTCCGCTCCCAGGCGCTCACCCAGGCGCCGGTGGCCTGGGCGTGGCGCAGGAAGGCCTCGTAGAACGGGTGGCGCGCCACGGTGGCGCCGTCGCCCACCACCACCAGCTTCTTGCGGGCGCGGGTGAGGGCCACGTTCATGCGCCGCACGTCGGCCAGGAAGCCCACCTCGCCGTCGGCGTTGGCGCGGGTGAGCGACACCACCACCGCCTCCTTCTCGCGCCCCTGGAACCCGTCGACGGTGTCGACCTCCAGGCCGGCCTCGACGCGCGCCGAGAGCAGCGCCCGCAGCCGCTGCACCTGGCCGTCGTAGGGGGCGATGACGGCCACGTCGGCCGGGGCTACGCCGAGCGCCAGCACCCGCTCCACCTCCTCGGCCACGAGCTGCGCCTCGCCCTCGTTCTCCCGCGAGTCCGAGCCCTGCGGCGTGGCCTCCTCGAAGCCGCGGCCGGAGGTGTCGACCACCTCGAGGGGCGTGGCGTCGAGCGCGTGGTGCGCCACCGCCGGGTGGGCCCGCAGCGCGCCGCCATAGAGCGCCTCCGAGGGGAAGCGCATGATGGCCTCGTTCATGCGGTGCTGCTCGGCGAGGGTCACCTTCACCGCGTCGCCGTGCAGCGCCACCAGCCGTTCGAAGAGCGAGACGCCGAGGCCGCCCGCCTGCGCCGCCGCGGAGAGGACGGTGGGCGGGAGCTGGAGGTGGTCGCCGGCGAGGACGGCCCGCTCGGCGCGCAGGAGCGCCAGGTAGGTGGCCGGCTCGACCGCCTGCGTGGCCTCGTCCACCACCGCCAGGGCGAAGCGCCGCCCGGCCAGGACGGCCGAGTCGAGGCCGGTGAGCGTGGCCAGCACCACCGGGGCGCGGTCGAGCACCTCGACCTCGGCGCGGTGCTCCAGCGCGCGGGCCTCGGCGAGGAGCGCCCGCGCGTCCTTCTCGGCGGCGCGCGCCTCGCTGAAGCGCCCCGGGCCACGCTTCTGCTTGCGCTTGCCGGCGGCGCGCCGCAGCGCGAAGGCCTGCTCCACCAGCTCGGCGGCGATGCGGGCCGCCTCGTGCGCCTCGGTGCGGGCCTCGAGCGTGTGCTGGAGCAGCGAAGGGAGCACGCGGGCGGGGTGGCCGGCCCGCACGCCGTCCACGCCGGCGGCGAGGAGCCGCTCCAGCAGGTTGTCGACCGCCAGGTTGGAGGGGGCCGCCGCCAGCACCCGCTCCCCGCGCGCCACGGCGCGCCGGATGAGCTCGACGAGCACGGTGGTCTTGCCGGTGCCCGGCGGGCCGTGGACCAGCGCCAGGTCCTCGGCCCGGTCGGCCAGGTCGAGGGCCCGGCGCTGCTCGTCGTTGAGGGCGCAGGGGAGGTCGGGGCCGCGCGCCCGCGCCTCGAAGCGCGGCGGCGCGCCGGAGAGGACGGCGTGCCAGCGCTTCCCCTCGCGCGTCTCGCCGAGCCGGCGCACGCCGCCGGAGAGCCGCTCCCAGGTGACCGGCGAGGGGAGCAGCTCCAGCACCACGCGGCCGTCCACCGCCCAGTCGGGCGGCGGCTCGTCGAAGGCCACCGAGAGGCGGCGCCGCGTGCGCCGCGCCACCACGCCGGTCGGGGCGTCGTCCCGCGCTTCGCGCCGCAGCGTGACCGTGACGATCGAGCCCACGCCGAGGCGCGCCCCCTCGAGCGGCTGCCCGCCGCGCTCGAAGTGGACCAGCGCCCGGCCCGCCAGCGCGCCCTCCTCCACCGCCTCGACGTCGGCGAGGGCGAGTCCACGCGCCTCCCGCTCGGCGAGCGTGAGGCGTGCCCGCGCCTCGGCGAAGCGGGACCGCTCCTCCTCGCGCTCGGCGTCGAGGAGGCCCTGCAGCCGCTGGAGGTGGGTGGCGAGCTCCACGGCGGCGTTATACGCGGTCGGCCGGTCCGGGCGACCACGTCGCTCCGTATGGAAATGGCCACTTGGGCTAGATCTGAAGCGCTACCGCATGAGTCGGCCATCGAGACCCGGCTCACCCTGGGGCGCCGGACACCCGCTGGGGCTCCTGGCACGCTGGGTCACGCGCGCCGGGATCGGCCAGGAGATCCGACCCGTTGCGCGACCCATGCCACGGTGCGTCGCCGAGATCGGATCATGCAAGGTATCCGGGCAGCATGCCGAAGACGTCTCCCCTCGGTCTCGACGTCACCGCTCGAGCGTTGCCGGAGTGGCCCAGCCGCGAGCTGCGCGACGAGGCGGCCGCCCTGAGGACGCTGCTCCTCGAGCTGCGCACCGACCTGCCGGCGCAGCGCGGGCCGGGGCAGGAGCCGAACCAGGGTCGCTACGCCGAGGCGCTCGCCACCTTGGGGGAGCTGGCCATCTCCACCACCGATCTCGGTCCGCTGGTGGGCGAGGCCTGCTGCCTGGTGGCCGAGGCCCTGGCGGTGGACGCCGTGGCGCTCCTGGAGCCGGACGCCATGCCAGGCGTCCTCACCGTGCGTGCCGCCTGCGGCTGCCTCGTCGAGGCGCGCGGCGAGCGGCTGGCGTGCGGCGAGGGCACGCAGGCCGGGTTCGCCCTCGCCACGCGCGGCGCCACGGCCACCGCCGACGCCCGCGCCGCCTGGATGGACGACGTCTTCCTGGCCCGCCACGACCTGGTGGCCGCCGCCCTGACGCTCCTGCCAGGCCTCGGCACCCCGCGCGCGCTCCTCGGCGCCTACTCGCGCCAGCGCCGCGCCTTCGCGCCCGACGAGGTCCGCTTCCTGGACGCGGCCGCCGGCATGCTCTCGGCGGCCATGGCCCGCTGCCGGGCCGTGGCCGAGCGCGAGCAGCTCCACGCCCGCCTCTCCCTGGCCGACCGGATGATCTCGGTGGGGACGCTGGCCGCCGGGGTGGCCCATGAGCTCAACAACCCGCTCTCCTACGTCACGGCCAACCTCACCTTCCTCTCCGAGCAGGTGAAGCACCTCTCCGGGCTCATCTCCGAGGAGTCGCGCCGCAACGGCGAGGTGGCCGACCTGGTGCAGCAGGTGCTGGATGCCCTCTCCGACACGCGCGACGGCGCCGAGCGCATGCGCGTCATCGTGCGCGACATGCGGGCCCTGTCGCGGGTGGGCGACGACAAGATCGGCCCGGTGGTGCTGGAGTCGGTGCTGGAGAGCTGTGTCACCGTGGCCTGGAACGAGATCAAGCACCGCGCGCGGCTGGTGAAGGAGCTGGCGCCGCTGCCCGAGGTGCGAGGCAACCAGGGGCGGCTCGGCCAGGTGTTCCTCAACCTGCTCATCAACGCCGCCCAGGCCATCCCCGAGGGGGCCGACGACCGGAACGAGATCCGGCTGGTGACGCGCCAGGTCGGGCCGGACCGGGTCGCGGTCGAGGTGCAGGACACCGGCGTGGGCATCCAGCCGGAGCACCTGCCCTACATCTTCGACCCGTTCTTCACCACCAAGCCCCCGGGCATCGGCACCGGCCTCGGGCTCGCCATCTGCCACGGCATCGTCGACGCGCTGGGCGGCGAGATCCAGGTCGAGAGCGCGCCCGGCAAGGGCTCCACCTTCCGCGTCCTCCTGCCGGTGGCGGAGTGTGCGGACCACGTCGACGAGGGGGAGCGCAGGATGGCCCAGGGGATGTCGACCGCGGCGCCTGCCGCGGGCACGCTGGCGGTCCCGGCCGCCACCACCGAGCAGGCCACCCCGGCGCCGGCCGACGCCACCGCCGGCACCGCGACCACCGCCGCGACGGCGCCGTCGCCGGCCCCGGCCACCGCGCGCCACCGGGTCCTGGTGGTGGACGACGAGCCGCTGGTGCGCAGCGTGGTGACGCGCACGCTCGGACGCGAGCACGAGATCGTCGCGGTGGGGAGCGCCGCCGAAGCGCTGGCGCGCCTGGAGTGCGGTGAGCGCTACGACATGATCCTCTCCGATCTGCAGATGCCCGAGCAGAGCGGCATGGACCTGCACGCCGAGCTGGCGAGGCGCCACCCGGAGCTGGCGCGCCGCATGATCTTCTTCTCCGGCGGCGCCTACACCGAGGAGGCCCGGGCCTTCCTCGACCGCGAGGGCGTGGAGTGCCTGGAGAAGCCCTTCGACCTCGAGCTGCTGCGGCGGGTGGTGCGGGCCAGGCTGCCGAGGTAGCGCGCCTCCGGGGCACGCCTAGAAGACCACCACGATCCCGAGCGGCAGCGGCGCCACGGCCAGGCGCGCCCCGGCGCCCGGCGGGGCTGCGCCGTCGGCCCGCCGGTGCAGCCAGGTGGGCAGCGCCCAGCCGGCCAACGACCCGATGGCGGCGCCGGTGAGCACGTCGGTGATCCAGTGCTTGTCGCCGGCGATGCGCAGCCAGCCGATGGCGCTCGCCACGGCCACGCCGCCCCAGAGGATCCAGGGGGCGCTCTCGTCGCCGCGCAGGTAGGCGACCGTGCCGGCCCCCACCGCCAGCGAGAAGGCGAGCGAGGTGTGACCCGACCAGAAGGAGAGGTTGTTGTCGGCGTCTGGGGGGACGCCCGAGCCGTGGTGCACGAAGGGGCGCTGGCGGCCCACCAGCAGCTTCACCACCTGGCCGGCGCTGCCGGCGAGCACGGCCGCCTCGCCCACCAGCAGCGCGTCGATGAAGCCCTCGCGCCAGGGATCGCCGCCGGCGCGGGCGGCGAACAGGGCATGCACCGCCACGCCGGCCGGGAGCGCGCCGTAGGCCAGGATGTCGGAGACCGTGCGGGCGCGCTCGGGGTTGCGCCAGAGGAGCGCGTTGCGGGCGAAGGTGTTGAACGCGCTGGTGCCGCAGACACGGCAGGCCTGCGGGGCCAGGCGGTCCTTCATGAGCTCGCTGCCGCCCCAGAACAGGGCGGCGCCGAGGGTGAGGGGGATGTCGACCACGAGGTCGGTGCGGAGCGGGTGCCGCTCGGCGCGCGCAGGGCTGGCGGCGAGCAGGGCGGCGGCGATGAGCGCGGCGGCGGCGAGGCGCGGCGCGGGGGGCCGGCGGGCGCGGGTCATGGGCCGAGGGTATCATCCGGGGCGTGGGTGGCGAGCGACGTGGTGAGTCGGGCGACGATGAAGACGAGGCCGGCGCGCCATTCGGCCAGCCGGTGCCACTGCCGCTCGACGGAGTGCTCGACTTGCACACCTTCGATCCTCGGGAGGTGGGGGAGTTGGTGCCGGCCTGGATCGACGAGTGCCACGCGGCGGGCCTGACGGCGCTGCGGATCGTCCACGGCAAGGGCACGGGGTCGCTGCGCCGGTCGGTGGAGGCGCTCCTGTCGCGCCACTCCCTGGTGGCCGCGTGGCGGCCCGCGCGAGAGGATGGCGGAGGGTGGGGGGCGACGCTGGTGACGCTGCGACCCGTGGCCCGACCGTGAGTAATCCGGGTGGGTCCTGCGCGCGTCATGGGTGCGTCAAGTAGCCGACCCGCTTATGATTTCCTTCCACCTGACCGAGAGGAGTGACGGCGGCAGACGGCGGTCGACGGCTGCGTCATGGCCAACCGATGACGCAGCCCGGACTACTCAGGGTCAGGTCAGAAGAAGCCGCGCCACCGCCGCGTCGAGTGCCGCCTCCACCTTCCCGCCCCCCGGCCCGCCGCCCTGGGCCAGGTCGGGCGCGCCGCCGCCCTTGCCGCCGAGCTGGGCCACCGCCTCGCGCAGCAGGTCGCCCATCGGCGCCCCCGGTGGCACCCCGGTTCCCTTCGGTTTCGCGAAGCACAAGTAGCCCCGCCCATCTTCCACCGCCCCCAGCAGGGCCACCTTCCCGCGCGCCGTGAGCCCGGCCGCCACCCCGCGCAGCCAGGCCGCCGCCCCCCCGCCGGGCGGCACCAGCACCGCCCGGATCACCGTCCCCCCAGCCTCGGCCGCCGCCGGCCCCGCCGCGAGCCGCTCGGCCTCCCCGTCGGCCAGCGCCGCCGCCAGCCGCTCCGCCTCCTTGCGCCGCGCCGAGAGATCCTCCGCGGCCCGCGCCGCCGCCGCCGCCACCTCCCCCGGCGAACACCGCAGCGCCTCGGCCGCCCGCGCCAGCGACGACTCCGCCTCGGCGAGCCGCCGCACCACCCTCGCGCCGCAGACGAACTCCACCCGCGCCCCGCCCCCCCACTTCGAGGCCCGCAGAATGGCGATGGCCCCTACCTCCCCGGTGCGCCCTGGGTGGGTCCCGCCGCACGGCGAGGCATCGACGACCCCGCCCGGCGCGGCCGTGTCGCGCACCACCACCACCCGCGACCCCTTCATCGCCTCCTTGCGCAGCGGCAGCGCAGCCAGCTCCGCCGGCGTGAAGTCGCGCACCTCCACCGGCAGGTCGCGGAAGACCAGCTCGCCCGCCCGCGCCTCCACGGCTCGCAGCGCCGCCGCGTCGAGCCGGCCCACCGGGGCGTCGAGGTCGATGGTGCAGGTCTCCGCGCCGAGGTGGAACGAGACGGTGCTCGCCCCCAGCACCGCCTCGAAGGCGGCCGAGAGCAGGTGCTGTCCGTGGTGCTGCTGCAGGAGGTCGCGCCGCCTCGCCCGGTCGACCCGGCCGTGGA
>Ga0209682_10000803_pt1 | contig 10432 bp, 8 predicted proteins | sample DOMMetBare2Fresh_2_FD_187471 | JGI IMG/M metagenome (GOLD analysis project Ga0209682, IMG submission 187471) | Wetland sediment microbial communities from St. Louis River estuary, USA, under dissolved organic matter induced mercury methylation -... | ecosystem: Environmental > Aquatic >...
CCAGCACCCGATCGCACAGCCCCGCCAGCTCCTCGGTGTCGCTCGACGAGACCAGCAGCCCGAGCCCACCGGCCGCCAGCTCGTCGAGCAGGGCGTAGAGCTCGGAGCGCGTGGCCACGTCGACGCCGCGGGTCGGCTCCTCCAGCAGGAGCACCTCCGGCGTGGCGGCCAGCCCCTTGGCCAGCACCAGCTTCTGCTGGTTGCCGCCCGAGAAGGTGCGGGCCGGCCGCTCCGGGTCGTCCGGCCGGACCCGCAGCCGGTCGAACCACCGGCGCGCCAGGCCGCGCTCGCGCCCCGGCACCATCACGCCGAGCCGCGAGAGGCGCGGCAGCACCGCCAGCGCCACGTTCTCCCGCCCCGACAGCTCCAGCACCAGCCCCTGCGTCTTGCGGTCGGCCGGCACGAGGAACAGCCCCTGGCGCAGCGCCTGGCGCGGGCTCGTCACCGGCCGGCCGCGCCAGGTGGCCCGGCCGCGCAGGCCGAACAGCGCCTCCAGCGCCTCGCTGCGCCCCGAGCCGACCACGCCGGCCAGCCCGACGATCTCGCCCCGCCCGACCTCGAGCGAGAGCGGCGCCAGCCCCGGCGCCTCCACCTCGAAGCGCCCCAGCGGCTCCGCCCCGCGGCGGGCCGTCCGCTGCGTGGCGCGCACCTCGCGCCCCACCATGAGCGTGACCACCCGCTCCGGCGTGAGCTCCGCCACCGGCGCGGTCGCCACCCGCTCGCCGTCGCGCAGCACGGTGACGCGGTCGGCCAGCTCGAAGACCTCTTCCAGCCGGTGGCTGATGTAGGCCACCGCCACCCCCTCGCGGCGCAGCCGGCGGATGAGCTGGAAGAGCTGGGCCGCCTCGCCGGCGGAGAGCGTCGCCGTCGGCTCGTCGAAGACCATCACCCGGGCCCGCTCGCCGAAGGCGCGCGCCACCGCCACCAGCTGCTGGGCGCCGGCGCCGAGCGAGCGGATGGGTGCGTCCGCCGGGAGCGAGCCCGCCAGCCCCATGGGCTCGAGCAGGGCGCGCGCCCGCGCCGCCAGCTCACCGTGGCGCACCAGCGGCGGCAGCCGGCCCAGCAGGAGGTTCTCCGCCACGCTCAGGTCCGGCACCAGCGTCAGCTCCTGGTAGACCATCACCACCCCGGCGCGGCGCGCCTCGCCCACCCCGCGCACCCGCAGCGGGCGGCCCTCCAGCCACACCTCCCCGCCGTCGGGCTGGAGCGCGCCGGAGAGCACCTTCATGAGCGTGGACTTGCCGGCGCCGTTCTCGCCGACGAGCGCGTGCACCTCGCCGGCCTCGAGCGCCAGGTCGACGCCCTTCAGGGCCTCGACGCCGCCGAAGCGCTTGCGGATGGCCCGCAGCTCGAGGAGCGCCACGCCTCGCCCCCTAGAAGACCACGCCGCAGGCCAGCACGACGTTGGCGTACGGGGTGAACTCGCCGGTCCGCACCACGGCGCGCGCCCCGGCGGTGAGCCGCTTGAGCGCCTCGTGGCTCACCACCTCCAGCCCCTGGCGCGCCACCTTGGGGCAGGCGAGCAGCCGCGCCTGCAGCGCCCTGGCGAACGGCTCGGGCGCCGCGCCGCCGGTGAGCTCGGCGGCCACGGTGGCCCGCTCCACCTCCAGCTCCTCCAGCAGGGCGTCGAGCACGTCGAGGAAGGGTGGCCGCCCCGGCGCGTAGGCGAGATCGATGCGCTCCACGCCGGGCGGGATGGGGAGGCCGGCGTCGGCCACCACCACCAGATCGCCGTGGCCGACGCTGGCCACCAGGCGGGCGAGGGCCGGGTTGAGGATGGTGCCTCGCTTCATGGCGGACCTCCGGCGGCGCGGCGCGCCGCGACCTCGTGGGCGAAGGGGATGGAGGGCTGGGCGCCGGCCCTCGTCACGCTGATGGCGGCCGCCGCCTGGGCGTCGGCGATGGCGTCGGCGAGCCCGCGCCCGGCCACCAGCGCGGCGCACAGGCCGCCGATGAAGGTGTCGCCGGCGGCGGTGGTGTCGACCGCGGCGACGGGGCGAGCCGGGTAGTGGCGCGTGCCGTCACGGGTGGCCGCCACCACCCCGCGCTCGCCCAGCGTCACCAGCACGCAGGCGTCCGGGCCGGCGCGCAGCCGCTCGGCCGCCACGGCCGCCTCCGGCACGCTGCCCACCGGCAGCCCGGTGAGCGCGGCCGCCTCCAGCTCGTTCGGCACCAGGTAGTCGGCGCAGGCAAGGAGCTCGGGCGGCAGCGGCCGGTCCGGGGCCGGGGCCGGGTTGAGCACCACCGGGCGGCCGAGCGCCCGCGCCAGGCGCGCCGCGTGGATCACCGTGGCGAGCGGCGTCTCGAGCTGCAGCACCACCAGCCGCGCCGCCGCCAGCACGCCGCGCCGCCGGTCCACGTCGTCGGGACCGAGCAGGCCGTTGGCGCCCGGCACCACCACGATGCCGTTGCGCCCCTGCTGGTCGACCACGATGAGGGCCACGCCCGAGGCGGTGCCGGCCGCCACCCGGACGCCCGCCGTGTCGATGCCGTCGGCCGCCAGCCCGGCGGTGAGCTCGCGGCCGAAGGCGTCGTCCCCGACGCAGCCGACCATGGCGGTGGCGGCGCCGAGCCGGGCCGAGGCCACCGCCTGGTTGGCCCCCTTGCCGCCCGGCACGGTGGCGAAGGCCGTCCCGGCCAGCGTCTCCCCCGCCACCGGCAGGCGCGGAGCCCGGGCCACGAGATCCATGTTGAGGCTGCCCACCACCACCACCTGGATCCCGCTCATGGCGCGGCCTCCGTGCGCGGTCGCCTGTCACGCCCTGGCGTCGCGTCGCCCACGTGGGCGGCGCGCGGCCGGCGCGACGAGGCGCGTGCCGTCGATGACGTGCGAGACCGTCGAGGGGGAGACCCGGGCGCGTCGCGCGACGTCGACGACGGTGACCATGGATGGCCGGGCCCTTGCGCAAACGATCTGCACCGACCTTCGCACCTTCCCCCCGCACGGGCCAAGGGCCCAGGTGCGGCGTGCGCCAGGCCACCGCGGGCGCGGCGGCGCGTCCGGGCAGGGGCCCCGCGCGGGGGTGACGGCGCGGCGCTGTTCCGGTCGGGGCGGGCACCCGGCGGCCCGAAACGATTGGACGCCGGGCGCCGCCGGGTCCACCTTCTCCAACCGATGAACCGCGCCCTGCGCCTCTCCCAGTACCTGGCCTTCCTGGGGCTGGGGCTCACCATGAGCCTGCTCGGGCCGCTCCTGCCGGCCATCCGGGCCGAGATCCCGATGAGCTACCTGGAGGCCGGCCTGGTGCTCTCCGGCCAGTTCCTGGGGATGCTGGCGAGCGTGCCGCCGGGAGGCCACCTGGCCGACCGGATCGGGCGCAAGGCCTTCCTCCTGGCCAGCGCCGTCCTCACCGTGACCGGGCTGGTGGCGAGCGCGCTGGCGCCCGGCTTCGGCACGCTGCTCGCCGCCGCGGTGGTGACGGGGGTGGGGAGCGGCGGCTTCGAGGTGGGCGTCAACGCGCTGGAGATGGACCACGTGGGCGAGGGCGCCGGCCGGGCCATGAACCTGCTCCACTTCTTCTACGGGGTGGGGGCCATCGCCGGGCCGGTGCTGGCGGCCGGCGCGCTGGCCGCCGGGCTCGACTGGCGGGCCGCCTTCCTGGCCGCGGCCGCGCTGCCGGCCCTGGTCGGGCTGGTGCTCCTGCCCCAGACCCTGCGCCGCGCCGGTCCGCCGGCGGTGCACGATCAGGCGGCGGTCTACCGGAGCCCGGCGCTGTGGCGCTACGCGCTCGTGATCGCCCTCTACGTGGCGCTCGAGACCTCGGCCTTCGGCTGGGCGGCCAGCTTCTGGGAGCGCCGCGGGGGGCCGTTCCTGCCGGCGGCGCTGGTGGCCTCGCTCTTCTGGACGACCCTCACCGCCGGCCGGCTCCTGTGCGGCGGGCTGGCCGACCGCATGGGGCTGGCCCGCTTCGTCCGCCGCTCGGCGGCGGCCGCCCTGCTGGTGTGCGTGGCCTGGATGGCCTGGCCCACGCCCGCCGTCACGCTCGCCAGCCTGCTGCTGCTGGGGCTGGCGCTCTCCGGCGTCTTCCCCACCACCATGGCGCTCGTCACGGAGGCCTTCCCGGGCCACACCGGGAAGGTGGTGGCCTTCCTGGCCGTCTTCGCCTCGCTCGGCGGCTTCGCCGGCCCGACGCTGGCAGGCCGGCTCGCCGACGCGGTCGGCATCGGCGCCCTGCCGCCCTACGCGGCCGGGCTGGCGCTCGCCATGCTGGTGGCGGTGCGCTGGGCGCGGCGGGGCGCCACGCTCCGGCCCGGTGCCGCGGCGGCCTCGGGCGCCGCCGGCGCGACCGCCGATCCACCTCGCCCGGGCGTCTGACGGGTGCTCGTCACGTCCCGACCCGGAGGCTATCCTCTCGCCATGGTGCGCCCGCTCGCCGCCGTCTTCGACCTCGACGGCACGCTCGTCGACAACATGTCCTTCCACGGCGACGCCTGGACCGGCATGGCGCGCCGCCTCGGCTCCGACGCCACCCGCGAGCAGTTCGAGCGGACCTGGGCCGGCAAGACCTCGGCCGAGATCTTCACCATCCTGCTCGGCCGGACGCCCTCGGCGGAGGAGGCGCGCCGGCTCGAGGACGAGAAGGAGGCCGACTACCGCGCCCGCTACGGCCCGCGCCTCGCCACCGTGGCCGGCCTCGACGCCTTCCTCGACCGGCTGGTGGCGCAGGGCGTGCGGCTCGCCGTGGCCACGGCGGCGCCGCTGGCCAACCGCGAGCTGGTGCTGGGCGGGCTCGACCTGACGCGCCGCTTCGAGGTGGTGGTGGGGCCGGAGGAGGTGGCGCGCGGCAAGCCCTCCCCCGACCTCTTCCTGGCGGCGGCCCGGCGCCTGGGCGTCGAGGGCGAGCGGTGCCTGGCCTTCGAGGACTCGGTGAACGGCGTGCGCGCCGCCCGCGCCGCCGGCATGACGACCGCGGGCCTCCTCACCGCCGAGCCGCCCGAGCGGCTCAGCGCCGCCGGCGCCGCCTTCCTGCTGCGCGACTATGCCGAGCTGCCGCCGGCCTTGGAGCACCTCCTCTTCGGCGGAGGCGCGCCATGACCGGGCGCGACCCGGCGCTGGCGCGGCGCGAGGTCCAGCTCCCGGACGGGCGGCGGCTCACCTACTACCCGTTCCCCGGGGCGGCCCGGCCCCGCGAGGCCGCGCCCGCTGCCGGCCCGCCCGCCGGGTCACCGCCTGCCGCGCCACCGGCGGCGCCGTCGAGGCCGGCCGGCGAGGAGGGCTGAGTGTCCGAGCTGCGCTGGCATCCCTTCCTGGAGCAGTGGGTCATCACCGCCACCCATCGCCAGGAGCGCACCTTCCTCCCGCCGGACGACTACTGCCCGCTCTGCCCGACCCAGCCGGGCGGCTTCCCCACCGAGATCCCGAGCGACCAGTTCGACGTGGTGGTCTTCGACAACAAGTTCCCGTCGCTCCAGGCGCCCCCGCCCGAGCCGGCCGTGTCGGGCTCGGACCTCCTGCCGGTCACGCCGGCCGCAGGACGCTGCGAGGTGGTGGTCTACTCGCCGGACCACCGCGGCGCGCTCGCCACCATGGCGCTGCCGCGCATCGAGCACCTCCTGCGCGTCTGGCGCGACCGCTACCTCGCGCTGTCGGCCGATCCGCAGCTCCGCTACGTGCTGGTCTTCGAGAACAAGGGGCAGGAGGTGGGGGTGACGCTGCACCACCCCCACGGCCAGATCTACGCCTTCCCCTTCGTCCCGCCGATCCCCGAGAAGGAGCTGGCCGCCTCGCGCGCCCACCGCGAGCGGACCGGCCGCTGCCTCATGTGCGACGCCATGGCCGAGGAGCAGGCCGACGGCCGGCGCGTCGTGCTGGCGGGCGAGCGCTTCGTCGCCTGGGTCCCCTTCCACGCCCGCTGGCCCTACGAGACCTACCTCGCGCCGAGGGCCCACCAGCGCTCCATGGCCGAGTGGACCGAGGCCGACGTCGCCGACCTCGCGGCCGTGCTCAAGGGGCTGCTCCTCAAGTTCGACGCCCGCTTCCAGCGGCCGTTCCCCTACATGATGGTGGTCCACCAGGCGCCCATCGGCGCCGGGGCCGACCAGGCCGACTGCCACCTCCACTTCGAGTTCTACTCGCCGCTGCGGACCGCCGACCGGCTCAAGTACCTGGCCGGCTGCGAGTCGGGGGCCGGCACCTTCATCAACGACACGCTGCCGGAGGAGAGCGCCGCGGCGCTGCGGCGGGGCGGGCCGCGCAGCGTGGCGGCGGTGCGCGACCCGGAGCGGCTCACCCGGCGCCTCCGGGCGGCGGGGCGCCGCCCCATGCCCGCGGCGCTGGTCGAGGCCTTCGGCGAGGGCGGCCCCGCCGTCCGCGCCTTCGCGCCCGGGCGCGTCAACCTCATCGGCGAGCACACCGACTACAACGACGGCTTCGTGCTCCCCATGGCCATCGAGGCCGGCATCGAGCTGGCGGCGCGGCCGCGCGCCGGGCGGGAGGTGCGGGTGCGCTCGGTCGACTTCGGCGAGACCGCCACCTTCCGGCTCGACCAGCCCATCGAGCGCGACGCGGCCCACCCCTGGAGCGACTACGTGCGCGGGGTGATCCGCGAGGTGCAGCAGGCCGGCCTGCCGGTGGACGGCCTCGACCTGGCCTTCTCGGGCACGCTGGCGCAGGGTGCGGGCCTCAGCTCCTCGGCGGCGCTGGAGGTCGGCACGGCGCTGGTGCTGCAGGCGCTGGCCGGGTTCGCCATGGAGGTGCCGCGCCTGGCGCGCCTCTGCCAGCGGGCGGAGAACCAGTTCGTCGGCCTCCAGTGCGGCATCATGGACCAGTACGCCTCGCTGGCGGCGCGGGCCGGCCACGCGCTCTTCCTCGACTGCCGCTCGCTCGCCTTCGAGCAGGTCCCGCTCGACCTCGGCCGGCACGTCGTCGCCATCTGCCACAGCGGCGTGAAGCACGCCCTGGTGGCCAGCGAGTACAACCGGCGCCGCCAGGAGTGCGAGGCCGGGGTGGCGGGCCTGCGGGCGCGCTTCCCCGCCATCCGCGCCCTGCGCGACGCCTCGCTGGAGCAGCTCGAGGCCTGCCGCGAGGCGCTCGACCCGGTCGTCTTCCGCCGCTGCCGGCACGTCATCGGCGAGGACGACCGGGTGCTCCGGTCCGTCGAGGCCCTGCGGGCCGGCGAGCTGGCCCGGTTCGGGCGGCTCATGGACGCCTCCCACGCCTCGCTGCGCGACGACTACCAGGTGAGCTGCCCGGAGGTGGACCTGCTGGTGGAGCTGGCGCGGCAGGGGCCCGGGGTGCTCGGCGCCCGCATCACCGGTGGCGGCTTCGGAGGGTGCACCGTCAACCTGGTGGAGCGCGACGCCCTGCCACACCTGCGCGACGTGGTGCTCCCCGAGTACCAGCGCCGCACCGGCCGGGTGCCGCGCCTCTTCGTCAGCACCGCCGCGGACGGCGCTGAGGTCGACTGAAGGACGCTCCGTCACGGCCCGGCAGAGTCGCCCCCAATGCGTGGCCACACCAGACCAGGCGACAAGCCCCGGAGGCGGGGCCACGATCGGGCATCTGCTCGGGAGGTCCACATGACACGTCGCACTGCCTGGTTCATGGCCGCCGCGCTCGTCGCGGCCCTCGGCGCCACCACCGCTCGGGCCGAGGAGAAGCTGGAGATCTTCTCGTGGTGGGCCGGTGACGAAGGGCCCGCCCTGCAGGCGCTCCTCGACCGCTACGCGGCGCAGAACCCCACCATCAAGGTGGTCAACTCCACCGTCACCGGCGGATCGGGCGTCAACGCGCGCGCCGTGCTCAAGACGCGCATGCTCGGCGGCGATCCGCCCGACTCGTTCCAGGTGCACGCCGGCCAGGAGCTGATCGGCACCTGGGTGGTGGCCAACCGCATGGAGGACCTGAGCGGCCTGTTCCGCTCCGAGGGCTGGCTGAAGCAGTTCCCGCCCGGGCTCATCGCGCTGCTCTCCGCCAAGGGCGGCATCTGGAGCGTGCCGGTGAACATCCACCGCTCCAACGTGATGTGGTACGTGCCGGCCAACCTGCAGAAGTGGGGTGTCCAGCCGCCCAAGACCTGGGACGAGTTCATCGCCACCTGCGCCGTGCTGCAGGGCAAGGGCCTGAAGGCCCCGCTGGCCGTCGGCGAGAACTGGACCGTCAACCACCTGTGGGAGTCGGTGGCGCTCGGCGTCCTCGGCCCGGAGGGCTGGAGCGGCCTGTGGACCGGCAAGGTCCGCATGGATCACCCCAAGGTCGTGAAGGTCTGGGAGACCTTCGGCAAGGTGCTCGACTGCACCAACGCCGACGCCTCGGGCCTCTCCTGGCAGCAGGCCACCGATCGCATGCTCAAGGGCGACGCGGCCTTCAACATCATGGGCGACTGGGCGGCGGGCTACATGTCGACCACGCTCAAGCTGGTGCCCGGGGAGGGCTTCGGCTGGGCGCCGGCGCCCGGCACCGGCGGCACCTTCATGATGCTCTCCGACTCCTTCGGCCTCCCCAAGGGCGTGAAGCACCATGACGCGGCGGTGAAGTGGCTCAAGCTGCTCGGCTCGCGCGAGGGGCAGGACATCTTCAACCCGCTCAAGGGCTCCATCGCGGCGCGGCTCGACTCCGACCTCGGCAAGTACAACGCCTACCTCGTGTCGGCCGCCAAGGACTGGAAGACCAACACGGTGGTGGGGAGCCTGGCGCACGGCGCGGTGGCCCCGGAGGCCTTCGCCAGCCAGTTCGGGACGGTGATGGAGATCTACCTGGGCAGCAAGAACCCCCAGGCCGCCGCCAGCGCGGCGCGGGCCATCGCCGACCAGGTGGGGCTCGGCAAGTAGGGAGGCCGCGGCCCGGCGGAAGGAGGGCGGCGACCATGAAGCGCCAGCGGGCGAGCCAGCTCACCAGCTTCCTCGTCGTCCTCCCCTCGCTCCTGCTCGTCGGGATCTTCGTCTACGGCTTCATCGGCCGGACCGTCCTCACCTCCCTCTCCGACTGGGGACGCGACCCGACCCAGGCGCTGGCCCTCTCGCCGGTCACCCGCTTCGTCGGCCTCGACAACTACCGGCAGCTCTTCACCGGGATCATCGACGGGCGGTTCCGGCAGGACCTCGTCAGCACCGTCTTCTTCACCGTCTTCTTCCTGGCCGGCTGCCTCGGCGTCGGGCTCCTGCTGGCCATCCTCATCGACCACAAGCCCCGGGGCGAGGCCGTCTTCCGGTCCGTCTACCTCTTCCCCTTCGCGCTCTCCTTCGTGGTCACCGGCACCATCTGGCGCTGGCTGCTCCAGCCGAGCGGCGGGCTCAACCAGCTCCCACCCCTGGTGGGCCTGCCGGCCGGCGAGTTCACCTGGCTCACCTCCAGGCAGCAGATCTGGCGCTTCGACTGGAACGCCATGCCGGTGGCCCTGGCCGTCTTCGGCGGGCTGGCCATGGCCCTGCTGGCGGTGGTGGACCTGCGCGGCCACCGCCGCGAGCCCCGGCGCCGGCGGCGGGGCCTGGTGGCCGCGGCGGCGTCGGTGGCGCTGCTCGCCTGGGCCGCGGTGTGGGGGCGGGGCTGGGCGCCCCTCCCGTTCGGCGAGCTCCACGGCTTCAACCTGGCCTTCATCGGGATCGTGGTGGCCTCGGTCTGGCAGATGGCCGGCTACACCATGGCCCTCTACCTGGCCGGCCTGAGCGGGATCCCGGAGGAGCTGCGCGAGGCGGCCACGGTGGAGGGGGCCAGCGGCTGGCAGCTCTACTCCCGGGTCATCCTCCCGCTCCTGGCGCCCATCACGCTCTCGGCCATGATCGTGCTCGGCCACATCAGCCTGAAGATCTTCGACCTGGTCTTCGCCATGGCCGGGCCCGACAACGCCTACACCGACGTGCCGGCGCTGCTCATGTACATCACCACCTTCCGCGGCAACCAGTTCGCCAAGGGGGCCGCCATCGGGACCATCCTGCTGGTGCTGGTGGCCCTCATCGTGGTGCCGTACCTGCGCAGCCAGCTGCGGCGGGAGGTGGACCGGTGAGCGCGCGCGGGCCGGTGCGCCGCGGCTGGTCCTGGCGCTGGCTGCTCTACCTCACCCTGGTGCTGGCGGTGGCGCTCTTCGTGCTGCCCGTCTACATGATGGTCGTGACCGCGCTGAAGGAGCCCGCCGCCATCGACCTCACCACGGCCTGGCAGCTGCCGCGCCACTGGAACTGGGACAGCTTCGCGCAGGCCTGGACCGCCTTCCTGCCCAAGCTGAAGAACAGCCTGGTGCTGACGGTCTCGGCGTCGGCGGCCTCGGCGCTGCTCGGCTCCCTCAACGGCTACGCCTTCGCCAAGTGGCCCTTCCCCGGCTCGCGCGCCGCCTTCGCCTTCATCCTCTTCGGGATGTTCATCCCCTACCAGGCCATCCTCATCCCCCTCTTCGGCTTCATCAAGGCCATCGGCCTGTACGGGAGCATCTGGGGCCTGGTGCTGGTGCACACCGTCTACGGCCTGCCCATCACCACGCTCATCTTCCGCAACTACTAC
>Ga0209682_10000804_pt1 | contig 10420 bp, 9 predicted proteins | sample DOMMetBare2Fresh_2_FD_187471 | JGI IMG/M metagenome (GOLD analysis project Ga0209682, IMG submission 187471) | Wetland sediment microbial communities from St. Louis River estuary, USA, under dissolved organic matter induced mercury methylation -... | ecosystem: Environmental > Aquatic >...
CCTCGCGCGACGGGGCCGGGCTGCTCGCCGCGGTGGATGGCTGGCGGGCCGAGCGGATGGCGCCGCGCAAGTCCTTCGAGCAGCTCGGCGACGCCCTCATCGCCCAGCTCGACGCCGGCACGGTGCGCCACGTGCTGCCCCACCTGCCGGCCTCGCTGCGCGAGGTGCCGCGGGCCAACATCACCTTCCTGCCCATCGAGAACGCCTGGTTCTCCGGCTCGATGAACTACCTGGGCCGGGCCCGCCGCCCCGACGGCACCCCGGAGTACGACGCCACCTACGAGATCAACGCCTCGCTCCAGATCTCGCTGCCGGAGCTGGCCCAGCTGGTCAGCCACGAGGTGGTGCCGGGCCACGTCACCACCTTCGCGCTGGCCCAGGCGCTCTACGAGCAGCGGAAGCTCGGCTTCGAGGCCTCGGTGCTCACCATGAACACCCGCGGCGCCGCCCTCTCCGAGGGGATCGCCAACAACGCCATCCTGATGGCCCACGGGGTGCGCGAGGTGGACGAGCTGCCGGACCGCGACCTCCAGATCGGCACGCTGCTGGCGCTCCTGCAGGACGACGCCAAGAACCAGTCGTCCTGGCTGACCTGGCGGGAGGAGCGGCCGCAGGCCGAGGTGGCGGTCGCGCTGCGCCGCGACTTCCTGGTCTCCGAGGAGCGCGCCGACAAGCTCTCCGGCGCCTGGGGGCGCCACCCGCTGCTGGGGCGGATGTACCTGCCGGCCTACCGGGCCGGCACCGAGAAGGTGGCGGAGCTGCGCCGCCGCCACCCGCCCGAGGTGATCATCCCGGCGCTCTTCGGGGTCCGCGGCCTGGTCGACGTGGTGACCATCGACCGGGTGCTCGGGTAGCGGGGCGGGCGGCGCCGCCGGAGGCCCGCCTCACCAGCCGATCAGCTCCTCGAAGCCGGCGGTGGCGAACCGCTTCGGGTCGAAGGGCATGGTGCCCTGCCAGGCCGGGTCGTTCATCCTGGGGTCCTTCATGACCTTGGCGTTGACCTGGTCGCGGTGCTTCCGCGAGCGGTAGGCGATGAAGGAGAAGACCACCGTCTCGCCGGGCTTGAGGCGGGCCAGCTTGCCGAAGCCCATCCCGAAGGGGACCTTCAGGTCCTCGGCGACGCACTCGGAGTAGGCGAGCGCGCCGTGCTCCTTCCAGAGCTTGGCGCCGACCTTCGCCATCTTCAGGTAGGCCTTCACCTTGCTCTTCTTCACCGGGATGACGAAGCCGTCCACGTAGCGGGCCATGCGGTGCCTCCCCGCGCCGGGGGATCCCCGACGCGGGGTCCGGGCGCTCCCCTGCTCATGGCGGCCGGCGGGCCGCAGCGCAACAGGGAGTGGGGCGCCCGGGCGGGCTCCGTCCCTTCCCTGGCCCGGCCTGGCGGACCCGCGAGGACGCCGCGACCGGGCGAGTGGACGGGGCGCCATGGGTCCGGCGTCCCCACCCACAGGAACCCTCCCGGCCGCCCTGCACCCGCGGTGCGGCACGGCGTTCCGACGTTCCCCAGCGTCTGGCCGCCGCGCCCGGACGTCGCCGGCAGCACCACCGGATGTGGGTGGCCGGCGCCAAGAGGCCCCTCCGCGCCCGCTCGCCGGGGCACGCCCGCTGCAGGGAGGAGGGTCCGGAAAGGTGGGCGCGCCGCCGGCCGCGGGTGCCCGCCAGGAGCGTCGCATGGCCCACCGAGCCGAACCCGAGCCGCGAGGCGACCAGGACGACGACGGCCCGCCTCCGGGCGGGGCCGAGCCGGTCCGTGCGCTCTCTGCCGGGGCCGTGGCGCTGCTGGTCTACCGGCGGCGCACCTTCCGCTTCGGCGCGGCCCTCATCGCCTCCTGCTACGCCATCGACCTCTTCCAGCCGCGCTTCGCCGAGGTCGCGCTGGTGCGGGCGCTCTGGGTCGGCGCGGTCCTCACCGGCGCCGCCCTGCAGCGGCCGGCGCGGCCGCGCGTCGCAGCCATCGCGTCCCACGCCACCTCGCTCGTCACCGCGGCCGCGGTGGTCGCCATCGTGGCGCTCGACGGCGGCACCGCCTCCATCTACTCCGGCATGCTGCTGGCCACCCCGTTCGCCATGCTGGTCACCATGGTGGAGCTCCCGGTGGCCGCCGCCATCAACGGCGCCATCTGCGTGGTCGGCGGCGCCGCCATGCGCGCCTGGGAGGGGCAGCCCTGGTTCCAGGTCGGCGCCTGGCTGCTCCTCTCCTCGGTCATGAGCGCGCTCGCCACCTGGGGGACGGTGGCGGCCCGGGCCGCCTTCCGGATCGAGCTCGCGGCCGAGCGGGCGCACCAGCAGGCCCGGGAGCAGCTCGCCGAGAGCGAGCTCCAGCGGGCCCAGGCGGAGCGGCTGGCCGAGGTGGGGCGGCTGGCGGCCCGCGTGGCCCACGAGATCAACAACCCGCTGGCGGTGGTCAAGTCGAACGTCCAGTGGCTCGGCCAGTTCGGGCCGAGCCAGGCGGCGGAGGAGCGGGAGGAGGTGGTGGCCGACACGCTGGCGAGCGTGGAGCGGATCGTCACCTCCGTCGACTCGGTGCGGCGGCAGGCCGGCGCGCGTCCGGTCCGGCCGGAGTAGGGGCGCCGTCAGGCCCGCCAGAAAGGCCTTGACGGATCGGGCCGCTGGCGCCGAGGAATGGCCCCCTGCGCACCATGGACCCCATCGGACGACCCTCGGCAGGACCGCCGGCCCTCCCGGCGGGACGGCGCCCGGAGGCGCCGCCGCCACCGCACCGGGAGCGCTGCCTGCGCTGCCTCCGGCCGCGCCGCGCCTGCTGGTGCCCGCACCTCCACCCGGTGGAGAGCGCCACCCGCGCCTGCATCCTGCAGCACCCGCGGGAGCGCAAGACGGCCATCGGCACCGCCCGCATGGCCCACCTCTCGCTCCCCAACTCCGAGCTCCACCAGGGCGTCTCCTTCGTCGACCACCCGCGGGTGCGCGCCCTGGCGGCCGAGCCGGGCACCGCGCTCCTCTTCCCCGGCGAGGGGGCGGCCGACCCCGCGGCGCTGCGCGGCCCGCCCCCCCGCACCGTCATCGTGGTGGACGGCACCTGGCCGCAGGCGCGCAAGGTGATCCGCGAGAACCCCTTCCTGCTCGACCTGCCGCGCCTGGCCTTCACGCCGGAGCGCCCGAGCAACTACCGGATCCGGACCGAGCCCACGGCGCAGTGCGTCTCCACCATCGAGGCGGTGGTCCACCTGCTCGGCGCGCTGGAGGGGGCGCCGGAGCGGTACGCGCCCATCCTCCGGGCCTTCGACCGGATGGTGGACCTGCAGATCGACGAGCAGGCCAGGCGGTCGGGCCCGCAGCGGCGCAAGGAGCGGCGGCCCCGGCGGCCGAGGGTGGACGTGACGGTGGCGGCGCTGCGGGGGCGGCCCGGCGACGTGGTGGCGCTCTACGCCGAGTCGAACGCCTGGTCCACCGGCAGCGCGGTCGAGGGGGACTCGGAGCTGGTGCTGCTCCTGGCGGTCCGGCCGGGGACCGGCGAGCGGTTCGAGGCGGTGATCGCCCCGCGCCGCCCGCTCGGGCCGGGCGTGGCCACCCACCTCGAGGTGCCGGAGGCGCTCCTCCTCGGCGGCGAGCCGGTCGCCGAGGCCCTGGCGCGGTTCGCCGCCTTCCTCCGCCCCACCGACCTCTACTGCGGCTGGGGTCCCTACGCGCTCGGCCTGCTCGCGGCGGAGGGGGCCCCGGCGCGCGAGTTCGCCGACCTCCGGCTGGCCTGCGCCCGGGTGCTGCGGCGGCGGCCGGGCGGCGTCGAGCAGGCGGTGCGGCTCCTCGGCCGGACCGAGCTGCCGGAGCCGCTGGGCCCGGGGCGCGCCGGGCGTCGGCTGGCGGCCCTGCTCGAGGTGCTGGGGCGGCTCACGGCCGAGCCGGCGTGAGCGACCGGCCCGGCGGCGCGTCCAGCACCTACCGGCCTCCCGCGGCGCTTTGACCCATCCCGGCCGCCCCTCGACCCGGGGGCTCCCCTCCGGGTCGCCTTTCTGACTATCATGCGCCCCCCTATGACCGGAACGACCCATCGCTTCCTCGAGGCCTGCCACCGCCGCCCCGTCGACCGCCTCCCCGTCTGGATGATGCGCCAGGCCGGCCGCTACCAGGCCAGCTACCGCGCCGTCCGCGGCGAGGTCGGCTTCCTCGAGCTCTGCCGCTCGCCCGAGCTCATCGCCAAGGTGACCTGCTCGCCCATCGACGAGTTCGGCTTCGACGCCGCCATCCTCTTCTCCGACATCCTGGTCCACCTGCCGGCCATGGGGCTGGGGCTCTCCTTCGAGAAGGGCGAGAAGGGCAAGGGCGACGGCGGCCCCAAGATCTCCAACCCGGTGCGGACCCGCGCCGACGTCCACGCCCTCAAGGTGCCCGACCCCCTGAAGGACCTCCCCTACGTCCTCGACGGCGTGCGGGCCATCAACGCCGGGCTGCGCGGCCGCGTTCCGCTCATCGGCTTCGTGGGCGGCCCCTTCACGGTGGCGAGCTACGTGGTGGAGGGCGGGAGCCAGGGCTTCACGCGCCTCAAGTCGATGCTCTACGCCGACCCGGCCTCGGCCCACGCGCTCTTCGAGAAGCTGACCCAGGCCGCCATCGTGCAGATCCAGGCGCAGATCGACGCCGGCTGCCACGCCGCCCAGATCTTCGAGAGCTGGCTCGGCGAGCTCGACCGCGAGGACCTGGAGCGCTTCGCCTTCCCCTACCTGACCCGCATCGCCGCGGCCGTCCGCCAGGCCGGCGTCCCCTCGATCTTCTTCGGCACCGGCCTGTCGGGCCACCTGGAGCGGATCGCCCAGCTCGGCTACGACGTGGTCTCGGTCGACTGGCGCATCCCCATCGACGAGGCGCGCCGTCGCGCCCCGAACGTGGCCATCCAGGGCAACCTCGACTCCACCGTCATGCTCGCCTCCAAGGAGGCCTCGGTCGAGAAGGCGCTCGGCATCGTGCGGGCGGCCGGGCCGGCGCCCGGTTACATCTTCAACCTGGGCCACGGCATCCAGGTGGGGACGCCGGAGGCGAACGTGAAGGCGGTGGTGGACGCGGTCCACGCCTTCTCCTGGAAGTGAGGCGCACGTGATCCAGATCCCCTCCTGGGAGCTCATCAAGAAGTACGACCGCCCCGGGCCGCGCTACACGAGCTACCCGACCGCCCCGGAGTGGACCGAGGCGTTCAAGGGGCCCCAGTACGTGGAGCACCTGGCCCGGGCCGAGAAGGCCGGGGGGCCGCTCTCCATCTACGTGCACCTGCCGTTCTGCCGGGAGATGTGCCGGTTCTGCGGCTGCAACGTCATCGCCACCCACGACACCTCGCGGGCCGACGCCTACCTCGACGTGCTGGAGAAGGAGGTCGCCATGGTGGCGGCCCACCTGCCGACCCGGCGCGGCGTGAGCCAGCTCCACTGGGGCGGCGGCACCCCGACCTTCCTCGACGAGAAGCAGCTGGCCCGCTGCCACGCCATCCTGGCCCGCCACTTCCAGTTCCTGCCGGACGCCGAGCTGGCGGTCGAGATCGACCCGGCCATCACCACCAAGGGCCAGGTCGACCTGCTCGCCTCGCTCGGCTTCAACCGCATCTCCATGGGGGTGCAGGACTTCGACCCCAAGGTCCAGGAGACGGTGGCCCGCATCCAGGGCGAGAAGGAGACGGTGGAGCTGGTCGAGGAGGCCCGCCGGATGGGCTTCAAGGGCGTCAACCTCGACCTCATCTACGGCCTGCCCTACCAGACGCCGGACACCTGGGCCGACACCCTGAAGCGCATCGTGGCCATGCGGCCCGACCGGATGGCGGTCTTCGGCTTCGCCTACACGCCCTGGTTCAAGCCCCACCAGAAGCTGCTGCCGCAGGACGCCCTGCCCAAGACCGAGGAGCGGGTGAAGCTCTTCCTGCAGACGGTGGAGGCCTTCACCGCGGGCGGCTACCGGCTCATCGGCCTGGACCACTTCGCGCTGGAGACCGACGAGCTGGCCCGCGCCCAGAGCGCCGGGACCATGTTCCGCAACTTCCAGGGTTACACCGTCCGCCCGGCCGACGACACGGTCTCGTTCGGCATGACCTCCATCTCGGACATCGGCGGGGCCTACGCCCAGAACGCCCACAAGCTCAAGGACTGGGCGGACGCGGTGGAGGCCGGCCGCATCCCGGTCGATCGCGGCGCCGCCATGACCGACGACGACGTCATGCGCCGCTTCGTCATCAACCGGGTCATGTGCCTGCTCCGGCTGGATCTCTCCGAGGTCGAGGCCAGGTTCGGCGCGCAGGCCCGCGCCGACATCGCGGCCGCGCTCCAGGGTGGCCTCGACGAGCTCACGGCGGACGGGCTGGTGACCTTCGACGGCAACCTGCTGCAGGTCCGGCCGCTCGGCCAGCTCCTGGTCCGCAACGTGGCCATGCTCTTCGACGCCTACCTGAAGCCGGGGACCGAGGCGAAGCGGTTCTCCCGCACGGTGTAGGGCCGCGCGGTCCGGGCCCGCACGGCCCGGGACCGCGCCAGCCAGGAGGGATCAGCGACATGCCACGGACCGCCGTCTTCCTCATGAACCTCGGCGGGCCCCGCAGCCTGGCCGAGGTCGAGCCGTACCTCTACGAGCTCTTCAGCGACCCGCTCCTCATCAAGGCGCCGTTCGGCCCCTTCCGGCCGCTCATCGCCAGGATCATCTCGAAGCTGCGCGCCCCCTCGTCGGCCGAGAAGTACGCCCTCATCGGCGGCCGCTCGCCGCTGGTGGAGGGGACCGAGGCGCAGGCCCGGGCGCTGCAGGCGGCGCTCGGGATCGGCTTCACCTGCCACGTCACCATGCGCTGCGGCCACCCCAACACCGAGGAGGCGGTGCGCGAGGCGCTGGCGGCCGGCGCCGACCAGGCCCTGGCCCTGCCGCTCTACCCGCAGTGGGCCAACGCCACCACCAAGAGCTCGCTGGTGGAGCTGCGCCGCCTCTGGCCGAAGGAGAAGCCGCTGGCCGAGGTCTGCACCTGGCACGACCACGAGGGCTACCTGGACGCCTCGGCGTCAGCGCTCCGGGAGACGCTGGCCAAGGTCGATCCGGGCCTGCGCGACCAGGTGCTGGTGGTCTTCAGCGCCCACGGCCTGCCGCTCAACCAGGTCAAGGCCGGCGACCCGTACCCCGTCTACGTGGAGCACTCCTCCCGCGAGACGGCCCGCCGGGCCGGCGCCGCCACCTGGCAGATCACCTACCAGAGCCGCGTCGGGCCGGTGAAGTGGCTCGGCCCCGACACGGTGGAGTTCCTGGAGCAGCACGCCAAGGGCAAGGTGGTGGTGGCGGTCCCCATCGCCTTCGTCTCCGAGCACCTGGAGACGCTCTACGACATGGACATCCTGGCCAGGGAGGCCTGCCAGAAGGCGGGCGCGGCCGGCTTCCTCCGGGTGCCGGCGCTGGCGGTCCGCCCCGACTTCGTGGCGGCGCTGGCCGACGTGGCCCGCCGCGGCCTGGCCGGGCAGGGGATGGCGGGCTCGGGCCCGGCCGCCGCTTCGCTCGGCTGAGGCGCCATGCGCGACCTCCTGCTGCCCCGCCACCGGGAGGTCCTGGCCCGCTTCGCGGGTCACCCCGGTGAGGCGCCGGTCCTGCTGGCCTTCGACTACGACGGGGTCCTGGCGCCGCTCCTCAAGCAGCCCGGGGGCGCCCGCATGCGCCCGCGGACGCGCCGGCTCCTGGAGCGGCTGGCCCGCCTCTACCCGTTGGCGGCCGTCTCCGGGCGGGCCTGGAAGGACACCCGCCGGCTCACCGAGGGGGTGGTGCCGCACGTGGTGGGCAACCACGGCTTCGAGCTCCTGCGCCCGCTGCCGGTGCCGGCGGCGGTGCTGCGGGCGGTGCGCGGCTGGCGGCGCGAGCTCGGCGAGGCGCTGGCCGGCGTGCCGGACCTCCACTTCGAGGAGAAGCGCTCCACCCTCTCGATCCACTACGGGCTGGGGCCGGGCGCCCGGCGCGCCGAGCGGGCGGTCTTCGCGGCGGCCAACCGGCTCGCCGGGTCGCGGCTGGTGCCCGGCAAGCGGGTGCTCAACGTGCTGCCCCACGACTTCCCGAACAAGGGGGACGCCATCCGCGCCCTGCTGGCGCGGCTCGGGCTGTCGGCGGCGCTCTACCTGGGCGACGACGTGACCGACGAGGACGCCTTCCGGCTCGGGGCGCCCCTGGTGCTGGGCGTGCACGTGGGCCCGGGCCCGTCGCTGGCCCCCTGGCGGCTCCGGTCGCAGGGCGACGTGGACGAGCTCCTCGAGCGGCTGGTCCGGCTGCGCGAGGGGCGCGGCCGCGCGGCTCGGGCCGCCGCTCCGCGGGGGCGCCGCCGGTGAAGCGCCGCCCGCCCGCGCCGGAGACCGGTGACCTCTTCGCGGCGGCGCCGTCCAGGCCCGCGCCGTCCGCTCCGCCGGCGCCGGCCGCCACCCCGCTCGAGGCCGGCGACGCGCCCGGCGAGGCGCTCGAGGGGGAGGGCCGGCTGGCGCGCATCGCCCGGGCGGCCGACTCCCGCGACGCCGCGGCCGAGGAGCGCCAGCCGCTCACGGTGACGGCGCTCACCCAGGCGCTCAAGGCGGCCGTCGAGCCCCGCTTCCGCGACGTCTGGGTGGCCGGCGAGATCGCCAACCTGCGGGTCCAGGCGAGCGGCCACCTCTACTTCACGCTCAAGGACGACGGCGCCACCCTGCCGTGCGCGCTCTGGGCCAGCGCGGCGCGCCGGCTCCGCTTCGAGCCGGAGGACGGGCTGGAGGTGGTGGCCCGGGGTCGCCTCGAGATCTACCCGCCCCACGGCCGCTACCAGCTCATCGCGGACGCGCTGGAGCCTCGCGGCGCGGGCGCCCTGGCCCTCCGGCTCGAGCAGGTCAAGCGGCGCCTCAGGGCCGACGGCCTGCTCGACGAGGGGCGGAAGCGCCCGCTCCCCTTCCTGCCGCGGCGCATCGGCGTCGCCACCAGCCCCTCCACCGCCGCCCTGCGCGACTTCCTGCGGGTGCTCCACGGCCGCTTCCCCAACCTGCCGGTGCTCCTCGCCCCCTGCCGCGTCCAGGGCGAGGGGGCGGCCGCCACGGTGGCCGCCGCGCTCCAGGCCCTGGCCCGCGCCGGCGTGGACGTCATCGTGGTGACCCGCGGCGGCGGCTCGCAGGAGGATCTGTGGGCCTTCAACGACGAGGCGCTGGCCAGGGCCATCGCCGCCTCGCCGGTGCCGGTGATCTCGGCGGTGGGGCACGAGATCGACGTCACCGTGGCGGATCTCGTGGCCGACGCCCGGGCCGCCACCCCGACCCACGCGGCCCAGCTGGTGGCGCCGGTGAAGGACGATCTCCTGGCTGGCCTGGCCTCGCTCCGCGGCCGCCTCCACCGCGCCGCCGACGCGGCGGTGGCCACCCGCCGCCAGGCGCTGCGCGCGCTGGCCGCCGAGCTCGGGGATCCGGCCCACGCCCTCTCGACGCAGCGCCACCGCCTGGAGGACCTCCTGCGGCGGGGCGAGGCGGCGGCGCGGGCGCCGCTCGAGCGCGGGCGGGAGCGGGTCGAGGGGCTGCGCCTCCGGCTCTCCCGCGCCGAGCCGCGCGCCAGGCTCCGGGCGCTGGCGGCCCGGGTGGAGGGCTCGCGGCGCCGGCTGGAGTCGTGGCGGGCCGAGACCTTCCGCCGCGAGCAGCTCCGGCTGGCGCGGCTGGAGGCCCGGCTCGAGCCGGCCAACGTGGCCAAGCTGCTCGGGCGCGGCTTCGCCCTGGTGCTGGCCGGCGGGCGGCTGGTGCAACGGAGCGGCCAGGTGGCGGCCGGGGACGCCATCCGGGTGGGCCTGGGCGAGGGCTGGCTCGACGCGCGGGTGTCGACCCGGGACCAGGGCGGCGACCCGGTGCCGGGAAGAGGGCAGGGCGGTGCCGGTCCGGCGGGCAGCCCCCCTGGGGCGACCATTGCGCCGCCGCGCCGAAGCGAATAACGATCGGAGCCTCGAATGGCGGCGAGAGCGAGCGAGAAGACGGCCAAGGCCGACCCCCAGGCGTCCTACGACGCGCTGGTGGCACGCCTCGAGCAGGTGGTGACGGCCCTGGAGGCCGGCGACCTGCCCCTCGAGGCGTCGGTCGAGAAGTTCGCCGAGGGGATCACGCTGGCCCGCGACGCGGCGCGCCGGCTCGACGAGGCGGAGGCCCGGGTGGAGCAGCTGGTCAAGGGCGCCGATGGCGAGGAGCGGGCGGTCCCACTGGAGCCGGAGGGCGCCTGAGCCATGAGCGAGCTCACCCCGCCCAAGCCGCGCGTCATCATCGTCGACGACGACCGCGACACGCGGGAGATGCTCACCATGGCCCTGGAGCTGGAGGGCTTCGCGGTGAGCCAGGCGGCCAACGGGCTCCGGCTCATCTCGGCCATGCACGTCGACCGGCCCGACGTCATCCTGCTCGACGTCATGATGAGCTGGATCGACGGCTTCGAGCTCTGCCGGGCCATCAAGAAGAACCCGACCTTCGCCGACATCCCGGTCATC
>Ga0209682_10000805_pt1 | contig 10417 bp, 8 predicted proteins | sample DOMMetBare2Fresh_2_FD_187471 | JGI IMG/M metagenome (GOLD analysis project Ga0209682, IMG submission 187471) | Wetland sediment microbial communities from St. Louis River estuary, USA, under dissolved organic matter induced mercury methylation -... | ecosystem: Environmental > Aquatic >...
CGGTATGCCCAGTGTCCTGACCCCGCCCGCAGGCTTGGCGATGTCCACCGCGCGCACCGGTTGCGGCACATACGCGCCTTCCAGCAATCGCTGTTTGATCTGCGGCCAGTGCTGCTTCAAATGTTCGAGCAGTGCAGTCACCGTGAGTCCATCGACTCCCGGCGCGCCACGATTGCTTCTCACCCGTCGCAGTGCTTGCCGCATGTTGCCGCGTTCGACCACGGCGTCCATCAGCCGTGATCCCTCCGGCCCCATTCCATCCGTGGCCGCCGATGCGCACTCGGCACCGAGCCGGGCGCGCCGCGAGTTCCGCTCGCCTTGCTCCCCCTCGGCCGCAGTCGCCTGCGCTTGTGCTTCTTCGCCCCTCATCGAGTCTTCCACGGCGTGGCGCCGTCTCCCTCTGTTCGGCCCTTCAGTGCGCGGCGCACCTACTATGACCTCTGCTGACTTCTGCACCACCGTCCCGGCGCCTCGCGGCGGCGGTAGCCCTTTCGGGCAGCAACGCAGATCTCCCCGGGTATTGCACACTCACCTTCACGCTTATGTCCGTCGGATTTACGCCGCACCCTGCCGTGCAAGTACCGGGCTTTGCATCTATTGGCCTGCTCACCCGGGCGCGTCGCCTCGTATCCGCTTCCTGTTCGTCGAACCAGCGCTTCGCCTTCAGCTTCCTCCAGACTCGCAGTCGCCCGCGAAACCCTTGCCGTTCGGCTAACACTTCCCCTTGCCGGGTGTGTAGAGGACTTGCACCTCCAAGTGAGTGCGCCCTGCCGGGCGCACCAAAAAAAAGGGCCGCTTGCGCGGCCCGATGCAAATAGTCTTGATCTCGATCTTATTAACAGCGTCTCCTCGACCTCGCCCTTCTCTGTCTTCGCGCAACGCCCAGACGATCAGGTTCGCGCACTTGGTTGGGGCGCGAAGAATAGGCCGTGCTGCATTCCACCTCAAGCTGCACTGCAGCGAACGCAGCCCGGGTCCTATCAGGCCGCCAGTTTCTGTTTGCGCTGCTCGAGAAACTGTTCATCTTCGGTCGAGCCCTTGAGGGCGGCGGTCGAAGCTTCATGCTCGATCGTCGTCGTCACCGCATCGAAGTAACCGGTGCCTACCTCGCGCTGATGCTTCACCGCGGTGAAGCCTTTTTCCGCCGCCGCGAACTCGGCTTCCTGCAACTCAACGAAAGCGCTCATCTGGCTGCGGGCGTAGCCATGCGCAAGGTTGAACATCGAGTAATTGAGGCTGTGGAATCCGGCGAGCGTGATGAACTGGAACCTGTAACCCATGGCACCGAGTTCCTTTTGGAACCTGGCGATCGTTGCGTCATCGAGATTCTTCTTCCAGTTGAAGCTGGGCGAGCAGTTGTACGCCAGCATCTTGCCGGGGAACTGCTTGTGGATCGCTTCCGCGAAGGCGCGCGCGTAGGCAAGGTCAGGCTTGCCGGTTTCGCACCAAACGAGGTCAGCATACGGTGAATACGCAAGACCACGCGAGACCGCTTGCTGCAGACCTGGCTTGGTCTTGTAGAAACCTTCGACCGTGCGCTCGCCCGTCAGGAACGGCCGATCGTTTTCGTCAACGTCGCTGGTCACCAGATCGGCCGCCTCAGCGTCCGTGCGCGCGACAAGAATCGTCGGAACGCCCATCACGTCCGCGGCCAGACGCGCGCCGACCAGTTTGGATACCGCCTCGCGCGTCGGCACAAGGACCTTGCCACCCATGTGCCCGCACTTCTTGACCGATGCCAGCTGGTCTTCAAAGTGCACGCCTGCCGCGCCAGCGTCGATCATCGCCTTCATCAGTTCGAAGGCATTGAGCACGCCGCCAAAGCCGGCTTCAGCGTCCGCCACGATCGGCGCGAAATAATCGATGTATCCGGGATCGCCCGGATTCTTGCCTTCCATCCACTGGATCTGGTCGCAACGGGTCAGCGCGTTGTTGATCCGACGAACGACGGCGGGCACCGAATTGACCGGGTAAAGCGACTGGTCTGGATACATCTCACCGGCCACATTCGCGTCTCCAGCGACCTGCCAGCCCGACAGGTAAATCGCCTTCAATCCCGCCTTGACCTGCTGCATGGCCTGATTCCCCGTCAAGGCACCGAGTGCGTTGACGAACGGCTCTTCATTGATCGAGCGCCACAGACGCTCGGCACCGCGTTTCGCCAGTGTGTATTCCACGTGCAGGGAGCCGCGCAGCCTGACGACATCGTCCGCGGTGTAGCCGCGTTTGATGCCCTTCCAGCGGGGGCTCTCGTTCCACTCCTTTTGCAGGCGTTGCGCTTCAAGCTTGCGTGCGGTCATGCTGACTCCTGTTTACAAAGATGGGCCAAGAACTGCATCGAATCACGGTGCCGGCGGCGCTCAAAGCCGCGCGAACACTTGAAGCTGATGCTAGGGAACGAGGCGCGGCGCAGCAAGACTGCTATCTTATATAAGATGTCTACCTCTATTATTTCGAATCAATGACTTGAATCATCCATCCCGCCATTCGAAACAAGATTCAAAGCTGTGAAAGATCGGCTGCTGCCACGCACAAGGCGCCATTTCAAGACATGAAACCGTTCTCGTGTTCTGAAAAACACGCGGCGCCGGAGATGCCTCAGCCGTGCAGTGCCTCGGCGCTGATGAGGATGCCATCGCGATCGGCGTAAACCCACTCGCGCGGACGCACGGCAACACCATGAATCTCGACGGCGAGATCGCGCTGCCCTTCGCTCCGCTTGATGGCGCGACGCGGGTTCAGCGACAGCGCCCTGACCCCGAGATCGCATGCGTCGATTTCATCGGCATCGCGCACGGCCCCGAACACGATCACACCTTGCCACTGGTTCTTCGCCGCGGCGGTAGCAAGGTTTCCACCCAGCACCGCGCAGCGTGTACTGCCCCCGGCATCGACGACGAGGACCTTGCCCGCACCGGGCTGCTTCACGGCTTCAGCCAGAAGAGAGTTGTCCTCGAACAGTTTCAACGTCACTGCAGCACCGTGAAACCGCTGCTTGCGACCGAGGCAGAGCCATCCTGGCATGAGTACACGCAGCGCTCCGCTCTGCAATCGGTCTTCGTGCGCATCGCACAGATCCGTCGTCGCGATCTGGATTGCTGTCGCCATCGAGTCACTCCGCTCCTGCGCGTTTGATTGCCACCACGCGTGTTTGTGCACCGACGCGCAACGCACCGATTAACGCGCCCACTTGAAGCGCCGCCACTGCATACAGCGCCAGCGCGAAATGTCCCGCATCGAGCACCGGCCCGATCACAAGCGGCGCCAGCGCCAGTCCGACGTCGGTCCCCGAGTAGACAAAGCCGTAAACGCGCCCGTAGGACGTCTTTCCAAACTGCGACGTGGCAGCCTTGCGCACCAGCAGATCGCGGCTCGGCCCGGCCACGCCGACGCCGAATCCCATCCCGGCCATGCACGCGATTGCCACCCAGCCGGGAACGACGGCTGTGGCAAGTACCAGTGCGACCAGCGCGGCAAATGCAAGCATCGAAGCGATGACCAGATCGCTTTCCGTAAACCGCGCGGCAACGAACCCGCCGGTCACGATGCCAGCCGCACTGCCGAGCAGGTAGGCGGTGAGTCCAGCCGTCGCCAAGGCAAGCGGCATCGTGTAGACATGACCCAGCACTGTGGGTCCATAGGTTTGGAGGATTCCAAAACCGGCGGTCGTCAAGAGGAAGAACAGGAAACATAACCACACCGCGACGGAACCAAGGAACGCGAATTGGGATTCGACCGGCGCTGTGGCAGACGATGAAGGGCCTGATGCAACCAGCGTTTGCAGGCTACGGTCATCGAGAATTCCCCGCTGCAGATATAGCAGCGCGAGCACTGCGGCCCCTACCGCCGCGGCCCCAAACGCGGCGACATGCCAGTTCCACACGCCTGCGAGGCCGGTGACGAACACCGGAGCGGCTGCCCAGCCGAGATACCCCGCCAGTCCATGCATCGAAAAAGCGTGGCCAAGCCTCGGCATCGACACACGCCGGTTGAGCAATGTGAAGTCGGCCGGATGAAAGATCGAGTTGCCGAGCCCAGCGACCGCCGAGGCAAGCACCAGCGCCGGGTAGCTCGTCGCCAGACCGGCCAGAACGCCCGCAGCGCTGAGCATGCCGATACCGAACAGCATTACACGCTGTCCACCGACACGATCAACCACAAAACCCGCCAGCGCCTGGCCGACTCCGCTGACGAGAAAGAACACTGTCGTCAGGAACCCAACCTGCGTGAACGACAGGCCAAAGTCCTTTATCAACCAGGGAAAGAGCGACGGCAGCAGCAGATGAAAGAAATGCGAGGTGCCGTGCGCCAGTCCGACCAGCGAAATGACCTCCACGTCGCGGGGCGGGACGGACGGTTCGAGCACGGCGCTCATCGATGCACGCTCAATTGCTTTCAATGAAATTGCGAATCGCCTCTCCGGCCTTCACAACGACCGGCTCATCGTCGTCTTGTCCGCCACACCGTCGACTCTTACATCTCTCGGTAAAGCGCAGACCTCCTTGTCGACGATGCCAACTTCAGCGCTTCCGGCACATGCGCTGGCCATGACCGGCGGCGCCACCATCAGCACGGCTGAGCTCGACCTCGGCGCATGACCTCGGACGTTGCAGCGCGCCGCATGGTCTTTTGATTCTGCAATCGGCGAGCGGCGGTGGGATAATACGAGTTTGTCAATCGAGGATGCTGCATGCGCCGCACTCGTTACATCTCCCGCGCGCGCCACTCCGCGGACGCGGAAACGCTCGCCAAGCTGGCGCGGCGATTGTCCGAATCCGGCGGACGCATTGAGGACCGACTGTGGGAACGTCGCCTGGTCGAACTGCTCAACGACCGCCTCTCGCGCGGCTTTGCCGATGCGATCGAGGCGGCGCTGGATGACCTGTCGCGCACCAGCGCGCGGGCGTACGACGATCTGGCTGATCTGGCCGAATCATGCGCAGAGAGCGCGACGATCGAGATCGACGGCAAGCCGCACGATGCACTGTTGATAACCGTGCCGGTGCTCGCATGGTCTCGCTACCGCTTGCCCACGACGTCGTTCAGCAGCGCGCTCGTCGACAACGTCGCCGTGCATATCACCGGGCATCTTGCCGCGCGCGGCACGCGGCTTGCGGTTGCCGACTATCTCTACTCGATCGACCAGTTGCCCGAGTCGCTGGGCGAGGTCTACGACACCGCGCACGCGCTGTTTGCCGCGGCCACTGAAGGCAAGCGCCTGAAGATCGACGCGAAGAGCCTGCGCGAACCGGTGGCGATGCTCGCCGACACCCGCTACCTGCTGGCGGCCATCGTCGCGCCGACGGGGCAGGCGCTTTATCACTGGCAGGAAACCGGCGTCGATCCGGACGCCAAGCTGGGCGCGATCGCAACCTTCTGCGAACAAGTAGGCAACGTGCTGCAACCGTTGATGACCGGGTGTCGCTATCGCGTGCTGGCGCCGAATGCGTTTCACGCGGCGTTGCGCAATGCCGATCGTGAACTGCGCGAGTTCTCGGTCGAAGCCGCGGCGTCCTACCTGAAACTCGCTTACGACATCAAGCCCGCCGAACTGCAGGCGACAGTGGCCGCATTCGAGGAAAAGGGCGTCGAGGAGATGCGGGTTGGCATCTCGAAGACGGCCGACGAAGACGCGGTGATCGAAGGCGTGGTGTGGCCGCTGCTTGGTGATGACGAAGAAAAGGCGCAGGAGGAAATCGAGTCCGCCCTGCGCGCGCACGGAATCGCGCGCATCAACACGCATGCGCACCGGTTCCCGCTCGAGTACTGCGATGACTGTGGCGCGCCGATGTTTCCCAACCCCGCCGGTCATGCGGTCCACGCCGAGCCGCCCGAAGACGCAGACGAGCAGCAGAACGCGCCGTTGCATTAACGGAAGGATAACGTCGGTCGGCTTTGCCGACCGACGGCTTCTTCAGTCGCGCAGCGGTTCGAGAATCGACGCGTAGTTCGCGACCGCCGATCCGCCCATGTTGAACACCAATCCGAGCTTGGCGTCGCGCACTTGAAAGTCGCCCGCGTCACCGACTAGCTGGCGCGCGGCCAGCACGTGCATCGACACACCGGTGGCACCGATCGGATGGCCCTTTGACTTCAGGCCGCCCGACGGATTGATCGGCAACCGGCCATTGGCCGCGCTGACGCCTTCGTCAATCACACGTGCACCCTGCCCTGGTTTTGCCAGACCCATCGCCTCATAGATCAGCAACTCAGCCATCGTGAAGCAGTCGTGCACCTCAGCGAAGTCAAGTTCATCGACGCTGATGCCGGCGGCGCGATACGCGAGCGCGATTGCCTCGCGTGCGCCCTCGAACAGCAGCGGGTCCCTGCGGCTCATTGGCAGGAAGTCGTTCACATGGGCGCGCGCACGAAACGCGACAGCTTTCCGTGCAGTACGCGCGATGTCCGGGTCCGCAAGGATGACCGCGGCCGCACCGTCCGAAACAAGTGAACAATCCGTCTTGCGCAGCGGCGCGGCGACGATCGGATTCTTGTCGGACACCGTGTTGCAGAAATCGAAGCCGAGGTCGCGCTGCATCTGCGCCAGCGGATTGCGCACGCCGTTGGCGTGATTCTTCGCCGCGATCTTCGCCAGCGTCGCCGAGTGATCGCCGTACTTTTCAAAATAGCGCTGCGCAAACAACGCGAAGATGCCCGGAAACGTCAGGCCGCGGGAGGCTTCTTCCTTCACGTAGCTGGCAGTGGCGAGGATCTCGGTGACCTTCGCGCCCGGCACGCCGGTCATCTTCTCGGCGCCGACCACCAGCACGCGCTTCGCACGACCCGCCGCGATCATGTCGAGCCCGGCGTGAATCGCCGCGGTGCCGGTGGCGCACGCGTTCTCGACTCGTACCGCGGGCTTGAAGCGCAGGTCCGCATCAGCCTGCAGCGGCAGCGAACTGACGAAGATCTCGGGCACCATGCCGCCGCCGCAGTGACCGATCACGACGGCGTCGATGTCTCTTGCGCTCACCTGCGCATCGCGCATCGCCTCGCGCGAAACGTCGACGACCAGTTGCTCGAGATCGATGTTGTCCAGCTTGCCGAAACGCGAGTGCGCCCAGCCAATCATGCAGGCTTCCACAGCACCTCCCAATTCTCAGGCGATTCACTCGCGCATCAGCGTGCTCTTGCCGAACAGGCTCTCAATCAGATCGACCGCCAGTTCGGCGGTTCGGTTGCGCACATCGAGCGCGGGATTCAGCTCCATCACGTCGACCGACGCCAGCGCACCCGAATCCGCAATCATCTCCATGCACAGCTGCGCCTCGCGGTAGCCGGGGCCGCCGCGCACAGTCGTACCGACGCCCGGTGCAATCTCGGGGTCGAGGAAATCGACATCGAAGCTCACGTGCAGGTGCGTGTTGCTGTTCATCATCGCCAGCGCCAGTTCCATCGAATGCCGCAACCCCATTTCGTCGATGAAGCGCATGTCGAAGACCTCAAGCCCGACCTGATGAACAAAACGCTTCTCGCCCGCGTCGACACTGCGGATACCGATCTGCCGCATCCACTTCGGGTCGATGGCTGGCACATCACCGGCGATCGAAATCAGCTCAAGCGGTCCATGGCCACACAGGCAAGCGACCGGCATGCCGTGCAGGTTGCCGCTCGGCGTCAGCACATTGGTATTGAAATCCGCGTGTGCGTCGAGCCACAGCACACGCAGGCTGCGTCCAGTCGCGCGGCAATGTCGAGCGACCGCGGCGATCGAACCAATGGCCAGACTGTGGTCACCGCCGAGCAGGACCGGCAGACGGCCGTCCTGCAGTTCGGCCAGCACCGCGTCATGCACGATTCTGTTCCACGCCACGACCTCGGGCAGATGGCGATAACCATCCACCGGCGGAAGCCACGGATTGGCGGGGCCTGCCAGGTTGCCGCGATCAGCGACTTCGAGGTCGTGGCTTTGCAGCGCCAAGCCGACGCCCGCCACACGCAGCGCCTCCGGCCCCATGCTGGCGCCGCGCACGCTCGCGCCCACGTCCGTCGGTGCACCGATGAGACTGACCTTTCTGTTCATGCGCAGATTGTCCACGAAGACGCGCCGGGTTGGCATCAGCCTGCGCGACAATTCGAACTTCCAGGGGCTATGGCAGGAATCTCAATGCCGACACCACAAACGAACGTCCGCGCATTCAGGCGTGTGTTCGCTTTCGCCGTGAGTGCGCTAGCGCTCTTGCTCTCATCCCCATCATCGGCGCAGACAGCCGGCACGGCCTCGACCTGGCCTGAAACGCCGCTCAAACCCGTCGTGCCGTATCGACCCGACACGCTGGCGCCCTCGGTCGCCGAGCCCCTGTCGAATGCGTTGAGCCGGCCGGTCGCCACAAGAACCGTCGCCGACTCCAGCGCCGAGGCGGACTGACCTACCACGGAGAACATGACATGGCCCCGGTCATCGATGTCCACACGCACATGCTCAATCATGATTACCTCGCGCTGCTCGAACAGCATGGCGGACCGCGGCTCTCGCTGAAAGAAGTCGTCGGCGGGCTGCGCGCGATCCATCTTGACGACGCGCCGTTCATGACGCCGGTGCCCGAGATGTTCGATTACGCCAGCCGCATCCGGATGATGGACGAGGTCGGCATCGACGTGTCGGTCGTGTCACTGACCTGCCCCAACGTCTACTGGGGCTCGCCGGAGATCAGTCTCAAGGCGGCCCGCGTGATGAACGATGACATGGCCGCAGCGCGCGCACGTTATGCCGGCCGCGTCGAATACCTCTGCTCGCTGCCGTGGCAGCACGCGGAACTCGCGACCGTGGAGCTTGCACGCGCGAAAGGCAGAGGCGCGAGCGGCGTGATGGTGCTGGCGAACATTGCCGGCCGACCACTGACGGCGCCGGAGTTCGCTCCGGTGTGGCAAGCGATCGATGCACTGGAGTTGCCGGTGCTTGTTCACCCGACCGCGCCTCCCGGCGTGCGGGAAATGCAGATGAACGAGTTTCAGCTCACCGCGTCGATCGGCTTCACGTTCGACACGACGCTCGCAATATCACGCATGCTGTTCGACGGCTTTCTTGATCGCTATACGCGGCTCGCGATCATCGCCTCCCACGGCGGCGGCGCATTGCCGTTCCTGCTCGGCCGGCTCGACCAGTGCTTCCGCAACATTCCCGCGTGCCGCACGAAGACGCAAAGCACGCCGTCCAGCTACATGGGGAGGCTTTACGCCGACTCGGTCGTGTTCACACAGCAAGCACTCGATCTCACTCTGCACGCGTTCGGCGACGACTTTGTCATGTACGGCTCCGACTACCCGCATACGATCGGCGATCCGCGCGGCTGCCTGGCGCGCGTGAATTCCCTGTTCGGCGCGCGGCGCGAAAAGGTGCGCGGCGGCAACGCGCAGCGTATCTTCGGATTCTGAAACAGAGAACAACAAACCCATCCAAGGAGACACCATGAAGCGCCGAATCGCACTCGCCGCCATTGCGACCGCGGTCGCAACGCCGCTAACTTCGTTCGCTCAGGACAAGCCGCCGATCCGCATCCTGGTCGGCTTTCCGCCGGGCGGCTCGGCGGACGTAGTTGCACGCGCACTGGCGGACAAGCTGAAGTCATCGCTTAACCAGACGGTGATCGTCGAGAACAAGCCCGGCGCCGCAGGCCGCGTTGCGCTCGGCGAAATCAGACGCGCTGCGCCCGATGGCCAGACCTTGATCCTTTCGCCCAGCGGCGCGCTGGTGATCGCGCCCTATCTGTTCAAGAACCTCGGTTACGACCCGGTGAAGGATTTCGCGCCGATTGCACGCGTGGTCACGTTCGATTTCGCCGTCACCGCCGGTCCGGGTGCACCGGCCGGCGACCTCAAGGCAGTGCTGGCGTGGATGAAGGCAAATCCAGCGAAGGCGAACTATGCAACGCCGGGGGCGGGAACCGTTCCGCACTTCGCAGGTCTGCTGCTCGCCCAGACCGCGGGCGTGGCGATCACACACGTCGCCTACAAGGGCGGCGCGCCGGCGGTGCAGGATCTGCTCGGCGGCCAGGTGCCTTTGATGATCGACACGCCCGTCGAAACAATCGAACATCATCGCGCCGGCAAGCTGCGTATTCTCGCGGTCTCCGGTGAAGCGCGCTCGCGTGCGTTGCCCGATGTGCCGACGCTGAGGGAAGCCGGCATCAACATGGTCGCTGATGCGTTCTTCGGCCTGTACGGACCACCTGGTTTGCCGCCTGACATGGCCACACGGCTATCGAACGCGGTGCGCGACATCCTGCGCGCGCCCGACATGCAGGATCGAATCTACGCGCTCGGCCTGGTCCCCGCGTACGGTAACGCCGACGAACTTGCCGCCACGCAAGCCACGCACTTCAAGCGCTGGGACGCGCCGGTCAAGGCGTCGGGAATCACGCCGGAGTGAGGCGTCGGACGGGGACGATCAATGTCCCCTGCCAGCGCTTAAGCGCGC
>Ga0209682_10000806_pt1 | contig 10417 bp, 4 predicted proteins | sample DOMMetBare2Fresh_2_FD_187471 | JGI IMG/M metagenome (GOLD analysis project Ga0209682, IMG submission 187471) | Wetland sediment microbial communities from St. Louis River estuary, USA, under dissolved organic matter induced mercury methylation -... | ecosystem: Environmental > Aquatic >...
TTCGGGGAAGAGGCACGGGCACTGGCACTGAAAGAAGAGCTGACCCGCTACTACCCGGAGACCACCGTCAAGTCGGACGGCACCTGGAACCGCGTCCAGGTCGGCTCCTTCGCCGACCGGAACCTCGCCGAGAACGTCCGCCGCGAGCTGGCCGCCATGGGGATCGGCTCGATCGTGGTGGCGGCGCGGTAGTTCCTGCAGTTACAGCGCCGCCAGACCCGCAGCCCCTACGGGCTCACAACGACGGCCACGTTGGGGCTGAGGTCTCCGAACCAGGCTACGCACTCGTGCACCATCCGCCGCTGGAAGCTGTAAGTCCCAGGCGCAGAAGGCGACGTCACGGTGAAGTTGAGGGTCACCTCACCACCCGGTGCCACCACCGCCGGAAGCTCCACCCGTGATGTCCCCCAAGTCGAGTTGTCGTAAGGGTTGACGGAGCCGAGACGGAAGGCGTTGCACTGGGGGCCAATGGGGCTCCAGGCCAGGGTTCCCACGTTCTTGAGCGTCATGCTGACGGGATAGCTCTGCCCCGCCGACATGCTCACCGGCACGCTCTGCGAGAGAATCTGGGCATCCCTGAGAAGAACGGCTTGAACGCTCACCGCGACCGTCGCCTGGTTGCTGTAGGCGATGCCGTCGCTCACGATGTAGGTGAAGGCATCGCTCCCCGTGTAATTGGCGGCAGGCGTGTAGGTGCACCAATAGGAAGGAACCGAGCAGGAGACCGTGCCGTGGCTCGCGTTCGGATAGACGGTGACTGACAGCGGATCGTTCTCCGCGTCCACGTCGTTCTTGAGCAAATCGAACACCGAGAAACGGAGGGGCGTGTTGCCTCGGGCAATCAGGTTATCGTTGCCCGCCACCGGAACGGCGTTGTTGACCCCTACCTTGATGCGGACGGTGGCCGTGTCGGTATGAGCGTGGGTATCGCTCACCGTGTACTTGAAGTGAGTGAAGCCTGCAAAGTAAGAGGGCGGACGGTAGGTACAGGCGTTCGGGTCGCTGGTGCAGTCGAGCGTGCCGGTAAGCCCGGTGGTGTCATAGCTCGTGATGGTCAGCGGACCGCCCGTGGGGCTGTAGTCGTTCGCCTTGAGAAAACCAGTGGTGAAAAACCGCGCCATGTTCTGGGGCGTGCTGAGCTGGTCCTCCCTGGCGTCGAACGTCGGCGTCCACGGCGGCTGGACCATCATCTTCATCGATGCGGTGGATGAACCGTCCGCCCCGTCGCTGACAGTGTACGAGAAGCGGTCAATCCCGATGAAGCCGGAGTTGGGGGTGTAGGTGCAGTGATACGCCGGCGTCGAGCAATTCATGGTGCCATAGTCTCGCGGACCGGAGATGATCCCCGCAGTCAGCACGTCACCATCTGCATCGGTATCGTTGGCCAGGACGTTGAGCACGCTGAATGGCAAAGGTGTGTTGAGGGTCGTGCTCAACAGATCGTCGTTGGCCACCGGCAGGCTTTGGACGACACCCACCTTGAGCTTGACCGTCGCCGTGGAGAAACCGTTGCGGCTGTCTGTGGCCGTGTATCTGAAGTTGGTCACGGCGGTGTAGTAGCCGGCGGGTGGCGTGTAGGTGCAGAAGCCGGAGCTCGTGGGGCAGCTCAGGGCGCCGGCCATCCCGATGGTGTCGAAACTGGCGATCGTCAACGAGTTGCCGTCCGGATCGTAATCGTTGGCGAGGAGGGTGGCGCGGGCGATCTGGGCCTGGAGTCCGTACGGGATTCGAAGCTGGTCGCCACGGGCGATGGGCGGCTTGTTGATATAGATCGTGATCGTTGCTGCCGCCGAAGAGGCCAAACCGTCGTTCACCGTGTAATTGCAGGTGGCCTGTGCCTGGAAACCGGCGGGCGGAGTATAGACGACACCGGTACCGCCGGATGCCACCGCACAGGTGCCGGTGCCGGCGGCGGGCTGAGAGACGATGGGATCCACTGTAATCGGATCCCCGTCGGGGTCGCTGTCGTTCGCCCGTACGTTGATGGTCGCCGGGGTGTTCAGTGGCGTGCTGGCTATGTCATTGACAGCGACCGGAGGCTGGTTGAAGACGGTGACTTGAACCGCTGCGGAGGCAGTGCCGTTCGGCCGGTTGTCGCTGATCGTGTACGGCACGCTGATCAGGCCGGTCAACCCTATGGGCGGGGAGAGAGTGCAAGAGCAATTTGTGCAGACGAGGGTGCCCGCGGTGGCGGGGCCGACGCCGGTGACCGTGAGGTGGTCGCCCAGCGCTGGCTCGGCGTCAGAATCCGAGTCATTTGCCAGCAACTGGCCGCAGGTGAAGGTGAATGGCGCGTTACGCGGTGAGGAGAACGGGTCGTTGACCGCGACTGGCGGCACGTTTTGGGCGCGCACCCGGACAGTGACGTTGCCAGTGGCCGTGGCGTTGTGGCCGTCCTGCACGGTGTAGGTGAAATTCGCGGTTCCCTGGGAGCCGGGAACCGGCGTGAAGGTGATCGTGCTCCCGCCGTTGATCACCACACTGCCACCAGGCGGAATCGAAGGCGTGGTGACGGAGACCACCGCCAGTGGGTCCTGATCGGGGTCGGAGTCGTTGGCGAGCACCGGAATGGTGACCTCCGTGTCGTGCTCGGTGACGACGCTGTCGGCCCCGGCCACGGGCAGGTGGTTGATGAAGACCACGTCGATTGAGACGGTAGCGTAGACCGGCGGGTGCCCGAGGTTGTCCTGGATCGCATAGCGGAAGCTGTCCGGGCCCACGTATCCCGGACTGGGGTTGTATTTGAACGCCCCGGCGTTGCAGCAGAAGTCGAGTGTCCCGTGGGCTGGACTGGTGAACAGGTCGATGCGGAAGGTCAGACCGCTGCCGCTGTCGTTCGCCAGTAACCCGCTGTAGCCGATGGCAAGGGTTGTGTCGCGCTCGGCCTGAAGGAAGTCCGGTCTTGCCACCGGACCGGGCGGTGTGGGGCGGACCTCCACGAGGACACTGGCTGCCCCCAGATTGCTGCTCGAGTTGCGCACTACATAGGTGAAGCTGTCGTAACCCGCGAAGCCAGGGTTAGGCGTATAGGTCACCTTGTTGCCGGTCATGCTCAGGCTGCCGTGCGCGGGCACCGTCGTCGAGACAATGGTGAGGGTCTGGTCGGCGCCGAGGCTCCTGTCGTTCGCCAGCAAATCCAATTGGAGAGTCGCAGTATCCTGGGTCGTGAAGGCGAGATCCGGCCCGACGGAGGAGAAGGTCAAGCCGCCAACCTGGAAGTTGTAGGTCGTGATGTAAATCGTACCCTCCGCCACGTGTTGATCACCATCCTCGATCCAGTATATCACGCGGGCCGTACCCGTTTGATTGAACGGGTCATAGTCCCACTCTTTGACGGGCTGGCCAGGCGGTGGCTGGACCGCCTGCAGGCTACCAAACGTGGGGATACCGACAGAGGCCACTCTCAGAGAGCTCGTCAATCCGTCGACGTCAAAGTCGTTGCTCAGCAGATCAGTGGCGGTGATGCGCAGTGTCGGGTATTGGCCAAAAGCAATAATGAAGTGATCGGCCACTGCCACCGGGCGCGCGTTGATCGCCGTAACGGTGCCGGTCGAGGTACCGTTTCCGTTGCTCACCTCGTAGGTAAAGCTCTCGCTGCCGGCATAGGTACCAGAATTGTAGCTGAAGCCATTGCCCGTGAGAGTCACGGTTCCGTGGGCCGGAGCGGTTGCCTGCGCTACGCTCAGAGGCCGACCTTCCCAGTCGAAGTCGTTGGCGAGGAGTTGGTCATAAGGCACCGAAAGCGATGAGCCTGTGGTGTAGAAAATGCGGTCGTCGACCGCGACAGCGCCACCGAAATCCGGAAACAGGGAGTGGAGCAACAGATTGGGCGAATCTCCGATCGAGCCGGTGAGCTTCTCCGGCGTGGCAACAGCAAGAAGTGCGGCCTTCACGCTCTCCGGCGATGCCATGCGGTGCGTCTCGAGAAAAAGCGCCGCCACACCGGAGGCATGTGGGGCAGCCATGGAGGTTCCGCTCAGGCGGCAATAGCCGGCAGGATTCTCCCTCGACGCAGACACGACATGGGCCGCCGGTGCCCAAAGATCCAGGCAGCGGCCGATATTGGAGCCGCAGTCGTGCCGCCCATTGTTCGGACTCTTGCAGATCAGATCGTACGTGGGCTCGCCTGATTGGCGGCCCCAGCGGCCATCGGCCCCATCACTTCCACCGACAATGAGAAGCTTGCGGTCGTCGATCTCCGGATGCCTCAGCGTGTAGGGGCAGGCATCCACGGGGACAAAGACATCGGGAGAGGTTTGGGCGCTGACATTGCTAGCCGACTGCACGAGGAGGACTCCGGCATCCGTCAAGCTCTTCACCGCTTGGCGCAGAACGGCGCTCTCACGCCAAGGCAGATCGTTGGAGCTGAGATTCGCGACCGCGGTCGGTCGCGCATCGACCGGCACTTCCCGCTGTTGGTCAGAGATCCACTCGAAGGCGCTCACAAGCCAGGAGAGTCTGGTCTCTGCCGTCCCCTGATCCTCGTTGCAGTTGGTGTACCGAACAGGAACGATCTTCGCATTCTTCGCCACCCCGACCGAGTTGCCGGCGATGATGCCTGCAACGTGGGTTCCATGGCCGTGACCGAAACAATCTTCAGTATCCGTGGATAGTCCCGTCGCATTGTATCCTGTCTCGACGCGGCTGCCTCCACTTTCTGAAACCCGAAACTCCCGGTGGGAGGAGTAGACGCCTCCATCAATGACGTAGACCTTTACATCCGCACCCGTCTGCCAGAAGGCGTACTCGCTTCTGTATTCCGGGCTGCCGGTATCACGCGGGTTGCGCTGATCGATACGATCGAGCCCCCAGTTGTCGGCACACTCCCCGGCCTGCACCTGCGTACAGTTGATGGGCTGCGGCGAGGTGCGGAACATGCGCATGTCAATTAGAGGTTGCGGGCAGCCGGGCTCGGAAGGGTTACAGTTCGCAAACTCCCCACAGTCCGAGATCGGGCTCGCGAAGGCGGCAAAGCGGTAATCCTGCTCGATGGAGACGACCCATGGGTCGTCCGCCAACCTGTGGGCCGCCCCCGTCGGCATCTGGATCAGCATCCCCGGTAAGGTGTTCCAGATCCGTAGCACCTTCCCGTCATAGCGCCGGCCGAGCTCGGTAGCCACTGCCTCCACCGTGAGACCTTGGGTGGTCGCGGGCACCTCCGGTGATCTCACGACATCCCGCAGAAGCACCAGGTACTGATCGGGAACCGGCTTCTCTGGCGCAGAAATGAGCTTGGAAGCGGCAAAGACCGGTAGGGTGAGAAAGAGAAACAATGGGGCAATCACCGGCGTTTTCATCATATTCCTCTGTAGCGGCTGCGCCGCTCGACGGTTCATCTGGGCAAAGACACTCTGCGGAACACGTTCTGGGTCACCCTTGATCTCCCTGTGCATGTAGAGCGGCCGTCTATGCGCTCTCACCCGGGTGCAGAGTTCGTTCCAGGGAAGGCGTGGGGCGTAACCGATTGAAAAGAGAACGTTTGGATTCCCCGCGCCCGTCCTCGGGTACCATTTCTGTGACCGCGAACGCCTGTCACGGTTCCAAATCTGAGACTCCGGGGGCGCGTCGCCGCGTTACACCTACAGCCCCGCCAGGAACTCCTTGATCCCCTCGTCCAGCCGGTGCCGGTCGCGGTGCCGGCGCAGGGCGATCTGGAGGAGGCGGTCGACGAGGTCGGGAAGGGGGACGCCGGAGAGGCCCCAGAGGCGGGGGTACATGGAGATGCTGGTGAAGCCGGGCAGGGTGTTGATCTCGTTCACCCAGAGGTCCTCTCCCGCGACGAGGAAGTCGACCCGGGCGAGCCCGACGCCACCGATGGCGGTGAAGGCGCGGACGGCCAGGTCGCGCAGCCGGCCGGCCACGTGCTCCGGCAGCTCGGCGGGGGCGATGAGCTGGGCGGTGTCCTGCAGGTACTTGTCCGCGTAGTCGTAGAAGTCGTTGCCGGGGACGATCTCGCCCACCGCCGAGGCCTCGATCGTCTCGTAGCCGAGGACCGCGCACTCCAGCTCCCGCCCCTTCACCCCCTTCTCCACCAGGACGACCTCGTCGAACTGGAGCGCGAAGCGGACCGAGGTCTCCTGGCAATGGCGGCTGTCGACCTTCTTGACGCCGACACTGGAGCCACCGACGCTCGGCTTCACGAAGAGCGGCAGGGGGAGCCGTTCGAGGCGCTGCAGACAGGCTTTCGGATCGGCCTCGAATTCATCGCGGCGGATCGCCTCGTAGTCGACCACCGGCACGCCGGCGGCGAGCATCTGGCGCTTGAAGAGGAGCTTGTCCATGGCGAGCGCGCTCGCGGTGACACCCGGACCGACATACGGAAGGTCGAGCATCTCGCAGAGCCCCTGGAGCGTGCCATCCTCGCCCCAGGTGCCGTGCACGATCGGAAAGAGCGCCTCGACGCCCGACTCGATCAGGTGCCGCAGAGTCGGTGCGATCGGCTCCCCCACCGGAGGAATGACTACGGCGCCGTCCGCGAGGATCTGTTCGGAGCGCGACGTCTCGATCCAGCAGCCATCCTGCGCGATGCCCAGCGGCGTGACCCGATGGCCCACCTGCCGCAGACCTTGAACCACCGTGCGGGCCGAGCGGATCGAGACCTGGTGCTCGACGCTCCGCCCCCCGAAAATGACGCCGACGTGCGCCATGAAGCATTCTCCTCAACGAAAGCCAGGCCCGGGAGGGGCCTGGCACATCATTACCTTATCGCAAGGGGGAGCTTCCCCCGGCCCCCCCTCCCCGACCCTCCCCCGCGGAGCGGGAGAGGGCGCCCCCGCCCACCCCGAAGTAAGCCGGCGCTGGTCCCGAATTTCGGGGTAACTTCGGGGGCTTGGGTGGTGCCCCTCTCCCGCTCCGCGGGGGAGGGGTCAGGGGAGGGGGCGGGCGGGGGGCTCACCGCTTCGTCAGATCCACCCGCCGCGCCGAGCGGACCACGCCGATCTCGATGAGCTTGTCCAGCAACGCGTCCGGCAATTCCTGATCGAGGCGCAGGACGGCGAGCGCTTCCCGTTCTCCCCCTGGACCGACACGCCCGGTCCGTGCGAGGTGGATGTCGGCGATGTTGATTTCGTTGTCGGCGAGCAGGGTGCCCACCTTGCCGACGACGCCGGGCACGTCCTGATTCTCGACGAACAGGAGTTGCCCCTCCGGCCGGAACTCCAGGCGGAAGCCCCCGAGGCGCACCACCCGCTGGTCGCGCTCGCCGAACAGCGTGCCGCCCAGCTCCACCGACCGGTCGCCGCCGCTCAGGGTGACCCCCACAAGGTTCGGGTAGTCCGCTTCCGCCGTGTGCGCAGAACGGACGACCGCGATGTGGCGCGACGCGGCCAGCCGTTCCGCGTTGACGTAGTTCACCATGTCGTCGCGCAGAAAGGTCGCGAGGACCCCCATGAGGACCGCCATGGTCACCGGCACATGCACCGCCTCGTCGACCCCCCAGAGATCCACCTGGAGGTGCTGCGGCCCGGCGCCCAGGAGCTGCCCGGCCATGCGGCCGAGGGTCTCGCCCAGCTCCATGTAGGGCGCCACCTTCGGACCGGCGGCGCGGAACGGCAGGTTGACCGCCGCCACCGAGAGCGACCCGGAAAGGGCGGCGAGGAGCATCTCGGCGGTCTCGGTGGAGATCCGCTCCTGCGCCTCGCGCGTCTGGGCGCCCAGGTGCGGCGTCGCCACCACTTTGGGATGCTGGATGAGGGTCAGGTCCTTCGGCGGCTCCTCGGCGAACACGTCGAGAGCCGCGCCGCCCAGATGCCCGGACTCCAGCGCTTCCAGGAGCGCCGCCTCGTCCACCACCCCGCCGCGGCCGACGTTGACCACCAGGGCGCCTTTCTTCATCGTGGCGATCCGCTCGCGGTTGAGCAGGTTGCGGGTCTGGTCGGTGAGCGGCGTATGGAAGGTGAGCACGTCGCTGCGGCGCAGGAGGTCCTCCAGCGAGACCAGCTCCACCTCCAGGCGGCGGGCTGCATTCGCATCGAGGAACGGGTCGAACGCCAGCACCTTCATGTCGAAGGCACGCGCGCGGGAGGCGACCTTCTGGCCGATGCGGCCGAAGCCGATGATGCCGATGGTCTTGTCCTGGAGCTCCAGGCCGGTGATCTTGCGGTCCCACTTGCCGGCTTTCATCGAGGTGTCGGCGAAGGGCACCCGGCGAGCCAGGGAGAGGAGGAGGGCCCAGGTGTGCTCGGTGGCCGACACCAGGTTGGCGGTCGGCGCGTTGACCACCAGGATGCCCAGCTCGGTGGCGGCGGCGACGTCCACGTTGTCGACGCCGATGCCGGCGCGCCCCACCACCTTGAGGCGCTTGCCGGCGCGCATCAGGTCGGCGGTGACCTGGGTGGAGCTGCGGACGACCAGGGCGTCGTAGTCGGCGAGGATCTCGGGGAGGCGCGGCTTCTCCTCCGCGGTGACCTCGCGGACCTCCGCCCCGGACTCGCGGAGCTTCACGAGGCCGGCGGGATCGAGGGAGTCGGCGATCAGGATGCGATACATGGTGGCCCCCCGGCGGTCAGCCCGCCAACCCCTTCAAGATGTCGTCGATCTCGCCCAGCAGGGCCTCCAGATCGCTCATCTGGACCTGGCCCATGTGGCCGATGCGGAACGTGGTCGGCTTCCAGTCGCCATAGCCGCCGCCGATGGTGATGCCGCGCTCGGCGAGCTTCTTGACGATCGCCTGCGGATCGACCCCAGCGGGCGGCTTCAAGCAGCTCACCGTCACCGACCGGGCATTCTCGGCCGACGCATAGGTGATGCCCCGCGCCGCGGCCCATTCCGCCGTGCGCCGGTAGAGCTGCTCGTGGCGCGCCCAGCGGGCCTCCATCCCCTCGGCGAGGATGACGTCCATCTGCTTGTCGAGCGCCCAGAGGAGCGGAATGGCCGGCGTGGTGATGAAGCCTCCCTCCTGGTGCTTCTCCAGGTAGCGGAGGAGGTCGGTGTAGAAGCCGCGGTGCGGCACGTTCTTCGCCCGCGCGACGGCGCGCTCGGAGAGGGTGAAGACCGTCAGGCCCGGGGGCACCGCGATCGCCTTCTGGGTGCCGGCGAGGACTACGTCGAGCCCCCAGGCGTCGGACTCGACCCGGGCGCCGCCCAGGGACGAGACCGAATCCACCACGCTCAGAGCGTCGCTCTCCTCGCGGATCACCTTGGCGACGTCGGCGATCGGGCTCAGAACGCCGGTCGAGGTCTCGTTGTGGACCATGGTCACGGCGTCGTACTTCTTACGCCGCAGAGCAGCACGAACCGTCTCCGGGTCGATCGCCTCGCCCCAGGGGAAGGCGATCTTGTCGGCGTTCTTGCCGCAGCTCTTGGAGATGGAGTGCCAGCGCTCGGAGAACGCTCCGTTGGTCAGGTTGAGCACCTCGGACGCGGCACAGGAGATCACGGCGCTCTCCATGACCAGCGTCGAGCTGCCGGAGGCGACCATCACGTCACCGGAGGTGCGCAGCAGGGGCGGCAGCTTCTTGGAAAGCTCGATGTAGAAGGCCTTGTACCCGGCGGACCGGTGTCCGACCATGGGCTTGGTCATCGCCTGGCGGACCTCTTCGAGCACGTAGGTCGGGCCGGGAAGGAAGAACTTGATCTGTTCGGTCACGGGGAACCTCGGATCAGGGCAGAGAAGTCGGTTTCAGGGATTTGGACGCACCACACTCACCTATGCCGCATTGTGGCAAAACCGGGGCGGGAGGGCAAGGGAGGGACAAGGGGGCGCCTGCACCTTGAGTCCCCTGACAGGCACCTCTTGACCGGCGGCCTCGTCAGTGGTCAAGTTCATTCTATGCCCATAGTCAAGAACATGCGGAAAATCAACCTCCTCTTCCTCCTCACCGCCTGGCTCGCCACCGGCTGCCGTACCGCCGTGGCGCCCCGCCCCGTGCCGGCCCCGGCCGAAGCCCGGGTAGCTGCCTCCGAGATCACACTGCCGGACGCCATCCACTGGTTCCGCAACTCCGCCGAGTACCGCGCCCTGGCGATCCAGACCTATCTCGCGGCCGGCGACCGGCTGGCGGAGATCACCGGCGACAGCGCCCCTCCCGGCACCTGGGCGGTGGCTCTCGATGCGGACGAGACGGTGCTGAACAACTCGCAGTACAACAAGGAACGCGCCCTCCAGGGGCTCGGCTATACCAAGGAGAGCTGGGCGGAATGGGTGGGACGCAAGTCGGCGCCGCCGATCCCCGGCTCCGTGGCGTTCCTCGCGCGCGTCCACGAGCTTGGCGGCAAGGTCGCCATCGTCACCAACCGGACGCAGGACCTCTGCCCGGCCACCGAAACGAACTTCCAGGGCCAGGACATCCCCTACGACGTCATCCTCTGCAGGACCGGCACGGAGGAAAAAGAGCCCCGCTGGAAGATGGTCGAGGAAGGCACCACGCCCCAGGGACTGCCGCCGCTCCACATCGTGATGTGGGTGGGCGACAACATC
>Ga0209682_10000807_pt1 | contig 10399 bp, 7 predicted proteins | sample DOMMetBare2Fresh_2_FD_187471 | JGI IMG/M metagenome (GOLD analysis project Ga0209682, IMG submission 187471) | Wetland sediment microbial communities from St. Louis River estuary, USA, under dissolved organic matter induced mercury methylation -... | ecosystem: Environmental > Aquatic >...
TCCACACTGGACTCAGTCCGAAAATCGCGGCGGCGTGCGCCCCCTGGCCGTGCATAGATCGTCTCCCCGTATCGAAATGCGTCCGCTCGCGTCGCGCCGACGCGTCGTCGCTGTTCTTGTCAGTTCGGTTGCAGCGCGTTCAGCATGTCGCGTGCGGAAACCATGCCAATAAGTCTGTTCGTTTCGCGCTCGACCACCGGCACGTTGTTTGCGCCGCGGTACAACAACAGCACGATCTCCAGCGGTGATGTGTCTGGATGCACGAAGTGCTCCGCCTTCACCATCATCTGTCGCACGGGAGTATCGGCCACGCCGCGCATCTGCTGCTGCAGGTGCTCGAGCTTGTCGGCGGTGAAACTCAGATCCTCGAATCCGAAGCCGATCAGCGCGCCCTTTGGCAGCAGTGCACCGAACAGGCGCTCGAGTTTGAAGATGCCGATCAGCCGGCCGGCATCATCGACGACCGGCAGATCAGTCACGTGGCTGGCGAGCATGCGGCGTGCCGCCTCGCCGGTGACGTCGCTTGCGTGCAGCGACGGAAAATCGGTGCGGAACAACGGATCGCCGCTCATGGCCCTCCCCCGGGCGGTCAATGCTGCGGCAACCGGCTCACACCGTATCCGCTTCCGTGCGGTATGTGCCGCATGGGCGTTCGGAGATGCAGAGTCAGCCGCCCGAGCAATCGTCGCACTTCAATCGAAATCGTTTGCCGGGCTGAGTTTAGAACCTATCTCAGAATCCCCGATGGACCACCGCGGATTCTGAGATAGGTTCTGATCACCACGCTGTTCAGACACGGGCAGTGGAAGTTGCCGCACGACGGTTGTGCGGGTCAAGCGCACGATGATCTGGGCGCCGCGACGCAGCGGCGGCGGCCGGTGGTCAGCCGTGCAGGCCCTCGTACTTCTTCATCAACTGCTCTTTCGTTTCCGCGTGATTCGGGTCGGGAACGATGCAATCCGCCGGGCACACCGTGACGCACTGTGGCTCGTCGTGCGCGCCGACGCATTCGGTGCACTTCGCCGGATCGATGATGTAGATGGGTGAGCCGGCGGTGATGGCCGTGTTCGGGCACGGCTCCACGCAAGCATCGCATGCGGTGCAGTCATCGTTGATTACCAGTGCCATTCGGATCTCCTGTTCGTTGAAATCGTGAAGCCTGTATGGATGCAGGCAACGCGGGCGCGTCGCCTATGCAAACTCGCTCGTATAGGACTTTAGCGCCTTCATGTAATTCGCGCGCTCGAAGGCGTCCGGGTCGGGGCAGGACTGCTGACTGAGCGATCCTTTCATCTGCGCCACCGACGTGTATTCGCGCTCGTTCATCCAGGCCTGCACGCCGCGCACGAGCGTACCGACGTGGTTCGGCCCTTTTGTAAGCAGGCTGCTGGCGAGCATCACGCAGTCGGCGCCCGCCAGAAGCAGCTTGAGCACGTCGTCGGGCGTATGCGCGCCGCCGGTGGCCGCCAGGCTGGCATCGATGCGGCCGCGCAGGATCGCGATCCAGCGCAGCGCCAGTCGCAGCTCCTCGGACGTGGACAGCACCAGGTGCGGCGCGACTTCCAGTTCCTCGAGCAGGATGTCGGGCTGCACAAAGCGGTTGAACAGCACCAGCCCCGATGCACCGGCCTTGGTCAGTCGCGCGGCCATGTTGGCCATCGCGCTGAAATACGGTGCCACCTTGACCGCGACCGGCAGGCCGACCTGCTGCGTGACCGATTCGACCAGATCGACATAACGGCGCTCGACCTCGGCGCTCGTGTCGTCGACGCTGGCCGCGAGGAAATAGACATTCAACTCGATCGCGTCAGCGCCGGCGTCCTGGAACTGCCGCGCGATGCTGGTCCAGCCGCCGGGGGTATGGCCGTTCAGGCTGGCAATCACCGGCACCGACAGTGCCTTCTTCGCATCGGTGATCAGCCGCAGGTATTTCTCCGGCCCGGTACTGTATTGCTGCATCTCGGGAAAGAACCCCTGCGCCTCGGGCGATAGCTCGGCGCCGTACAGCATCAGGTTGTGTGTGGCCATGTCCTCGTGCTCGATCTGTTCCTCGAACAGGGACGGCAGCACGACGGCCGCAACGCCGGCATCCTGCAGGCGCTTCAGGCTGTCAACGGAGCCGGTCAGCGGCGATGCCGACGCGACGATGGGATGCTTCAGTTCGAGGCCGAGGTAGCGCGTACGTAAATCGACACTCATGACACCTCCTCCGAACGCGGCTCCGTGGGTTTGATCTCGCTCCCCGCCGCCTCTGGTTTCGTGCCTGCGGCCGCATCATCCGCGGCAGGCGCGTGACCCTCCTCGGTGACGACGCGGTGCACGCCGGCGATCTGCTCATAGAGCTGCCAGCGCGCATCGGCATCGTGCTGCGCGGCCTTCATCAGCAGCTTCGACCGCGCCGGATCGGACTGCGCCAGCATCGCGTAGCGGCCCTCCCTCATCGCGACCTGCTCAAGCGGCATGGTTGGCTTGCGCGAATCGAGCTTCAGCGGCTGGTCGGCGCCACCCATGCCCAGCCGCGGGTCGTAGTGATACAGCGTCAGATAGCCGCTCTTGACCAGGTCGCGCTGGTGGCTCATGCCGGTCGTCATGTCGATTCCATGCGCGATGCAGTGGCTGTACGCAATGATCAGGGACGGGCCATTCCACGCTGCCGCCTCCTGGAACGTGCGCACGGTCTGCACCGGATTCGCTCCCATCGCCACCTGCGCGACATAGACGTTGCCGTAGGCCATCGCGATCATGCCGAGGTCCTTCTTGCCGACGGACTTGCCCGCCGCGGCAAACTTCGCGACCGCGCCGCGCGGCGTGGATTTTGACGCCTGTCCGCCGGTGTTGCTGTAGACCTCGGTGTCGAGCACCAGGATGTTGACGTTGCGGCCCGAGGCGAGCACGTGGTCGAGCCCGCCGTAGCCGATGTCGTAAGCCCAGCCGTCGCCGCCGACGATCCAGACGCTGCGCACGACCAGGTTGTCGGCCACCGCCAGCAGCCGGCCGGCCTCGGGGAAGCGCAGCTTCGGCAGGATCGCCTTCAGTTGCTTGACGCGATCGCGCTGCTGTTTGACCTGTTCGTCGTTGTCCTGCGGTGCGTTGAGCAATGCGTCCGCCAGTTCCGCGCCGATCTCGCTCCTCAGTTCGCGCACCAGCATCTGCGCCAGATCACGTTGCGCATCGATCGCGAGCCGCATGCCCAGGCCGAATTCTGCGTTGTCCTCGAACAGGCTGTTCGCCCACGTCGGACCCTGGCCAGCGGCATTTTTCGACCATGGTGTGGTCGGCAGATTGCCGCCGTAGATCGACGAGCAGCCGGTGGCATTGGCCACCATCAGCCGATCCCCATATAGCTGTGACAGCAACTTCACATACGGCGTCTCGCCGCAGCCGGAGCAGGCGCCCGAGTACTCGAAAAGCGGCATGCGCAGCTGCGAGCCGCGCAGCCCGTCGATCTTGTCGAACGATGGCCGCACCTCGGGCAGGCTCAAGAAGAAGTCGTAATTGGCGCGCTCGGCCTCCAGATGCTCAAGCTTGGGCGCCATGTTGATCGCCTTGTGCTTGGCCACCTGTTTGCTGCGTGTCGGGCAGACGTCCACGCAGATGCCGCAGCCGGTGCAGTCCTCGGGCGCGACCTGCAGGCTGTACAGCATGCCCTCGAGCCCGCTGCCGTCCTTGCGCGAGTAGGGCACCGCCTTGAAGGTCGCCGGCGCGCGCTTCATCTCCTCCGGCGAGAGCACGGTCTGGCGGATCGCCGCGTGCGGACACGCCAATGGGCAGATCGCGCACTGCGTGCAGATCGTTTCATCCCAGATCGGAATCTCGTGCGCGATGCTGCGCTTTTCCCATTGCGTGGTGCCGGTCGGGAAGGTGCCGTCGACTGGCATTGCGGACACGGGCAGCAGATCCCCCTTGCCGTCCATCATCATCGCGGTCACGCGCTGCACGAAGTCGGGCGCTGCGCGCGGCACGATCGGGCGACGCGAGAGCAGTGAGTCGGCACGCGCAGGCACTTTGACTTCGCGCAGCGCGGCCAGCGAGGCATCCACCGCCGCGAAGTTGCGAGCGAGCACGGTTTCGCCGCGTTTGCCATAGGTCTTGCGGATCGCGTCCTTGATCTTTGCGATCGCCTCTTCGCGCGGCAGGATGCCCGAGATCGCGAAGAAGCACGCTTGCGTCACAGTGTTGATGCGGCCGGCCAACCCCGCCTGTTTGGCGACTGCCAGTGCATCGACGACATAGAACTTCAGCTCCTTGGCAAGAATCTGCTCCTGCGTTTCGCGCGGCAGCTTGCCCCAGACCTGATCCGGCCCATACGGGCAGTTCAGCAGGAACGTCGCGCCACGGCGGGCGAGCGACAGCACGTCGAGTTTTTCCATGAACTCGAACTGGTGGCAGGCGATGAAATCGGCTCGATTGATGAGGTACGTCGACTCGATCGGCTTCGGGCCAAAGCGCAGATGCGAGATCGTGATCGCGCCCGACTTCTTGCTGTCGTAGACGAAATAGCCCTGTGCGTGCAGCGGCGTGCTCTCGCCGATGATCTTGACCGTGTTCTTGGTTGCGCCGACAGTGCCGTCGGCGCCGAGCCCGTAGAACACCGCGCGGGTGACCCCCGCGGTCTCGGTCTCGAACGAGTCGTCCCACTTCAGTGACAGGTGTGTCACGTCATCGACGATGCCGACCGTGAAGTGACGCTTCGGCTTCGGTTGCATGAGTTCATCGAGCGCCGCCTTGGCCATCGCCGGCGTGAATTCCTTCGAGGACAGACCGTAGCGGCCGCCGATCACGCGCGGCAGCGCTCCCTCCGGCCATGCCTCGGCGAGCGCGGTGACCACGTCCTGATAAAGCGGCTCACCGATCGCGCCCGGCTCCTTGGTGCGATCGAGCACCGCGATCGAACGCACAGTCTTCGGCAGCGCCGCGACAAAGGCCGGCGCATCGAACGGCCGATAAAGCCGCACGGTGACGAGGCCGACCTTTTCGCCGGCCGCAGCGAGCTTGCTGACCGCCTCGTGCGAGGCGCCCACGCCGGAGCCCATCTGCACCAGCAACCGCTCGGCGTTGGGGCTGCCCGCGTAATCGAACAGGCTGTAGCGGCGCCCGGTGAGTTTCTGAAACCGGTCCATCGACTCGCGCACGATCCCGGGCACGGCCGTGTAGAAGGCGTTGCACGCCTCGCGCGCCTGGAAGAACACATCCGGGTTCTGCGCCGAGCCGCGCAGCACCGGGTTGTCCGGGTTCAGCGCGCGGGCGCGGTGCGCCTTGACCAGTTCCTCGTCGATCAGCTCGCGCACTTCCTCCTCGAACAGCAGCTCGATCTTGTTGACTTCGTGGCTGGTGCGGAAGCCGTCGAAGAAGTGCAGGAACGGCACGCGGGACTTCAGCGTCGACATGCTGGCGATCATGGCCATGTCCTGCGCCTCCTGCACGCTCGCCGAGGCGAGCAGCGCGAAGCCCGTGGTGCGCGCGGCCATCACGTCGCTGTGGTCGCCGAAGATCGACAGCGCGTGGGTGGCCAGCGTGCGCGCGGCGATGTGAAACACGGTCGGCGTCAGCTCGCCGGCAATCTTGAACATGTTGGGCAGCTTCAGCAGCAGCCCCTGTGATGCGGTGAACGTCGTCGTCAGCGCGCCGGCCTGCAGTGAGCCGTGCACCGCGCCGGCCGCGCCGGCCTCACTCTGCATCTCGATCACCTGCGGCACCATGCCCCAGATGTTCTTCTGGCCGGCCGCCGACCACGCATCGGCCAGTTCCCCCATCGTCGACGATGGCGTGATCGGGTAGATCGCGATCACTTCGCTGGTCAGATGGGCAATGCGCGCCGCGGCTTCGTTGCCGTCCAGCACATGCGAACGTTCAGTCATGGTCGTCTTTCGGCAATGAGGGGTGCTCGCGCGGCGGTCGTCGCGCGCTTGCGGCTAAAGGATGCCCGCCTTGCCCGCCTCCCAGCGGCGAAATTCCGTGGTCAGCATCTGCACGTGCTCGCGTTCTTCGGCGGCGAGTTCCTTGTACAGGTCGCGCTCGACGGAGCCCTCCGGCGCCTTTTCGCCTTCCCTGGTGAAGAAATCCACCGCGCGCTGCTCGAAGGCAATCGCGATGCGAAACAGGTTGGCCGGATCCTCAGGCTTGCGGTCGATGCCGGCAAAGATCGCCGCGCGGTCGATCTGGAAATCATCCGAAGGCTTCGGCAGGTCGGCGTGATAACGCTTGGAAAGCGTCTGCATGTGCTCGTCTTCCATGGCAGCGAAGCGCGAGAACAGGTCGCGCAATTGTGGATCCTTGGAGTCCCGCGATGCGCGCTGGTAGAAGGCACGGCCGCCGAGTTCGATCTCGAACGCCTTGCGGATCGCCTCCATCGCCTCGTCGCCCTCGATGGCGCCGCGATCGAGCATCTCCAGCTTGCCTTTGCAGTACGGGCACAGGCCATACGGGAACGCGAAACCTTCGGCCACCTTGTGGCACGAGGTGCAGCGCCAGCGCAGTTCGACGCCGGCACAGCAGATGTAGGGTTCTTCGTCTTCAAGGGGGCGCTTGCAGCGCGGACAGATGCTCATGACGGAACCTCGCTGGAAACCAGGGTTGGGGAGGCGCCGATCGGCGTCGGCGGCACAAATGCTTCGCAGTCCGCCTGCGTAATCGGCCATTTCGCCTTGTTGCTCGCCAGGTACGCGCCGATCGCGCGCGCGGCGCGGCGGCCGGCGCCCATGGCCAGGATCACAGTGGCGCCGCCGGTCACGATGTCGCCGCCCGCGAACACGCCGGGCACGCTGGTGGCCTGTGTATAGGCGTCGGCGACGATGTAGCCCCACTTGTTCAGTTCGAGTCCCGGCGTGGACTTGGTGACGATCGGGTTGGCCTTGGTGCCGAGCGCGTAGATCACGGTATCGCACTCGAGTTCGACAAACTCATCCAGCGGCACCGGCTTGCGGCGGCCCTTTTCGTCGGGCTCGCCCAGCATCATCTTCTGCACTTTCATGCCGCGCACACTGCCGTCGTCGTCGACCCGGATCTCCACCGGTGAATGCAGGAAGAAGAACTCGATGCCTTCCTCCTTCGCATGGCGCAGTTCCTCAATGCGCGCCGGCGCTTCGGCTTCGGTACGGCGGTACACGCAGCGCACCGTCGGTGTGCCGAGACGCTTGGACACGCGCAGGCAGTCCATCGCAGTGTTGCCGGCGCCAATCACGACCACGCTCTTGCCGAGCGTGACCGGCGTGTCAATGTAGGGGAACTTGTCACCGCCCATCAGGTTCACGCGCGTGAGGAACTCATTCGCGGAATACACCTGGCCGGCAAACTCGCCCGGGATGCCGAGGAAAGAGGGTGCTCCTGCGCCCGCGCCGACGAACACGGCGTCGTATTTCATCTCGTTCATCAACTGCAGCACCGAGAAGGTCTTGCCGATCACCTTGTTGGTTTCAAATTTCACGCCGAGCGACTTGAGGTTCTCGACCTCGCGGCTGATGATGTCGCGCGGCAGGCGGAACGACGGGATGCCGTACTGAAGCACACCGCCGACGACGTGCAGCGCCTCGTAGATGGTGACATCACAGCCATAGCGCAACACGTCAGCCGCCACCGCCAGCCCCGACGGGCCCGAGCCGACCACGGCCACGTTGCCCAACCTGCGCTCGAAGCGCGGCGGCGCGGCCGTGCGCGGTTTCGCGTTGTCGCCGACAAATCTCTCCAATCTTCCGATCGCCACCGACTCGAGCTTGCGGCCGACCACGCATTGCGCCTCGCACTGCGATTCCTGCGGGCATACGCGCCCGCAGATCGACGGCAGCAGATTGGTTTCGTTGATCACCGCCAGCGCGCCATCGATATCGCGCACCAGGATATGTTTGATAAAGCGCGGAATGTCGATCGACACCGGACAGCCTTCGATGCAGGCGGCCTTCGAGCACATGATGCAGCGCTCGGCCTCGGCGAGCGCGTCGGCCATCGAGTAACCGAGGTTGACTTCCTTGAAATTGCGCGAGCGCTCGAGCGCGTCGCGCTCGGGCATCTTCACTGCGTGTGGCGCCAGGTCCTTGTACTTCTTGTAGTTGTGCTTGTTCTGCTCGAACAGCATCTTCTCGACGTTGCAAACGTGCGCATAGTCGGTATTGGCGGTGGCCTCCTCGCCTTTGAACCGCTTCTGGCGCAGCATCAGCTCCTTGAAGTCGACCTTGTGGCCGTCGAAGTCCGGCCCGTCCACGCAGGCGAACTTGATTTCGTCGCCGACCGTCACGCGACACGATCCGCACATGCCGGTGCCGTCGACCATGATCGCGTTCAGCGACACCATGGTCTTGACCCCGAACGGCCGCGTGGTCTCGACGCAGGCGTTCATCATCGGCAGTGGTCCGATGGCGATGACCAGATCCGGCTTGTCGTTTTCGAGCACTTCCTTCAGCGCCGCGGTGACAAAGCCCGGCTTGCCGTAGCTGCCGTCGTCAGTGCAGACGATCAGGTTGTCGCAGTACTCGCCGAACTTGTCTTCCCAGAACACCAGGTCCTTGTTGCGGAAGCCGATGATCCCGGTGATGCGGTTGCCTGCTTCCTTGAACGCGCGCAACTGCGGATAGACGGGTGCCACGCCCAGGCCGCCGCCGACCAGCACCACGTGCCCGGCTTGGCTCACATGCTGCGGCAGCCCGAGCGGCCCGACGAAGTCCGCAAAGGTGTCACCCTCTTTGTAGTGATCGCGCATGTCCAGCGTCGTCTTGCCCAGCGCCTGGATCACGAGTGTCACGGTGCCCTTGTCGCGATCGTAATCGGCGACCGTCAGCGGAATGCGCTCGCTGCCCTCATGCAGGCGCAACATGATGAAGTGTCCGGGCTGTGACGATTTGGCGACATCAGGCGCCATTACGTCCCAGAGAAAGGTGGTGTCAGAAAAGGCTTCGCGCCGGATGATCTGGTACATGAAGCGCCCTTGGGTCAGTTGATTGATCGATGTGGCCGCCGATTCGCCATCGCGCCGTAGCGGCCGCGCGACATTCTCGACGCAAATTCGCAAGCCGTGTCGCTGCGCCCTATGGCGGCCTCGTACAGCCTTCTTGCGACGGATGCTCGCACTCGCCCATCGCTTACCGTTGACCACGATCAAGCACTTCAGCATGCGTGACCGCGTGTCGCATTGCGCAACAAGGACGCGGGAGCCGCGTTCGATCGTGTTGACTCCCGTCAAGCCGGCGGTGGTCCTGCGGGCGACACTGCGCAGCGTTGCATCGGAACGGGCAGCGCATCCTCAAGATGAAAACCGAACTCAATTTCGCAGCCGGCGTCGGTCTGGCCGACGCGGCCCGCAAGAGCCGCTGGCCGGCGCGTATGGACCTCGCTCAGAGCCTCAGCGGCCTGGTGCTGGGGCTCTTCATGTGGGGCCACATGTTCTTCGTCTCGTCGATCCTGCTCGGCAAGGATGCGATGTGGACGATAACCAAGCTGTTTGAAGGGTATTTCTTCTTCGGTCGCTCTTATCCCGGCATGGTGTCGGTCATCGTCGGCAGCGTGCTCGCCCTGATCGTGCTGCACGCGTTCCTGGCGATGCGCAAGTTTCCTGCCAACTACCGGCAGTGGCAGACCTTCGCCGCGCATCGCGCACTGATGCACCACGGCGACACGACGCTGTGGTGGATTCAGGTGATCACCGGCTTTGCCCTTTTCTTCATGGCGTCGGTTCATCTCTATCAGATGCTGATGCATCCGGGGCTGATCGGCCCGTACGAGTCGTCCGATCGCGTGTGGAGCGGGCGCTGGTGGCCGCTGTATCTGCCGATGCTGTTCGCGATTGAACTGCACGCCGGAATCGGGCTGTATCGACTGGCAGTGAAGTGGGGCTGGTTCGTCGGCGCTGATGCCAACGCCGGCCGGCGCCGTCTGCAGACGATCAAATGGACACTGACCGCATTCTTCGTGGTGCTCGGGCTGGCGACACTCGCCGCCTACATCAAGATCGGCATCGAACACGCAGATCGGGTGGGTGAGACGTACACGCCCGCATGGGTCAAGCCGGCGGGAGGATCGCGATGAACGTCATCTACACCGACGTCCTGGTGATCGGCGGCGGGCTCGCAGGACTGCGGCTGGCGGTTGCGGCCAAGCATCGCGGACATGACGCGATCGTGCTGTCGCTGGTGCCGCCCAAGCGCTCGCACTCCAAGGCGGCGCAGGGTGGCATGCAGGCATCGCTCGGCAACGTGATCAAGGGGCAGGGCGACAACGAAGACGTGCACTTCGAAGACACGGTGCGCGGGTCCGACTGGGGCGCCGATCAGGAAGTCGTGCGCATGTTCGTGAACACCGCGCCCAAGGCGGTGCGCGAACTGGCGGCGTGGGGCGTGCCATGGAGCCGGGTGCGCAAAGGCGATCGCACCGTCATCATCAACGGGCAGAAAGTCACGATCACCGAGCGCGACGA
>Ga0209682_10000808_pt1 | contig 10396 bp, 8 predicted proteins | sample DOMMetBare2Fresh_2_FD_187471 | JGI IMG/M metagenome (GOLD analysis project Ga0209682, IMG submission 187471) | Wetland sediment microbial communities from St. Louis River estuary, USA, under dissolved organic matter induced mercury methylation -... | ecosystem: Environmental > Aquatic >...
TCGGTGCGCTGCTCGACGGGCTGCAAGCCCGCCTGCGCTGCTCCCTCCTCGGGTGGCCCGGCTCGGCGACGGCATCGAGCGCCTCGCGACGGGCATGGGCCATCCGAAGGGCGCTGGCGCCGCGCGACGAACCGGGTGGCCGGGCCATCTACGGCTTCTTCCGTGCTCGGCGGGGCCCGGGCAGGACCGAGCGCCGCCGCTGGGCGAGCTGGCTACCGGACGAGTCCGGAGAGGAGCGCCACCAGCCGATCCGCGAGGCGCAGCACCTCCTCGGCCCTGGCGGCATTGGCCTCCCCGGCTGCCGCCGCGATCTCCACCGCGGCGGCCGCCTCGCAGGCCTCGGCGCGGGCGATGGCGAAGGTGCGAGCCTTGTCGGCCCGCGTGACGCGCCCCGCGCCCTCCGCGGTGTTCAAGCAGGCCGACTTGGCCGAGCGGAGGGCCTCGTCGCGGAGCTTGGCGTCCCCGATCCCCGCGGCCCGGACGGCGCGGAGGAACTCCACCGCCACCGAATAGGCGACCAGGCGGTGATGGGGGAGGTGCCGCGTGAAAGGGGGTAGTGGGCTGGGGGCCTGGGGCTTGGGGTCGGGGCCAAGGGCCGGGGGCTTGAGGTCGGGGCCAGGGGCAAGGGGCCTGGGAGCGCGGCCAGGGGAGATGGACGGAGACAGATGCGAGGAGCTGCGGGAACCGATGCGGACGCTGTCGTTCATGTGGTGCTCCTTTCACCCGGAGCAAGGAGCACCACATGAACGACCGCCCACCCCGCCCTCAGCCCGCCGCCGCAACCGCTCTCCCGCCGCACGCGCAGTGACGGGCAACGCCCGGCACGAGCGTGCTCCCAAGCCCCCCAGCGGCGCCGGGCGCCCGGATTCCCCCAGCCCAAGCCCCAGCCCCAAGCCACCAGCCCCAAGCCACCAGCCCCCAGCCCCCAGCCCCAGGCCCTACAACCCTCCGAGCTTCTCCCGCAACGCCGCCACCAGCTCCGCCCGCTCCCCTCTCCACCGCAGCGCCTCCAGGTCCTCCCCTATCGGCACATCGGTTCGCAGCGTCGCCAGCGTCCGGTAGAGCAGCGCCTCCTCCCTCCCTCCCCGCAGCGCCTCCGCCAGCCGGGCGGCCCCTCGCACCGGCACCTCCCACGCGGCCGGGTCGTCCGGGATCCGCTCCAGCCGCTCCCACCGCTCGAGCACCGCGCCGGCCGACTTCTCCCCCCACCGCTCCAGGCCGGGGATCCCGTCGGCGGTGTCGCCCACCAGCGCCAGCCAGTCGGGGATCGAGCCGGGGGAGACGCCGAACTTCTCCCGCACCCCGTCCTCGTCGAGCACCTTGCGCCGCATCCGGTCGAGGCCGACCACCTCGCGGCCGCGCACGCACTGGGCCAGGTCCTTGTCGGGGGTGCAGAGGAAGACCCGCTCCACGCCCGGCGCCCGGGCGAAGCGGGCGGCCCCGGAGGCCAGGGCGTCGTCGGCCTCGAACTCGACCATGGGCCAGACCACCACCCCGAGCGCCCGGGCCGCCGCCTCGGCGAGCGGGAACTGGGCCAGGAGCTCCGGCGGCACCCCCTCGGCGGTCTTGTAGCCGGGGAAGAGCCGGTTGCGGAACGACTCGATCACCTGGTCGAAGGCGACCGCCACGTGGGTGACCCCGTCCTCCTTGAGGAGCGCGCGGAGCGAGCGGAACAGGCCGCGGGTGGCCCCCACCTCGGTGCCGTCGGGCGCGGTGGAGGGCGGCGCGCCGAAGTGGGCGCGGAAGAGCTCGTAGGTGCCGTCGACGAGGTGGACGTTCACGGGGAGGCTCCTAACGCGGCCGCCGCCCGCCGGCTACCCCCAGCGCGCCGCCACCATGGCGACGGCGGCGCCCGCCAGGACCGCTGCCGCAAAGGCCAGGACCCTCCGCCAGACGGTGCGCTCTGCGCCACCAGCCTGCCCGTTCCAGAGCCACCAGCTCGCCGCACCGAGGCCGGCGGCCTGGATGAGGATGCCGAGCTGCCACAGCGCGCCGCCCTCGTCTCCCACGAGGGGGAGGAGCATCCCGGCCACCAGCAGGCCGTTGACGAGGGCGCCCGGTCCCCGGGTGAAGCTACGGAGCCACTCCATGGTCCCCCCTCGGCGCCGACCCCGGGCCGGCACGGACCGATGGTAGACCGCCGCGGGCCCCGGCGTCACCAGGCCGCGGCGCGCCCTCCGGCGACCTGGTCCCTGCTGCCGCCTCCGGCGGCCTGGCCGCCGCTGTCGCCGCCCCACCCCGCGGCGGCGCCCCGCGCCGGCTCGGTACGCTCCAGGAGCCCCCCGCCCAGCGACCGGTAGAGGTCCACCAGGCTGGTGAGCCCGAGCAGCCGGGACTGGATCAGCCCCGACTTCGCGGCGTAGAGGTCGCGCTGCGCCTGCAGGAGGGTGAGGTAGCTGTCGGCCCCGGCCCGGTAGCGCCGCTCGGCGAGATCGAAGCGCCGCTGCTCGGCCTCCACCCGCGCGGTCTGGGCCTCCAGCTGCTGTCCGACCCACTGGCGCGCCGCCAGCGCGTCCGCCACGTCGCGGAAGGCGTTCAGGATGGCCTTCTCGTAGCGCGCGATCTCGACCCGCTTGCGCGCCTCGGCCACGTCCAGGTTGGCCACGTTGGCGCCGCCGGCGAAGATGGGGAGGGAGATGGACGGGGTGAAGGTCCAGATCCGGGAGCCGCCCTGGAAGAGCCCGTCCAGGTCGGCGCTGGCGGTCCCGCCCGAGCCGGTCAGCGCGATGCGCGGGAAGAAGGCGGCGCGGGCGGCGCCGATGCTGGCGTTGGCGGCCTTGAGCGCGTGCTCGGCCGCCAGCACGTCGGGGCGCTCCAGGAGCACCTCGGAGGGGACGTCGGCGTCCCAGGCGGCCATGACGCCGGTGCCGTCGAAGGGGCCGGCGGTCGGGACCTCGGGCGGGATCGGGCCGCCGGCCAGCACCTGCAGGGCGCTCCAGGCGCGGTCGCGCTGCTGCTCGAGCTGGGCCACGGTGACGCGGGCCGCCTCGACCTGGGCGTCGGCGGTGGCGAGGTCGAGGTCGCTGACCCGCCCGGCCTCGGTGGCGCGGCGGACCAGGTGGCGCGACGAGGTCAGGGCGTCCAGGGTGGCGCGGGCCAGCGCCGCCTGCTCGTCGAGGGCGCGGGCGGTGAGATCGGCGGTGGCCACCTCGGCCACCAGCGAGATCTGGAGGGTCCGCTGCGAGGCCTCGGTGCCGAGGTAGACCTCCAGCGCGGCGTCCGACAGGCTCTTGACCCGGCCGAAGAGATCGAGCTCGAAGGAGGCCAGGCCGAGCCCGGCCTGCCAGGTGTCGGTGGTGGCGGCGCGGCCGGAGGAGGTCAGGTCGGCGGGGATCCGCTGCCGGGTCACCGCGCCGCTGGCGGTCACCGTGGGCAGCCGCTGGGCGCGCTGGATCTGGTACTGGCCGCGCACCTGGTCCACGTTGGCGGCGGCGATGCGCAGGTCGCGGTTGCGCTCCAGCGCCACGCCGATGAGCCCCTGGAGCCGGGCGTCCGGGAAGACGTTGCGCCACCCGAGCGCCGCGGCGGGCGTGGCCGGCGCGGCGGCCGGGCCGGGCTGGGCCGCCGGCGCGGCGCCGCCCCGTCCGCGGAAGCCGCCCGACGCGGGCGAGGCGGGGCGCTGGTAGCGCGGGGCCATGGAGCAGCCGGCGGCGAGGCCGGCCAGGATGAGGGCCGCCGCCGCGCCCAGGGCGGGGCGGTGGGTCGAGGTCCAGCTAGGCATGGTGTCCTCCGGCCGCCCCGCGCCGGGCCGCTGCGGCCTCCTCCTCGGCGCGGGCGTCGGCGTCTGGGTCGTTCGGCTCGTGCCGCCCCTCGGGCGGCTTCGAGCGGCGGGCGATGAGCACGAAGAAGAGCGGCACGAAGAGGATGGCCAGCACGGTGGCCGAGGCCATGCCGCCGATGACGGCGGTGCCGATGGCGGTCTGCCCGCCGGCGCCGGCCCCGCGGGCCAGGGCCAGCGGCAGCACGCCCAGGATGAAGGCCAGCGAGGTCATCAGGATGGGGCGCAGCCGCATGCGCGCCGCCTCCAGGGCGGCCTCCACTGGGCTGCGGCCCCGCTCCAGGAGCTCCTTGGCGAACTCCACGATGAGGATGGCGTTCTTGGCCGAGAGGCCGGCGGTGGTGAGCAGGCCCACCTGGAAGAAGACGTCGTTGGCCAGCCCGCGGGAGAGGGTGGCCAGCACCGCGCCGATGACGCCGAGCGGCACCACCAGCAGCACCGAGGCCGGGATCGACCAGCTCTCGTAGAGGGCGGCCAGGCAGAGGAAGATGACGAGGAGCGAGATGGCGTAGAGCGCCGGGGCGTTGGCGCCGGAGAGCCGCTCCTCGTAGGAGAGGCCCGACCACTCGGAGCCGACGCCGGGCGGCAGCCTGGCCACGATCTCCTCCATGGCCACCATGGCCTCGCCGGAGGTGTGGCCGGCGGAGGGCTCGCCCTGGATGCCCACCGAGGAGACGCCGTTGAAGCGCTCCAGCTTGGGCGAGCCGTAGGACCAGCGGCCGGTGGCGATGGCGGAGAGCGGCACCATCTCGCCGGCCTTGTTGCGCACGTGCCAGCGCTCCAGGTCCTCGGGGACCATGCGGAAGCGGGCGTCGGCCTGCATGTAGACGCGCTTGGTGCGCCCCTTGTCGAGGAAGTCGTTCAGGTAGGCGGCGCCCCAGGTCGAGGCGAGCGTCTGGTTGACCTCGGCCAGCGCGACCCCCAGGGCCGAGGCCTTGGCCTGGTCCACGTCGAAGTTGAACTGGGGGGTGTCCTCCAGGCCGCCGGCCCGCACCTTGGCGAGGCGCGGGTCCTTGCGGGCCTGCTCCAGGAGCTGGTTGCGGGCCGCCATGAGCGCGTCGTGCCCCAGCCCGGCCCGGTCCTGGAGCTGGAGCTCGAAGCCGTTGGCGCTGCCGAGCTCGGAGACCGCCGGCGGCGTCACCACGAAGACGTTGGCGTCCTTGTAGCCGGCCACCACCTTCTGCACCCGGGCCGCCACCGCGTCGGCGCGCAGCCTGGGGTCGGTCCGCTCGTCCCAGGGCTTCAGGCGGATGAAGGCCACGCCGGCGTTCTGGCCGCGGGAGCCGAAGTTGGTCCCGCCCACGGCCATGACCGTCTCGATGGCCTCCTTCTCCTGCGTCAGCAGGTGGTCGGTGACGCGCTCGAGCACCCGGCGAGTCTGCTCCATGGTGCTGCCCGGCGGCAGTACCATGAGCGCGTTCATGCTCCCCTGGTCCTCCTGCGGCAGGAAGCCGGAGGGGAGCCGGACGTAGAGCACCGCCAGGATCGCCAGGACCGCGCCGAAGGCGGCCAGGCCGGCGAGCCGCTGGCGCAGCAGGGCGTCCACCATCCGCTGGTAGCCGTCGGCGCCGCGCTCGTAGGTCCGGTTGAACCAGCCGAAGAAGCCGCGGCTGGCCGCCCGGTGCCCCTTCTCGACCGGCTTGAGCAGGGTGGCGCAGAGCGCCGGGGTGAGCGTCAGGGCCACCAGCACCGACAGCGCCATGGAGGAGACGATGGTGATGGAGAACTGGCGGTAGATGACCCCCACCGACCCGCCGAAGAAGGCCATGGGGACGAAGACCGCCGAGAGCACCAGCGCGATGCCGACCAGGGCGCCGGTGATCTGCTTCATCGACTTGCGGGTGGCGGAGCGGGGCGACAGCCCCTCCTCGCTCATGACCCGCTCGACGTTCTCCACCACCACGATGGCGTCGTCCACCAGCAGGCCGATGGCCAGCACCAGGCCGAACATGGTGAGCGTGTTGATGCCGTACCCGAAGATCGCCAGCACGCCGAAGGTGCCGAGCAGCACCACCGGCACGGCGATGGTGGGGATGAGGGTGGCCCGGAGGTTCTGCAGGAAGAGCAGCATGACCAGGAACACCAGCACGATGGCCTCGAGGAGGGTCTTCACCACCTCCTCGATGGAGAGCCGGACGAAGGGCGTGGTGTCCACGGTGTAGACGACCTTCAGGCCGGGCGGGAAGAAGCGCTCCAGCTCGGCCACCCGGGCCCGCACCTTGCCGGCCGTCTCCAGGGCGTTGGCGCCGGCCGCCAGCCGCACCCCGATGCCGGAGGAGGGGCGGCCGTTGATGAAGGACTCGATCTCGTTGTTCTCGCCGGCCAGCTCGACGCGGGCCACGTCGCCCAGCCGGACGCGCGACCCGTCCGGCGAGACCCGCAGCAGGATCTCGCGGAACTCCTCGGTGGTCTGCAGGCGGGTCTGGGTGGTGATGGTGGCGGTGAGCCGCTGCCCCTCCACCGCCGGCAGGCCGCCGAGCTGGCCGGCCGACACCTGGGCGTTCTGGGCCTGCACCGCCGCCTGCACGTCGAGCGGGGTGAGCCGGTACTTCACCAGCCGCTCCGGGTCGAGCCAGAGGCGCATGGCGAACTGCGCCCCGAAGGTGTTGACGTCGCCCACGCCGGAGACCCGGCTGATGGGGTCCTGCAGGGTGGTGTAGGCGTAGTCCGAGATGTCGTTGCGGGTCATCGACCCGTCGGCGGAGTAGAGGCCGACGATGAGCAGGTAGCTGGAGGCCGACTTGGCGACGCGCAGGCCTTGCCGCTGGACCTCCTGGGGGAGCTGCGGGACCGCCAGCTGCAGCTTGTTCTGCACCTGGACCTGGGCGATGTCCGGGTTGGTGCCGGCGTCGAAGGTGAGGGTGATCTGGACGTTGCCCGAGGAGTCGGACTGCGAGCCCATGTAGCGGAGCTGATCGAGCCCGCTCATGCGCTGCTCGATGACCTGGGTGACGGTGTCCTCCAGCGTCTTGGCGGAGGCGCCCGGGTAGGTGGCGTTGATGCTGACGGTGGGCGGCGCGATGGCCGGGTACTGCGAGACCGGCAGGCCGGTGATCGACAGCGCGCCGGCCAGCATGACGAGGATGCCGATCACCCACGCGAAGATCGGCCGGTCGATGAAGAACTGGGCCACGAGAGGCTCCTGGGGCGGGCGGTGCGGGGCGTGATCAGCGGGCGGCGGGGGCGGCGGCGCCGGACGGTTTGGCCGCGGGGGCGCCGGCCGGCACCGGGCTCACCGCCACGCCCACCCGGACCTTCTGCAGCCCCTCCACGATGACCTGGTCGCCCGCCTTCACGCCGTCGGTCACCAGCCAGGCGTCGCCCACCGTCCGGTCGACCTGGAGCGTGCGCCGCTCCACCTTCCGGTCGGCCCCCACCACCAGCGCCGTCGGCTGCCCCTTCTGATCGCGGGTCACGCCCACCTGCGGCACCAGCAGGCCGGCCGGCGCCACGCCCTGCTCCAGCCGCGCCCGCACGAAGAGGCCCGGCAGGAGCTCGCCCCTGGGGTTCGGGAAGAGCGCCCGCAGCCCCAGCGAGCCGGTGCCGGGGTCGACCGAGACGTCGGCGAACTGGAGCGTGCCCGGCTGGCCGTACTCGCTGCCGTCGCCGGTGAGGAGGCGCACGCTCGCCTTCCCCTGGCCGGCCGCCTGGAGCCGGCCGCTCTCGAGATCCCGGCGGAGCCGCAGCAGCTCGTCGGCCGACTGGGTGAGATCCACGAAGATGGGGTCGAGCTGCTGCACCGTGGCGAGCAGCGTCGCCTGGGCGGCCTGCACGTAGGCCCCCTCGGTCACCGCGGCGCGGCCGATGCGCCCGGCCACCGGCGCCGTCACGGTGGTGTAGCCCAAATTGAGCCGGGCCATCCGCTCGGCGGCGCGCGCCGCCAGGAGATCGGCCTCGGTGGCCTGGAGCGCGGCGGCCGAGGCGTCGGCCTCCTGGCGGCTCACCGCGTTGTCCTTCACGAGATCGGCGGTGCGGGCCGCCACCAGGCGGGCGTTGGCGGCGGAGGCCTCGGCGCGGGCCCGGGCCGCGGCGGCGCCGTCGACGGCGGCCAGGTAGGGGGCCGCGTCGATCTGGAAGAGCGCCTGCCCCTCCTTGACCTCGCTCCCCTCCTCGAAGAGCCGCTTCACCACGATGCCGTTCACCCGGGCGCGCACCTCCGCCATCCGGAAGGCCGAGGTCCGGCCGGGCAGCTCGCGGGTCAGCGTCACCGGCGCGGTGGCCAGCGTGACCACGCCGACCTCCACCGGGGCGCCCGGCTGCGCGGCCGGGCCGGCGGGCTTGCCGCCGCAGCCGGAGAGCAGGGCGGCGGCGAGGAGCGTGGCGAGGGGCGGCGTGGCGCGGGGCAGGCGCGAGGCGGCGGCGGGCGTGGTCATGGCGGTCGAGGACAACTACCGGGAACGACAGGGAAGTCAAGGTGATCCCGGGGGCCGGCCTCCCCTGGTCGGCGCGCAGATCAATGCTTGCCGCCGGCCACCCGCAGCCCCGCGAGGACCAGCCCGAACCCGGCCGCGTGGTACCCGTGGAAGCCCTCGTCGAGGAGCACCGCCGCCAGGATGGAGGCGAAGACCGGCAGGAGGTGGAGGTAGGGGGCCGAGCGCTGCGGGCCGTGCGCCGCCACCCCCTCGTTCCAGGCCAGGTAGGCCACCACCGACGCCATGAGCCCGACGTAGGCCAGGCTGCCCGCGGTCACCGCGTCGAGCCGGAGCCGGGCGCCGCCGGCGAGCTCCACCGCGTACCAGGGGGCGATCCAGAGGAGCCCCACCACCACCAGGACGGTGAGGAGCGACAGCGGGTCGAGGCCGGCCGGGCGACGCGGCAGGAGCGCCGTGTAGCAGGCCCAGGAGAGGACCGCCGCCAGCACCCAGGCGTCGCCGCGGTTGAAGGAGAGGCCCGCCAGCGTGGCCGGGTCGCCGCGGGCCACGATGGCGAGCACGCCGGCGAGCGAGACCAGGATGCCGAGCGCCTGGCGCGGCCGCGGCCGGTGGCCGCCGAGCAGCGGGCCCATGGCCAGGATGAAGGCCGGGCAGGCCGAGTTGAGGAGCGCCGCGTTGGTGGCGGTGGTCTGGCCCAGCCCGAGGTAGACGAGCGTGTTGAAGTTGCCGACGCCGAGGATGCCGAGCGGCACCAGGATCGGCCAGCCGCGCCGCACCACCGGCCAGGCGGCGCGCACCCTGCGCCAGGTGAAGGGGAGGAGGATGAGGAGCGCCACCGCCCAGCGCCAGAAGGAGAGGGCCACCGGCGGGATGCGCGCGCTCACCGCCCGGCCCAGCACGAAGTTGCCCGCCCAGAGGAGCTGGGCCAGCGCGAGGAGCAGTGGGGGCGGGAGCCTCACCGATCGATTCTGTCACGGCGGCCGGCCGCGGCGCGGACCGGATCGCACCTCCGCGCCGGCTGTGCGCGGCGCGATCCGGCTGTGCCGCCCGGTGGACGCGCGCACCACCTCCGCCCCGCTGTCACGGCCGCCCCGGGTCCGGCGCGGCGCCACCTCGGATGACAGAGGTCGCGCCGCCTCCCCGGCGCGGGCGCGACCGGACGGAGCGAGCCCCATGGAAAGACGGCCGAATCTGCCCGCCCGGCGCGTTCGGCCGGGTGGGCCCGACCCGGCGAGCGCCGCCCACAGGCCTGGCAACCGCCCGCCACCACGGGCCATTCACTCTGCGTCCTCTGGCCCGATCCTGGCTGTAGCCGGGATGCATGACGCGCGCGACCAGCACCGCCCCCCTCGCCATCGCAGCCTTCCTCACCTTCGCCGCCACGCCGGCCGCCCAGGCCCGCGACCCGTTCGGCGGCGAGGGGATCCGCGTGGCCCGGCTCGACACCGCCGAGACGTGCGCCCTCGCCACCGCCTCGCCGGCGCGCTCCACCTCGGCCGACTGCCTCGGCTGCCACTCGCAGCGCGAGCACGCCAGCCACCCGGTCGAGGTGGACTACGCCCAGGCCCAGCGCGGCGGCGGGATGATGGCCCGCGACCTGCGCCCGGTGGCCGAGCTCACGCGGCGCGGCATTCGCCTCGTGGCCGGCAAGGTGACCTGCCTGACCTGCCACGACGCCCGCTCGCCCGCCGCCAACCGGATCGCGCTGCCGCCGCAGGCGGTGGTCGTGGCGGCGCTGGACATGCGCCAGCACGGCGGCCTGGCCCAGCCGGCGCTGGCGCAGCGGCTCGCCGACGTGCAGGAGGGGACCGCGGTCAGCCCCAAGGCGCTCTGCACGGCCTGCCACGCCTTCGACTGATCCGGCGCTCCGGCCGGGCCAGCGGCGCTACTCCTCCTCCGGCGGCGGCTCGGGCGGCGGCGGCTCGCCGCTGGGCGGCGGCTGGTAGGCAGGGACGGGGGCACCCGGCGGGCTCACGTTCCCGCCCGGCCCGCGCCTGAAGCGCTGCCGACGGACCGGTCTCGGCGGCTCGGGCTCCTCCTGCGGCTCCGGCTCGGGCTTCACCTCCGGTGGCGCCTCGACCGGCGGCGGCGGCGCGAGCTGCGGCGCCGGCGGCGGCGGACGGGAGGCCGGCAGGGCCGGCTGCGCTGGCGGCGGGATCGGCTGCAGCGGCGGCTGCACCGCCGCGGGCTGGGGCGGCTGGGCCACCGGCTTCGGGGCCGCGGCTCGGGCGGCGGGCGAGGGCGG
>Ga0209682_10000810_pt1 | contig 10387 bp, 9 predicted proteins | sample DOMMetBare2Fresh_2_FD_187471 | JGI IMG/M metagenome (GOLD analysis project Ga0209682, IMG submission 187471) | Wetland sediment microbial communities from St. Louis River estuary, USA, under dissolved organic matter induced mercury methylation -... | ecosystem: Environmental > Aquatic >...
GCTCGGCGGCATTGAGGCCAGCCTGCGCCGCATCGCGCATTACGACTACTGGCAGGACAAGGTGCGGCGCTCGATCCTGGTCGACAGCAAGGCCGATCTGCTGCTGTACGGCAATGCCGAGCGCGCCATCGTCGAGATCGCGCATCGCCTGGCGGCCCGGCAGCGGGTGGAGACGATCACCGACGTGCGTGGCACTGTCTTCATGCGCCGCAGCGACGACCCCGGCGCCGCAGGCTGGTTCGAGATCGACTCGACCGAGGTCGACCAGCCCGGCCGCATCGACGACCACATCAACCCCTACCTGACGACCGAACAGGTGGCTGCGGCCCAGGGCCAGTCGTGCGACGCTGCTGCGCCGCCGCCGGCGGTTGCCGTGGTGGCGATGCCGCTGTCGCGCAAGGCCGGCGCCGTCAGGCTGCCACCACGCGAGCGCACCGTGATCCGGCTGCCGTCCTACGAGCAGGTGAAGAGCGACCCGGTGCTATACGCCCACGCCAGCCGCGTGCTGCACCTGGAGACCAACCCCGGCAATGCGCGCGCCCTGGTGCAGCGCCACGGCAGCGACGCCAGCGCACGCGACGTCTGGATCAACCCCCCGCCGATTCCGCTGGCCACGCCCGAGATGGACCATGTGTTCGACCTGCCCTACGCGCGCAGCCCGCACCCGCGCTACGCCGACGAGCAGGGCGGCCACGACGGCGCGACCAAGATCCCGGCCTGGGAGATGATCCGGTTCAGCGTCAACATCATGCGCGGCTGCTTCGGCGGCTGCACCTTCTGCTCGATCACCGAGCACGAGGGCCGCATCATCCAGAGCCGCAGCGAGGACTCGGTGATCCGCGAGATCGAGGAGATCCGCGACAAGGTCAAGGGCTTCACCGGCGTCATCAGCGACCTCGGCGGCCCGACGGCCAACATGTACCGCATCGGCTGCAAGAGTCCGGCCATCGAAGCCGCCTGCCGCAAGCCGAGCTGCGTCTACCCCGGAATCTGCCCGAACCTGAATACCGACCACGACCCGCTGATCCACATGTACCGCCGCGCGCGGCGCTTGAGCGGCGTGAAGAAGATCCTCATCGGCTCCGGGCTGCGCTATGACCTGGCGATCAGGTCGCCGGAGTACATCAAGGAACTCGTCACGCATCATGTCGGCGGCTACCTGAAGATCGCGCCCGAGCACACCGAGGGCGGGCCCCTCTCGAAGATGATGAAGCCCGGCATCGGCAGCTACGACCGCTTCAAGCAACTGTTCGAGAAGTTCAGCGCCGAGGCCGGCAAGAAGCAGTACCTGATTCCGTACTTCATTGCCGCGCACCCGGGCACCAGCGACGCGGACATGATGAATCTCGCGGTCTGGCTCAAGCGCAACGGCTTCAAGGCCGACCAGGTGCAGACTTTCTACCCGTCGCCGATGGCCACCGCCACCGCGATGTATCACACGCACCTGAACCCCTTGAAGGGCCTCAGTCGCGATCCCGAGCGCGCCGAGCGCGTGGACATCGTGCGCGGCGAGAAGCGGCGCCGGCTGCACAAGGCCTTCCTGCGCTACCACGACCCGAACAACTGGCCGCTGCTGCGCGAGGCACTCAAGAGCATGGGTCGCGCCGACCTGATCGGCAACGGCAAGCACCACCTGATCCCGAGCTTCCAGCCCGTCACCGACGGCAGCTACGCGAGCGCGCGGCGCAAGAACTCCACCTCCCCCGGCGAGAAGGCACCACCCGTGGCCAAAGGGCGCATGCTGACGCAGCACACCGGTCTGCCACCGCGCCCGTCGGTCAGAGGCCCAGCCCGCAAGAAGGTGGGCTGAACCTTTGCCAACCCTGCCGCCGCCGCCTCAGAAGCCGTAGCGCAGGCCGATGGAGATCAGATGCACGTCGGACTTGTCGTCGATGGTCAACAGACCATATTTGACACGCGAGAAGTCTGCCTCTGCCGTGAGCGTCAGGTCGCGGTTGACCTGGAAGCCGAAACCCAGGCCGGCATAGGCGAAAGTCGCGTTGCGTGAGTCTTCGACGCTGCCGGTGCTGCCAGTCGCCGTGACCTTGCCCTTGTTGCGTGCCACGCCGAGCCGCAGTGCCACGTTCCAGTCATTGTCGACCGGGGTGAAATAGGCCAGGCCGATGCCATAGCCCGTCGCCGCAAGCTTGCCGGTCCCCGCGAGCGTGCCACCCGCACCATTCGACAAGGTGCCGGCACCCGTGGCACGGCCCCAGTCGAAGTAGGCCAGCTCAATCGCGAGCGGGCTGCCGAAGCGATAGCCGCCGAAGGCCTTGAACCCGGTATGGGTCTTGTCGCAACTGGCGAGCCCGGTGCAGTCGATGCCGATACGGCTCCATCCGCCCGCGGCGCCGACATACCCCTGAGCCTGCACCCCCGTGCACAACAGAAGGGCCGAAACAGCGGCGATGGGAATCAACATTCTCTTCATGATCTACCTCCTGGATGCCTTGGCACCACGTGGCGCCGGTCGATGAACCGGCGCATGTCATCAGTGTTGGACGCGCGTGCCCTGCGCCATTGCGTGCACTCAATCGGCGCGCCAGCTGATCGGCGTGGTGACGCGCCCTCGCAACACGCCGCAGCCGGACCGTGAACAGGCGCCCCGGGGGACGAGATTGCCGGCCCGATCGCACGCTCGTGGACAATCCGGGTCAACGGCCAGGCGGCGCCCCGCGTTGCGTGTAACACGGCCGGACAGAGGTCGCTGGGGCTGCGGGGCCCATCCCCCTGCATGACGAAAGACGAGGAGTCGACATGTTCAAACGTTTGCTGGTGGCCATGATGGGCCTGATCGCGGCTGCCGCTTTCGCCGCGGTGGATGTCAACAAGGCCACGCAGGCCGAGCTGGACTCGATCAAGGGCATCGGCCCTGCGATCGCCGGCAAGATCCTCGACGAGCGCAAGAAGGGCTCGTTCAAGGACTGGCAGGACTTCGTCGACCGCGTCAAGGGCGTCGGTGAAGGCAATGCCGCCAAGTTCTCGGCCGAGGGCCTGACGGTCAACGGCGCTGCGTTCAAGGGCGCCGCGCCGGCACCGGCGGCGAAGAAGGACGACAAGCCCGCGCCGGCCGCTGCCGCCACGAAGCCCGCTGCCCCGGCCACGCCGGCGGCACCGGTGACGACGGCCAAGCCGGCCGCTCCGGCGGCCCCGGCTGCCACGACCGCTGCCGCCACCGCGGCAACGGCCGCTGCCGCCAAGCCGGGCGCCGACGCCAAGGCCGACAAGCCCAAGGCCGCCGACGCCAAGGCCACGGCTGCCGAGCAGAAGGCTGCCATGAAGAAGGCCGCTGACGAAGAGAAGGCCGCCAAGGCCAAGGCCAAGGCCGATGCCGCCGCCAAGGCCAAGGCCGACAAGGCCGATGCCGCCGCCAAGGCCAAGGCCGACAAGGCCGCCAAGGCCGAGAAGAAGAGCGACAAGCCCAAGGCCGCCGACGCGCCGGCCTCCGGCGCCAAGAAGTAAGCCGGCCTTTCACCGAGCCGACGACGCCCCGCCCCGTGCGGGGCGTTCTTCATGGGCGCCCAGGAGGCCTCGTCGGTGCCAGGTTGCGTCACACTCTGGCCGATGATCCTGGCTCCCGCCGCCGTCGTCCTGCTCGCCGCCGCGCTCTTTGGTGCGAGCACGCCGCTGGCCAAGCTGCTGGTGGGGGCAATGCCGCCGCTGCTGCTGGCCGGGCTGCTGTACCTGGGTAGCGGGCTCGGCCTCGGCCTGCTGCTGCTGGCGCGGGCGTGGCTGCCGGTGCGTTCGTCCGCCCAGCCGCTGCGCGCGATCCCGCGCCGCGACATCCCCTGGCTCGCCGGCGCCGTCGTCGCCGGCGGCATGCTGGGGCCTGCCCTGCTGACGGCCGGGCTCGCACGCAGCCCGGCCGCCACGGCCGCGCTGCTGCTCAATCTGGAGGCGGTGCTGACGGCATCGATCGCCTGGCTCGTCTTCAAGGAGAACGCCGATCGGCGCATCGTCACCGGGATGGCCGCCATCGTCGCCGGCGGCGTGTTGCTCGCCTGGGAGCCGGGCGCGGCGACGCCGTCCACCGGCGCGCTGCTGATCGCCGCGGCCTGCGCCTGCTGGGCGATCGACAACAACCTCACGCGCCAGGTCTCGGCGCACGATGCGATGCTGATCGCCGGCGTCAAGGGCCTGGTTGCCGGCAGCTGCAATACCGCCCTCGCGCTGGCCGGTGGTGCCGCATGGCCGGCCGCAGCGACGGTCGCCGCGGCGCTGGCCGTCGGATTTCTCGGCTACGGCGTCAGCCTGGCGCTGTTCGTCGTCGGCTTGCGCACGCTCGGTACGGCGCGCACCGGTGCCTACTTCTCGCTCGCACCGTTGTTCGGCGTCGTGCTGTCGCTCGCGCTGTGGCCGGCGTGGCCCGGCGCCATGTTCTGGTTTGCGCTGGTCCTGATGGCGGCCGGCACCGCCGTACACCTGTTCGAGCGCCACGAGCACCCGCATGTGCATGAACCGATGACCCATGCGCATGCGCACGTGCACGACGAACACCACCGCCACGTGCACGACTTCGCCTGGGACGGCCGCGAGCCGCACAGTCACCCGCACGCCCACGGCGTGCTGCGCCACGTGCACCCGCATGTCCCGGACATCCACCACCGCCACGTCCACTGAGCCGCCGGCCGGACTGGACGAAACCATGACCGCCAACGCCAGCATCGACTTCTTCGACCGACAGTTTCGCCAGCCTTTGACGCAGGCGGCGCTGGAGTTGAACCCCTTCGAGCGCGCGGCCTTGCCGCACCTGCAGGGCGAACTGCTCGACTGCGGCTGCGGACTCGGCAATCTGGCCTTCGCCGCAGCGGCGCAAGGCTGTCGCGTCACCGCGCTGGATGCCAGCCCGGCAGCGGTCGAGCACGTGGCGCGCCGGGCCGCAGCCGAGCATGCCTGCATTGCGGCCGCGCAGGCCGACCTGCGCGACCTCGTGCTGGACCGCGACTACGACGCCATCGTCGCGATCGGCCTGCTGATGTTCTTCGACTGCCCGACGGCGCAGCGCGTGCTGTCCCACCTGCAGGCCCATGTCCGGCCGGGCGGCGTGCTCGCCGTCAACGTGCTGGTCGAGGGGACGACGTTCATGGACATGTTCGACCCGCAACAGCATTGCCTGTTTGCGCCCGACGCGCTGGCAGTGCAGTGCCGCGGCTGGCAGGTCCTGCACGAGGCAATCAGCGAGTTTCCGGCGCCACGCGATACCGTCAAGCGCTTCGCGACGCTGGTCGTTCGCAGGCCGGCAGCCTAGACGCCGAGCCGATCGGCCAGATCGAGCAGGGACGCGGCCGACAGGTCGACCGGCACGCTCGCCACCCTCTCGCCGCGGCCAGGTCCATGTTCGTCGGGTCGTGCGATGAACGCGGTGCGCAGCCCGCAGGCAGCGGCGGCGGCGAGATCGGACGAGTGCGCCGCGACCATCATCGCCTCGTGCGGCGCGCAGTCGAAGGCGGCGGCCGAGGCGAGATAGACCGCCGGCTTGGGCTTGTAGTCGCGCGCGACCTCGGCGCCGAGCACGGCGTCCCAGTGCAGCCCGTTGCGGCGCGCGAGATCGGCCATCAGCGAGATGTTGCCGTTGGAGCAGGGGGCGATGCGGAATCCCGTGCGCAGGCGCTCGAGGCCCGCACGCACGTCGGGCCAGGCGTCGAGCCGGTGCCACGCAAGGTTCAACTGCACCCGCGTGGCCTCGTCGATGCGCTCGAGGCCGAACTCGCGCAGCACCACGTCGAGGTTGCGCCGATGCAGCACGTCCAGCCTGGAGAACGGGATCTCGCCGGACCGCACGGCCTGCATCGCAGGCTGGTACTGGTCGCGCCAGGCGTCGGCAAAGGCGCTCCAGTCGGCCTGCGCGCCAAGCGGCTGCAGGATCGCCCGCGCCTCGCGCGCGATCGAACTGCGCCAGTCGACCAGGGTGCCGAAGACGTCGAACAGAAGTGCCTTGACTTCTTTCATGTCACGAGTCCATCGGTCTGGCCGAGCCACGCGAGCACGGTCGCGTTGAATTCCTGCCGGCGCTGGATCATCACCCAGTGCCCGGTCGGCAGACCGATCACGCGGTTGTGCGGCCGCGCGGCGATCCTGTCCAGCCAGGCTTGCGAATGGAAGAGGAAGGGCTTGCGCTGGCCGAAGATGAAGAGCATCGGGACCTGCGGGTCGAAGGCGCGCAGCAGCCCGAGGCCGCCCTTGACCTTGAACCACTGCACGGCATAGGGGTAGCCCATCTGCGCGCCGATCGCCCGCGGCGCTGCCGGGGCATGCAGCTTGGCGGCCATCCAGCGCGCGAGGCCGTCGCCGAGCCTGCCGCCGATCTTCCACGCGGCGGCGAGCCACCACTGGTAGCCGACGACCATGGCCTTCTGCTTCAACGACATCGCGGCCAGGTTGCGGCGCGAGCCGACATCTCCGATGTCCACTCCGATCACGCGCTTGACGAGCCGCGGGTGGCAGGTGGCGAACTGATAGCCGAAGAAGCAGCCCCAGTCGTGCAGCAGCAGCGTCACGCGCTCGCCCGGGCAGGCCGCATCGACGATGCGGCGGATGAGGTCGACCACCTCGTCCAGACCGTAGGCGCGCGGCGGCTGCGCGAGGTCGAAGCCCGGCAGCGTGAAGCGGACGCAGCGGTAGCTCGACTTGAACGCCTCGACCTGCGGGTCCCACAGGCGGTGGGTGTCGGGCCAGCCGTGGATGAACACGATGGCTTCGCGGGCGCTGCCCTCGACGATCACGTCGATGCCGTCGACGATCACGGCGCCAGTTCGAACAGCGCCGAGCCGTCGCCGTTGTCCTTGACCAGCCGCACCATCGGATAGCGGGCCAGGTGCGCCATCGCGCCGCTGCCCGACAGGAAACGCAGCTTGACGCCCGCCACCGGCAGGATGCGCCAGTTGCCGTCGGCGGCGGGGTCGATGCGCTGGGCCGCGGCCAGGTACTGCACCAGCGCCTCGCGGTTCTCGTCCGGCGCATCCATGATCACGTTGCTGCCGTCCAGGCCCGGGAAGTTGCCGCCGCCGGTGGCGCGGTAGTTGTTGGTGACGACGACGAAACGCTGCTGGTCGTCGATCGCCTTGCCCTGGTACTGGAGATCGACGATGCGGTGGGCATCGGGCGCGAACAGCTTCCCGTCGCGGCCGTAGCGTGCGGGTTGGGTGACGTCGATGCGGTAGCTCACGCCGTCGATGGTGTCGAAGTTGTAGGTCGGGAAGGCGTCGTTGACGAGGTTCTGCTCCGGCGCGCCTGCCGGGTCGATGCGGTGGAACTGGCCGGCCGACATCTCGAGCCATTCGCGCACCTGAGCGCCGGTCACGCGCACGGCCTTGATGGTGTTGGGGTAGATGTAGAGGTCGGCGACGTTGCGGATCGCGATCGGACCGGCCGGAATGTCGGTGTAGTAGCTCCAGCCCTGGCGCCCGCCGGCCTTGAACGGCGCCGCGGCCGACAGCAGCGGCAGGGTTTCGAACTCGGTACCGCGCAACGCACGCTGCGCATAGGCGATCTGCGCCTGCGACACCACCTGCACCGAAGGGTCGTCGGCCACCTGCGCGAAGTAGCTGATGATCGGCGCGCGGGTCTGCGCGACCTCGCCGCGCACGTAGGCAAGCGTGCCAGCGTGCTCGGCGCCGATCGCGGCGGCGACCATCGGGTCGGCGTCGACGAGCGGCTTGCGCGTGGCGCGGTCGCGGATCGGGCGGATCTCGGCCCTGCTGTTGACCACCTTCCAGGCCCCTGAGGCGTTGTCGAGCACGAGGTCGATCACACCCAGATGGTCGCCCCAGCGGCCGGGCATCACGGCCGGTACACCGTTGATCGTGCCGCGGGCGATGTCCACCTTGGGGTAGCTGGCGAAGAACGCGCCCGGGAATTCGCCGTGCGAGTGGCCGAACAGGATCGCGTCGATGCCCGGGATCTCGCTCAATCGAGCCACCGAGTTCTCGGCGAAGCGCGGTGTCTCGCCGCGCTCGAAGCCCGAGTGCGGGATCGCAACCACGAACTGTGCGCCCTCGCCGCGCATCTTCGGCACCAGGCGGCGGGCGGTCTCCTGGATGTCGGTGGCGAAGACGCGGCCCTCGAGGTGGCCTTTGTCCCACTGCATGATCTGCGGCGGAACGAAGCCGATCACGCCGACCTTGAGCGCGTGCTTCGCGCCGGCCTCGTCGGTGAAGCTGCGGTCGAGGATCACGTAGGGCGTGAAGGCGTGCGTGGCCCGATCGCGTGGCGTGCCCGGGTCGTCGATCATCACGTTGGCGCTGACGTAGGGAAAGTTGGCGCCCGCAAGCGCCTGGCGCAGGAACGGCAGGCCGTAGTTGAACTCGTGATTGCCGATATTGGCGGCGTCCACGTCCAGCAGGTTCAGGACCTTGTAGGCCGGGTGGCGCTCGTCGCGCTTGAGCGGCTTCACGCGCGCGACGTAGTCGCCCAGCGGGTTGCCCTGCAGCAGGTCGCCGTTGTCGAACAGCAGGCTGTTCTTCGCCTCGGCACGCGCGGCCTTGATCAGCGTGATGGTCTTGGCCAGGCCGTACTCGTCGGTCGGCTTGTCCTGGTAATAGTCGTAGTTCAGCAGGTTCATGTGCACATCCGTGGTCTCCAGGATGCGCAGCCGGATCTCGGCGGCCTGTGCGGTCGACGCTAGCGCGGCGGTGCCGAGCAGCGCGAGAATGCGGGCGATGAAATGGCGTCGGGCGGTCATGGCCAGAATCCGGAAAGCGGACAAGTGGCGGAGCTTATCCGCTTGCATCCCGGCCCTGCTGCTGGTGGCCTGCGCGGCCTATGGGCCGGGCGACCTGCGTGTCGGCGACGACGAGGCGGCAGTCGTCAGGTCCATGGGCCTGCCGGCGGCGCGTCACGCCATGCCCGAGGGGGTCACGCGCCTGGCGTATCCGCGCGGGCCGTTCGGCAAGCATGCCTACATGGTCGACCTCGGTCGCGACGGCCGCGTCCTGCGCTGGCACCAGGCCCTGAGCGAAGCCGCCTTCGCCACCGTGGTTCCCGGCATGAGCGCCGACGAGCTGCTGCGCGCTTTCGGCCCGCCGGCGCATCGGCAGCCCCTGGGCTGGCGGCCCTGGGTCGTCTGGTCCTGGCGCTACCCGACCTTCGAGTGTCAGTGGTTCCAGGTGACGCTGGACCAGAACCAGCGCGTCGTCGATGCCGGCTACGGCCCCGATCCGCTCTGCCAGGTCGAAAACGATTGAGCTGCCATGGCCACCCAGACCACCACCGTCTACGGCATTCCCAACTGCGACACCGTCAAGAAGGCCCGCGCCTGGCTGGACGCCAACGGCGTCGCCTACCGTTTCCACGATTTCAAGCGCGAGGGCGTGCCACCGGCATCGCTCGCGCGCTGGCTGCGCGAAGCCGGGCGCGACCGGCTCGTCAATCGCAAGGGCACGATGTGGCGCAAGCTCGACGACGCGCAGCGTGACGGCGTGGTCGACGACGCCAGTGCGGCACGGCTGCTGACCGCGCAGCCGAGCGTGATCAAGCGCCCGGTGGTCGAGTGGGCCGACGGCCGCCTCAGCGTGGGCTTCGACGCCGCGGCCTGGGCGGCGCCGTCGCGCTAGCCAGCACGAGGTCGAACTCGGCCTCGGCGACGATCCGCCCGTTCACGCGCAGATCGACCGCGTGGCGGCCGGCGTGGTACGTGCGCGTCGTGATCGGCCTGATCGCATGGCGCTTCGTCAAGCTGCGGGTCTCGCCCGCCGCGAGTTCGAGCGTCCAGCCCTTGAAGACCTTGGCCGCGCTGTGTCCGGCAGCCTTGACATGGTGGACAGCGTAGTCGATGACCAGCGGCTGCGCGCGCCGCGCCGTCGATTGCAGCGTCACCTGCAACTCGATCGCCGCACCGAGCACGATGCGCCGGGGCGACAGCGCGAACCCGACCTCGCCCTTGAGCGCCCGGCCCACCCCGAAGGCCTTCAACACGCGCCGATCACCCGCCTTGATCAGCGTGCGGCAAGCGTGGCGCAGCAGCTTGAGGCGCTGCGGCGGGGCGCCCGGCAGGTGCGCCTGGACCCAGGCCACCACGATTGCCGGATGATCCTTGGCGATATCGTTCAGGTGGTTCGCGACACTGCGCCGGACGTACTCGCTCGGATCGTCCTGCAGGCGCTCGAGCAGCGGCAGGGTCGGCGACGGGTCGGCCATCAGGCTCCTGAGCTGCAGGCCCCAGGGCAGGCGCGGGCGCGAGCCTTCGCTGACCAGGCGGCGCACGTGTTCGTCCGGGTCGCCGGCCCAGCGCTGCAGCGTCTCGAAGGTCAGCGCCGGGTGGCGTTCGATGAACGGCCGGATCGCCCACTCGGCCGTGAAGCGCGGCGTGAGCAGGTGCAGCAACTCGAGTGACACCGCAGGTTGCGTCTGGCCGTGACGCGCGATGTACTCGCCCACCGGCCAGAGGATC
>Ga0209682_10000811_pt1 | contig 10385 bp, 9 predicted proteins | sample DOMMetBare2Fresh_2_FD_187471 | JGI IMG/M metagenome (GOLD analysis project Ga0209682, IMG submission 187471) | Wetland sediment microbial communities from St. Louis River estuary, USA, under dissolved organic matter induced mercury methylation -... | ecosystem: Environmental > Aquatic >...
GGTCGGCGAGGGAGGTCCGGTCCAGCACGTGGCACCAGTGGCACCACGTTGCGCCGATGTCGAGGAAGACCAGCTTCCCCTCGGACCCGGCCCGCGCCAGCGCCCCCGGCTCCCAATCGCTCCAACGGATCCCTGCTTTCGCTTCCATAGCCTCCACCTCCACATTTCTTCAGATACGATGTGCCACGGTGCCGGCGGGTTCCGCGGTTGGCGGCGCCGGAGATCAGCCGCGGAACTGGAGATAGAAGCAGAGGGCCGCGAGGCAGGCGGTGTACGGGGCGAAGCGCCGGAAGCGCCCCTTCACGACGAGGCGTTCGACGATCAGGAGCGCGAGGTACCCGACGACGAGGGCGACGAGAAACCCGGCGACGGAAAGGGTGACGCCGGGCAGATGGGAGACCCCCTTCTTGAGGGTGAAGAGCGCCCCGCCGAGGATCGCCGGAAGGGAGATGAGGAAGGAGAACTTCGCCGCGCGGCGCGGGGCGATCCCCAGCAGGAGGGCCAGGATGATCGTGGAGCCGGAACGGGACAGCCCCGGAAAGACCGCCAGCCCCTGGATGACGCCGATCGCCGCCGCCTCCCACACGTCGATCCGGTCGGGGTCCGCCTTGTGGCGGAACCGCAGGTTCGTCAGGAGGAGCAACGTGGTCAGGACGAGGTAGCGCGCACCGACGCCTCCGAACGTGAGCCCCGTCTCGACGGTCTTGTGGAAGGCGATCCCGATGATGCCGGTGGGGATCGAGGCGACGATGACCAGTCCGATGTCGCGACGGCCCCACTCCGACGGCGCCGCCCACGGATCCTGGCGAAACAGGGAGGACACGATCGAGCCGATCTCGTGTCGCAGGAAGAAGAGGACGGCGGCCACCGTTCCGAGGTGGAGCAGCAGGTCGAACGCGAGCTCGGGCTCGCGGATCCCGAAGAGGCGCTGGGCGAGGAGCAGGTGCCCCGAGCTGCTCACGGGGAGGAACTCGGTCGCGCCCTGGAGCAGCCCGAGGAAGATCGATTGAAGGAACGTCACGGGGAGGGGGTCACGCGCGGGCCGCCGCCCGGGCGCTTTCCACGGCTTCCTCCATCACGCCGCGGATCCGCTGCACGACCGCCTCGTCCCTCCCCTCGAAGCGCAGCACGAGCACCGGCTGGGTATTGGAGGCCCGGACCAGCCCCCACCCGCCGTCGAAGAGGGCCCGGATCCCGTCGACGTCGATCACCTCCCGCGCCTGCGGCGCCACGATCCGCGCCACCTCTTCCACCACCCGGAACTTGATCTCGTCGGGGCAATCGACGCGGATCTCGGGGGTGGACACGACGGGGGGCAGGTCCGACAGGAGGGCGCTCATCGGGCGCCCCTCCTTCGCGAGGATCTCGAACAGCCGCGCGGAGGCGTAGATGGCGTCGTCGAACCCCAGATAGCGGTCCCGGAAGAAGACGTGCCCGCTCATCTCTCCCGCCAGTTCGGCGTTTTCCTCCTTCATCTTCGCCTTGATGAGGGAGTGCCCCGCCTTCCACATCACCGGGCGCCCGCCGTGCCGCGCGATGTCGTCGTAGAGGTTCTGCGACGACTTCACCTCGGAGATGATCGCCGCTCCCGGCTTGCGCGACAGGATCTCCCGCGCGAACAGGACCAGCAGGTAATCCCCGTAGATCACGTTCCCCTTTTCGTCGACCGCCCCGATCCGGTCGGCGTCGCCGTCGTACCCGACCCCGACGTCCGCCCCGATCGCCCTCACTTTTTCCACGAGGAACCGGAGATTCTCCGGGACCGTGGGGTCCGGAAAGTGGTTGGGAAACCGGCCGTCCGGATCGCAGAACAGCTCGGTGACCTCCATCCCCATCTCCCGGAACAGGGCGGGGGCCACCGCTCCGCCCGTTCCGTTTCCCGCGTCCACGACGACCTTCAGTTTCCGCGGGATCGAAAGGTTCCCCGCGACGAACTTCCGGTACTCGGGAATGATCTCCCGGGAGACGATTTCTCCCGCCCCTTCCCGAAACGCCCCCCGCTCGATGACGCGCCGCAGCTCCTGGATCCGCTCCCCGTACAGCGTGCCGGTCCCGACGCAGAGCTTGAAGCCGTTGAACTCCGGGGGGTTGTGGCTCCCCGTGATCATCACGCCGCCATCGGCGCCGAAATGGTGGATGGCGAAATAAAGGAGGGGTGTCGGGCAGACGCCCACGTCGATCACCTTCATCCCGGCGGAGAGGAGCCCCTCCGCGATCGCATCCCGGAACCCGGGCGAGGAGATGCGGCAGTCGCGACCGAGCGCCACCGTCCGGACGCCGGCCGAAGCGACGAGCGAGGCATACCCCTTCCCGAGCAGGACGACCGCGTCCCGGTGGAGATCCCTCCCCACCAGGCCGCGGACGTCGTACTCGCGGAAGATCTGCGGATTGATCGGAACCCTCGCCGTCAATCGAGGTGGATTTCCATGTAGGTCTTGGAGGTTCGGCGGGCGACCTTTGTCCGGTGGGCGGCGCGGGAGACCTCCTTGGCGACGATCTGCGCGACCTTCCGGTTGAACATCGACGGGATGATGTAATCCTCGGAGAGCTCCTCCTTCCCCACGCAGGAGGCGATGGCGTAGGCCGCCGCCAGCTTCATCTCCTCGTTGATGCAGGAGGCCCGCGAATCGAGCGCCCCGCGGAAGATCCCCGGGAAGACGAGGGAGTTGTTGATCTGGTTCGGGTAGTCCGAGCGCCCCGTCGCCATGATCCGGACATACGGCGACGCCTCCTCCGGCATGATCTCGGGGTCGGGGTTCGCCATCGCGAAGACCAGCGGGGCCTTCGCCATCTTCTTCAGGTCGTCCACCGTGATGAGCCCCGGGCCGGCCAGCCCGAGGAACAGGTCCGCTCCCGCCATGACGTCCGACAGCTTCCCCTTCTCGTTGAACGGGTTGGTGTGCGCCGCGTACCAGTCCTTCATGAAGTTCATGTGCTGCTTGCGCCCCTTGTAGATGGCCCCGATGCGGTCCACGCCGATGATGTTCCGCGCCCCGGCGTTCAGGAAGATCTTGCTGCACGCCACGCCCGAGGCGCCCACGCCCGCCACCACGATCTTCATGTCCTCGATCCGCTTCTTGACGATCTTCAGGGAGTTCAGCAGCGCGGCCAGCACGACCACCGCCGTCCCGTGCTGGTCGTCGTGGAAGACCGGGATCCCCATCTCGGCCTTCAGGCGGTCCTCGATCTCGAAGCAGCGCGGCGCGGAGATATCCTCGAGGTTGATCGCCCCGAAGGTGGGCTCGAGCGCCTTGACGATCCGGACGATCTCATCGGTGTCCTTCGTGTTGAGGCAGATCGGCCATGCGTCGATCCCTCCGAACTCCTTGAAGAGCATCGCCTTCCCTTCCATGACCGGCATCGCCGCCTCGGGGCCGATGTCGCCCAGCCCCAGCACCGCCGTGCCGTCCGACACGACGGCGACGGAGTTCCGGCGGATGGTGAGGGAGAATGACTTCTTCGGGTCCTTGGCGATCGCCATGCAGACGCGGGCCACCCCGGGAGTGTACGCCATGGAGAGGTCGTTCCGGGTCTTGATCGGAACCTTGGGGTGGACCTCGATCTTCCCCCCCAGGTGCATCAGGAAGGTCCGGTCGGAGACGTTCACGACCCTGACCCCCGGGATCGCCTTCACGGTAGCGATGATCTCCTGCGCGTGGTCGATCCCGCGGGCCCGCGCGGTGACGTCCCTGAGGACCGTTCCCTTCCCGTGGCCGGAGAGATCGACCGCTCCGATGTCGCCGCCCGCCTCGCCGATCGCGGTGGTCACCTTGCCGAGCATGCCGACCTTGTTCTGGATCTCCAACCGCATCGTGATGCTGTAGCTTTCACTCGGGGAAAGCGTCGTGGCCATAATTCCTCCCTCTGCAGGTTGGTGGTGCGGATACAATCGTCCATTTTAGGCGGACCGGTTCCCACATTTCAAGGAATTTGGCCCCGCTGCGTCACTTCGACGGTTCGCGGCGGTAGACCATCACATCGAACCCCTGGACGTCAACCTCGAAGACGAATCCCTCGACGGCGCACGTGAAGAGATCCCCGTGCTCGTGCGCATCGGGCCCGGCGGCGAACGCCCCAAGGGCGACGAGGGCGTCGATCAACCCCCGCACCTCGCGGAACGTCAGGTCCATGGCGGTGATGATGTTGTAGACGCGCCCGTTGTGGGAGACCGGGTACACGTCGAAATCGTCCAATTCCATCCCTTGCCTCTTCCCGCGATGCATTTTTCCCAGTCTACCACGCGGGATTGAAAGAACCTTTCCCGTCTGCTACCTTCAACTCACCCGCCTCCCGCGGAAACCGGAGGATCCCCTTGCTCATCCAGGACGTCCTCGAGCACAACGCCCGCACCCATCCCTCCCGGGTCGCCCTCGTCTCGGCGAAGGAGGAAGTGACCTACCGGGAGCTGCGCGACCGGGTCCTGGGATACGCCTCCGTGCTCCGTTCGGGGGGGATCGGCAAGGGGGATCGCGTCGCGATCCTCGCGCAGAACTCCGTCCTTTACCTGGAGGCCCTTTTCGCGGTGACCCGGGCGGGCGCCGCCCTCGTTCCGCTGAACCACCTGCTGATCGGACGGGAACTGGTCGCCATCCTCGAGGACGCGGATGTGAAGGCGCTCCTGTTCACGGAGGAGTTCCGCGACCGGGTCGGGGAGATCCGCCCTTCCCTGCCGGGGATCGGCTGCTTCGTGCGCATCGACGATCCGGAGCTGCCGAAGAGGGGGGGAGACGACGCGCCGGACCCGTCTCCACCCGTCCTCGAGACGGACATCGCACTGGTGATCTACGAAGGCGGGACATCGAGCCGTCCGCGGGGAGCGATGCTCTCCCACCGGAACCTGATGGCCGCCTCCGCCTTTTCGGCGCTCGAGCTTTCCCTCTCGAGGAACGACGTCTTTCTTTCGTGCGCCTACCTCCCCTTCCTCGGCGGAACGGGACGGCTCCTGCGATTCCTTTACGTGGGGGCGACGATCGTCCTGCAGCCCGAGTTCGACCCCGAGGAGGCGCTGCGCGCGATCGAGCGCCGGTCCGTCACGCGGGTGCTCCTCACCCCGACGATGATGGCGCAGATCCTCGCCTTCCCCTCCGCGGGGAAGTTCAACCTGTCCACCCTGAAGACCGTCCTGTACGGCGGCGCGGTGATCCGGCTGGACCTGCTCAAGCGCGCCATCCGGTTCTTCCAGTGCGGCCTTGTCCAGTCCCACGGCCAGGTCGAGTCCGCCGGCCTGCTGACGGTTCTGCACGAGGAGGATCACTCGCTGGACGAGAGCACCCCCTACATGCGGAAGCTCATGTCCGTCGGAAAAGAAACGATCGGCGTCGAGGTCCGGGTGGTCGACGAGGACGGCCGGGAGATCACCCCGAACGAGGTCGGCGAGATCGTGGCCCGTGGGCCGAACGTGTTCCAGGGGTACCGGAACGACCCGGCCCTCACCGCGAAGGTCTTGCGGGACGGCTGGCTCCGGACGGGGAACGTCGCCTCCATCGACGAGGAGGGGTACATCTACATCATCGACCGGAAACTGGACATGCTGACCGTCGAGGGCATCTCGATCTCGCCGCGGGAGATCGAGAACATCCTTTGCGAGCACCCCTCCGTGAAGGAGGCCGCCGTGGTGCCCCGGCCCGACTACACGATGGGCGAAGTGCCCATGGCCGTGGTCGTGCTGCGGGAGGGAACGAGGGAAGACCCGGAAGAGATCCTGGACCATTGCCGGCGGAACATGGCCCCCTTCAAGGTGCCGCGAGCGATCGAGTTCGTACCCGCCCTCCCGCGGAACGCCCAGGGGAAAGTGCTCAAGGCGAGGCTTCGCGACCGCCAGGCCTCCGGATGGCCCCGCTGATCACGTCGCCGTTTTCTCGTCCTCGCCGAACACTTCCGCGGTAAACGCCCGGAGCGTCGCCCCGTGCCGCCACGCCGACGGCTGCAGGCCGGCTTTCACGCATACCTGGTCGAGGAACGTCTCCCGATCCCACCCCCACTCGACGGGGACCTGTGGGAGCAGCAGACCCCGCATCCGCCCCTGTGCGACCATCAACCCGTGCCTGCCGACCTCGACCTCCTCCGGCCGGATGGGGACCAGGGGGGTGAGGACGGAGATCTCGAAGCGCAGCGAGGGGAGTTCGTTCGGGGAGACGGGGGGAAAGCGTGGGTCCTCGGTGGCCGCGGCCACCGCGCACTCCTGGACCACCTTGAAGAGCGGCGCCACCGCCTCGGTAAAACCGATGCAGCCGCGCAGCCGCCCGTTCTTCGTGAGGGTGACGAACGCGGCTCCGGGGGCGGCCAGTTTTCCCCGCACCCCTTCCTCCGTCGGAATCTTCCCTGCGCCGATGTACCCTTCCAACGCCCTGCGGGCGATCCCGAGCAGGCTTTTTCTCTGCGACTCGTCCAGGTACGCCCCGGATCCCTTCCCGTCGGTCTCCGTCACAGCACGCCTCCGCCCGGTTCAGTCGGGCTGCGGCCGGAACTGAGCGGGAATCGCCTCCTCGTATCCCTCCGGCAGGCTCACGTCGCCGGGGATGACGATCTTCGACTGGCAGGCGAGGAACGCGGGGACGATGTCGGGGTCGAACTGGGTCCCGGAGCAGCGGCGGACCTCGGCGATCGCGTCGGCGACGGGGAGCGCCTTCCTGTACGCGCGGGTTGAGGTCATCGCGTCGAAGGTGTCGGCGATCGCCATGATGCGGGACGCGAGAGGGATGTTATCCCCCGCCAGGCGCGAAGGGTACCCTTTTCCGTCGAACCGCTCGTGGTGGTGCAGGATGACGGGGAGCAGGGGGCGGAAGAAGGGGATCGGTTCGAGGATTCCGACGGCCGTCTCGGGGTGGCGGACGATCTCCCCGAACTCATCCTCCGTGAGCTTTCCGGGCTTGTTCAGGACCGCCTCACGTACGCCGATCTTCCCGAGGTCGTGCAGCACCGACGCCCGGCGGAGGTCTTCCAGCTCCTGCCCCTTCATCCCCCGTTCCTCCGCGATGGCCACGGAGTAGAGCGTCACGCGCTGCGAGTGGCCGCGCGTGTAGTAATCCTTCGCCTCGAGCGCCTTGATCATCGCGTCGATGGACCGGACGTACATCAAGTTGATGATATTGGTCTGCTCGTTCACCTTTTCCTCGAGGTTCGCCCGGTAATCGTCGAGCTGCCGCTCGAGATCCTTCTTGCGCAGAGCGTTCTCGAGGGTGATCAGAAGGACGTCGAAGTTGAAGGGTTTCGTAATGTAGTCGCACGCTCCCATCTTGAGCGCGTGGACGGCGGTGTCGAGTTCGGCGTTCGCGGACATGACGATGCCCGCGGTTCCGGGGGACCTCCTCCCCCACTCGCCGAGGAGCTTGATCCCGTCCATGACGGGCATCCGGATGTCGGTGAGGAGGACGTTGTACGGGGCGTCGCCATCGAGCATGGCCAGCGCCTCGTTCCCGTTGGAAGCCTCATCCACGGAATATCCAGCGATTTCGAGGCGTTCACGGACAATGGAACGGAGGAAATCCTCGTCGTCGACCACGAGGACGCGGGTCTTCCTGGAGTCATCCCTGACTCCCGGCGTGTGGATTACAGATTCCATGATCTCCTTATCGTCGTCGAAATCCGAAAACTTCACGGAAAAATCGAGAATGATTCCGCCGACGGATTCACACGTTGAACCGGACGTGGACGATCTCCCCGTCCTTGACGACGTACTCCTTTCCCTCGAGCCGCAGTTTTCCTTCCGTCTTGGCCTTCGCCATCGACCCGCACCGCAGGAAATCGTCGGAGGAGATGACCTCGGCACGGATGAACCCCTTTTCCAGGTCGGAGTGGATCTTCCCCGCCGCCGTCGGGGCGGTGCTCCCCTCCCGCACATTCCAGGCGCGCACCTCGTCCTCCCCCACCGTCAGGAAGGAGATATACCGCGTCGCCTCGAAGGCGCCGCGAACGAGCTGGTCCCGGGCGGACCGCGCGATCCCCATCTCCTTCAGGAAGTCGGCCTGCTCGGCCGGCGATAGCTGGGCGATCTCCTCCTCCACCTTCGCGCACAGCCGCACCAAGGGAACCTTCGCTTGCTCCGCCTCCTTCGTGACCTCGGGGTACGTCTCCGCCGTCTCCTCCCCTTCGCCGACGTTCAGGATCAGAAGGGTCGGGAGGCGGCTTACGAACCGGAATCCCGAGAGGACCCGTTCCTCCTCGACCGACAGGTCGACGCTCCGAAGGGGAATCTCCCGCTCGAACGCCGCAATCGCCTTGTGCAGGGCGGTCCACTCCGCGTCCCGCTTCGCCTCCTTCGTCATCCGCTCGATCCGCTTCTGCGCGACGAGGTAGTCGGAGAGGACGATGGCGGAGGAGAGTCCGCGGAATTCGGCCGCCGGGTCCAGGCCGCCGGGAGGCGCCGGGTGGTAGTCGTCGGCGAAGGCCCGGACGACCAGCGCGAGGACCTCGACGCTTCGAAGCTCCGTCAGGGCTTGCGGGGAGAGGGGGTCCGTCTCCCCGGCGTCGATGTCGTGAAATGCCATCGAGATGTAGGTGACTTTCTTCGGGTGGAAGATCTCCGCCAGCCGGTCGACCCGCTCGTCCGGGACCTTGATGGCGCACACCCCCGCGCTCTTCCCCTGGGTGCCCCCCCCCGAAACGCCCGAAAGCGAACGGAACAGCGTGCTCTTCCCCGATCCCGTGTTGCCGAAGATCCCGACGTCCACCGTGTCGCCCCTTCCTTATAAACACCTTCTATTCGTCCGGAATCCCCGCCAGCAGGTCGTCCTCGGGCAAGGGTAGCCCGGGAAGCCGCGTCCTGGCAAGGACGTACGTTTCCTGCCGCGCGAACTCCCGGTAGCCGGGACGTCCGAGGAGCCGTTGGGTGTCCTTCGCCTGGGTCTTGTGGCAATCGAAGGCGCGGATCTTCGTCTCCACCTGCTCCGAGGTGTCGATGAAGGCGGTGAGCCTCTCCCGCGGCACCCCGGAAAGGGGGGCGTCCCACCCCGCGAAGATCTCCTGCGCGATCTCGAATTGATACAGCTTGAGGGGCGCCCAGGGGGCGCCGTCGCCGGGGTGCCACGTCGGATCGGCGCAGCGATCGAAGGCGGACAGGGCGACCTCGCACATGACCTTGTGGTCCGGATGGCGCGACACCCCTTCGGGGCCGAACCCCACGAGGACGTGGGGGCGCACCCGCCGGATCAGATCGACGGCGCGCTCCACCAGCTGCTCCCGGGGGACGTTCGCCAGCTGCCCGTCGAGGAACCCGAGGAAGTGGACCTTGGCGATCCCGAGGATCTCCGCCGCCGCCATCAGCTCCCCGGCGCGCACCTCCCCGAGGTGTTCCCGGTCGGTCACCGGGGGATCGCCGACCATCCCGGCCTCCCCCCGGGTCGCCGTCGCGAGGTGCACCTCCACTCCCGAACCGGCATACCGGGCGATCGTCCCGCCGGTGCCGAACGTCTCGTCGTCGGGGTGGGCCAACAGGAACAGGATCCTTTTTCGCATGACATACCCCTTTCCTGAGCGACTTCTATGATACTTCACGCGCCGGGAAAGGTTCCGCGTTGTAAAAACGAAGGGCGCCGCGGATGCGGCGCCCTTCTCCTCCGCAGGTGAGGTCGGCCCCATCACCCCCTGGAGGATCCCGCATTCTTCCGATCGAAGCGCTACCGGGTTACCAGTTGTACCCGGCCTCGCCGTGCTCCGAGAGGTCCAGCCCCATCATCTCGTCCTCCCGCGAAACGCGAAGCCCCATGACCTTGTCGAGGATCTTGAGCAGCCCGTAGGTAACGACGAAGGAGTAGACCAGCACGGCCGCCACCGCCAGCGCCTGGATCGCGAACAGCTTCGCGTTCCCGTAAAAGAGGCCGTTCGCTCCCCCCGCGTTGACCACGGTGGTGGCGAGCAACCCCGTGGCCAGCGCTCCGAGCGTCCCGCCCACGCAATGCACTCCGACGACGTCGAGGGCATCGTCGTACCCGAGGCGCCCTTTCATCATGACGGCGCCGTAGCAGACCGCCCCGGCCACAAGGCCGATCGCGATCGCCGAAATCGGGGTGACGAACCCGGAAGCGGGCGTGATCGCCACCAGCCCGGCCACGCACCCCGAGGCGGCGCCGAGCACGGTGGGCTTGCGGCGGTGGATCCACTCCGTGAACATCCATGACAAGGTCGCGGTCGCCGCCGCCAGATGGGTGGCCACGAAGGCGCTCGTGGAGAGTTCCCCCGCCGCAAGGGCGCTCCCGGCATTGAAGCCGAACCATCCGAACCAGAGGATGGCGGCGCCGGTCACCGTCATCGGCAGGTTGTGCGGCGCCATGTTGTCCGACCCGAACCCCTTCCGTTTTCCCACGACCAGGGCCGCCGCCAGCGCCGAGACCCCCGAGGTGATGTGGACGACCGTACCTCCGGCGAAGTCGAGGGCGCCCATGTTCCGG
>Ga0209682_10000812_pt1 | contig 10384 bp, 7 predicted proteins | sample DOMMetBare2Fresh_2_FD_187471 | JGI IMG/M metagenome (GOLD analysis project Ga0209682, IMG submission 187471) | Wetland sediment microbial communities from St. Louis River estuary, USA, under dissolved organic matter induced mercury methylation -... | ecosystem: Environmental > Aquatic >...
TCCTCCGGCAGCCGGCGCAGCGCGTGCACGGCCAGGAGAGCGATCCCCAGCAGGCCGAGCGCCCCGATCAGCGGGCCGTGAAACCTGCCCGAAAGGAGCGAGGAGAGCCCGTGCCAGAGGACATGAAGGTGCGAGCCGCCCCCCCGCCGTAATCCTTTCCATTGGTAGTCGCGCAGGGTGCGGCTGAAGTCGTGGAGGTAGAAGCCCGGGTCGAGGGCGAGAAAGGGCGTGAACAGGAAGAACACGGCGACAGCCGCCACGCCGGCCAGAACCAGCCGTCCCCAGGAGCGCCGGTCGCGCCAGCCGCGCCCGGCGAGCGCCGCGACGAGGAGAGGGATGGCGGCAGGCGCCGCGTTGAATTTGGCGGCCAGGGCGAGGCCGATGGCGCTCCCGGCCTGCAGGAATCCGCGCGCCGCCGGACGCGCCGCGGCCGCCAGGCTCCGGTCGAACGCGAACAGCGAGGTCAGCACGAGGAGGACGTCCGGCTTGAAGATCGCCGACTGGCGCAGGTGCCAGGGGACCGCCGCCAGCAACAGCGCGCCGAGCAGCCCGACTCCCGGCGAGAACAGTCCGCGGCCGATGCGCCAGGTGAGATAGATCGAAAGCGTGCCCGCGAGAGCCTGGAGGAAGCGGCAGAGGAGATATCCCAAGGGCGTCAGGTTTCCGTCCGCATCGACGACGGCCAGATCCGGCCGGCCGGTCCAGCGGTGCAGCGCCTCGGCCGCCCCGCACAGCGCGGCGTGCGGGAGATAGGAGAGACCCGGATGGAATCCGTTGGCCGGGTGCAGATGCCGCGCGGCGATCAATTCCTGGACGTTCTCGACGCCGAAGCGCTCGTCCCAGAACCGGCCTGCGGTGGGATCGGGCGTGCCCAGCCAGACCCGGAGCGCGCAGCTCCAGAGGAGGAGTACGGCGAGGAGCAGGGACCGGCGGCTCGGCGTCACCGCATCCACCGCCGGAGATATCCGTCAATACTCCGGCCCGCAGGAAGCGGATGGCCGAGCTCCAGGACGATCGGGGCCGCCGCCGGGAAGCGTTGGGTGAAGAAACAGCGGCGGCGGCCCTCCCGGCCGATCACGTCCCACGAGACCGTCTGGCCGGCGACGAGGATCCGCCGGACCAGAGCCGGCGACCGGCCCGTCCGCAGCACCATCTCCACCGAAACGATCTCACCCGGTTGCACGCCATCCGGCAGCCGGCCTTCCCAGCGTTTCCGGCCGGGCCCGGGCGACAAACGAAGAGGGATCGGCGCACCCACGGGGCTCCAGGCATGGAGGACGACCAACACCTCGGGGCCACGAGCGCGGAAGAGAGCCGGCGCGAAACGCAAGGTCACGGAGCGGTCCGCGGCGAGGCGGCCGAGATAGAACGGGCGGCTCTCGTCCTCCAGGCGTGCGGCGGGAAAAAGCTCGGCGTCCGCCAGAGCCAGGCGCGCCGGACCGAGGAGGTCCAGACGCTCGACGGGCTGGAGGAGCAACCCGCCCCGCCCCGGCCGGCTCCACGGGGGCGCATCGCCGCGCTCGAAGACCACGGCGCGCCCCGGCTCCGCAGGGAGCCGCGCCAGGAGAGACCGGCGCGCCAGCTCGTGCGTGACCGGCACGGCGGCGCCATAGGTGAAGAGAGTCACCGGCGCGGCGAGGAGAAGCGCCACCGCTCCTGCCGCCGCCACCCCGGCCGCACGGTGCCGCAAGAGCGGGAGACGCGCCGACAGCTCCTGCCAGAGGCGGACGAGGACCCAGGCGGCGGCCAGGGAGGTGAACGGCGCCAGCGGCAACCAGTTGTTTCCCTTCGGAAACGGCGTCGCGATGCTGTAGAGCAGGACGAAGGCCAGGACGAAGGCCACCGCCATCACCGGACCGAGACGCTCGCTCCGCGGAACCGCCTCGGCGCCACGGGAGCGGGGCCAGAACGCCCGTACCCCCCAGACCGCGAGCCCGAGCAAGGCCAGCGACCCCAGCAACGGCCCGTGATAACCCGCCGAGAGGGGTGCTCCCAAACCCACCCAGAAGGTGCCGAGATGCGAGTTGCCGCGGGACACCGCGCTCTGCGCATAGCTCCGCACGGTGTTGCCGTTCTGTTGGAGGTAGAAGTCGAAGTCGAGGACGGCAAATGGTGTGAGGAGGACGAACGCGGCGATCGACACTCCGCCGGCCGCGATCAGCCGGCCCCAGGAGCGCCGGTCGCGCCAGCCACCGCCGCTGAGCGCGGCGACGATCAGGGGGACGGCGATGGGGCCCGCGCTGAGCTTGGCGGCCAGCGCCAGCCCGACCGCGGCTCCGGCTTTCGTGAAACGGCGCCAATCCTGGCGATCGGCCGCGGCCAGGCTCAGCTCGAAGGCCAGCAGGCACGCCGCGGTCAGGACGATGTCCGGCTTGAAGATCACCGACTGCCGCAGATGCCACGGCACGCCCGCCAGGAGCAGCGCGGCCAGCAGACCCACGCCGGGAGAGAAAAGACGCCGCCCGATCCGGAACGTGAGATACAGGGAGAGCGTCCCGGCCAAGGCCTGCAGAAACCGGCAAAGAAAATAGCCCGTGGGGGTCATTCCCCCCGCGGCGTCGAAGACGGCGAAGACGCTCCGTCCCGTCCACCGGTGCAACAGCTCGGCCCCCGCCAGCGGCACCGCCTGTGGCAAGTAGGACAACCCCGGGTAGAACCCCTTCACCGGGTGGAGCTCGCCGTCCCGCAGCAGAGCCCGCAGGTTCATGACCCCATACCGCTCGTCCCAGAAGCGGCCCCCGGTCAAACCGGGAGTCACCAGCCAGACCCGGAGCGCCAAGCTCCAGGCGAGGAGGAGGAGCAGCGGCAGCAACCATCGACGCGAGGGATCGGACATAGAGGGAGGGCAACTTAGCCCTCCTTTTAGCATAGCACTTTAGATCTACTTGATCATAAGCCGTGACTCACGCCCCCCCTCGCAGCGCCCGCAGCGCTGGATCCCCGTCGACCTTCTTCAGCACGACCACCGACCGGCCCTCCACCCGGACCTCCTCACCGCAGTCGTAGGCCCTCCGCTCCTCCGCCCCGCCCTCCTCCGGCCCTTCGTCCCGCACGTGGGGTGTGGACGTGTCGATCACCTGCACCCAGCGCCCACCCCAGTCCGGACGGTCCGGCGCCAGGCGGAAGGACAGGGGGTCCCAATGGGCGTTGAACAGAAGGTAGAAGCTGTCATCGACCACCCGCTCGCCCCGCTCGCCGGGGCTCGGGATGCCCTGGCCGTTCAAGAAGACCGCGAGGGAGCGGACAGAGGCGTCCAGCCAGTCCCGATCGCTCATCGGCTGTCCGTCGGGCCGGATCCAGGCGATGTCCCGCCCTTCGTTGCCGCGGACGGGCACACCCTGGAACCAGCGGCGGCGCCGGAAGACCGGATGGCGGTGCCGGAAATGGATCAGGTCCGCGACGAAGCGCAGGAGCGGCCGGTCGATGGCCTGCCAATCGAACCAGGAGATCTCGTTGTCCTGGCAATAGGCATTGTTGTTCCCCCGCTGCGTGCGCCCGATCTCGTCGCCGCCGAGGAGCATGGGAATTCCTTGTGCGAGGAGGAGGGTGGTCAGGAAATTGCGCTTCTGCCGGTCGCGCAGCGCGCGGACCGCCGGATCGTCCGCCGGCCCTTCGGCACCGCAGTTCCAGGAGCGGTTGTAGCCCTCGCCGTCGCGATTGTTTTCGCCGTTCGCCTCGTTGTGCTTCTCGTTGTAGGAGACCAGGTCCTCCAGCGTGAAACCGTCGTGCGCCGTGACGAAGTTGACGCTGGCCGAGGGGCTCCGGCCGTCGCTCTCGTAGAGGTCCGAGCTGCCGGTGAACCGGTAGGCGAATTCGTCGAGCGTTCCCTCCGTGCTGCGACAGAAGTCACGGACCTCGTCACGGTATTTGCCATTCCATTCGTGCCAGAGCGGCGGGAAATTGCCCACCTGATAACCGCCCTCCCCCACGTCCCACGGCTCGGCGATCAGCTTGACCTGACGGATCACCGGGTCCTGCTGGATGATGTCGAAGAACGACGAGAGGCGGTCCACGTCGTGCAGCTCGCGGGCGAGAGCCGCCGCGAGATCGAAGCGGAAACCGTCCACGTGCATCTCCTGCACCCAGTAGCGCAGCGAATCCATGATGAGCTGCAGGACCGACGGGTGGCGCATGTTCAGGCTGTTGCCGGTGCCCGTGGTGTCCATGTAATACCGGCGGTCCTCGGGCATGAGGCGGTAATAGGCGGCGTTGTCGATCCCCTTGAGGCTCAGGAGGGGGCCGAGATGATTTCCCTCCGCCGTGTGGTTGTAGACCACGTCGAGCAGGACCTCGATCCCTTCGGCATGAAGGGTCTTCACCATCTGTTTGAATTCCTGCACCTGCTGTCCGATGCCCGCCGCCGCGTAGCCGTCGTGCGGCGCCAGATAACCGATCGAGTTGTAGCCCCAATAGTTGCGCAGCCCGCGGGCGGCGAGGGTGCCGTCGTGGATGAAGTGATGCACCGGCATCAGCTCGACGGCCGTGATGCCCAGCTTCTTGAGATGGCGGATCGCCGCCGGGTGCGCCAGGGCGGCATACGTGCCGCGCAGCTCCTCCGGAATGTCCGGATTGCGCTGCGTGAAGCCCTTGACGTGGACTTCATAGATCACGCTCTGGTGGGCCGGGATGGCCGGGTGCCGGTCGCTCCCCCAATCGAAATAGGGATCGACGACCACGCACTTCGGCATGAAGGCGGCGCTGTCCAGCTCGTTCCGCGGCCCGTCCGGCTGGCCGAAATGGTACGGAAAGACCGCCTCGTTCCAGGTAACCTCCCCTTCGATCGCCTTGGCATAGGGATCGATCAGCAGCTTGGCCGGATTGCAGCGGTGCCCCGCGGCGGGATTCCAGGGGCCATGCACCCGGTAGCCATAGAGCTGCCCCGGTCCGACGTGCGGCAGATGGCCATGCCGGCAGAACGCCGTCACCTCGGGCAGCTCGACGCGCGTTTCCCGGCCCGCCTCGTCGAACAGGCAGAGCTCGACCTTCTCGGCGACTTCCGTGAACAGCGAGAAATTGGTCCCGGCTCCGTCATAGGTCGCCCCCAAAGGGTACGGGGCGCCCGGGTGGATGGTCATTCCATCTCCGCATCCAGCCGCAGCACCGTCTCCAGCACCAGCCCGGCGGCAAAGTCGAGGGTTTTCGGATCGATCTTGTCGAGAGTGTCTTCGGGGGTATGGATGATCTTCAGGGTGCGCGGCTTCCATCCTTCCGGCAGACCCGACTCCTCGCCTCCGTTCAGGTAGAGCCAGAGCTGGTGGGCTTCGAGGCGCGGCAGGAAGCCGAGCGAGATCACGGGAATGCCCGCCTTGCGGAAGCTGCGGTCGTCGCCGGGTGGGAACCTGGGGAATTCCAGGCATTCGAGGCGCCGCCCGGCGCAGATCGTTTCCAGCGCCACCTGGAGCCGCGCGTCTCTCTCGGTCGGGCCGAGCCCGTAGACGACCGCGTCGCCATAGCCGGCGATGTCGACGTTGACCGCGGCGGCGAATTCCTCCGCTTTCCGGCCTTCCACATAGGCTTTCGATCCGGCCAGGCCGGCCTCCTCCTTGTCGAAGAAGAGGACCCGTACACGATGGCGCAGCGGCCGGCTCTCGAGCGCCTCGGCCACGCGCAGCAGGACGATCGCGCCGGCGCCGTTGTCCACCATCCCCTGGGAGATCTTGCCGCTCTCCTTCCACTCGATGGCATCGTAGTGGGCGCCCACCGTGATCTCGCGGCCCCCCGGGCCGAACGTCATCACCACGTTCGTCCCGGTCTTCCGGCCCAGCGGCGTCTCCGCGGATTCGAACGTCTGCAGCTCGAAGGGCAGGCCGCGTGCGCGAAGGAGCGCCTGCACGGCCTCCAGGCGGGCCGGATTGGATTCCTGCCGCAAGCTGCCCAGATCGCGCAGCGGGTCCGGCGCCGCGGGCTCGGCCGCCCGGAGCCCACAGGCACAGAGGAAGAGAAGACAGGGAGCGAGGGACCATCGGTGCGTCATTGAGCCGTTCTTCCTTTCGCGGGGATTCAGCGACCCTCGGCGATCGCCTTCTGCGCGATCCGGTCGATGAGAGACGGTGCGAGGAGCTTGAGCCAGAGGCCGATCTTGCCGCGCAGCGAGGGGATCAGCTCGCGGTCGCGGCGGGCGGCGCTCGCAAGGATCAAGCGGGCGCAGGTTGCCGCGGTCATCACTTTCGTTTCCTGGACGGGGCTCGTACCGAGCGGTTTCCCGTCGGCGCCGAACGCACGTTCGCGGATTTCCGTGGCCACGAAATCCGGGCAGGTCACGGTGACGCTGACGCCGCTCCCGGCCAGCTCGATGCGCAGCGTGTCGAAAAACCCCACCATGGCGTGCTTGCTCGCGGCATACCCGCTGCGGGTCGGCACGCCGGTCTTGCCCGTCAGGCTCGCCACCGCCACCAGGCGGCCGCGGGTCTTTTTCAAATACGGCAGGGCGTGCCAGGTGCACCAGACGCTGCCGAGATAATTGATCCGCATGATCGTCTCGAACACCGAGAGATCGGTCACCTCGTCGAACAGCGCCCACATGCTGATCCCCGCATTGTTGATCAGCGTGTCGATGCGTCCATAGGTCTCGACCGTCTTCCGGATGAGCGCCGCGCACTGCGGCTCCTCCGCCACGTCGGCCGGAATCGCAACGGCCTGCCCCCCGCGGGCCCGGCAGAGCTCCGCCACCTCTTCGAGAGCCGCCGCATCGCGGGCCGAGAGGGCCAGGAGGGCACCCTGCCCGGCGAGCTGGAGCGCCAGCTCGCGGCCGATGCCGCGCGAGGCGCCGGTGAGCACGACCACGTTGTCCCGGAATGCGTTCATCGTCTCCTCTCCCGGAAGGCCCGGGCTCCGGCTTCGGGCTGGCCGTCTGTGCCAGGGCTGCTCATCGGGCTGGCCGATCCTAGCACCGCGCGGCCGTCAACGGCGGGGGGCTCCCATCGACCGGGAGCTGTTCGCCGGGAGTAGAAGGGGCGCGTGATCACCTCCACCGGAGCCGCCCGGGCTCCAATTTCTCGGCCGAAACAGGCCCCCCGTCTCCCGGGAAGACCTGAGGCCCTGGAGGAGAGACGGTTGGCGGCAAAAGATCGGGGGAGCCGTTCCCCTCGTCATTTCGCCGCCGAATGATGAGGGGAACCGTTCCCCCGATCATTTCGCCGCTGAATGATGAGGGGGAATCGTTCCCCCAATCATTTCGCCGTGGAATGACGAGGGGAATCGTTCCCCCGATCATTTCGAGCGGAAAATGATGAGGGGAACCGTTCCCCTCGTCTTTCCACGGCGTGAACGGCTCCCCGGCGGTGGGACCGGCGCCCCGGCGGCGGTACCGGCTCCCCGGCGGATTTTTCCGGAATCTCACCGCCAAGGCGGCCCCGCGAAGAGCCGGATTTCCAAGGACCGAGTGTAGCCCGCCGGGAGCGCCCCTCGCCGGCAGGAGAGAGGAGGGCGCCCCGGAACCTTCGTCCCGGAGCGCGGAGGTCCTACGTGTCCAGCGGGTGGCAGCCCGTCGCGCAGGCCACGTAGGCGTAGCAGTCGTTGGAGTAGATGTTGCCGTCGCTGCAGACGACCGGATTCCAGACGTCGAGGCAGTAGATCCCCCGGCGGGGACACGGCGTGCCGATCGCACCGGCGGTCGATGCATAGGCCAGGATGACCAGGACCAGCATCAGCGACAGAAGGACGAGCTTCCTCATGAGTTCCCTCCTTCGGGCTTTCGTCGCGAAGACGAAGAGGTCCCGCCCGCCTTACATGCTATGGAGCGCTCCTCTCCCCGCCCACACCCGAAGGGGTGGGGACCGCGGGAGAGAGGAGCTCTGGAACCGCGGCCTCGGAGCGCGGCAGGACTCAGCCCTCACTCGAAGAGCCACCACGCCGAAGGGCGCTCCAACCGCAGAATGGCGCGCACGTAGTCCCACCACTCCGTCACGAGAACAAGGTAGCGATACGCATCCTCAGCCGTGGTCTTGTACACCCAGTCAAGAGTCTCCCGCACCACCTGGCCTTTCTCATCACGGAGAACCGGATTCTCCACCCAGTCTGCCAACAGCTCGTCGCCATAGGCCTGCCGAGATTCTCGCCAGAGCCTCGAGACCCGTTCCCCCTGCTTGCGCGCTTCTTTCTCGAACTTTTCCAGCAGTTCCTGCTTGTCGCAGGGCCCTGGTATCGCGCGGTCGAAGAGCTCGTGTCCATCGTCAGTCGGTTCATGCCGCCGGATTTGCCCCCGCACGGCACGAGCGACCACTTCAGCCAGAACGCCTGCTTCCCCGTTTTCGGTGACGATCAACGCATGCATCAGGCAACCGCGGAAGAGGCGGTCGAAGTAGGTGTGCCGTGCCCAGTCACGATCACCATCCCGTTTCTGAAGAAACCGCGCCTCTGGCAAGGCTTCCGGCTCGATATGGCCGATGTGGTTCAGGGACTCATGAAGGCGGCGCTTGAGATGGTCATCGATCCAGACCACCATGTAAGGGGTTCTGAGGAATGGTGGGAGCTCCAGGATGCAGCAGAACGACATCACCAGGCCGGCGCCCGAAATGGCCTGCGGGGACCGCCGGGGTTGAGCCGCCCCCGCGAGGCGTTCTCCTTCCTCGCTGCGGGGAATCCCCGATGCACCCGCTGGCAGGAATCCCCATTCGGTTTTAGGATCGAGCGTCAGTTGCGTCGCGCCTACGACGCCGAGATCCCCAAGAAACCGGTTGCACCCATCTCTATCGGAGAGCCAGTGGGTTCGCACCGCATGCTGGTTGACCGGGTCCGGGACCTGGATGTCTTCCCCGCGGTACCCTCCGGAAAAAAAGAAATACTTCGTCCCCTGGCGCAATTCTTCCTGTGCCTTGGACAGCATTGCGTCGATAGACTGCGGATTGGGGAGCACGTCCCCATCCATTCTGAGAATCGGCTGCCGGCACAGACTCGGGTCGACCCCGCGAGCCAGGCGAATGACGGCCTCGATGAACTTGGGAGAGTCGTAGGTGAACAAACCAGCCGAACCGGCGATGGGCTTGACCAGCAGAGGATCGATGTCGATCAACGCCGTCAGAAGGCTGGCCAGATTGCTGAGCCCGACATACTCGAACTGCAAGCTGGCGGCCGCAACCAGGCGGCGTGCCCGCGACTCTGCTACTCGTAGAGACCCGATAACGAAGTTTTCGAGGGCCGCAGTCCCTCCACCGATCGTGAAGCTCTTGCCACCCTCATCGATTTTCAAGCTCCGCAGGCCGAGATCGACATAGATATACACGAGGCGCAGATTTGCGCACTGCAAACAGGCGGCCAGGAACGGTACGTGATCGGCGCTGAATTGATGGGCTGCGTCCTGACTCCGGGCGATCGAGTCCGCTTGACCGGGCTTCATGGCGACATGGGTGAAGACGACACCCTTGGGCAGATCGTGCGGCTGATTCTCGACCATCGAATTCCCCTTCTGAAGAGTGAGGGTTCGGCAGTCCTTAGGAGACTTCGCGCGGATTATACCACGCCTATTGACTTACGCCCAACTGACGCCTAATCTCAGCATGTGAAGACCGCCGCCCGGCCCCTTCCCTACGCCGAGCTCCATGCGGCCTCCGCCTTCTCGTTCCTCCAGGGCGCCTCGCCACCGGAGGACCTGGTCGAGCAGGCGGTGGAGCTGGGGCTTCCTGCCCTGGCGCTGGCGGACGTCAACGGCGTCTATGGGGCGCCGCGCCTGCATGCGGCGGCGCGCAAGGCCGGTTTGCGGGCGCTCATCGGTGCCGAGCTGGTGCTCGCCGACGAGCCGCTCCTCCCTCCGGGCCGGCGCGGTCCGCTGGGGATCGTCCCCCCTCCTGCACCGGCGGCCCCGAGCTCCTCTCCGTCCAAGGACGCGGACCTGCCGCCGGACGGTGCGCGCATCACCGTCCTCGTCGAGAGCGCGGCCGGTTACCGCAACCTCTGCCGGATGCTGACCACCGCGGCGCTCGGCCGTCCCAAGGGGTATGCCCGCGTCTCCTGGGACCTGCTGGCCGAGCATGCCGGCGGCCTGCGCTGCCTGACCGGTGACGCGAACGGCCTGGCAGCCCGCGAGCTCACCGTGGGCGGACCGGACGCGGCGCGGGCTGCTCCGCCTCGTGCGCGACGAGGAGCGTTCGGCGGGCGAGCTGGCCGCGCAGTTCCCCGAGATCAGCCGGCCCGCGGTGTCGCAACATTTGCGGGTGCTGCACGACGCCGGGTTGGTGGAAGCGCGGCGCGACGGCAACCGCCGGCTGTACCGGGCCCGTCCGGAAGGGCTGGAGGAGGCCTGGTCCTTCATCGAGCTCATGTGGCAGGGCTCACTCCAGCGGCTCAAGCTCGCCGCCGAGCGGGCCGAGGCGAACCGTCCCGTCCCACCGACAACCAAGGAGACATCGTGACCGAGCTGCAACGCGCCAACCAGCGCCCGCTCGACCTC
>Ga0209682_10000813_pt1 | contig 10382 bp, 9 predicted proteins | sample DOMMetBare2Fresh_2_FD_187471 | JGI IMG/M metagenome (GOLD analysis project Ga0209682, IMG submission 187471) | Wetland sediment microbial communities from St. Louis River estuary, USA, under dissolved organic matter induced mercury methylation -... | ecosystem: Environmental > Aquatic >...
CCGGCCTCGAACCCCTCGGAGGAGACCAGGATCGACTTGGCCGTCTGCTGGGTGAGCGAGGAGCCGCCCTTCACGCCCTTGCGGAGCACGTAGGTGGTGAAGGCGGCGCGGGCCGTGCCGACCCAGTCCACGCCCGAGTGCTCGAAGAAGCGCTGGTCCTCGGAGGCGATGAAGGCCTGCACGAGCTGGCGCGGGATGCGGTCGTAGGGGACCACCTTGCGCCGCTCGGCGAAGAACTCGGCCGTGATCTGGCCGTCGGCGGAGACGAGCTCGGTGACGATGGGCGGCCGGTAGCCCTCGACGGAGGGGAGGTCCGGCAGGCCGCGGGCGAACTGGGACCAGACGGCCACGCCGGCGGCGATGCCCAGGTTCACGAGGAGGATGAGGCCATAGACCGACCAGCGCAGGGCGCGGCGCCAGGCCGGGGCGTGGGGGCGCAGGCCGGTGATGATGACCTGGCGGGGGCCGGGCGGCGCGGCGCCGGGGCGGGGCGGGGCGGGCGTGACGGGCATCGAGCCCGCGACAATACGCGGGGATCACGCGGGGTTCAACGACGGTGAGCGCCGCCAGGCCCCCGGCGGCCGCGCCGTCAGGCGCCCGGCGGCACCGCCAGGTTCATCGCCTTCAGCACCTCGCGCAGCTCCTCCGGCAGCGGCGCCACCAGCGCGAGCCTGGCCCCCGTCACCGGGTGCGGCAGCTCGAGCTTCCAGGCGTGGAGGAACATGCGGCGCAGGCCCCAGCGCACCCGCGCGGTCCGGTTGAAGTTGAAGTCGCCGTACCGCGCGTCCCCCGCCACCGGGTGGCCGGCCGACTGGAGGTGACGCCGGATCTGGTGGGTGCGCCCGGTCTCGATGAGGACCTTCAGGAGCGCGGCCTCCTTCATGGACGCCGCCACCTTCCAGCGGGTGAGCGCCGGCTGGAGGTTGACGCCGCGCTTGTCCTTCGACTTCGCCGTCTGCTCGTGCTCGGAGAGGGGAAGATCGATGACCCCGTTCTCCTTCGGCATCTTCCCCTTGGCGAGGGTGAGGTACTCCTTCTTCATCCCCTCCTTCGACTCGAAGGTGGCCGCCAGCGCCGCCATGGTCTGGCGGTTCTTGGCCACCAGGATGACGCCGGAGGTCTCGCGGTCGAGGCGGTGGGCCGGCGACGGCTTGAACTCGGTGGCGGGCCGGTCGTTGGCGCCCTTCACGTGGGCCCGCACCAGCTCCACCAGCGTGGCGCCGGTGATGCCGGTGCCGGGGTGGGCGGCCAGGCCGGCCGGCTTGTTCACGGCGAAGAGATCCTCGTCCTCGAAGAGGATCTCGAGGCGCGGCCCCCCGGCGCGGCGGATCCCGCCGGGGCTGGGCTCGGGCTTGGTCATGAGCTTCTGCTCGTCGCCCCAGATCTCGACCTGGTCGCCCTCGGCGAGGAGCTGCTCGGCCTTGCCGCGGGAGCCGTTCACCTTCACCTTGCGGGTGCGGAACATCTTGTAGAGGTGGCTGAGCGGCACGTCCTTCAGGGCGCGGCGCACGTACTTGTCGAGCCGCTGTCCGGCGGCGTCGGGGGTCACGGTGAGGGCGATCACGCGGCCTTCTTACTACAGGGGGCGGCGCGGCGTCGGCTTCGGGGTCCCGCGGCGGAGCACGCGGTGGTCGGCGGACGCCGGTGGACGGTTCGCGCCGTCGAGGTGAGAAGGCGCGGGTCGCGGCGCGACCGGGGAGCGGCGGCGCGCGGGGGGCGCACGCGGGCCCCATCTGGACTCTTCCCTCGGTCCGGGTCCGCAGGCATGATACTGAACGCATGGTCAGCTTCCTCGCCACCTCCAACCCCGCCCGCCACCTCGCGCCTCCGTCGGCGCTCGCCGCGGCGGCCTGGGCGCTCGGGCTGGTCCCGCCCCACGAGCGGCGCGGCCTCCTCCGCGCCGAGGCGGCCGCCGCGGTGGACGGGCTCCTCGCCAGGGTCGCCCGCGGCAGGTCTGCGCTCGACGCGGGGCTCTGCGAGGGGCTGGCGGCGCTCTCGGTGGGCGACCGGCTCCTCCGGCTCGGTTTCTCGGGGGTGGGCGACTATGGGCGCGAGCGGCTCGGCCTCTCGGCGCGCACGGCCCAGGCGCTGGCCCGGCTTGGGGCGGCGCTCGGGGAGCGGCCGCTGCTGCGCCAGGCGGTCCGCCGCGGCGAGCTCGGGCTGCGCGCGGCCCAGGAGGTGCTGCCGGTGGCCGTGGGCGAGGCCGAGGCGGCCTGGGTGGCCCGGGCGCGCTCCGTCACCGTCCGGGCGCTGCTCGCCGAGGTTCGGGCGGAGCTCCGGGGGCGGGATGCGACGGAGCGCGGGCTGCGGCCTGGCGAGGCAGCGCGGCTCGAGGCCACGGGATCCGAGGTGGCGCGCCGCGATGACCCGGGCGGCGCCGAGCCCGGCCTGCATGTCGAGGCCGGCGACCCGGGCGACGGCGAACCGTGGCAGCCGGTGGAGCTCACCGTGACGCCGGCGGCCCGGGCGGCCGCCGAGGAGGCGCTCGAGCTCGCCGGGCGGGTGCTGGGCGAGGGCGCGCCGCGCTGGCAGAGGCTGGAGGCGATCGCGCAGGAGTACCTCGGGGCCCACGGCGACGACGAGCCGGACGCGGAGCTGGTCGAGGCGACGCTCGCCGCCTGGCGCGGGGAGCGGCTCGAGGCTGCGGCGGTCGCCGGGCCGGCCGGCGGCGCGGGCGAGGCCGGCTGGCGGGAGGCCCTCGAGGCGGCGCTGGAGCAGGAGACGGCGCGGTGGGCATACCTCGAGGCGGTCCCCGCGGTCGAGGCGCCGGCGCCGCTCGAGGTCAGGTGGGTCGGCGCCGGCGGCCCAGCCCTCCTGGACGAGCACCTCCGGCGCCTGGCCGGCCTCCGCTCAGCCTGGGACGCGCTCCTCGGGCACCTCGCCCTGCTGGTGCGGATGCTCGGCCTCTGGCGCACGGCCGGCTTCGCCTCCTTCGCCCACTACTGCCGGGAGCGGCTCCGCCTCGGGGTCCGCTCGGTGGAGCAGCGCGTCGCCCTGGAGCGCCGCCTCCACCAGCTGCCGGCGCTGCGCGAGGCCATGGCGGAGGGACGGCTCTCGGCGGAGCAGGCTCGGCTGGTGGCCGGCGTGGCTGACGAGGAGACGGCGCCGGCCTGGATCGACCGGGCCTCGGGGCTCACCTGCCTGGCGCTACGCCGGGAGCTGGAGGCGCGGGAGGAGCTGGAGGGGCAGGCGCTGCTGGCGGAACAGGCGCAGGCGAAGCTGGAGCAGTCTGGCCAGCCGGCGGCGGGCGACGCTGCGCAGACGCGTGCGGCGGAGGCGGCCAGCGGGACGGGGCCCACGGCCTGGCGCGTCCGGGTCCCGGTGCGGGTGGCGGCGCTGCTGGCGGCCGCCTTCCGGGCGGCCCAGCGGACCGCTCGGCTGTCGGAGGGGCGCTGGCTCGACCCCTCCGAGTGCCTGGAGCGGGTGTCCCGCCACTTCGTGCGGGCCTGGGGAGACCTGCCCCGGGCGCGCTCCTCCCCACAGCGCCGGGCCCTCCGGCGTGACGACCACCGCTGCCAGGTGCCGGGCTGCAGCCGGGCGGCGGTCCACGCCCACCACGTCCTCTTCCGCTCCCGCGGCGGCGGCGACGAAGAGCAGAACCTGGTCAGCCTCTGCGCCGCCCACCACCTCCACGGCGTCCACCGCGGCCTCGTGCGGGTCTGGGGGCAGGCGCCGCACCGGCTCCGCTGGACGCTCGGCGAGCGCGGGGCCGAGTCGCAGGCGGCGAGTGGGAGCACCGAGGCGTGCGCCCGCGGCCCCGGCGACCCGGCCGCGGGCCACATCGCACGGGCGGCCGAGCCGGCGGCGGCCTGAGGCGGCGCGCCGGCGAGCCCTACAGCAGCTCGAGCTGCGCCTGCTCGCGGAGCGGCTCGGCCCGGATCCCCTCGCGCCGGAGCGAGGCGGCCAGATCGTCGGCGTAGCCGTGCACCGTGAAGACCCGGGAGGCGCCGGTGGCCCGGGCATAGGCCACCAGCGACGGGTGGTCGGCGTGGTCGGAGAGGGGGAAGGCGGCGTCCACGCCGCGGAAGCTGCGCTCGCCGTCGAGCGCCCAGCCGGTGAGCACCGCGGTGCGCCGCCGCGTCACCGCCCGCATGGCCGGGCTCCAGGCGAGCTGCTGCGGCACCACCACCACCTCGCGGTCCGGCGGCGCCTCGGGGTCGAGCGGCCGCACCCCCGGCAGCGCCACGCCGTGGGCCTCGTAGATCCTGTTGATGGCGTGGACCGTCGGGTGGACGCGGGCCTGGTACCCAGCGCCGGAGAGGTAGGCCAGGATCTCCTGCGACTTGCCGAGCGAGTAGGCGTAGAGCACCGGCGTCATCCCGCCTGAGAGGGCGCCGTCGACGAAGTCCCGTATCCTCGCCAGCGTCTCGGCCTTCGGCGGGAAGACGTAGCGCGGCAGGCCGAAGGTCGACTCCATGACCAGGGCGTCGCACGGCATGACCTCGGCCGGCTCGGCCGCCTGGACGGTGTCGGTGCACAGGTCGCCGGTGTAGCCGAGCGAGCGGCCGTCGCGCAGCGTCACCTTGAGCTGGGCCGAGCCGAGGACGTGGCCGGCCGGGAAGAGCTCCAGGGTGAGCTCGCCCAGGCCGAAGGGCTGGCGGAAGCCGGCCGGCAGGTGCTCGGCGTGGCGGCGGCGGCGCGGCTCGCCCAGCCGGTGGTTCATGAGCGCCAGGGTGGCGGCGGTGGCGATGGTCCGATCGTGGCGCCCGATGTGGTCGCCGTGGGCGTGGCTGACGAAGGCGCACTCGGCCCGGCGGCGGGCGTCGAGCTGGAGCGGCGTTCCGGTGATCCGGAGCTCTCCCCGGACGAGCTCGATGGGCGGGTGGCGCATGGGTCTGGTCGAGGCGGCTGGCGGCGGATCTACTGCGCCACCCTGACGGGCGCCGGCGCGCCGCGGGAACCGGGTGGCCCCCCCTCCCGGGGCGGGTCGGGGTGCGAAGGCGCCGCTCCTCCCCGCAGATGGGCCTACACTTGCCGTGATCGGCCCGCTGCAGTTCCGCGGTCCGGAGTTTGGCGCCCGCCGGTGCGGACTCGTAGGATTGCCCGGCTGGGGAGAGGTCATCGATGAGCGAGACGATCCAGAACCCGAGGCGAGTTCCGCGCGCGCTGGCGCGCTGCGAGGCCCGCTGCCTCCTGCCAGGCGGCGGCTTCTGGGCGGCCGGCACCATCGACTTCGGTCCCCACGGCTGCCAGCTCTTCGCCCCGCGCCCCTACCGGCGCGGCGAGCCGATCAAGCTGGTCCTCACCAACGAGCGGCTCGACGGCGAGCTGGCGGTGGGCGGCACGGTGGCCTGGGCCGCCACCAAGGAGCCCTGGCACCTCGGGGTGGCCTTCGAGGCGCCCTACCAGGCCGCCTCGACCCGCTGGTTCGACAAGCTGGCCGCCGCCTACCCGGGGCTGGCCGCCTTCGGCGCCTCGCCGAAGGAGCTGGAGCTCGACGCGACGGTCCGGCTCGGCCCGGTGCCGCAGGTGGCCCCGGAGCTCAACGCCGCCGACGCCCGCGTCCTGCGCGAGGTGGGCGAGGGCGCCACCGTGCGGGCGCTCCGGGAGCGGCTCGCCTCGAGCTGGCCGGTGGTGGAGGGGCCGCTCTTCGCGCTGCTGGGGCGCGGCCTGCTGACGATCGACCCGGCGCAGGCGGCCACCCCGGCCGCCTGGGCGCCGGTGCTGTCGCGCTTCTAGGGGAGCGGCCCCTCGTCGATGGCCGGGAGCGCCGACGGGGCCGGCACCGCCGCCGCCCGCCCCTGCCAGACGCTGGAGAGCTCGCCCACCAGCACGCCGGCCACGGTGAGGCCGCCGCCGATCCAGCCGGCCACCCCCAGCTCCTCGCCGATGACGAGGCGGCTGAAGATGGCCGCCGCCACCGGCTCGAGCGCGTAGATCAGCGCCGCCCGCACCGCCCCGGTGTGGCGCTGGGCCCAGTTCATGACGAAGGTGGCCCCGGCCGTCATGACCACGCCGGTGAAGGCGATGACGCCGAGGAAGGTCGGCAGGCCGGCCGGATCGAGCCGGGCTCCCCCCACCGGGATCATGAGGAGCGCCCCGGCGAGCACCACCGAGACCTGCACCAGCGTGAAGGGGACCAGCGGGTGGCGCGCCGACCACTCGCTCATGAAGGTGATCTGGATGGCGTAGGCCACCGCGGAGAAGAGGGTGATGAAGTCGCCGAGCCGCACCGCCGCGGTGACCGCGCCCGAGTCGAAGGGGCGGGTCAGCAGCACCAGCCCGACCACCGCCAGCGAGACGCCGGCCCAGACGCTCCAGCGGACCGGGCGGCCGAGGGCGAAGCGGGCGATGAAGGGGACCATGAGGACGCACAGCCCGGTGATGAAGCCGGAGCGCGCCGGCGTGGTGTAGACGAGGCCGATGGTCTGGAAGAGGAAGCCGCCCAGCATGGCCGCGCCCAGGGTGAGGGCGTGGCGCCAGAAGCCGGGCCCGGAGGGGCGGTCGCGCCGCCAGAGCAGCACCGCCCCGAGCACCGCCGAGGCGACCGCGAAGCGGGTGGCCAGGAAGACGCCGGTCGAGGCGTGCGCCAGGGCCAGCTTCACCAGCGTGAAGGTGGTGCCCCACAGGAGCGTGAGGCCGAAGAGGGCGAGCTCGGGCACGCCGGCCTTGTACCTGAGCCCGGCGCGGGGGGGAAGGCGCGCCCGCCCTACCCCGGCTGCCCCTCCTCCGGCCCGTGGAGCTTGACCGGGGAGCCGGCCTTGCGGGCGCGGATGTTGAGCAGCTCCACCCCGAGCGAGAAGGCCATGGAGAAGTAGATGGTGGACTTGCTGACGTGCTGCCCGAGCGACTCGGCGATGAGCATGACGCCCACCAGGATGAGGAAGGCCAGGGCCAGCATCTTCAAGGTCGGGTGGCGCTCCACCAGGGCGCCCACCTTGCCGGCGAAGAGGAGCATGACGCCCACCGCCAGCACCATGGCCGCGATCATGACCGGCAGGTGCTGGGCCATGCCGACCGCGGTGATGACCGAGTCGAGGGAGAAGACCACGTCGAGGACGGCGATCTGCGCGATGACCATCCAGAAGGCGCCGGCGCCGCGGGAGGCCCTGTCGTGCGGGTTGGCCACCTCGAGCTTCTCGTGGATCTCCGAGGTGGCCTTGGCCACCAGGAAGAGGCCGCCCACCATGAGCACCAGGTCGCGGCCGGAGATCTCACGCCCCAGGACCGCGAAGAGCGGCGCGGTGAGCCCCATGACCCAGCTGATGGCGAAGAGGAGCGCCAGCCGGGTGCCGAGCGCGAAGAAGAGGCCGAGCTTGCGCGCCTTCTCCTGCTGGTCGGGCGGCAGCTTGGACGAGAGGATGGTCAGGAAGACGATGTTGTCGATGCCGAGGACGATCTCGAGGGCGGTCAGCGTGGCCAGCGAGACCCAGGCTTCGGGCTGGGTGAGGAGGTGCAGGATGGCGTCCATCCCCCTCTCTTCGCCCAGGTCGGCGGCGCTGTCGAGTCGCCAGCGGCCCGGTGCCGGCGCCGTGTCACCGGGCGGCGACGTACCGCCAGTGCGGCTGGTCGCGGCGGCAGGCGATGGTGCCGGTCGCCTCCAGGACCTCCAGGTTGCCCACCGTCTCGGAGAGCGTGAGGTAGGTGTCGCCCGGGCGGGCCAGCGGGAAGAGCGCCTGGCAGAGCGACCAGGCGGTCACCCCGGCGCCGCCGCCCTCGGCGATGAGCGCTGCCAGCCGGGCCTGCCGCTTCCCGTAGAAGCCGAGCAGGCCGTCGATGACGGCGCGGTGGCCGGCGAACGGCGCGCCGTGGCCCGGCAGCACCAGCTCGAGCTCGAGGGCGCGGGTCCGCTCGAGCGACTCGAGGTAGGTGACCAGCGGCTGGAAGTAGCCCGGCGCCCCGTCCGGCCCGAGCTCGATGAGCGGGTTGGGCGAGATCCGCTGCAGGAGGTGGTCGGCCGGCACGAGCAGCCGGAGGCGTGGCTCGTGGAGCGCCACCAGCCCCGGCGTGTGGCCCGGCAGGTGGAGCACCTCGAAGCGGAGCGCCCGCCCCTCCACCACGTCGCCGGCGGCGATGGGCCGGGCGCCGGCCACCCGCCGCGCCGCCCCGTAGGCCCGCTCGCCGGCCTGCTCCGAGGCCAGGCTCACCTCGGCCGGCACGCCCAGCCGGGCGAAGTGGGCCCGCACGCCCGGCCGGCGGGCCGCCCAGCCCGGGCCGCGCTCGTCGATCTTCAGGAGGTCGGCCGGGTGGACCTGCACCGGCGCGCCGCCGGCCCGCTCGGAGAGCTCGGCGGCCCCGCCGAAGTGGTCCAGGTGGCCGTGGCTCACCACGATGGCGCGGATCTCCTCGGGGTGGCGGCCGAGCGCCTCGAAGCCGGCCGCGAGCGCGGCCCGCGCCGCCCCGGCGCCGAGCCCGGCGTCGAAGAGCGTGAGGCCGCCGTCGGCCCGCTCCAGCAGGTAGACGTTGACCGGGCCGCCGGCCGCCAGGAACGGGATGGGCACCGCGATTCGGTGGAGCCCCAGCCCCGCGAGCTCCGCCTCGGTCACCCTCCAGCCTTGACCTTGGCGGTCAGCTCCGGCAGCGCCTTCGTGAGATCGGCCACCAGGCCGTAGTCGGCCACCGCGAAGATGGGCGCCTCCGGATCCTTGTTGACCGCCACGATCACCTTGGCCCCCTTCATGCCGGCCAGGTGCTGGATGGCGCCCGAGATGCCGGCCGCCACGTAGAGCTCCGGGGCCACCACCTTGCCGGTCTGGCCCACCTGCCAGTCGTTCGGCACCCAGCCGGCGTCCACCGCGGCGCGGCTGGCGCCCACCGCGCCCTTCAGCGCGTCGGCCAGCGCCTCGACCGGCTTGAAGTCGCCCTTGGTGCCGCGGCCGCCCGAGACCACCACCCGCGCCTCGGTGAGCTCGGGCCGCTCGCTCTTCACCTCGGCGAAGGCCACGAAGCGGGTCTTGAGCGCCGCCGCGTCGACGCCGACGGCCACCTGGACCAGCGCGCCGGGTGCCACCGCCGGCCCCGCCGCCGCGAACTCGGTGGGACGGATGGTGAAGGCCTTCACGGCGGTGGAGATCTCCACGTCGGCCACCACGTTGCCGGCCCACATGGGGCGGCGGAAGAGGACGGCCGCCCCCTCCCCGGCGAAGGCCAGCACCTCGGTGGCCATCCCGGCCTCCAGGAGCGCGGCGGCCCGCGGCAGGACGTCCTTGCCGGAGGAGGTGGCGGCGCCGCCCACCCAGCCGGCGCCGCTGGCCCGGGCGATGGCGGCCAGCACCGGCGCGGCCGCCTCGGCCAGGCCGTGGGCCAGCGCCGGGTGGTCGGCCACGTGGACGGTGGCGCCGTAGGCGCGTAGCGCCTCGGCGGGCGCGGCGATCCCCTGGCCGAGGAGCGCCAGGTGGAGCTCCCCGCCGACCCGGGCGGCCAGCTCGCGCCCGGCGCCGATGGCGGCGAGCGAGGCCTTCTTGACGGTGCCGGCGTGCTGCTCGACGACGATGAGGACGTTGGACATGTGCGTTCTCCTGGGCGGCCCAGCTTGGGGTGGTGCCCCGACGGCTTTGCCGGCGGGGCGGGGGCGCGGCCCCCGGCAACTCAGAGCACCTTCGCCTCGTCGCGCAGCTTCCGGAACAGCTCCTCCACGTCGGCCACCTTGACGCCGCCCTTGCGCTTGGGCGGCTCGGCCAGCGCCTTCACCACCACCCGCGGCGCCAGCTCCACACCGAGCGAGGCGGCCGGCACGTCCTTCAGCTCCTTCTTCTTGGCCTTCATGATGCCGGGGAGCGAGGCGAAGCGCGGCTTGTTGAGCCGGAGGTCGCAGGTGATCACCGCCGGCAGCGAGAGCTCCAGCGTCTCCAGCCCGCCGTCCACCTCGCGCACCACGGTGAGCGCCTTGCCGTCGGCCGCGAGCTTCACGCCCGGCTGCTTCTTCTGCTCGGCCTCGCTCTCCAGGCTGTCGGTCTTGGAGGCGAAGGTCGCCTGCGGCCAGCCGAGCCGCGCCGCCAGGTACTGGCCGACCTGGTTCTGGTCGTCGTCGATCGACTGCTTGCCGAGCAGCACCAGGTCCGGCTTCTCCTGCTCGACGAGCTTGGCGAGCAGCGCCGAGACCACCACCGGGTCGAGCGCGCCGTCGTGGCGGAGGAGCACGCCGCGGTCGGCCCCCATGGCGAGGGCCGCGCGGAGCTCGGTCTGGCTCTTGTCGCCGCCGATCGAGGCCACCACCACCTCGCCGCCGTGCGCCTCCTTCAGCCGGAGCGCCTCCTCGACGGCGATCTCGTCGAAGGGGTTGAGCTTGTAGTTCACGCCGTCGGTGACGATGCCGGAACCGTCCGGCTTCACTCGGATCTTCGACTCGGGGTCCTCGACCCGCTTCGCCGTGACCAGGATCTTGAGCGCCATGCCGCCTCCGTTGATTTTCGAATCGGTCGGGGGAGTATGCCGTCTCACGC
>Ga0209682_10000814_pt1 | contig 10379 bp, 8 predicted proteins | sample DOMMetBare2Fresh_2_FD_187471 | JGI IMG/M metagenome (GOLD analysis project Ga0209682, IMG submission 187471) | Wetland sediment microbial communities from St. Louis River estuary, USA, under dissolved organic matter induced mercury methylation -... | ecosystem: Environmental > Aquatic >...
GCTCGAGATCATCACCGCCGAGCAGATGATGGATGCCTACGCCAGCGTGGGCATGCCGGTGAACTACCGCCACTGGAGCTACGGCAAGGAATTCATCGCCACCGAGAAGAACTACAAGCGCGGCCATATGGGCCTGGCCTACGAGATCGTCATCAACTCCAACCCCTGCATCAGCTACCTGATGGAGGAGAACACGATGGCGATGCAGGCGCTCGTCATCGCCCACGCGGCCTACGGCCACAACAGCTTCTTCCGGGGCAACTACCTGTTCCGCATGTGGACCGACGCGGCGTCGATCATCGACTACCTGGTCTATGCCAAGAACTATGTGGCGCAGTGCGAGGAAAAGTTCGGCCTTGAAACGGTGGAAGCGTTCCTCGACTCCTGCCATGCGTTGATGAACCATGGCGTCGACCGCTACCGCCGCCCGACGCGCAAGACGCTTGCACAGGAACTCTCCGAGCGCAAGGATCGCGAGGCCTACGCCCAGCAGCAGGTCAACGACCTCTGGCGCACGCTCCCGCGCCGCGCCGACAAGGGCGAAGGCGAGAAGGAGGCGCGCCGCTTCCCGGACGAGCCGCAGGAGAACCTCCTGTACTTCATCGAGAAGAACGCGCCGCTGCTCGAGCCCTGGCAGCGCGAGGTCGTGCGCATCGTGCGCAAGGTCTCGCAGTACTTCTACCCGCAGCGCCAGACCCAGGTCATGAACGAGGGTTGGGCCACGTTCTGGCACCACAAGCTGCTCAACACCATGTACGACGACGGCTACCTGACCGACGGCGTGATGATCGAGTGGCTGACTTCGCACACCAACGTGATCTACCAACCGCCGGTCGGGCACCGCGCCTACAGCGGGCTGAACCCCTATGCGCTCGGTTTCGCCATGTACACCGACATCAAGCGCATCTGCGAGGCGCCGACCGAGGAAGACCGCGCATGGTTCCCGCAGATAGCCGGCCAGCCCTGGCTGCCGGTGCTGCACGACGCGATGCGCAACTACAAGGACGAGAGCTTCATCGGCCAGTTCCTGTCACCGAAGCTGATGCGCGACCTGCGCCTGTTCGCGATCCGCGACGACGAGAAGGACAGCGAGCTCGAAGTCGCCGCGATCCACGACGACGCCGGCTACCGGCGCCTGCGCGAATCGCTGTCGCGCCAGTACGACCTGGGGTCGCGCGAGCCCAACATCCAGGTCTGGAACGTCAACCTGCGCGGCGACCGCTCGTTGACGCTGCGCCACTTCCAGCACAACGACCGCCCGTTGCACGAGACGGCGCAGGAGGTGCTGCGGCACGTCGCACGCCTTTGGGGCTTCGGCGTGCAGCTCGAGAGCGTCAATGTGCGCGGTGACGTGACGCAGCGCTACAGCGTGCAAGGCCCGGCAGCGGGCTGATGGTCCGCGTCCGGCGGGTCTCAGCGACTCACGTCGCTCAGCTTGCATCCCTTGCCGAGAAACAGCGAGGTCAGGTGCTCCTTGCGCCCCGCGGCCTGCTGGGCCAGGCCCTGGTTGGCCGGCACCGCCACCGCCACCGCTGCCGCCGGTGCGGCCTGGGCCGCGGCTGCCTGCTGGCTGGCGAGCGCCGAAAGGCCGCCGAAGAGGCTCCCCAGACCCTGGGCGGTGGCAGGCGAAACGCGGCCTTGCGCCGCGGCCATCGCGAGCGCCTGCTGAGCAGCGGCTGATTGCTGGGCTGCCGCAAGCTGTTGAACCGCCGCGAGCTGGGCCTGCTGTTGCGCCTGCGGAGCGCCACCGCCCATCAGACCGCCGAACAGGCCGCCCAGCCCGTTGCGGGCGGCCACCTGGGCGAGCGCCTGCTGACCGATTGCGTTGACGACCTGCTGTCCCGCGCCGTTGTCGACCACCGGCTGCGCCGCGGCCGGCGCCATGGGCGCTGCGACGGCAGGAGCCGCCGCCATGAAGGCTTCCATCTGCCTGATCTCGCCGTAGATCATCTGGCAGCTCATCTCGTTGTCGGTCAACTTGATGCGCTCGATGACCTGGGCCTGGGCGGCGATGCAGAACAGGACGGCGGCAGCCGCGGTGGCGATGGCGGTGATCTTCATGGTGCGGTTCCTTGAGCTGGGGTGGTGTGGCTGCGGGCACATCGGCCCACGAAGGCTTACGCTGCAACGCAACCTCCAGAGGCTCACGAACCCACAGCGCCCCCCCATTCAAGGGGAGTGCGGGCGCGCCCGCGGGGCTGCGGCGGGGCAGGGCGCCGCGGCCGCGCGCGCAACACAGGCGCGAGTTGCCGGCACAGGTTCGCGCGGCACGCGCGCACGGTCGGACCGGCATTGCGGTCGGCGCCGCCGGCGTGCTGGCCCGGGGCGTCGAGCCCATGGTGGCGGGAGCCGTGCGCCCGCCCCCGACCAGGCTCGAACGGCGTCTAGAGCGCGAAGATCTTGCCCGGGTTCATGATGTTCTTCGGGTCGAGCGCGCGCTTGATCTGGCGCATCAGGTCGACCGCGCCGGCACCGGCCTCGTCGAGCAGGAAGCCCATCTTGTGCAGGCCGATGCCGTGCTCGCCGGTGCAGGTGCCTTCGAGCTTGAGCGCGTGCGTGACGAGTTGCAGGTTCAGCCGCTCGGCGAGTTCGCGTTCTTCCGGGCGGTCCTCGCGCACGAGATAGGCGATATGGAAATTGCCGTCGCCGACGTGGCCGACGATGTAGTGCGGCAAGCCGGCTTCTGCCGCCTGCGACACCGCCAGGGCGATGCACTCGGCCAGGCGCGAGATCGGCACGCAGGTGTCGGTGGTCACGGTGCGACAGCCGGGGTTGACGGTCATGCCGGCGAAATAGGCGCGGTGGCGCGCGGTCCACAGGCGCGTGCGCTCCTCGGGGGTGGTCGCCCACTGGAAGCCCTCGCCCCCATGCTCGGAGGCGATCGCCTGCACGATCTCGGCCTGCTCCTTGACGCCGGCCGGGCTGCCGTGGAATTCCATCAGCAGCATCGGCGCCTCGCGCAGCGTGAGCTTGTCGTGCTGGTTGACGGCGCGCACGGCGTTGGCGTCCAGCAACTCGCAGCGTGCGATCGGCACGCCCATCTGGATCACCTGGATCGTCGCCTGCACGGCAGCGTCCACGCTGGGGAAATGGCAGATCGCCGCGCTCACTGCCTCGGGCAGCGGGTAGAGCTTGAGCGTGACCTCGGTGATGACACCCAGCGTGCCCTCGCTGCCGACGAACAGGCGCGTCAGGTCGTAGCCGGCACTGGACTTCTTGGCGCGTGTGCCGGTGCGGATCACCTCGCCGCTGGCAGTGACCACCTGCAGCGCGAGCGTGTTCTCCTTCATGGTGCCGTAGCGCACCGCGTTCGTGCCGCTGGCGCGCGTGGCCGCCATGCCGCCGAGCGAGGCATTGGCGCCGGGGTCGATCGGGAAGAACAGCCCGGTGTCGCGGATCTCGCGGTTGAGCTGTTCGCGCGTGACACCCGGCTGCACCGTGACGGTCAGGTCCTCGGCATTGACACGCAGGATGCGGTCCATGCGGCTGCAGTCGATGCTGACGCCGCCCTGCACCGCGAGCAGGTGGCCTTCGAGCGAGGAGCCGATGCCGAACGGGATCACCGGCACCGCGTGCGTGGCGGCCAGCGCGACGACGGCGGCGACGTCCTCGGTGTTCTCGCAGAACACCACCGCCTCGGGTGGTGTGACCGGGAACGGCGACTCGTCGCGGCCATGCTGGTCGCACACCGCCGCGGCGGTCGAGCAGCGATCGCCGAAGCGCTCGCGCAGCCCCTGCAGCATCGCTGCGGGCATCGGACGCGGCTGGACCGCGGGCATCAGCTGGGTCGGCAGCGGTGCATTCATCGGGCGCTCCTGCAAGGGTCGCCGATTCTAAGGACCACCCCCTCGGTCCCGGGGCCAAGGCCCTGCCGCACTCAAGTCGGGACGGCAAGGGTCGAAATCACGGACTGGGGCCGAACGCCCCGGAAACGCCCATGGCCAGCGAACGCCGCAATCTGTACCGCATCCTCCATCTCCAGCCCGAAGCGCCGCACGAGGTGGTCAAGGCCGCCTACCGCGCACTGATGACCACGCTGCGTGCGCACCCCGACCTCGGCGGCGACAACGACCAGGCCGCGCGCCTGAACGCCGCCTACGACGTGCTGGGTGATCCGCAGCGCCGGCGCGACTACGACCGCGCGCTGCGCAAGCCGGCGCGCGGCGCCGCCGCTGCCGAGGCGCAGGCGGCCGTGACCGACCCCTGGTCCTGGCTGGCCGACCGGCGCTGCCCGTTCTGTCACCAGGCCTTCACCGGCCAGCCGAGGCCGGAGATGCGCTGCAGCCGCTGCGACGGCCCGTTGGCCATTGCGCCGACCTCCGAGCGCGCCGCCAGCGAATTGCTGGGCCGGCGCCGCGGCGAGCGTTATGCCCGCGACCTCGACGCCACGATCCGCCTGCCGGGCGAGACGGCGGACCGCCCGGCACGGCTGCGCGACCTGTCGCTCACGGGCCTGTCGCTGCTGAGCACGCAGCGCATCGCCAAGGGCACGCCGCTGCGCGTGGTGACGGGCAGTTTCGACGCGGTCGCGGCGGTGGTGGCCTGCCGGCCCTATGGCGCGGCGTTCACGGTCCACGCCCGCCTGATGACGCTGCAGATGCTGCGCAGCGCGCGCGGCGTCTACGTCAGCGCGACCGCCTGAGCCGGCATTGCGGGCCCATCGGCCTCAGTGCCCGACGCTGTTGTCCTCGAGATTGATGCGCACCGAGGCACGCCCGAGCGCACCGAGGGCGGCACGCGCGTAGGTCTCGGCCCACTGGGCGTCGGCAAAGCCGGTGGCGTCGGCGGCTTCGGCCACGGCCAGCAGCTTGTCGGCGAACAGCACCTTGCCGCTGGCGCGCATCGGCTCGCAGTCCAGGCGGATGAACTCCTGGTCCAGCCAGCGGCGCGCATCGTCAAGGGGCAGCGCATCGGCCGGATGCAGGACGACTTCCTCGCCGTGGGCGAAGCGCACGGTCACTTCATGGCGCATGGTTCCTCCGCAAAGCGCATCGATTCCGGAGCCCGAGGCTAACAGCATGGGGTGGGCTCGGGTTTGCGCTGCGTCGACCCCGGCATGGTTTCCCGGGCCTCGTGGACAATCGCTCCCACGATGGGACAACGACTGACACAGATCGCCACCCGCACCGGCGACGACGGCAGCACCGGACTGGGCGACGGCACGCGCGTACCCAAGGACCACCTGCGTGTCTGCGCCATGGGCGACGTCGATGAACTGAACTCCGGCCTCGGCGTGCTGCTGGCCGAGCCGCTGCCGGACGACGTGCGCGAGCTGCTGGTGGTGATCCAGCACGAGCTTTTCAACCTCGGCGGCGAGCTCTCGATCCCCGGCTTCGAGTTGCTCAAGGCCGACTCGGTCGCCCGCCTGGACGAGGCGCTGGAGCACTACAACGCCACGCTGCCCAGACTGCAGGAGTTCATCCTGCCCGCCGGCACGCGCAGCGCCGCGCTCGCCCATGTCAGCCGCACGGTGGCACGCCGCGCCGAGCGTGCGGTCGTCGCGCTGGCCCAGCACGACGAGGTCAACGATGCGCCGCGCCAGTACCTGAACCGGCTGTCCGACCTGATGTTCGTGCTTGCTCGCGTGCTGAATCGCGCCAACCTGGACGGCCTGGGCGGCGGCGACGTCTACTGGAAGAGCGAGAAGCTGAAACGCGAAGGCGGTTGAGCGGCGCGGCGTTCAGCTTCCGCTCAATGCCCGCTCAATGCTCGCTGCAGCCAGGCACGCGCCAAGGTCCAGTCGCGCTTGACCGTGGCCAGCGACAGGCCCATGGCCTCGGCGATCTCCTCGTTCTCGAGGCCACCGAAGAAGCGCAACTCCACGACCTTGGCCGCACGTGGATCGATGGTCTCGAAGGCCAGCAGCGCCTCGTGCACCGCGACGATGTCGCGGTCGGGCGCGTTCGACAACTGTTCCAGCCCCGACAGCGTGACCGCGACCAGCTCGGCGTCGCGCTTCTGCGCCCGACGGGCGAGCTCGTGGTTGACGAGGATGCGCCGCATCATGGTGGAGGCGACGGCGAGGAAATGGCTGCGGTTGCGCCACTGGGTGCGGGTCTGCTCGGCCATCCTGAACCAGGCCTCGTGCGCCAGGGCGGTGGCGCTGAGCGTGTGGCCGGGATTCTCGCGCCGCAGGTGGCCCCGTGCCATGCGGCGCAGTTCGTCGTAGAGGGCTTCGAAAAGCTTCGTTCCGGCCGACGGATCGGCGGCGCCCAACTCGGTGAGCCACTGGGTCACGTCGGAGGGGTCGATCGGTTCGGCGCTCATGCGAGGGACATTGTGCCGCCCCCGGGGATGGGGGGATGGGGTGAGCCGTTTCACGGCAGACTGTTGCGTATGCAGCAAGAGGCCGCGCCATCGTGCGGCCCGAACCCCTCAAACCGCGGAGTACACCCCATGTCATCGTTGAACCCCCTCGTCCTGCGTGGCGCCAAGGCGCTCGTGTCGATGGCCCTGGCGGGCCTGCTCGTGGCCTGCGGCGGCGGCGGCGACGACCCCGCGGTCGCCACCGTCACGCTGACCGGCGTGGCGGCCACCGGCGCCGCGATCCCGGGCGCGACCGTCAAGGCCGTCAATGCCAGGGGTGTCGCCGCCACGGCCGTCACTGCCGCCGACGGCAGCTTCAAGATCGACATCGCCGATGGGGCGCCCTTCGTGCTGTCGGTCGTGGATGCCGCCAGCAAGGCCTGGTACTCGTATGCCGCCCAGGCCGGCGTGGCCCACATCACGCCGCTGACGACGCTGGCCCTGCTTGACGCCAACGGGGGCAAGCCGCTGGCCGATCTGGTGGCAGGCTGGTCGGCAGCGCGGCTGTCGGACACCCAGGTGCTCGAGGCCGCGAAGAAGGTCAACGCCAACCTGCGCAGCGTGATGCAGGCTCAGGGCCTGGACGCCAACGGCCTGAATATCTTCAACGCCACGTTTTCGGCCAACCACACGGGCATGGATGCCGTACTGGACGCGATGCGCGTGAACATCGACTGCAGCGCGACCCAGTGCACGCAGAGCATCAAGAGTCCGGCCGGCTCGGTGCTCGTCAACTGGAACGGCAACATCGCCACCACCGGCATCGCCGTCAGCTGGACGGCGACCACTTCCGGTGGCGGCAGCACCGGCGGTACCGTCACCGTCGGCCTGGGAAGCTGCAAGGCGCCGCTGGCCGGCACCTGGTCGATGGTCGTCCAGACTACCGTGGCCGGCGTCGCCTTGACCATCCCGGAGGTCTGCATCGACGGCCTGCCCGCCAAGCCCGAGACGCAGCAGGCCTTCTGTGCCGACCCGGGCGTCACGCAGCAGATGCCGGCGGGCGTCTCGATCGTCAGCTGCACGTACGATGGATCGAGCGGCACGATCGCCGCTCGCGTCACCCAGCCGATCACGATCGACTACAGCGTCAAGTACACGTTCGTGAAGCGTTGACGCCGCCGTGCCCGGCCGCCGCGCAGGCGGCCGGGCGCTCCGACACAATCCGGCGCGTCCGCGAGCCACACAGCAACACGCCATGACGACGCCCCCGCCGACCCCGCCGCCGGCCCCCGCCGACTGGCATCTCGTGCGGTCGCTGTTCGACGAGGCCATGGCATTGCCGCCCGACCAGCGGCGCGACTACGTGCTCAGCGTCACGGCCCCCGATGCGGTGCGGCAAGAGGTCCTGAGCCTGATCGATCATGGCGAGGACGAGGGGCTGCTGAACCAGCCGGCCACGCTCGACGCCCTGCCCGACGGCAGCCGTGAAGGCGAGCGCCTGGGGCCCTGGCGGCTGTCGGAGAAGCTCGGTGCCGGCGGCATGGGCGACGTCTGGCTGGGCCGGCGCGACGATGGTGCCTACGCCGGCGAGGCGGCGATCAAGGTCCTCAAGCGCGGCATGGACTCGGCCGCGGTGCTGGCGCGATTTGCGCAGGAGCAGCAGGCCCTGGCGCGGCTGACCCACCCGCACATCGCGCGCCTGCTGGATGCGGGCCGCACGGCCGACGGACTGCCCTATTTCGTGATGGAGCGCGTGCAGGGCGTGCCGATCGACAAGGCCTGCGAGGGGCGGTCGCTGGAGCAGCGTCTGCGGCTGTTCCTGCAGCTGGCCGACGCGGTGGCGCACGCCCACCGCAACCTGCTGGTGCACCGCGACCTCAAGCCCAGCAACGTGCTCGTCACCGACGACGGCCACGTGAAGCTGCTCGATTTCGGCATCGCCAAGGCGCTCGATCCGCTCGAGGGCACCGACGGCCAGCAGACGGTGGCCGGCGAGCGCCCGTTCACGCCGCACTATGCGAGCCCGGAGCAGGTGCGCGGCGAGCCGGTGAGTACCGGCACGGACATCTACAGCCTGGGCGTGCTGCTCTATGTGATGCTGACCGGCACGCGGCCCTACGGCCGCGGCGCGACGACGCCGCACGAGGCGGCCAGGAGCGTGCTGGAGGAAATGCCGACGCGGCCGAGCGCGCTGTCGCCGGGGCTGGTGGCGGACCCGCAGTGGATGGCCACGCGCAAGCGCCTGCGCGGCGATCTCGACAATATCCTGCTGAAGGCGCTGGACAAGGCGATCGATCGCCGCTACCCGAGCGTGGAGGCGCTGGCCGCCGACGTGCGCGCCTTCCTCGACGGCTACCCGGTCAGCGCACGCCCGGCCTCGCCGGTCTACCTGGCCTCGCGCTTCGTGCGTCGCCATCCGGTCGGCGTGAGCATCGGCGTCGTGGCGCTGCTGGCGGTGCTCGCGAGCGCGTCGGTCGCGTTGTGGCAGGCCCGAGAAGCTGCGCTGGCGCGCGACCGCGCCCAGCAGCACCTGGCCAATATCGGTGAGATCACGCGCGACGTGGTGCTGCACTACAGCGACGCGATGACCTCGATGAGTGGCGGCGTCGCGCTCAAGGAGCGGCTGCTGAAGGACCTGATCGGGCAGCTCGAGCGCCTGGCGCAGGAGACCGGTGACGACCCGATCTGGCTGCGCGACCTGGCCGCCGCCTATGCCCGGCTGGCCGAGGTGCAGGGCAACGACACCGGGGTCTCGGTCGGCAAGGTCGGCGACGCCCTGGCGAATGCCCGGCGCGCGATCGAACTCGCCGACCGTGCCTGGCCGCGCCGCCGCGGCGACCCGCGCCTGGCCGAGGCGCTCGCGCAGGCGCTGCAGATCCAGGCCCAGACCCACCGCGCGCAGGGCAGGCCGCAGGAGGCGATCGCGCCGATCGAGCGTGCGCTCGTGGTGATCGACGAGGCGATGCCGCAGGCACGCGACGAGGCACGCCGGCAGTTGCGGCTGCAGCGCGCCGGAGCCTTGCTGGCCGAGGCGCAGATCCATGACCAGCAGTCGATCCCGAGCCTGGACCAGCCGGAGACGGCCCTGACCCTCTACGCACGCAGTGAGCAGGAGCTGCAGGCGCTGGACGGCGAGCGGGCCGACCTCGAATCGGGCAACCTCCTGGGCACGCTCTACGGCGGGCGCGCGATCACGCACGGCCGGCTCGGCCGCATCGATGCCGCCGCCGACGATGCCGGGCAGGCGATGCACTTCCGCCAGCGCGCGGTCGATCGCGAGCCGGGCAACGTGGTCTACCGCGACGGGCTGGTCACCGATGCCACCAACTACGGCGTCATCCTGCTGCGCGCCGACCGCGGCCGCGAGGCGTTGCGCGCCACGAGCGTGGCCTGGGATCAGGTGCGTGCACTGGCACGCGAGAACGGGCCGGGCAACCAGTGGATCGGCAAGCAACCGCGCGTGGCCCAGCACCACGCGCGCGCCTTGCTGGCCAACGGGCGCGCGGCCGAGGCGCTGCCGGTGGTGGAGGAGGCCCTGGCGCTCTGGCGCACGCGCCACGCGCAGCAGCCGTCGGCGCACACCGAGCGCATGGCGGCCTGGATGGGCCTGCAAAAAGGCAAGGCCCTGTGGGGGTCGGGAGCGACCGGCGAGGGCCTGGCGCTGGCGCTGCGGCAGGTCGAGGTGCTTGGCCGGCTGGCCGAGGCGCCGAAGGCCGGCGACGCCTTGCTCAACCTCGGCGAGGCCTGCCTGTTCGCCGCACAGGCCGAGCCGGCGCAGCGCACGGCCTGGCTCGGGCGCGCGCGCTCGGCCTTCGAGCGGGCCGCGGTGCTGCGGCCGCTCAGCGGTGATCACCTGGCGCAATACAAGGCGGCGGGCGGCTGACCCTGGCCATAACTGCGGCGAGTCCGCGCGGCGCGAGGCCGGCGCAAGCGCGGCAAGGACAGGCACCTGCCGCAAACGACTTCACGCGCAATCGTTGGACATGCGGCCGCCCGGTTACGGCCCGTTGCTGCCTTTCGCGTCTGACCGCTCGTTCTGTAGCGCTCGCGTCTCGCGGTGGGCGGGGCCCGGCGCGGGCTCATGCTGTGGCGGTCGGCACTGCGTGCCGACTTCGCTGTGGTGCTCGCGCTCG
>Ga0209682_10000816_pt1 | contig 10352 bp, 10 predicted proteins | sample DOMMetBare2Fresh_2_FD_187471 | JGI IMG/M metagenome (GOLD analysis project Ga0209682, IMG submission 187471) | Wetland sediment microbial communities from St. Louis River estuary, USA, under dissolved organic matter induced mercury methylation -... | ecosystem: Environmental > Aquatic >...
CCGACACCACCGGGATCGCCTTCGCCGGCGGCTGGTTCCACTCCGGCGACCTGGGCGTCATGCACCCCGACGGCTACGTCGAGCTGCGCGACCGCAAGAAGGACATCATCATCTCGGGCGGCGAGAACATCTCCACCGTGGAGGTGGAGAAGGTCCTCTTCTTCCACCCGGCGGTGCTGGAGGCGGCGGTGGTGGGCATCCCCGACGAGAAGTGGGGCGAGGTGCCCAAGGCCTTCGTGACGCTGCGCCCCGGCCGCCAGGCCACCGAGCGCGAGATCATCGAGTACTGCCGCGAGCACCTGGCCCACTACAAGTGCCCGAAGCGGGTCGAGTTCGGGCCGCTCCCCAAGACCTCCACCGGCAAGACGCAGAAGTTCAAGCTGCGCGAGCAGGAGTGGGCCGGCCAGCAGAAGCGGATCCACTGACCCGGCCGCGTCACGAGGCCGGCCGGGCGGTGTCGGCGCCCGGCCTCCATGGGCGTACCCGGCCCCTCATGCGACAGGTCGCCGCCGCCGTCGCCCGCGTGTGCCTGCCGCGCGCGGCAGAGGGTCGCGCGACGGCGACTGCCCAGCCGGGTTGAGGCGGGGCGGCCCGGGTCCTGCTAGGCTTCACCCATGGATCGGGGGGTCCTCGCGAAGCTGGGACTGGCCGCCGCGCTCGCCGCGGTGCTCGCGCCGTCGCCGGCGGCACCGGCGGCACCGGCGGCGACCGGCCGGTTCCGCTGCGATCAGTCGGTCGAGGTCCAGACCACCTGGTGCACCGGCAGCCAGATCACGGGCATCGCGCGGGCCGACGCCGCCGCGGTCTGCCTCGACTTCACCAGGCGGCTCACCGTCGAGTGCAAGCCCGACTGGGACCGCTTCAAGAGCTGCGACGAGTTCGCCGGCCGCTTCCAGAAGCTGCTCCTCAAGGCCTGCGAGACGCGCAAGGTCGGCAAGCGGCACTGCCAGGACTGGGGCGACGCCTTCCTCGTCGGCCCGCTCACCCGCTGCCAGCGCGGGCGGACCTCGTACTGACGGCCTCGCGCCGCGCGGCGGCCGGCACCCCGGACCACCCGGTTGACCCCACGGATCCGCTCGACTCGCCCCCCGGGGCGGCGGTACGGTCCGCGCCATGATCCTCCTCGTCAACGGCCCCAACCTGAACCTCCTCGGCGAGCGCGAGCCCGAGGTCTACGGCCGCACCACCCTGCCCGAGATCGAGAAGATGGTCCGCGACGCCTGCGCCGGCTGGGACGTCGAGGTGAAGTCGTTCCAGGCCAACGGCGAGGGGGCCCTCATCGACTTCATCCAGGAGCACCGCAAGCAGGCGCGCGGCATCATCATCAACCCCGGCGCCTACACGCACACCTCCCTGGCGCTGCACGACTGCCTCAAGGCGGTGACCGCGCCGGCGGTGGAGGTGCACATCTCCAATCTCCACTCCCGCGAGGAGTGGCGGCGCAAGAGCGTGGTGGCCGCCGCCTGCCGCGGGCAGATCACCGGCCTGGGCGTGCGCGGCTACATCCTGGCCGCCGAGTGGCTCTGCGCCGAGATCGGCGCGCAGCCCAGGCCGTAGCCCCGGCCGGCCCGCCGGCTTCCATGCCCCGGGTCGCCGTCCTCCTGCCGGCCCGCGACGCCGCGCCCACCCTGCGCGCGGCCTGCGCCTCCATCCTGCGCCAGACCTGGCGCGACCTCTCGCTGGTGGTGGTGGACGACGGCTCGGCCGACGCCACGCCGGCGCTGCTGGAGCGGCTCGCGGCGCGCGACCGGCGGCTCACCGTCGTCCGCGGCCCCGGCGAGGGGATCGCCGGGGCCCTCAACCGGGGCCTGGCCGCCTGCGACGCCGACGTCATCGCCCGCATGGACGCCGACGACGTGGCCTGGCCGCGCCGCCTGGAGCTGCAGCTCGCCGCGCTCCAGGCCGACCCGTCGCTCGTCGCCGTGGGCGGGCGGGTGCGCCTCTTCCCGCGCCGCCTGGTGCGCGACGGCATGCGCCGCTACGCCGCCTGGCTCAACTCGCTCGTCACGCCCGCGCTGGTGGCGCGGGACCTCTACGTGGAGGCGCCGCTGGTCCACCCGGCCGCCACGCTGCGGCGCGCCGCGCTCGAGGCGGCGGGCGGCTGGCGCCACGGCCCGTTCCCCGAGGACTACGACCTCTGGCTGCGGCTCGCCGAGCAGGGCGGGTCGCTCGGCAACGCGCCGGCCACGCTGCTCGACTGGCGCGAGTCGGCCGGGCGCCTCACCCGCACCGACGGCCGCTATGCCCTGGACCGCCACGTGGCGTTGAAGTGCGCCGCGCTGGCCCGCGGACCGCTGGCCGGGGTGCGGCAGGTGGCCCTGTGGGGCGCCGGCGAGACCGGCCGGGCCTTCGCCGACGCGCTCGGCCGCGAGGGGATCGGCGTCGCCACCTTCGTGGAGGTCGACCGCAAGAAGATCGGCCGGACCATCCGCGGCGCGCCGGTGGTCTCCTACCAGGAGGTGGAGCGGCTGCGCGGCCTGCCGCTCCTGGTGGCGGTGGGGGCGCCGGGCGCGCGCGACCTCATCCGCGCCGAGCTCCGACAGCGCGGCTTCGAGGAGCTGCGCGACTTCCGCTGCGTGGCGTGAGGCGTGGGATTGCGCCCCCGCCCCCACCTGCGCCATCGTCCGCCCCCGTGCGCGACGCCTTCGACGCCGGCGCCTTCCGCCGCGAGCTGACCCACCGGCTGGCCGGGGCCATCCGGGACGTGCGCCGCCGCGTCGGCACCGAGCACCTCTACGTCTTCGCCCTCTACACCAGCGGCCCCTCGCGGTTCGCCTGGGTGCGGGCCAGCGCCAACACCGAGGAGGCGCTCACCCGCAGCGCCGCCGCCATGGCGGCGCTGGACCGGCGCTACGCCGGCGAGGCGGGGCGGCGCCTCCTGCGCTGGAGCCCGCCCCACTTCGAGCACCACGACTTCGACGGCGCGGTGGCGGCGCTGGAGCTGCCCGACCCGGCCGAGCGCACCGAGCGGCTCGACCGGGCCATCTACGACGCCATGGTGGGGGCGCTGCGGACGCTCGACCGCTCGGGCCTCTTCGGCCGAGGCGCCGAGCGCTGCTTCCTCACCGTCAACGTCATCGGCGAGAAGGGCGGCGAGGCCCTCTTCAAGAAAGGGCTGAAGCGGCTCAACTCGCTGCCGGCCATCGACCGGCTGCTCCACGAGACCTCCAAGCCGGCCCTGGTGCGCTGCATCAACCGCGCGCCGCGGCGCGAGCGCATGCGCATCTGGCTGGCGCTCTACGAGGACCTCTACATGGAGTGGAAGACGCCCATCGCCGAGGAGGCGCGGGCGCGCGGCCTCTCGCCGTGGGACGCCGAGGCCGAGCTGCTGCGCTTCGGCCCCAAGGTGGTGCCGGCCCTCATCGATCTCGTGGCCCACTACGGCTTCGCCCCGGCCTTCGACAAGGGGCGCGAGCTGGAGACGCGCGAGGTCTGGCTGGCCGGATCGGCGCTGTTCCTCGTGCCCAGGCTGGGGGCCATCGCCGAGCGCGACGTGAAGCGGCTGCAGGAGCTGGTGGCCGGCTTCGTGGAGCGCGACAAGCGGCTCAAGGTGGCCTCCACGCTGGCCGAGAACACCGCCCGCGTGCTCCACCGGCTGCGCCCGCGCCGCTTCCCGGAGAGCGCCATGGACCCGCTCACCTACAAGCTGCTCAACCCGGAGCCGTTCCTGCGGTAGCCGCCGGTGGCGAGCCCAGCCCGGCTCACCCCGCCGTGAGCGGCCCGGCGCAGCCGAGCGCCGCCGCCACCTCGGCCAGGTCGGCCGGCACGGGCGCCTCGAAGGCGAGCGGCACCCCGGTGACCGGGTGGGTGAGCTCGAGCCGCCGGGCGTGGAGCATGACGCGCGGCACGCTCACGGCGCCCACCATGCGCGGCCCGCCGTACTTCGGGTCGCCGAGGAGCGGGGCGCCGAGGTGGGCCAGGTGGACGCGGAGCTGGTGCGTCCGCCCGGTCTCGGGCTGGGCCTCGACGAGCGCCGTGGTGCCGGGGGGCGCGGCGGTCGCCAGCGTGCGGTAGCGCGTCGCCGCCGCGTCGCCGCCCGGCGCGACCTGGCGCAGCCCGGCGCGGCGCGGGTCCTTGGCCAGCGCCGCCTCGAGCCGGCCCGCCGGCGGCGTCGGCGCCCGGGCGCAGAGGGCGAGGTAGGTCTTCTCCGGGCCGCCCGTGCGGAAGGCCTCGGCGAGCGCCGCGGCGGCGGCCTTGGTGCGGGCCAGCACGGTGACGCCCGAGGTCTCGCGATCGAGCCGGTGGACCAGCGTCACCTCGGCGCCGAGGAGCGCCGAGACGAGCTCCGGCAGCGTGCCGCGGTCGCTGGTGAGGGTGGGCTGCGCGGGGACGCCGGCCGGCTTGTCCACCGCCACCAGGTGCTCGTCGGCGAACAGGACCCGGTCGCGCTGGAGCGGGCCGCCGGCGCCGAGGGCGCCGGGGGTGCGCCCGCCCTCCTCCAGGTTGACGGTGATCTCGTAGCCGGCGCGGACCTGCTTGCTGGCCACCTTGCAGCGCCGGCCGTCGAGGAAGACGCCGCCCAGGTCGATGGAGCGGCGGGCCTGGCCGCGCGAGATGCCGCCGCGCTCGGCGATGAAGCGGTCGAGCCGCTCGCCCTCGTCACCGGGCCGCGCGACGAGGGTGAGGCGCCGCACGCGGCGCTACGCCTGGGCCGACGGGCAGGAGGCGCAGGCGGGCGAGTCGCCCTTGCGCTCGCAGGCCGGGGCCGCCTTGTAGTCGGTCTGGTAGAACCCACCGCCCTTGAAGGAGAAGGCGCCGGCGCTCATGAGCTTGGTGACCTTCGACCCGCACACGTCGTGGACCTCGAGCGGTGAGGCCGACATCTTCTGGAGGACGTCGAAGCGGCCACAGGTGGGGCAGTCGTACTCGTAGATGGGCATGGCAGTGGCTCCAGCCAAGAACCTAAGGGCGGGGACGGTGGCGTCAAGCCGGGTGGTGATAGAACCCCCAGACCCCACGGGAGGGAGCCCTCTACCATGGACGCCGAGCAGCGCGAAAGTCTCGCCCGGGAGGCGGATCAGCTCGTCGCCGCCCTCGACGAGGAGCGGTACCGCCACGTCGCCGGGGTGGAGGCGGAGCCGGCGCTGGCCCGGCTCTTCCCGGCCGGGTTCCACGAGGCGTGGCGGGAGACGGTGTCCCGGCTGCGGGCCGCCGGCGCCGAGCCGCTGGCGCGCCGCGTCGCGGCCCTGCGGGCAGAGCAGGCCGCCGTCGAGGCGGAGGAAGGCTGGCGCGCCGCCGAGGCGGCCGCCCGGGTGGAGGGACCGGACGGCCCGGTCTCGCTCGCCGACGCCGAGCTGGCCCTGCCGCGCGAGCCGGACCGCGAGCGCCGCCGCGCCCTGGCCCGGGCCATCGCCGCGGCCCTGGAGGGGCCGGCGCGCCATCGCGAGGCCTTCGCCGAGCAGCGCGCCCGCGCCGGCGCCGAGGTGGGGCTCGTCCCCGACTGGGCCATCGTGGTGGAGGGCGACCAGCTCCTCGGCGCCTCGGACGACGCCTGGCGCGAGCTGCTGGACTTCACGGCGCGCCGCGACCTCGGCCTCTCCGACGACGCCCGGCGCTCCCTGGAGCGCCACGACCTGGTGCGGCTCCTCGCCTTCCCGGCGCTCGACGGCCGCTTCGCGCCGCCCGACCTCGCGGCGGCGGTGCGCGCCGTGACCGCCGACCTCGGCCTCGACCTCGGTCGCGCCCGCCTCGACGCGCACAACCGGACGCGCGGCTGGCCCGGCGCGCACGCCATCGGGGCCCGCGTGGCCTACCGGCCGCGCGGCGGGCTCCCCGACTGGCCCGACCTGCTCGACGCCTTCGGCCGCGCCCTGTCCGCCGCCCACCAGCGGCCGCACGCCCGCGACGCCACGCTCGGGCCGGCGCTGGGGCGGTTGCTCGCCGGGCTCTGCCTCGAGCCGCGCTGGCTGGCCGAGCGGCTGCGCCTGTCGCGCCGCGAGGTGGCCGATCTCGCGCGACCGCTGGCGCTGCGGACCCTCTTCCGGCTGCGCGCGGCGTCGGCGGCGCTGCGGGTGGCCACCGAGGTGGAGCGCGGCCTCTCCGGCAGGTCCTGGCGCGAGGCCCACCGCGAGGCGCTCACGGCGGCGCTGCACGCCGCCTGGGACGCCGGCGGGGCGCGCGCCTCGCGCGACGCCGAGGCCGGGCCGCTCGCGGCCGCGCTGCGCGGCTTCGCCGAGGGGGAGCGGCTGCGCGCCGACTTGCGACGGCGGTTCGACGAGGACTGGTGGCGCAACCCGCGGACCAAGGAGCACCTGGCGGGTGTGCTGGCGGCGGGGCAGCTCGCCGAGGCCCAGGCGGCCGAGCCGGCCGCGCCGTCGCAGGCGGTCGGCGTGCTGGTGAGGGCGCTCGAGACCGGCGGCGCGGGCTGAAGCGCAACGGCGCCGGCCGTGGCGCTAGCCCTTCTTCCGCAGCGCCCGGACGATCTTCTCCTTGGTCCGGGACGGCCGAGGCGCCGGCGCCGCCTGGTGGGCGGGGGCGGTCACGCGGGCCGGGGCGGCGCGCCCGGCCCGCTGCGAAGCCAGGTGGTCCTTCCACTTCATCCAGGCCTCGATCTGCATGGCCTGCAGCTCGACCTGCTGGTCCTCGGAGAGCTCCTCCTGCGACCACTCCAGCTCGGCGGTGCGGGGCAGGGCGGCGCCGAGCCGCATGCGCATGACCCGCTCCTCCTCGGCCGACAGCTCTCGGGCAGGGCCTCGCCGGAGGACCGCCTGGGCGGCTCCCTCGGTGACGACGACGCTCGCCGTCCTGCTCGTGCCCTTGCGCTTCGAGTCCATTGCCACCTCGCTGGCCGGGACGAGCCCCGGTCCAGGGTCATCGTAGGGCCGGGCGGCGGGGAATCCAGTTTTCGAGGTCCTGCTCGCCTGCGCCCCTGCCATGGCCGAACGCACATGATAACGGCCCGGTCTGACATCGGTTTTCGGTCCCGCTCGCGCCGCCGCGCCAGGGGCCCGCCAAGGGCCTGTCGAACCGCCCTGCGCCGCGCGAGATCACATGGTCGGAGGCACCACCATGGCCGACTGGAAGGACAACCTCATCACCGACGACGCGGGCGTCGAGCGGCTGCTGCGCAGCGTGAAGCGCGTCGCCGTGCTCGGCGTGAAGACCGAGGCCCAGGCGGACCAGGCGGCCTTCTACGTGGCGAAGTACGTGGCCGACCACGGCGGCGAGATCGTCCCGGTGCCGGTCTACTACCCCGAGGTGAAGGAGATCCTGGGCCGGCCGGTCCACCGCACGGTGGCCGACGTGCCGGGGGAGGTGGACCTGGTGGACGTCTTCCGCCGGCCCGCCGACATCCCGGCCCACCTCGGGGACATCCTGGCCAAGAAGCCGCGCGCCGTCTGGTTCCAGCTCGGCATCCGCAACGACGCCGCGGCCGAGACGCTGGCCAGGGCCGGCATCCAGGTGGTGCAGGACCGCTGCCTGATGGTGGAGTGGCGGCGGGTCAGGGGCTGAGGGCCGCCCTACCTCTCCGGCGCGTCGGGCTCGTCCTCGGGTTCGGCCGCGCCCTGCTTGGCGCGGACCTTGAGGCCGGCGGCCTCCAGGGCCGCGGCCACGCCGGGCGGCTTGCGCGAGTCGGGCAGCGCCCCCTTGGGCGCGCTCACCGCGGCCACCTGGTCGGCCAGCGCCTTCACCTCGCCCGACACGTCCACCTGCAGCCGCACCCGCGGGTCGTCGCGCACGCCGAAGGCGCCGGTGAGGCGGGTGCGCAGCGGCACGCCGGTCTCCACGTCGATGAGCACCTCGCCCGAAGCGGCCACCGGCACGCGCCCGTCGAGGAAGGCCAGGTGGCGCTTCGAGTCGGCGTCGGGGCCGCCGGTCGGGAAGGTGCGGCCGTCGGCGTCGGCGGTGCTGGACGGCGCCGCCGGGGCGAGCGAGACGAGGTAGCGGCGCGCCGTGCGGCCGAGCAGCGTGACGTCGCCCGTGGCGGTGAGCGCCAGGGCCGGGCCGTAGAGCCGGGCCAGGTCGGCCGCCAGGCCGAAGCTCTCCTCGCGGAAGCGGCGGGCGTCGCGGCCGCGGTCGGTGGGGCGCGCGCGGAACGGGGCGAACTTGCCGGCGGCGTAGGTCATGCCGCCGGCATAGACGACGTGCTTGCCGGTGACGGCGCCCGCCCCCTGGCCGGAGTCGATCTCGCTCTCCACGTCGAACTCTCCGCCGGCGAGCTGGCGCAAGGCGTGGCGCTCCTCCACGTGCAGGCGCGTCGCCGAGTCGCCCTGGCGGGTCACCGTGTAGACGGCGCCGCCGCGCCACTCGAACGAGCCGAGCCGGCGGGCCGCCTCGTCGGCGTCGAGGGCGAGGAGGGGGACGGGCTGGGCGAGGTCGGGCGGCGCCGGGGCGGGTGCCGGCGGCGGGGTGGGGGAGAGGACGCGCTCGCGCGCCGTGGCGTCGGCGCCGCGGGCGCAGGCCGACCCGGCGAGGGTCGCCGCCAGGAGCGCGGCGGCGAGCGAGGCGAAGGTGGGCGGCCGGCGGCGCATCAGACGGTGGGCGTGGGCTTCTGGGCGGCGCGGTAGAGCATGAAGGCCAGCCCGGCGAAGACGGCCACGCCGAGCAGGGCGAACCCGCCCTCGCCGAGGGCGCCGGTGAGCGGCGACTCCACGCTCCACTTCTTCATCCCCTCCCCGGCGAAGACGTTGAGGATGGCCACCACCACGCCGGTGAGCGCCCCGCCGGCCACCAGGCCGGTGGCCATGAGGGAGCCGGCGCTCAGCTCCGAGTCCTCCACGGCGCCGCCCCGCTTGCGGGCCACCACGTCGGCCAGCCCCTTCACCGCGCCGCCCACGAAGATGGGCAGGGTGGTGGAGAGCGGCAGGTAGAGGCCGACGGCGAAGGAGAGGGCCTTCACCCCGCACAGCTCCAGCGTGATGGAGAAGAAGACGCCCACCAGCACGTAGACCCAGTCCAGGTTGAGCGAGAGGATCCCCTTGATGAGCGTGGCCATGAGCGTGCCCTGGGGCGCGTCGAGCCCCTTCTGCCCGATGGCGTGGGTGATGCCGGCGGCGAGCTGCTCGGCCGATGGCGTGTCGAGGATGCTGACGGTCCAGCCGATGGCGGCGGCCGAGACGATGGCGCCGACGAAGAGCGAGATCTGCTGGGCGCGCGGCGTGGCGCCGACCAGGTAGCCGGTCTTGAGATCCTGGCTGGTGGCGCCGGCGTTGGCCGCGGCGATGCACACCATGCCGCCCACCACCAGCGCCATCGGCTCGTAGGCCGAGCCGGTCCAGCCCAGCCCCACGAAGATCAACGAGGTGGCCATCAGGGTGGCGATGGTCATGCCGGAGATGGGGTTGGACGACGAGCCGATGATGCCGACGATGCGCGACGAGACGGTCACGAAGATGAAGCCGAAGACGATGACCAGGATGGCCACGAAGAGCTTGTTGAGGATCGACTCGCCCGGGATGAAGGGGAGCGCCACCAGCACCACCACCAGCGCCAGGCTGCCGGCCACCACGGTGACGAAGGAGAGATCGCGCTCGGTCCGCTTCACCCCGCCGGCGCCGACCTTCTCCGACATCGACCGGATGGAGTCGCGCAGCGACGAGTAGATGGTCGGGAGGGTCTTGAGCAGGGTGATGAAGCCGCCGGCCGCCACGGCGCCCGCGCCGATCTGCCGGATGTAGGCGCGGTAGATGGCGTTGGTGGTGTCGCCGAAGGTGTGGGTGGCGGCGTCCCAGCCGAAGGCGCCGCTGGAGTTGCCGAGCTTCATGAGCTGCTCGTGGACCGCGTCGCCCGGGACGAGGAAGGAGAGCAGCGGGATGAGGCCGAGCCAGGCCATCACGCCGCCGGCCACCAGCACGCCGGCGATCCTCGGTCCGATGATGTAGCCGACGCCCAGGTACTCGGGCGTGATGTCGCCGTTCACGGTGGCGTTGGGCAGGAACTTGCTGGCCTTGGACGAGACCCAGGTCGGCGTCTCGGCGATGACGTGGAAGACCTTCTGCAGGATGGCGTAGACCATGCCGATGCCCACGCCCTGGAAGGCGGTCCTGGCGAAGTCGCCGCCCTTCTCGCCGGCGATGAGCACCGAGGCGCAGGCGGCGCCCTCCGGGTAGATGAGCTCGCCGTGCTCCTTGACGATGAGGGCCCGGCGCAGCGGGACCATCATGAGGACGCCGAGGATGCCGCCCAGCAGCGCCAGCGTGAAGAGCGTCCAGTAGTTGAAGTAGCCGGCGCCCACCGAGAGCTTGTCGGGGCCGACCGAGAGGAAGAGGAACCCGGGCAGCGTGAAGACCACGCCGGCCGCGATCGACTCGCCCGCCGAGCCGGCCGTCTGGATGATGTTGTTCTCGAGGATGGTGGTCTTGAGGAACTTCCGCCCCAGCGAGATGGCGATGACGGCGATGGGGATGGAGGCC
>Ga0209682_10000817_pt1 | contig 10350 bp, 9 predicted proteins | sample DOMMetBare2Fresh_2_FD_187471 | JGI IMG/M metagenome (GOLD analysis project Ga0209682, IMG submission 187471) | Wetland sediment microbial communities from St. Louis River estuary, USA, under dissolved organic matter induced mercury methylation -... | ecosystem: Environmental > Aquatic >...
TCTCGCAGGTTCAGTCCTCAACGTCATCGTCCTGGTCCTGTCGCTCACGGTCCACGAGTTCTTCCACGCCTGGACGGCCTGGAAGCTCGGGGACGACACGGCGGCCCGCATGGGGCGGCTCACCCTCAACCCGATCCCGCACATCGACCTCTTCGGGACCATCCTCCTGCCGCTCCTGAACGCCCCCATCGGCTGGGCCAAGCCGGTGCCGGTCAACCCGGCCCGCTTCACCCGCAAGATCAGCATGGAGGCCGGGGACATCCTGGTGAGCGCCGCGGGGCCGCTCTCCAACCTGGGGCTGGGGCTCCTCTCGGCGGTGGTCTACGGGCTGCTCCTGCGCTTCGCCCCCGACGTGGTGGCGCGCGGCTCCGCCGGCTCGGCGCTCCTCATCCGGCTCATGTTCATCAACGCCGGCCTGATGCTCTTCAACCTGCTGCCCATCCCGCCGCTGGACGGTGGTCACGTCGCCGCCGGCCTCATGCCGACCGCCTGGCGACCGGCCTGGGAGCGCTACGCCCAGGTCGCCCCGTGGATCCTCATGGCGCTGGTGGTCTTCGGCAGCGGCGTCCTCGGGACGGTGCTGGCGGCCCCGCGCTCGCTCATCATCGACGCCTACGACTTCCTCATCTCAGCCATCGCCTGAGGCCGCGCCCCACATGTCCGCCCCCACCCGCCCCATCGTCGTCTCCGGCATGCGCCCCACCGGGCGCCTCCACCTCGGCCACCTCCACGGCGCGCTGGCCAACTGGGTGCGCCTCCAGGCCGACCACGACTGCTACTTCTTCTCCGCCGACTGGCACGCGCTCACCACCAACTACCACCAGACCGACGTGGTGAAGCCCTCCGAGCGCGAGATGTTCGTGGACTTCATCGCGGCCGGCATCGATCCCGAGAAGGCCACGCTCTTCATCCAGAGCGAGGTGAAGGAGCACGCCGAGCTCTTCCTGCTGCTCGGCATGATCACGCCGCTCGGCTGGCTGGAGCGCTCGCCGTCCTACAAGGAGGTCCGCGAGAACATCACCGACCGGGACCTCGCCCTCTACGGCTTCCTCGGCTACCCGGTCCTCATGACCGCCGACATCATCCTCTACAAGGCGACCCGGGTGCCGGTGGGGGCCGACCAGGTCTCGCACCTCGAGCTCTCCCGCGAGATCGTCCGGAAGTTCAACGGCCACTACGGGCCGGTCTTCCCCGAGCCGCAGCCCATGCTGACCGAGGCCGCCAAGGTGGTCGGCACCGACGGCCGGAAGATGTCGAAGAGCTACGGCAACGCCATCGACCTCGGCGAGAGCGCCGAGTCCACCCGCAAGAAGATCATGGGGGCGGTCACCGACCCGCAGCGGCAGCGGCGCAACGACCCGGGCAACCCCGAGGTGTGCGGCATCTTCTACCTCCACAAGATCTACAGCGACGCCGAGACGGTCGGGTGGGTGGACACGAACTGCCGCACGGCCGGCATCGGCTGCGTGGACTGCAAGAAGAAGCTGCTGACCCGGCTGGAGCCGGAGCAGGAGCGGATGCGCGAGCGGCGCGAGGCGCTGCTGGCCCGCCCCAAGGACCTGGACGACCTGGTCCAGCTCGGCATCGGCAAGGCCCGCGCCACCGCGCAGGCGACCATGGCGCAGGTCCGCGCCGCCATGAAGCTGTAGCCCGACTGGGAGCGTCCGCCGGGATGCGGAAGGCACGGAAGCCGAAGGAGGTCGAGCCCGTCGAGGGCGCACTCTCGGTGCGCCCGGTGGACGCCTTCCGGGTCACGCTGCCGCCCTTCAAGCCGGGCGAGGTCCCCTTCGAGGGGCCGCTCGACCTCCTGCTCCACCTCGTCAAGGAGCACCAGGTCGACCTGTTCGACATCCCCATCGCCCGCATCACCGAGAGCTACCTGGCCACGCTGAAGGCCATGGAGGAGCTCGACATCGACGTGGCCGGCGGCTTCCTCGACATGGCGGCGCAGCTCATGCTCATGAAGAGCAAGCTCCTGCTGCCGCGCACCGAGGTGGCGGAGGACGCCGTCGGCGAGGAGGCGGTGGGGGTCGACCCGCGCGCCGAGCTGGTGCGGCGGCTCCTCGAGTACCAGAAGTACCGGGCGGCCGGCGAGGAGCTGGGCCAGCGGGACATCCTGGACCGGACGGTCTTCGTGCGGCGGGCCCGGGCGGACCGGCTGGCCGCCGAGGGGCCGGAGGGGCTGGCCGACGTCTCGGTCTTCAAGCTCATCGAGGCGCTCGACCGGGCGCTCAAGAACGCCAGGCCCGAGGTGGTCCACCAGGTGGCCACCGATCGGCTCACCATCACCGACGCCATCGCCCGGGTGGTGGAGGTGCTCCGGCTCAACCGGCGCGCCACCTTCCAGGACCTGCTGGCCGGCCCGGAGGGGCGCCACGACCGCCCGGCCGTCATCTCCACCTTCCTGGCCATCCTCGAGATGGCCAAGCTCAAGCTGATCCGCATCTACCAGGCCGCACCCGACGAGGCGGACGGGTCCGGGGCCGAGATCCTGGTCGAGGCCCGCGACACGCTCGGCGACGGCACCCAGGTGGGGTCGCAGGAGGAGTACCGATGAACGAGACCCAGGACCGGGCCGAGGTGGGCGCACCGCCCGCGGATCAGCCGGCCGAAGCGCCTCCGGCCGCGGAGGAGACGGCCGCCGCGCGGCCGGACGCACCGCGGGCGGCCGCGCCGGAGACGACCGCGCCGCAGGCGGACGCCGCACGGCCGGACGCCGGTGAGTCGGACGCGGGACGGCCAGCCGAGGCGCCGCCGGCCGCCGAGGAGCCGGCCGCGCCGCGGACCACGCCGGCCGTCTCCGACCAGGAGCTCCAGGCGCTCCAGGCGGCCGAGGAGGCCAAGAGCGACCCAGCCCTCGACGAGGTGGCGCCCGCCGACATCGACGTGACCGACGAGAAGGAGGACACCTTCGAGAAGCTGGCCGGCGCCGCCAGGCGCCTCTCGCCGGAGCGGATCCGCACCGTGGTGGAGACGCTCCTCTTCCTGACCGAGCGGCCGCTCACCGTGGAGGAGCTCCGCCAGGCCTCCGGCGTCGAGTTGCCGGTGCTGGAGAAGGCGCTCGACAAGCTCTCCGGCCACTACCGTGAGGGGCCGTGCGGCATCGTCCTGCACGAGGTGGCCGGCGGCTGGCAGCTCCGCTCCTCACCCGACAACTCCGACTTCGCCCGCCGCTTCCTGAAGGTGAAGCCGCAGCGGCTCACCCGGGCCGCGCTGGAGACGCTCGCCATCATCGCCTACCGCCAGCCGGTGACCCGCCCCGAGGTGGAGGAGATCCGCAGCGTGGACTGCGGCGCGGTGGTCAAGGCGCTGCTGGAGCGGCGCCTCATCAAGATCCTCGGCAAGAAGGAGGAGCCGGGCCGCCCCATCCTCTACGGCACCACCAAGGAGTTCCTGGAGTTCTTCGCGCTGAAGGACCTGGCCTCGCTGCCGACCCTGCGCGAGTTCCACGAGCTCTCGGTGGAGCACCGCGAGATCGTGGAGAAGCAGGCCGAGGCGCCCATCACCGGCCTGGTGGAGCAGCTCGCCGACCCGTCGCTGCAGTCGAAGCTCGAGGCCGGCAAGGCCGAGTCGGACGCCGCGCTCGACGAGCTCGAGAAGGCCATGGCGCGCGCCGACAGCGCCACCGGCGCGGCCGCTGCCGCGCTGAAGCCCCCGCCCGCCGAGGGCGAGGGCGACGCCCCCGCCGCCCCGGCCACCCCCACGGAGACCCCATGAGCCCCCCGAGCGGTACCCGGCTGCAGAAATACCTCGCCGAGGCCGGGCTGGCCTCCCGCCGCAAGGCCGAGGAGATGATCCAGTCCGGCCGGGTGCGGGTGAACGGACAGGTCGTCACCGAGCTCGGCACCAAGGTGGACTCCCGCGACCTCGTGGTGGTGGACGGCGCCCCGGTCGAGCGCAAGACCAGGCGGCGCTACGTGCTGCTCTACAAGCCGCCCGGGTGCGTCACCACGCTCTCGGACCCGCAGGGGCGGCCCACCGCGCGCGGCTACCTCCAGGCCGTCAAGGAGCGGGTCTTCCCGGTCGGCCGGCTCGACTACGACGCCGAGGGGGCGCTCCTCTTCACCGACGACGGGGAGCTGGCCAACCGGCTGGCCCACCCGAGCTTCGGCCACAAGCGCGTCTACCTGGTCAAGACCAAGGGCGATCCGGATCCCAAGGCGCTGCGGCGGCTCTGTGAGGGGGTCCGGCTGGAGGACGGTCCGGCCCGGGCACTTGCCGCCGAGGTCCACGAGAAGGCCGAGAAGAACACCTGGGTCCGCATCGTGGTGGGGGAGGGGCGCAACCACCTGGTGAAGCGGCTCTGCGAGGCGGTCGGCCTGCCGGTGCTGCGGCTCTTCCGCCCCGAGTTCGGCGGGATCACGGTGGAGCGGCTCCGGCCGGGACACTGGCGCGACTTGACGCCGGACGAGCTGGAGGTGGTCCGCGCAGCGGGCGGCATGGGCGGCGTGACGCCGGTCCGCCTGACGGTCGACCCAGAGGAGCTCCCCAAGGCGGGCAGGCGCCACGGCCACGGCCCACCGTCGCAGGCGCCGGCCGACTCGGACCAGCCGGCCGACCGGATGCGCGACGCACGGCGGGCGGAGGCGGAGGAGGCCCGGGAGGAGCGCCGGGGACGGTCCGGAAGGCCCGGCCGCACGGGGCGCAGCCCGAAGGCGCCGGCGGGGCGCGAGCGGGCCGCTGGTCCCGGCAGGCCGGACCGCGAGAAGCGCGAGTGGGGCGGCGGCTCGGCCCGACCGGTCCGCGAGGACCGCGAGCGGGGCGGCGGTCCCGGCAGGACGGACCGCGAGCGGAGCGGCGGTCCCGGCAAACCGGTCCGCGAGGGGCGACCGGCCTCGGGCGCAGGGGCGGGCGAGGGACCGCGGACCGCCAGCCGTGGCCCTGGCCGCAGCGGGGACCGCCGCGAGCGCCCGGAGCCCCCCGGGCACGGCGGGCGCAGGCCAGAGGGCCGGCCTCCGCGCGGCGGCGGACGGCGGCCCTCGGGCCGCTGAGCGACCGCCACGGCCTTCTCCGCCATCGAGCCCCCACCAGCGCCTTGCGCCGGGGGCTGGGGTCGGGGAGCATGCGCCGGGTGATCGACCGGAACCGCCGCCTCGCAGCAGCCCTGACCCTCCTGCTGGCCGGGTTGGCGGTCGGCTGCGGCCGAGGCGAGCTCGAGTCGGCCGATCCGACCCGGCGGGCCGCTGCCGTCAGGGCGCTCGGCCGCGCCGAGGGAACGCGAGCCTTTCCGGCGCTGCTGGTGGCCCAGGGGGACCCGAGCGGCGCGGTGAGGCGCGCCGCCGCCGAGGCCTTCACGGCGGTCGGCGGTCCGCGCGCGGCCGAGGGGCTGGGCGCCATGCTCCACGATCCGGTGCCGGAGGTGGTCGAGGCGGCGGCCAGCGGCCTGGCGGCGCTCGATCCGGCCGCCGGCGGCGCGGCCCAGCTCGTGGCCGGCTACTCGGGCGCCAGCAACGCCGGGCGCGTGGCCATCGCCCAGGCGCTCGATCGGCTCGGCGTGTCTCTGCGCGAGGCGGTCGAGGCCGAAGCCCGGCAGCGCTGGCTTCGGGTGGCCGCCGCGGTCGAGTCGGCCACCGGCGCGGCCCGCGCAGGCGCAGCCGAGGAGCTGGGCGCGAGCGGCCGGCCGGAGGCGGTGGAGCGGCTCAACGCGCTCCTGGATGGCCCGGCCAAGGCAGGCGGTCCGCTCGCGGCGGCCGCGGCGCGGGGGCTGGGCGCCGCCGGGCTCCCGGGGGTGCAGGCCCGCCTGGAGTACCTGCTCGAGTCCCAGGATCGCCAGGTGGCCCTGGCTGCGGCGGAGGCCCTGCGGCGCCTCGCCGACCCCTCGGCCGCCGACGCCCTGGCCGCGGCCGCGGAGGGGTTCGGCCCGCTGGCTGCGGCGGCGATGGATGCCCTGGTGGACCTCCCCTCGGCCCCCGAGGTCCTGAGCGCCTTCTGCGCGGTGGCGTCGCGGAGCGGCGACCCTCGCCGGGCGGCGCTGGCGGCCCGGCTGGCCCGGGAGCGGGGTCGGGCCTGCCCGCACGTGCCCCTGCTGGCCCGGCTCGGCAAGCCGGGTGAGCTGGCGGCGCTCGCCGCGCTGGGGGAGCTGGAGCTCAAGGGGCCGGAGCTGGAGACGGCCGGTCAGCGGCTCCTGGCGCTCGCCACCTCGAAGCAGGCCGCCGCCGAGGCGCGCGCCGCGGCCGCCAGGGCGCTGGCCGGGCTGGCCTGGCCGGGCGCGCGGGGGCCGCTCGCCGAGGCGGCCCGGGGGGCGGCCAAGGCGCTCGGCGAGGCGCGGGCCAAGGCGGCCAGCGGCGCGGAGCCAGCGGTCACGCCCGAGCACGGGCCGTTCCTCTCGGCGGCCGGCCGGCTCGGCGCCGACCTCGACGCGCTCCTGGAGGCTTCGCTCGCCGATCGGTCGCCCCAGGTGCGGGCCGGCGCGGTGGAAGGGCTCCTGGCCCGGCGCGGCGCCTCGGCGGTACCGGCCGGCGCGGCGGCCCTTGGCGATCCGGCGCCGGAGGTCCGGCTGGCGGCGGTGCGGGCCCTGGCCCGGCTGGGGCCGGCCGGGGCTGGCCCCCTGGCGCGGGCGGCGGTCACCAGCAAGCAGGACGAGGTGGAGCTCCGGCTGGCGCTGGTGGCCGCTCTCGGCCAGGCGCCCGGGCCGGAGTCGGTGGCCGGGCTCGCCGCCCTGCTGGAGGGGCCGTCCGCCCTCCCGGCGGTGAGTGCGCTGGCCCGGGTCGGCGGCTCGGCCGCGGCGGCGCCGCTCGGCCGGCTGGTGTCGCAGCCGGGCGGTCCAGCGCTGCCCCAGGCCATCGAGGCGCTGGCGCTCACCGGCGGGGCAGAGGTGGAGCCGCTCGTCGAGCCGCACCTCCTCTCCGACAGGGCGGACGTCCGCGAGGCGGCGGTGCGCGCGCTGGGCCGCCTCCGCGACGAGCGGATGGCGCGGCACATCGAGGCCCTGCGCAGCGACTACGCCGGCCGGGTCCGCCGCGCCGCGGTCGAGGCGCTGGCGAGGCTGCCGGTGCGCCGCCCACCAGCCCGGCCCTGATAGCGCCCGGCGGACCTGGAGAGCCCGGCGCCCCAGGCCTCGCTCGGCGCCGCGGGGGTCGACCGCGAGGACGCCTCCTCAGACCACCGGTGGCGGCGGCGAGCCGCTGCCCGTGTCGGCCGGAGGCGGTGGCGGCGGCGGCGGGGGTGGCGGCGAGGCGACGGGCGCATCCCACGGCGAGGTGACCGCAGTGCCCCCGGAGGCGGGCGCGCTGGGCGGCGCGGCGGCGCCGGACGGACCCGGGGTCCAGGACGGGGCGGGCGGATGGGGCGCGGCGCCAGGCTCCTGGCCGAAGCGGGTCCGGACCACGGCGCCGAAGCTCGCCAGGGCGAGCACCATCCAGACGAACCAGCCGAGCACCGGCAGGTGGGTCGCCAGCACCACCACCGCCATGCCCGCGGCGAGCTGGAGGGTCGGGGTGCGGCGCGGCGCGGAGAGCGGCAGGCGGCGGCCGATCAGCACGGCCGCGGCGGTGAAGCCGATCACCCCGACCAGCACCAGGCCGACCACCTGCACCAGCAGGAGCGGGATGCCCACGATGGTGACGATCAGCCCCAGCGAGACGAACGGCTGGGCCAGCACCGCCAGGATCCCGGTGCCGATGCTCCGGAGCGGGTCGTTCATCATGGTGGCGGCCAGCACCTCGACGCGGCGGGGGACCAGCATCACGACCAGCAGCGCCAGCGCGAAGAAGATGCCGTACTTGAGGAGCAGCATGAAGAAGGACCAGGCGACGCCGTGCTCGCTCTCCTGGCGCTTCTCCTTGATGGCCTTGGCCGAGCCGAGCAGGCCGGCCAGGCCGCCCACCCCGACGGTGACGTGCTCGCCCTCGACCAGGCCCGAGGGATCGATCTTGACCTCGCCGCCGATGGAGACGGCGTCCCCCTCGACGACCGCGTCCGGGCCGACGTTGACGCTGCCGCCGACCGCCACCACGTCCTTGGCCTTGGCGCCCTGCTCCAGGGTCACGCTCCCGCCCACCGCCACGACGTCGTCGGCCTCGGCGCCCGCCCGCAGGGTCACGCTGCCGCCCACCGCGCTGACGTCCCGCGCCGCCTGGCCGGCCTCGATCACCACGTCGCCGCCGACCTGCTCCCGGTCGCGCAGGGCGTCGCGGACCTTCTTCTTGGCCTCCTTGGCAGCCCGCTTGGCCTCGGCCTTGGCGTCCTTGGCGGCCGCCCTGGCGTCGCTGGCCGCGGCGCGCGCCGCCTCGCGGGCCTCCTTGGCGGTGGCCTGAGCCTCCCGGCGGGCGTCCTCGACCACCTCGGTCAGGGTGCCCGCCGCCGCACCGGCCACCGCTCCCGCCGCGACGTCCGGCTCCTCGTCGCCGGCCTCTCGCGCCGGAGCCACCACGATGACGTCGCCGTGCCGGGTGGCGACCAAACCGGAGCCGTGCAGGGCGGCCCGGAGCGCGTCCTCCACCGGCACCCCCTTGGCCTTCAGCTTGAGCGCCTGATCGCCCCCCTCGCCCCGGATGACCGCGCTCCAGCCCGCCGCGTCCGCGATGGCCTGGACGGCGTCGGCCACCGTGCCCGACTCGTCGAGGGTCACCTTCTTGCCGGACGCGCGGACCGGCCACTCGCCGCGCAGCACCTCGGCGGCGGCGGCGCGGGTGCCCGGCCGGAGGGCCGGCGGTGGGGGTGCCGGGGGCGCTGGCGGGGCTGGCGGCGCCGGGGCCAGGAGCGCCATGGCGCCGGCCGCGGCCTGCGGGGCCAGGCCGGGCGAGGCGCCGGCGAGCTGGAGGAGGGCGATGGCGGCTGCGGTGAAGATCATGATGGATCCGTTCAGATCGTCCGGGTGGCCGGCTGCGGCACCATCCGCGAGAGCAGCAGGAAGAGCGGCACGGCGAGGGCCGTGGTGGCGGCGGCGATGGGCCACCGGAGCGCCGAGAAGACGGTCGGCAGGACGTCGCGGCCGATGCGCACCGCCTTGGCGGCGTCGCCCAGGAGCTCGGCCCACTGGCCGATGGCCGACCCGAGGCCTCCGGCGCCGGCCGCGACGAGCGCCCCGAGGGCGGCCACCAGCACGCCGCCCAGGATGGCTCCAGCCAGCCAGCGCTCCCGCACCCGCTGCCGGTCGGCCGCCTCGATGCGCCCGAGCACGCCGGCCGTGAAGTCGTACGGCACCTCGGGGAGGTCGAGCTGGTCGAGCGCGGCCGCCAGGGCTCGGTGCGACTCGACCAGCGCGGCGCAGGCGGCGCACCGCTCGGCGTGCCCGGCCAGCACGGCGTCCTGCGGCGAGCCGTCGAGCAGCCCGTCGGCGATCCGCAGGGCCGCCTCGTCGGTCAGGTGGAAGTCGATGTTGCTGGTCATGGCCGAGCCTCCTGGCTGTGCGACTCGAAACCCTGCGACTCCAGCGTCCTGCGGAGCTGCCCGCGGGCGCGGTGGAGCCAGGTCATCACGGTGCCGATGGGGACGTCGAGCGTGGTGGCGATCTCCTTGTAGGAGAGCTGCTCGACGTGGAAGAGCTGGATCACCTCTCGGTAGCGGTCCGGGAGCTCCGCCACCGCCGCCTCGAGGGCGCGGCCGGTCTGGGCCCGCTCCAGGAGCGCATCGGCCCCGGGCGCCTCGGTGTCGGCCAGCTCGCGCACCGGGACGCCGTCCTCCGGCTCGGCGTCGAGCGCCACCAGGGCCCCGGACGGCGTGCGGCGCCGCAGGAGATCGAGGCAGTGGTTGCGGGCGATGCGGAGGATCCAGGGGGCGAACGGCTGCGCCGGATCGTAGCTGGCGAGCGAGGCGTAGGACCTGACGAAGGTCTCCTGCGCCGCGTCCCGCGCCTCCTCGGGGTGGCGGAGGAGGCGGAGGCAGAGGCCGAGGACGGAGCGCTTGTGGAGGTCGACGAGCCGCCCGAAGGCCGTCCGATCCCCCCGCGCCGCCGCGCGAGCCAGGGCCGCGTCGGGGCTCTCGGGTGGGGCCAGGCGTTCCTCCCGGAAAAACGGGTTCACGAAGGGTAGTGCCGCCATCACGGATGCCGCAACCATGTGATCTGTTACGGCGCTGTCACTCGGGCATTTCAACCCGGACGGGTTTAGATCCAGCCCACGGAGTACTCCCAAAGGAGTAGGCCCAGCGGAAGAAGCCGGGCTCCCCCAGGTAGGCGGAGAGGATCATCATCCCGAGCAGGAGCCCGATGGTCTCGCCGTTGACCGCGGCGCCGCCCTCGGCCGGCGTGAGGACGCCAGCGGCCACCATGAGGACCGCGCCGAGCAGCGCGGTGGCCGGGCGATCTCCCCGAGAGGCCCGGGACCGGGACCCGGCCTGCCGAGATGGCCAGGTAGGCGAGGGCGAAGATGGCGAGCGCGACCACCTGCCGCTTCTAGCACGCAGCGGCTG
>Ga0209682_10000818_pt1 | contig 10348 bp, 10 predicted proteins | sample DOMMetBare2Fresh_2_FD_187471 | JGI IMG/M metagenome (GOLD analysis project Ga0209682, IMG submission 187471) | Wetland sediment microbial communities from St. Louis River estuary, USA, under dissolved organic matter induced mercury methylation -... | ecosystem: Environmental > Aquatic >...
CGTTCCCTGCGGCGTCGAAACGGCGCCGGCATTGACATAGCGCACGCTCGCGAACCCCGTGCCCGGCATGGCGTTGGGGACCAGCACAACGACCTGCGCCTCGGCGACGCTCAAGGTGCCGTCGTGATCGGCGTCGAGCGCATCCCAGTCCACGTCGGCCAGCTTGAGGACGTCCTGGAGATAGACGTCGTTGTCCTCGATGCCGTTGACGTAGCCCGAGAGGGGCTTCTTGAGCGTGATCCATTTCGGTGTGGATCCCTTGGTCATCTGGAACATGCCCCAGGAATTCCTCGAGAAATAGCCCTTCAGGTGCTTGCCGTTGTTTTCGACGCCATAGAAGATGCCGTCGACATAGGTGGTGGTGGCGGCCGTGTTCGGCGCGAAGTCCTCCGACGCCGCACGGATGACCACGACCTTGCCGGACGGGTAGTTCTTGTTCTTGGTGTTGATGATCGCCCCCGGATCGAAGATCTGCTCCTTGAGCTTGTCCGGCACGTCGCTGTCATCGAGAAGCCGGACGTCGAAGCCGCTGGTGCACGGCTCGGCGGCCGCGGCATGAGGGAGCCCGGCGATCAGGCCGAAAACCGTGAGGGCGAGGGCCGCCCGGGTGGACAGGGTTTGGATTCTTCGCAGGTTCATGAGTCGTTTCCTCCTTCTGTTGGGAGATGCGGAGGAAGGCACCAAAAAGGGACATTCGGGCTATCATCCCCTTTCGGAGGGACCCACCATGCCCATCGACCACATCTCCGACACCGCCCGCTGGGTGGCGGTCTACCGGGCGATGGAGACCGCCCGGCCCGACGCGATCTTCCGGGACCCCTTCGCGGACCGCCTGGCCGGCGAGCGCGGGCACCAGATCGTGAAGGAGATGCCGCGCGGCCGCACGATGGCCTAGCCGATGATCGTGCGCACCGCGATCTTCGACGAGATCATCCTCGACGCCGTCCAGACGAAGGGGGTCGACCTCGTGGTGAACCTCGCCGCCGGCCTCGACGCGCGCCCCTGGCGGCTGCCGCTCCCCCCGGAGCTGCACTGGGTGGACGTCGACCTCCCCGACATCCTCGACTACAAGCTCGCGACGCTCGGCGACGCACAAACCGTGTGCCGCTACGAAGCGGTCCGGATCGATCTGCGGGACGTCCCGGCCCGCGAGGCCCTCTTCGCCCGGCTCGGCGCGGGCGCGAAGCGCGCGCTCATCGCTACCGAAGGATTGCTCGTCTATCTCCAACCGGAGCAGGTGGCGGCGCTCGCCGAGGACCTCCACGCACAACCGTCCTTCGCGGAATGGCTGATCGATCTGGCGAGCCCGATGCTCCTCAAGAGGATGACCCGCATCTGGGGCAAGAACCTGGAAGCGAGCGGATCTCCGTTCGTCTTTGGCCCGGCCGAAGGAACGGAATTCTTCCGCCCCCACGGTTGGCAGGAAGCGCAATACCGCTCCATGTGGGACGAGTCGCTACGGCTCCACCGGTCGATGAAGGGAGCCTGGTTCTGGAACCTGCTCGGCAAGGTCGCGCCCCAAAAGAAACGCGAGGAATTCAAGCGGTTTTCGGGGATGGTGTTGCTGGAGCGGGTGTGAGGGGAGACCGGTGCAGATCGGCCAATAGCTCCCGCGGCACTTTCCAGGTTGGGTCGTGCTGTATGGCGGCTTCCAGGCGAACCCGGGCAGCAGCGAGGTCGTCCCGCAGCAGGGCCACGCGGGCCAGGCCATAGTGGCAGCCGCCATGATCCGGCTCGCCTTCGAGCCCTTCCCGGAAATGTTCCTCGGCCTCGGCGAGCGCACCGAGGGCCAGATAGCAGCAGCCCAGTTTGTAGCCGCGCTTCCCCGGCGTCATGCACAGATCCCCCAGAACCTGGCTCGGACCGCTCTCCGGGTCCATGCTGCGCCGGACACGCCGGTAGGCTGCAAGCGCGTGGGCGAACCGGCCGTCCGCATATAGAACCTCAGCGAGCACGTAAAAGGCCAGGGATTGGTCCGGGAGAAGAGCCAGGCTCTCCTGGACACACTCCACGGCAGCGCCCCGGAGGCCTTGCTCGGAAAGCAGAGCCGCCAACATGCACCAGGCGGAAGCCTTCAGAGAGATCGGGCACTCTTCGGCGTCCACGATCCCGCGGAACGCCGCTTCGGCCTCCTCCCGCCGGCGCAGGAACCAGAGCGTCTTCCCGCGGTAGTAGTGGGCCCAGGAGTTCCCGGCGTCCCTCTCCAATTCACGATCCAGGAGGCGCAGATAGCCCTGCTGCTTGGCCTCCAGCCGCTCCTGAGGCAGGTGGTTGACCAGGTGCGTCAGCTTCGCCGTGGTCAGGCTGCGAATCTGGAATCCCGCGCAGATCACCGTCTCGTTCGGCCGCTCATGGACGATGCCCTCGTACCGGATCGCCGGGTGGTTCCGGAAAAGCCGGAGGATCTCGATGGGATGGACGTCCGTCTGGCCATCCTCGGGATGGGTGACGATGTCGTGGCGCTCGATGAGGAAGCCGCCCACTTCGGGCGCGGCCTCATGGATCGCAGCGAGCAGGGCCACAGAGTCCGAGACCCGTTCGTCGGCATCGAGGCAGAGGATCCAGCGTCCCCGCGCCTCTGAGATACCCGCATTGCGTGCCGCCGAGAAGTCCTCGTCCCAGGTCCGGTGCAAAACGCGGCACCCGGCCCCTTCGGCAATCTCGATCGTGCGGTCGATAGAGCCCGTGTCCACCAGCACGATCTCGTCAGCCACCGGGCGGACGGACTCCAGGCAACCCGCCAGGAACCGCTCCTCGTTCTTCGTGATCAGGCAGACCGAGAGCAGCACGGGCGGGGGGTGGAGGAGGAAGCCGGACAGGTCAGGAGTGGAAGAAGGAGTTGAAGGGAATCTGCGGGATGACGGTCCCGGTGGTTCTCTGGTCGTCGATCCCCGCCACCTGAGCGCCGCCGAGGATCTCCTCCAACACGGCCGGATCGATCGCCTCGAGGTCTTTCGTTTTCTGCTGTTCTTTGCGTTTCATGGAATCTCCTTGCTTAGGAATGGTGCGCTGAAAGTACGGGTCCGAGGGGCACTGGCATAAGGGTACCACGGGCCGGATCTTGCGGGACCGCTCTTAGGTCTCTGTACGACTCTGTGCGCGCACCGGCACTGACCGGGCGAGGAGTCCAGGCGGTTCTCGAGATGGTGTTGCTGGAGCGGAAGTTAGGCTTCAGGGTGGCGAGCCTGCGTACACGATCGCCACCCAGTACACGGCTACCAATTTCTCCTGCCCGCTCGCCGGAATGCCGTACAACTGTACCTTGTAGGTCTCCGCCGGAAGGAAGGAACGGGTAAAGCCGATCCGGATCGTGCCAACAGCATTGAGGTGGAGGTTCCTGCTGCTCCAGACTAATTGTCCTCCTTCGCTCCAGAGCTCGGCACGGTACGAGGGGAAGCCTTGCCCTTGCTCCTCCTCAACTTCCAACTCGACCACAAAAAACCTGTCACCTCCAGGGACAAGGATCGTCTCCACGACGTCGGGAGACCTTGTTGCACCCGGCATCCTGAGCGAATTCAGGCTAAGGTTCTCCTGGGGGAGTTTCAGATTGCGGATCTCCTCCCTGAGGTTCGCATTCCAGAAGGCCAACACGACGACCAAGACAAGAAGGACCGCGGCCAGTACGCCAGCGGCGCGGCCCGCGCGACCCAACCCGCGAAAAAAGCCCTGAAAGGAGCTCTGCTCTGGAGCACGCTTGTGCTCGCGAACCCATGCCAGATCAAAAACCCTCTCGTAGATCCGATTGCGCACGATCAGAGCACCATCCTCACGCCTCTTCACCAGTCCGGACAGCCGCAACTCGTTATAAACGGGAGTCCCCTTGTCCGGCTCAGGCGACTGGAAGACTTTCTTGTAAAGCTCAAGGGTTGCCGCTCTATCGGTAACCCGTGAGTAAAAAAACCGCTCTACCTGCTCAAAATGGACATCTGCCCGAAGCTTTTCCTTGTCAGAGAGCATCTCCTCCACGAATGCATCTACGCGTAGAGCGTCTCTCACTCCCGCCTCGACAATCTCTTTACAGAGCTTCGCCGTCAGATAGGGATGACCTCCGGTCCAACGGAGAACCCGCTTCAACAGAGAGCGCCCAGCGTCTTCGTTCTCACTGAGGCATTGCCTCAGAAGAGAGAGGTCGTCTCGATCCTCGACAAAGTCCCGGAGCTCAAGGGTCTGGCCAATGTTGTAGGCAGTTGCGGCGCGGCTCCTGATCAAGTCGTCGGTTGTCGCCACTCCAAGAAGACAAAACGTGATCTTGTTGTAGGTCGGTTCGAGAGCCCGATCGTTGTTCAACGTCCTGATCGACAGGAAGAGGTCGTCGGCGAAAGAGAGATTGAGCGCGCTGTCGATTTCATCAAGAAATATCACCAGGGATGAATCCAGCCGGCGTGGCAATTCGGCACCAAAAAAAACCATCAGCTTCTGATTGAGGGTCTTGGTCGATTGAGCGCTCCACCAAGCATCGACATCCAACCCGACGCCGAGATCCCGCTCCACCTTGCCCAGGAGATCCAGATACCAGTGCTGCGGATCTTTCGGCTTGCCCAGGTCTCCCGCCAAGTCGATCGACGCTGTGCAGATCCCGGCCTCTCTCAAACCATGGATCGTGCGAGCCATCAGGCTCGATTTCCCCATCTGGCGAGACGCCAAGACGTTGCAGTACTGTCCTCGCATCAGCAGGTCCAGGAGCTGTCCGTCCTCTGGGCGTTGAATATAGATGTGCTTCCGCGGGTTGAGAGTCCCGCCGACCTGCAGGATGAGGTTCTCCTCGCTCATAGGATTCTTCCAAAAAATTCGGCATAGAGGCGGTTCGCCGGCACGACTCGTGTCCCGTTGCGCCGGACGAGCCCCGCCCCCTTGAGCCGATGAAAGTGATCTTCGTCGATCGTTTCCCCGTGACGCACCAACTTGCGCATGGACTCTAGGAGCTGCGGTTGCTGGCTCAATTGAAAGAGGCGCGAATTGAGGTGGTCCGCAAAAGGACCGTCGCGATCCGGGGCATGTTGCAGGACCCAGTTGAGGTCATGCGCTAGAGATACCTGATGATAAAAGGCGAGCCGCGTCAGGTAGGGATGTCCATCGAGGAGGTCAAACAACGCATGGACATCCCGCTCCGACAGGACGTTTCCGTAGAGGTTGTTCAGCTCGATGCACTGTTCGTACCTGAAGCCTTCCAACTCGACTGGCGGAGTTACGTTGAATGGCGATCGATCCGCTGCATCGATCAGGAGATACGGCTCGGTAGAAATAACGAGAGCCAGGCTCAAAAGATCCCACTTCGGGTCGAAAGCTCTGTTGTTGTGCCAAACCCGCAGCATTGAGAAGAAGTCGCCTTGGTAGGGTCTGCCCAAGACGCGGTCCACTTCATCGAAGGCAATGACTCCGCCGTCGGGAATTGCAGGGAGCACGAATTTTTCGATGAACCGGATGAGCTCGGCCTGCCTCGCGATGGCTGGTGGAAAGGGAACGTCGAGCGCAAACGCGTGCAGGAGGAGAGCGGCGAGCTCCGAGAGGAAGCGGCTGTAATCCTGCATCTCCGCATCCGTGAGAATCGACAAGTCGATCAGGGCCAGCCGCTTTCCTGTTCTCGCACAGCCATCCAGGTAACGAGCCAGAAGGCTGCTCTTGCCCATCTGGCGCAGGGCCTTGATCACCAGGGTGTCACTGCGGAGCTGTGACCGTGCCTTGACGATCTTGTCCGCCTTCCTTTCCAGGTAGAACGGGTCGGAGCTCGATTGAGTACCGCCCGGCGCAGCATAGATCCTGAGGTCGACAGCCGGCTCGGGACGAGCCGATGCCTCGCTCGTCTCCGACGGCTCAGGAAGGGAGCGTTCCGAATCCCGCTCGCCCCAGTCCTCACCACGCCCGGCCAGTTCGAGGATCTCCTGAAGCAATCCCTGATGGCCATCGCTGTCCTCCCAGCTCCGGTATTGGATCCTTCCGAGATAGCTCTCGAGCTCATAGCCGAGCGGCCCGGGGTAGGCGACTCGGATCGGCAGGAGCTTCGGGACCCCATCCTTCTTGTACCGCTGATAGGCCAGCCTCACTTCAGCCTGGACCATCTCGCTGCTGCGGACACTGTCAGAAATGAGGACCACGAGGTAGTCGCACCAGTTGATCCTGTCTCCGATCTCCGCTCCCCAATCGGCACCGATCTCCAGGGCTGTATCGACGAACACCTCGGCTCCTGCGCCTCTCAAGCCCGCAAAGAGATCCTGCGCGAGCCCCATACTCTTCGGGTCCCGGTGGGAGTAGGAGATGAAATACTTCTTTGGCATGCTCCGCTTTGTCCTCATTCGCAGACAATTGCGCGTTCTAAGCGTTCTTGACCCTGGGAGTGGTTCCTACCTCTCGCCACTCCCCCCCATAGGACAGACACGGAGCCAGTTGGATTGTTTACCAAGAGGGTCGGAACTCCCCCTGTAGGCCCTTTGCGGCTTTCAGGGAATATAGAAATGATCCCGCCGGAAGTAGGGCGACCGCCCGCTCCCATCCTGGAACACCGTGTAGGCGTCCACCACCAGCAGCCGCTTGTTGAGGTAGCAAGCGAGCATCACCCTCGCGAAGCCGAAGTCGTAGTTGGCCCGGAAGGCGACGGCGGCGTCGAGGGCGACGCCGTCGGTGAAGGGCTCTCCCACCGCTTCCCCCCAGTCGTGGGGATCGGGCATGCCGCTTCCCCAGGTGTGCACGGTGAGCTCGCCGTCCCGGTCTCCGATCTCCAGGTGATGGACGCCGGTCGCGGCGGTGTCGAAGTTGACCCAGGTGCCGACGAGGGGAGCGAGGTCGACCGGATGGAGGGCGTGCGGGCTTTCCAGGCGGTCCCGGGTGCGCGAGATCTGGAGCGGCGGCACGGGAGGCTCCCCTCAGCGGTGGAAGAACTCGCGGGTGAAGTAGTTGGACCGGCCGCTGCCGTCCTTGAAGGTGTTGAAGGTGTCGAGGACGAGGATGCCGCTCTTCGTGTAGGCGGCGAGGATCGTCTCGACGAAGCCGAAGTCGTAGACGGCACTGAAGGCCATCCCCTCGTGCGAATGGGCGTTCGCCGCGTGGGCCATGGCCGCGGCCTCGCCCCAGTCGTGGAGGTCGGGCGCTCCGGCCGCCCAGGCGTGCACGAGGAACGTGCCGCTCCGCTCGGCGAGCTGCATGCGGACGATCCCGCCGGTGTTCTTGTCGGTGTTGTGCCAGGTGCCTAACATCGGCGAGGGGTCTACCTGGCCACCGCCGGGAGCTTCTCCCGCCGGCCGGTCTTCCAGACGCACGCTTTGCGCTTCCATGCGGGCGATCGTAGCATGGTGCCCTCACCGGCGAAAACGCGCAGCCGTTCACCGCTATGCGGACGATTTCGGAATCTCCCCACCACAAAGACCGGCAGCGCAGCGAGTGCGCTGCGAAGCACAGCCGCTGCGTCTCGCAGCGCAATGCCTGTGTGTGGCAGACAGAGGTCCTGCGAGTGCAAGCTCTAGCGTAGTGCATCCATGCACAGCGTCTGCGCTCTATAGCCCTATGCTTGAGGCTCTGGAACTGGAGCGTTGTGGCTCAGAGCAGAGTGGCTGCGCCTCAAAGGCTCTGGATCTGTGCTCCGAGCCGCGATGACTGTGTACTGAAGCACAGACCCTGCGCGTCGCGAAAATTCTCCGGCCCGCGGCGACGCGCCGCGGTTCACGGCGACTTCCGGTCGCCCTTCACCAGTTCTCGCGCCACCGCGATCCCGCATCCGGCGCCGCCTTGTCGTACCAGGTGCGCCGCAGGCTCTTGAACTCGGGGAGGCGCGGCTCGACGATCTCGGCCCAGAAACGCTCGACGTCGCCAAAGGTGCGCAGGCGCGACGGGCGCTCCGGGTCCCAGGCGGCGAGGAGGTCGCGCTGCAGGCGGCCGAGGCCGGCGACGACGTCCGCCACCATCTGCTCGCCGGCCTCGCGGCGGGACTCCGCGGCGTCGCGCCCCATGGCGAAGAGGGGGAAGGTGGGGCTCTCCGGGATGCGGGTGGCGTCGACGAGATCGGGCTCCAACGCCCAGAGGAGCGAGGTCTCGACCTTGCCGGCGTGGTCGCCGTCGGCGCCGTCGCCCGGGAAGCCGGGACGGTTGACCTCGAAGTCCGGCAGGCCGTGGAGGCGCAGGCGCAGCCAGGGTTGCAGGAGATCCACCAGGGTCTTCAGGTCCTCCCAGTTGGGGCCGTAGTGGCCGGTCAGGAGGATGGCCGCGTGGAAGCCGAGGACCTCGGCAGCCCGCACGTGGTAGCAGACGTTCTTGAAGTGGACCCAGGGCGGGACGGCGGTGAGCCAGGGACGCGCCTCGCCGATCTCCCGCTCGGCCCAGATGGCGTAGCCGCCCACTTCGTGGACGTGCCAGGCATCCGGCGGCGCCACGATGCCGCCATGCTCCTGCGCCGCCCGCACCGAGAGGCCGTGCGCCTTCAGCAGGTCGAGCCCGAGGGCATTCTGCGGCCCGTGCGGCTCGCAGAGCCCATAGGAGAACCAGGCCACCGGGCAGGCCGCGAAGGCCGCCTCCAGCTCGTGTGGGTACATCCGTTCCCAGCGAACCTCGCGCATCGGCCCCCCCTCCCCGACCCTCCCCCGCGGAGCGGGAGAGGGCGCCCCCTCCCTCCCGAAGGAAGGGGAAATCAGGGATAAGATGGCCAACCATACAATGGGGAGCTTCCACGGATGACGATTGAAGAGCAGCGGGCGCGGTTGCTGGAGGACGGTTATCTGATCGTCCCGAACGCGTTGACGCCGGAGGAGCTGGTCCCCATCCGCGAGGCGGCGCGCGCGGCCGAGGCACGGTGGCGGTCGGATCTGTCGCTCCCCGGAGTCCGCCGGGACGATCTGGAGCAGGTGCTCGGGATCATGGAGCACGATCCGGTCCTGTTCGATCTCCTGGAGCATCCGCGGATCTTCCCCTTGATCGAGGCGCTCCTCGGGCCGGACGTCATGATGCTCGACCACGACTACTTCATGACCCCGCCGGGCGCGGAGATTCCCCAGGGGTGGCATTTCGATTTCAACATGCCGGCGGTGGACCACCCGCGCTCGCTCCTGATGGTGAAGGTCTTCTACGTGCTCGAAGACATCCCGGAGAACGGCGGCGCGACGCTCGTGTTGCCGCGCTCGCACCGGACGCCGCCCGGATCGGAGATGTCCAATGCGGAGGTCCCCGAGGATCTCCCCGGCTCCCTGCGCATGGCCCTCCCGGCCGGCTCGGCCTATCTGATCACCGGCCGCACGTATCACTCGGCGGGAAACAACCGGTCGGACCGCTACCGGCATCTGTTGATCTACACCTACGGCCACAAGTGGATGCGGATGTGGGAGGAATACCGGCCGTCGGCGGCGTTGGCGGCGCGAGCGGAGACGGAGAGGCAGCGGCAGCTTCTGGGATTGACGGACCCATATGGGCCCCCCGCCCGGCCCTCACCCCCGGCCCCTCTCCCGCAAGCGGGAGAGGAGTGCAGGTTGGCCAAAGACCCATTTGTCTCGGCACCGGGTAACCCTCTCCCCTCTCCCGCTTGCGGGAGAGGGGCCGGGGGTGAGGGTTTTCTCGCGCATGGCTACGAAGTGATCGAAAACGCCCTCTCTCCGGAAGAGCTCGTCGCCGTGCGGGCCGCGGCGGACGCGGCGGAGGCTCGGTGGCGGGGGGATCTCACCCTGCCGGGGACGCGGATTCCGGAGTTTCTGGAGATCGAAGGGATCATGCGCTATGCGCCTCTCCTCGCCGATCTCGCCGAGCATCCGCGCATCCTGCCGCGGGTGCGGGAGGCGCTGGGGCCGGATCTCACGGTGATCGATCATGCGTACTACGTCACGCCTCCGGGCGGCATGCTCGACGGCGACGCGTGGCACACCGACGTGCGCACCCGGGTGCGCGGCGTGTGGCACGCCGGCTCGACGATGTTGGTGCGGGTGATGATCGCTCTGGAGGACATCGGCTGGGAGGGTGGCGCGACGCTGATCCTGCCGGGGACGCACCGGCAGCCGGACGACACGCCCATCCCCCGCGTGGCGACGCCCGAGGAGATGCCCGGCGCGGTGCGGATCACCTGCCGCGCCGGCACGGCCTACCTCTTCCACGGCAACGTGGTCCACTCGGCGGGGACGAACCGGAGCACGGCGACGCGCCGCGTCCTCCTCTACAACTACGGGCACAAATGGATGCGGCCTTGGCAGGGACACGAGCCGTCCGCGGAAATGATCGCGCAGGCGGCGACGCCGCTGCGCCGGCAGCTCCTGGGGCTGACGCCGCCCTACCGGGATTGAGAAAGCCGGGCATAAATGCCCGGGCTAGCAGCGGCGCCGGGTGAACCCGGCTTTCAAGCCCCATTCATGGGGCGCTGCTGATAGCCCGGCGATTCATCGCCGGG
>Ga0209682_10000819_pt1 | contig 10345 bp, 10 predicted proteins | sample DOMMetBare2Fresh_2_FD_187471 | JGI IMG/M metagenome (GOLD analysis project Ga0209682, IMG submission 187471) | Wetland sediment microbial communities from St. Louis River estuary, USA, under dissolved organic matter induced mercury methylation -... | ecosystem: Environmental > Aquatic >...
CCTGCCCCTCGTTGACCGCCTCGATGGCGGTGGCGAACTCGGCCTGGCCGGTCAGCAGGATGCGCACCGTGTCCGGACTGCACGCGCGAGCGCGGCCCAGCAGCTCCGCCCCGGACATCCGCGGCATCCGCATGTCGGAGAGGAGCACCGCGAAGGGGCCCTGCGCCTGCAGCAGCGCCAGCGCCTCGTCGCCCGAGGCGGCGGTGACCACCTCGAAGGCCGAGCGCAGGTTGACCTTGAGGCCCTCCAGCACGAAGGGCTCGTCGTCCACGCAGAGCACCCTGGGCTTCCTGCCATTCATGCGCCCCCCTTGCCGGCGTCGGTGACGCCCGCCTCTTGCCGTGCCATGGCGAGCCACCCCGGGTCGATGGTCGCGCCGACCCTGGCCGGGTCGAGCGGGTCGGCGCCGCTCGCCCGGTCACCCAGCGCACGGTGTGCCAGCACGTCGGCCACCCCGACCAGCCCCGGGCCGCCCAGGGTGGCCGGCGCGGCCGGCGGCTCGTGGTGGAAGGCCACCGCCTCCACCAGGACGTGGGGCAGGCTCCAGAGGCCGAGCAGGTAGGCCCCCACCTCGGCGTGATCGGCCCCCAGCACCGCCCGCTCCGCCGCCAGCGTGCCGGTCCCCTCGGCCTCGGCCCGGGCCCGGATCTCCCGCCAGGCGTCCGGCAGCCGCGCCATGATGGCGAGCTTGCCGGCGTCGTGGAGCAGCCCGGCGGCGAAGGCCCCCTCGGCGTTGGCGGGATCGCTCGCCAGCCGCCGGGCGATGCGGGCCACCAGGACGGAGTGGCGCTCGAAGGCCTCCACCTCGTCGCCGGTGTCCCCGAAGGCGCGGGTCACCTCCACGGTGAGCGCCAGGTGGCGCAGCGTGTTGAGCCCCAGGTAGACGATGGCCGACTCGATGCTGGTGACCCGCCGCGCCAGGCCGAAGTAGGCCGAGTTGACGAACTGGAGCACCCGGCCGGCCAGGCCGACGTCGCCGTTGACGATCCGGGCCAGGCCGCGCACGTCGGCCTCGGGATCGCCCAGGGCGCCGGTGAGCGCGTGGTAGACGCCCGGCGCCGTCGGAAGGACTCCCAGCGCGCCCACCACGGCGCGCAGCGCCGGCTTGTCGAGCAGGGTCCTGAGCTCGACGGCCCGCGCTATCGTGGCGCGGAGCACCTCGGCGTCGCAGGGCTTCAGGAGGTACTGGTGCGCCACCGCGCTGGCCTGGGCCACCGCGCCCAGGTCGGCGTAGCCGGAGAGGACGATGCGGGAAGAGGCCGGGTACAGGTCCCGCACCTGGCGCAGCAGCGTGAGCCCATCCATCTCCGGCATCCGCATGTCGGTGACCACCACGTCGGCCGGAGCCTCGGCCAGGACCTGGAGCGCGGCCTCGGCGCCCCGCACGAACCGCATGGTCCAGCGCTGGCGCTCGCCGCGCAGCACCGTCTGGAGACCGGCCAGGACCGCCGGATCGTCGTCCACGAAGAGGATGCTGGCGCGCCGGTTCGGCATCAGCGGGCCTCGGCGCCCACTGGCAGGAGGACCGTGAAGGTGGTCCCCGCCCCCAGCGCGGTCTCGAAGTGGATGGTGCCGCCGTGCTGCTCCACCACGTTGCGGGCGATGGCCAGGCCCTGGCCGGTGCCGCGCCCGACCTCCTTGGTGGTGTAGAACGGCTCGAAGATCTTGTCTCGGATCGCCTCCGGGACGCCGCCGCCGGTGTCCTTCACCGACACCTCCACGGCGGCGCGCCAGGCCCTGGTGGTCACGGTGATGCACCCGCGTCGCGTCGTCCCGCTCACCGTGTCGGCGATGGCCTGGGCGGCGTTGACGATCAGGTTGAGGAAGACCTGGTTGAGGTCGCCGGCGTGGCAGACCACGGCCGGCAGCTCGGCCAGCTCCGTCACCACGTCGGCCACGTACTTGTACTCGTTGCGGGCCACCTCCAGGGTGGCCAGGATCGCCCGGTTGAGGTCGGTGGCCACCTTCTCCTTCTGGTCGGGGTGGGCGAACTCCTTGAGCGCCTTGACGATGGAGGCGACCCGCTTGACGCCCTCCTCCGTCCGCTGCACCGCCGGGCCCGCCTGCTCCAGCACGAAGGCGAGGTCGAGCTCCTCCTCGAGCGCGGCCAGGGCCTCCCGCTCGGCCGCGGAGAGCTCCACGCCGGCCAGGGCCTCGCGCTGCCGCCCCAGCATGCGGGCCAGGGCCGCCAGCGAGGTGCCCAGGAAGCGGGCGTTGTCGCCGATGAACTGGATGGGCGTGTTGATCTCGTGGGCGATGCCGGCCGCCAGCCGCCCAACCGCCTCCAGCTTCTGGGCCTGGTGCAGCTCCAGCTCGAGCCGCTTCGACTCCGAGTGGATGCGGAGCAGCTCGCCGTGGCTGGACTCCAGATCCCGCACCATGCGGTGGGTGCGGAGGGCGACGGTGACGCGGGCCCGCAGCTCCTGGGGGCCGAAGGGCTCGTCGAGGAAGTCGTCGGCGCCCGCCTCCAGCCCCCGGCAGGCGGCCACCCCATCCCCGGTGACCAGGATGAAGGGGATGCGCTGCCAGCGTGGGTCGGCCTTGACGTGCCGGAGCAGCGCCTCGCCGTCCAGCTCCGGCAGGCGCAGGTCGCTCAGGATGGCCTCGGGCGCCCGGCGCTCCATGGCGGCCAGGGCCCCTGGGGCGTCGGGCACGGCCTGGACCTCGCACAGGTCGGCCAGGAGCCCGCTCACCAGGAGCTGGCGGGCCGGAGAGCGGCCGGCGTAGAGCACCAGGGGGAGCGGCCCGGGCATGGGCGCAGGCCCGGGCGGCGTCGCCCGCTCGGGGGGATGCCTGCTCGGATCCAGCGCCTTTCCTGTCGAGCTCATTGGTCTGTCCCACACCCCCCCGGTGCAACCGGTGGGCCTCGCCATTCCGGGGCGCCGCCGCCTCGAGCCCCCGGCGCGACGGGTGATCCTCCGTCGCCGAGCGGACTGTCCATCCGTGGCGCCGCCATCCCACACCGCGGAGTAGGTCCTCGGGATCGGGTCCCCGCGCCGACCCGGGTCGGCGCCGTTCGCGCAAGGACCGGCCGTCCCCGGGGGCGCGGGCGGCTATGCACCGTGCAGCTCCTGCCTGGTCGCTGGACCGACCACGCGGCGCGGAGCACACATGGAGCGAATCGACCCTGCTGTCCGAGGTCTTCGTGGCGCTGCCGGTGGCCTCCTTCCTGATCGACTCCGGCGGGACGGTGCTGCCGGGCAACCAGCTCGGGCGCCGGATGATCCACGAGACGGCGGAGGGGATCGCCGCCGACCCGCGCCGGGCCGGCGAGCTCCTCCACTGCGTCCACGCCGAGAACGACCTCGGTGGCTGCGGCCGCGGCCATGCCTGCCCCACCTGCGAGCTGCGCGGCGTGGTGGGCGAGGCGATGCAAGGCGGCAAGGCGGCCCACCGGCAGCTCACCCTGGCCCTGCCCCACGAGTCGGCGGTCCGCCCGGTGCCGGCGCGGGCCTCGGCCGCTCCCATCACCTACGGCGGCAACCTCCTGGCGGTGGTCACGCTCTCCGCGGACGCGCTGGTGGAGCAGCGGGCCGCCTAGCGGCCGGGCGCGCCAGGATCGCGGGGCGGGCAGGCGCCGCCGGCGCGGCGGGACGGCCAGGCCGCGCGCAGCGGGACGGCCAGGCCGCGCGCAGCGGGACGGCCAGGCCGCGCGCAGCGGGACGGACGGTCTGGTAAACTGCGGCCCTCCAGCCCGGACCCCGATGCGCCTCGCCGACCTCGTAGACCTCGAAGCCCAGCTCGCCCGCGACGCCACCGCCTCGCCGCAGCGCCTGGCCGCGCGCGACGCGCCCATCGCCGCCGCCGGCGCGCTCTCGGCGCGGCCGCCGGCGGAGGCCCTGTCCGGCTGGCTCACGGCCCTGCGCGCCGCCGAGCCGGACCGGCTCCACCCCGGCGAGCGGGTCGAGGCGGCGCTGCGCTGGAGCCGGCTGCTCCTGGTCGTGGCCGGCCTGGCGCTCGGCTGGGGCGCCATGACGGCGCTGGTGGAGGCCTCGCGCCCCCACCCGGTCAACGTCTGGAGCTTCCTGCTCGCCTTCGTGCTCGGCCAGCTCATCCTCTTCCTCTTCACCGCCGCGGGCGCCGCGGCGGCGCTGCGCCCCGGCCGCCCCTCGCCCCCCGGGCCGGTCCACGAGCTGCTCGGCACCCTGGTCGAGCGGCTGGCCGGCCGGGCCTTCCGCGACGGCGATCGGCTGAGGGAGTGGCGGGCCCTGGGCCACCGGCTGCGCGCCCGCCGCAACCTCTACGGCCAGATCGAGCCCTGGCAGCTGCTCGCGCTGGGGCAGGCCTTCGGCGTGGCCTTCAACGTGGCGGCGGCGCTGGCGCTGGTGCGGCTGGTGGTCTTCACCGACGTGGCCTTCTCCTGGAGCACCACGCTCTCCGCGCTCGACCCGGCCAGCTTCCACGCCGTCGTCTCGCGCCTGGCCTGGCCCTGGGGCTGGGCCTTCCCGGACGCCGTGCCGGCCCGCCAGGTGGTCGAGGCGACCCGCTACTGGCACCTGGAGGGGCGCTACGACGGCACCGCGCTCGGCCAGGCCCTCCACCCGGAGCTGCGCGGCGCCTGGTGGCCCTTCCTCCTGGCGGCGCTCCTGACCTACGGCCTCCTGCCCCGGGTGGCCATGCTGCTCCTGGCCGGCTGGCGCCGCCGCGGCGAGCTGGCCGCGCTGCCGCCGGGCGACGCCGAGACCAGCGCGGTGCTGCGCCGGCTCGGGCTGGACGACGCGGCGAGCGGGCGGGTCCACCACCCCGACGACGCCGGGCGCCACGAGCCGGTCGCCTGGGAGGTGGTCCGCTGGCGCGAGGCGGCGCTCGACGCCGGCGTGGAGGCGGCGCTGGCGGCGCGGCTCGGCCGGCGCGCCGAGCGGGTGCGGCTGGCCGGCGGGCGGGCCTGGGAGGGGGGCGCGCGGCCGGTGCTCCTCTCCGGCGGCGAGGCGGCGTTCGGGCGCCGCGGCGTGGCGCTCCTGGCCGAGGCCCACCAGCCGCCCGACAAGGCGACCCTCCGCTTCCTGCGCGAGGCGCGGGCGGTGCTCGGCCGCACCGCGCCGATGCTGGTGCTGCTCGGCGAGCCGGAGGGCGAGACGTTGGGCGCGCCGGACGCCGCCCAGCTCGCCACCTGGCGGACCCGCCTGGCGCGCCTCGAGGACGCCTACCTGGGCGTCGAGCCGCTCCGGGACGCCGCACCGGCGCCGGACCCGGTCTCGCCATCGGACCCGGCCCCACCGCCGGTCCCGAGCCCGCCCGGAGCCGCCCCGTGACCGTCTCCACGACGCCGGTCATCGCCGTGGTGGGCCGCCCGGGCCAGGGCACCAGCAGCGTGGTCGGCGTGCTCGTCGAGGCGGAGGCCGGCGTCGGCGCCGCCCCCTTCACCACCGCCGCGCCGCGCCGCTGGCCGGTGCCGGCCGAGGGGACGCCGCTCCTCGAGGTGGTCGACCTCCCCGGGCTGCAGGACTCGGCCCGCGCGCTCCACTGGCTCGGCGCCACGCTCCCGTCCGCCGCCGACCGGCTGGCGCGGGCCCGCGACCTGGTGGCCTCCCTCGCCGGCGAGGAGCTGGCCGAGGAGCGGCAGGCGCTGGCGCTGGTGGCCGACGGCGCCTGCCCAGTCCACGTGGTGGACGGGTCGCGCCCCTACCGCGAGAACCACCTCGCCGACGCCGAGCTCCTGGCCTGGGCCGGGCCGCCCGGCGTGCTGCTGGTCAACCCGGCCGGCGGCGCGGGCGACCACTCGGCCGGGTGGCTGGCGGCGCTCGGTCCCCGCTACGCCGCGGCCCTCCGGCTCGACGCGGCCACCGCCGGACCGGCCGAGCGGCTGGCGCTCCTCGACGCCGTCGGCGCGGCCCGGCCGGAGTGGCGGGTCGCCCTCGAGCAGGTGCGGCAGGCGCTCCTGCGCCGACGGCTCGGCCTGCGGTCCCGGGCGGCCGCGGCGGTGGCCCGGCTGCTGGTCGACGAGCTCACCCACGCCGAGGAGCTCACGGTCGAGCGCGAGGAGCCGCTGGAGGACCGGCGCGCCGAGCTGGAGGAGCGCTTCCACCGCCGGCTCGTCGAGCGGGAGGAGGAGGCGCGCGCCGAGGTGGAGCGTCTCTACGGCTTCGCCCCCGGCGCCTTCGAGGCGGCCGCGCTGGAGGGCCCGGTCTGGCGGCGCGACCTCTTCGCCGAGGACACCTGGACGCTCCTCGGGCTCTCGCCGCGCCAGCAGGTGGTGGCCGCCGCGGTGGCCGGGGCCACCGCCGGGCTGGCGGCCGACGCGGCGGTAGGCGGCGCCAGCCTGGGGGCCGGGGCGGCCATCGGCGCGGCCATGGGCGCCGGGGCCGCCGCCTGGAACCTCTCCAAGCGGCGCATCCGGGCGCACGAGGCGGGGGCGCTCGGAGCGGCCCGCCGGGCAGTGGACGCGCTGCTCGCCACCGCCCGCACCACCCGCCTGGTCATCGGCCCGCACGAGGGGCCGAGCTTCCCCTGGGTCCTCCTGGAGCGGGCCGCCCGGCACCACGCCGCGGTGGCGGCGCGCTCCCACGCCCGGCGCGATGCCGACGCGCTCCCGGCCGGGCCGGGGCCCGACGCGGGCGAGGCGCGGCGCGACGACGCCACCATCCGGGCGCTCGAGCCGATCTTCCGCCGGCTGCGCAGGCGCCACCAGGACGCCGGCGCCGCCGCGGCGGCGCTGGCCCCGCACGTCGAGCAGGTCCTGGCCCGGCGCGCGCCTCTCCCCGGCGACCCGGCGCCGCCCTCCAGCGAGGAGCCCGCATGAACGTCGTCTTCCTCTCACCGCACTTCCCGCCCAACTTCTGGCACTTCTGCCGCGGCCTCCGCGAGGCCGGCGCCAACCCGCTCGGCGTGGCCGACGCCCCCTGGGAGGCGCTGCGCCCGGAGCTGCGGGCCAACCTGACGGAGTACTACAAGGTGGACGACCTCCACCGCTACGAGGAGCTGATCCGCGCCCTCGGCTACCTGACCTTCCGCCACGGCAAGATCGACCGGCTCGACTCGATGAGCGAGCACTGGCTGGAGCTCGAGGCGCGGGCCCGCGACGACTTCAACGTCTTCGGCCTGCGCACCGCCGACATGGCGCGCTTCAAGCGCAAGAGCGAGATGAAGGCCGTCTACCAGCGGGCCGGGGTGGCGGTGGCCCCGGGCCGGCTCTGCCGCACCGAGGCGGAGCTCCGGGCCTTCATCGACGAGGTCGGCTGGCCGGTGGTGGCCAAGCCGGACGTCGGGGTGGGCGCCGCCCAGACCTTCAAGCTGGAGAGCGAGCGCGAGGTGGCCGCCTACCTGGCCGCCAAGCCGCCGGTCGACTACTTCGTGGAGGCCTTCGTCTCCGGCACCCTGGTCACCTACGACGGGCTGGTGGACCGCCAGGGCCGGGTGGTCTTCGACAGCTCGATGGAGTTCGACCGCGGCATCATGGAGGTGGTCAACCAGGACTCCGAGATGTCCTACACCGCGGTGCGGGAGATCCCGGCCGACCTGGCGGCGGTGGGGAAGCTGCTGGTGGAGGCCTTCGGGGTACGCGAGCGGTACTTCCACTTCGAGTTCTTCCGCGAGCCGGACGGCGGCCTGAAGGCGCTGGAGGTCAACCTCCGCCCGCCCGGCGGCTACACCATGGACATGTGGAACTTCCAGAGCGACGTCGACATGTACCGGGCCTACGGCGACCTGCTGGTGGAGGGGCGCATCCGCGCCACCGCGACCCGCCCGTACTTCGTCACCTGGATCGGCCGCAAGGACCGCTTCCAGTACGCCGCGACCGGCGAGGCGCTGCGCCGCCGCTTCGGGGATCTCATCGTCCAGCACGCCCGCGTCGAGGACGTCTTCGCGCGGGCCATCGGCAACGAGGGCTTCATCCTGCGGTCGCCCGACCTCGACCCGCTCGTCGAGGCCGAGGCGGCCATCCGCGAGCGCGCCTGAGCGACCCCGCCGTCTCCCGGAGCCCCACCATGTTCGTCCAGCAGCACACCCAGCCCGGCCGGGCCCTCGGCCGCCCCATGGCGCTCCGCGAGTACGGCGACCGCGGCCATCCGCTGGTGGTCTTCCCCTCCCAGGACGGCCACCTCGGCGACTTCGAGGGGTTCGGCATGGTGGAGGCCTGCGCCCCGCTCATCGAGGCCGGGCGGGTGCGCCTCTTCGCGGTGGACGGCAACGACTGGGAGAGCTGGACCAACCAGGCCGCCTCGCCGGCCGAGCGGGGGCGCCGCCACGGGGCCTACGACCGCTACGTCATGGAGGAGGTGGTCCCCTTCGCCACGGCGCGCTCCGGGCGCGCCACCCTCTGGACCACCGGCTGCTCCATGGGGGCCTACCACGCCGCCAACTTCTTCTTCCGCCGGCCCGACGTCTTCGACGGCGTGATCGCCATCTCCGGCCTCTACGACGCGGCCCACTTCACCGGCGGCTACGTGGACGACGAGGTCTACTTCAACAGCCCCATCCGCTTCCTGGCCAACCTGCGCGACCCGGCGGTGGTGGCTCGGCTGCGCGCCGCGGCCATCACCTTCATGATCGGCCAGGGGCCCTGGGAGGAGGAGTGCCTGGCCGATACCCGGGCGGTCGACGCCATCCTGGCGCGCCAGGGGATCCCGGCCTGGTTCGACTACTGGGGCCACGACGTCAACCACGACTGGCCCTGGTGGCGGAAGATGCTCCCCTACGCGCTGGCGCGGCGGGGGCTGTAGACTCCCCCCATGCGCTCCATCCGCCCCGCCCGCCTCGCCGCCGTCCTCCTCGCCTGGGCCCTCCTGGCCCCCGGCGCCGCCCTCGCCAAGGGACGCACCCTCCCCGGCCAGTGGGAGGTGGCCCTCGCGGTGGCGCTGCCGCTCGGGGCCGGCGACGCGCCGCCCTCGGTGCAGACCGAGTGCCTGAGCCAGGCCGACGTGGACGCCGACCCGATCCCACAGCTCGACAAGGGGGCCTGCCGGGCCACCGACATCCGCCGCACCGGCGACCGGGTGACCTGGAAGGTCGACTGCGGCGCCCTCGGCAAGGGCGGCGGCGAGCTCCACTACGTGAGCCCCACCGCCTGGGAGGGGACGCTGTCGCTCAGCTCCGGCGGCCTGCCGTTGCGAGCCACCTTCAAGGCGCGCCGCACCGGGGACTGCACGCCCGCCGCCCGCTGAGCCCCGCCGCCCGCCCGGCCCGCCGTGGAGAGCCCCACCGACTTCCTGGCCCGCTGGCACTACGCGGGGCTGTTCGGGATCATCCTCGTCGAGGAGGCCGGGGTGCCGCTCCCGCTGCCGGGCGATCTCTTCATCGCCGCCATGGGGGCGCTGGCCTTCCAGCAGCGGGCCGCCTTCCTCCCCACGGTGGCGGTGGTCACCGCCGCCACGGTGCTGGGGGCGACCGCGCTCTTCCTCTTCGCGCGCCACGCCGGCCGGCCGCTCCTGCTCCGGGTGATGCGCCGCTTCGGCTACACCGAGGCGCGCGAGGCCCGGCTGGAGGGCTGGCTGACCCGCCGCGGCGCGCTGGCGGTGGTGGTGGGGCGCCACATCCCGGGGCTGCGCATCGTCATGACGGTGGTGGCCGGCGTGCTCCGGCTGCCGCACACCACCTTCGTGCTGGGGACGTTGCTCGCCGGGATGATCTGGGGGACGCTCTACTTCGGCATCGGCTACGGGCTGGCGGCCGGGTGGCGCGAGCTGGCCGGGCGCGACCTGCTCGACTGGCTGCTCTACGCGGGCGGGCTGGCGCTGGCCGGCGCGGCGGGCTGGCTCACCTGGCGGGGGTATCACCGGCGGCGGCCGCCCGGACTTCGCGCAGGCGGGCTTCGATGTCCGGATTGCCAGCATCGAAGAGGCCCGGCGCATCGAGGCCGGTTTTCAGAACATCTCCGTCAGCGGGAAGGCCGACGGCGTGCGGGTGGAGGTGCGTGGTGAAATCAACCGGATGCCCATGGTGCCCTCGGAGGCGACCTGGCGGCTGTGGGAGCAGATTGCCCGCATCGGCGAAGGCCTGGGCATGGAAATGAAGCTCATCAGCACCGGCGGAGGGTCGGACGGCAATTTCACGGCCGCCATGGGGATTCCCACGGTTGACGCCATGGGGCCGCGCGGCGGCCGCGCCCACAGCGCGGACGAATACCTGGAACTCGACAGCGTGGTCCCCAACACGCGGTTGGTCTGCGAGATTCTCAGAGCGGCGGCCGAAAACCGGCTGCCGTGAGGGCGGCGGCGGATGCCCGGGTGGACGACTACGAGAAGAACGCCCGGAAATCACGGATCGAAGAAATCCGAAAGCCGCTTGATCTGGCGCCCTTGGGCATCCATGTTGCCCGGCTCAAGCCAGCGCTCGAAGGCGTTTTTCAAGGCGGGCCACTGCGCGTCGATGATCGAGTACCAGGCCGTGTCGCGGTTGCGGCCTTTGT
>Ga0209682_10000821_pt1 | contig 10338 bp, 7 predicted proteins | sample DOMMetBare2Fresh_2_FD_187471 | JGI IMG/M metagenome (GOLD analysis project Ga0209682, IMG submission 187471) | Wetland sediment microbial communities from St. Louis River estuary, USA, under dissolved organic matter induced mercury methylation -... | ecosystem: Environmental > Aquatic >...
ACTGCTTGCTGCGGTAAGACCGATCCTCCCGTGACGATCTCCAACCTCCCGATGCAGGGAGGTGACGAGAAGACGCCCTGTCCTGCGCTCGGCGTCATCTTCAAGCGGTCGGATGCTGCTTCGGTCCCCTATCTGGGCATCCTCCTCTCCAGCCTGGACCAGCAATGTGGGTCGAAGGGACCAGGACTGCTCGTGGCGACCGTGAAGTTCCTGACGTGTGCGCCGGACCCGCGCGGCAAGGGCTTCGGCCCGAACGCCAGCGCGGACATCACCTGCGCCAAATAGACGCCGGGGAGAAGGCGGCCGGCTGGAGCACCGGGGCGGCCCAAGGGGCGCCCCGGTTGCCCGCCCAGCAGAGCCACTAAACCGCCGCGGCACGTCCGAGATCTATGACAGTCAGGGCCGGACCGGACGAGCCTGTATTGGGCTGCCGGATGGCTCATAAGGAGAAAGACCATGCGAAAGTTTTTTGTGCTCTTCGTTCTCGTGCTCGCCGGAGCCTGGGCCCGACCCTCTCTCGCGGCGGATTGCCCCGGGGTCTCGGCCTGTGTCCCCAACAAGGGATGTCCCGCGGGCTCGATCAAGATCAAACCCGGACAATCGATCCAGCAGGCGATCAACGCCGCACCCTGCGCCGGTGCGACCCTTTGCGTTGCGCCCGGGACCTACAAAGGGTTGCTCGACTTTCGTGGCAAGCCGATCAACCTCGTCTCCTCGGGTGGCCCCCTCGTCACGTTCCTCGACGGCGGCGGCTCCGGCCCGGTGGTGACCTTCAAGACGGCCGAAGGCAAGGACAGCATCCTCAACGGTTTCACCATCCGCAACGGGCGCGCCCTGAACGGGGCCGGTATCTTCATCAACGGAGCGTCCCCCACGATCCGGAATTCGATCCTGACCGGGAACAATGCGGTCGGAGACCACGCGAGAGGTGGCGGGATCGCGGTCCTCGGAGCCCAGGCCCATCCGGCCATCCTCTGCACGCAGTTCCTGGGAAACACGGCCGACTTTGCCGGCGGCGCCCTCATGAGCACCTACTCCGCGAATCCATACCTGCGGTCAGACCTTTTCCAAGGAAATTCCGCTTCCTACGGCGGTGCGATCGGCGTCCACTGGAGCGGCCGCCTCGACCTCGGCTGGAGTCAATTGCTCGCGAACCAGGCCACCGTCGACGGAGGCGGGATCCACGCCGGCATCACGGAAAGCCAGGTCCTGGTCCGCCAAGTCTGGTTCAAAGACAATAAAGCAGGCGGCCTCGGCGGCGGCATCTGGGCTCCGGCAGGGCTGGTCGACGTCATCAACTCCACGTTCGACGGTAATCAGGCCGCGGAAGGGGGTGGCATCGCGGCCGGCTACGGCGGCATGGTCAATGTCGCGAGCACTCTGTTCGTCCGCAATACGACGAGCAACGGCTCGAGCGCCACGCTGGTCAACGCCCAGGGCTCCAACACGTCCGTGGTCAACCACTACAACGGCTTCTTCGGCAACACGGGCACAAATTACAAGAACACCTACGGCGACAAGGGACTGCTGACCGCCGACCCGCTCCTCGGCGGCTCCTGCTGCCCGGGTCCGGGCTCACCCGCGATCAACGCAGGCATTCCGGACCCGCACTTCAATGATCCCGACGGATCGCGCAACGACATGGGCGCCTGCGGCGGGCCGGCGCTCTCCGTCTTCGGCACCATGAAATAGCTCCAAGGAGAAGAACCATGCGAAAGACGACGCCAGCGACCGCCCTCTGTCTGCTGCTCGCCCTGCCCTGCGCCGCGCAGGCGGGGCAGGCGACCAGCGCTTACGGCTTGACCTGGAGATTGCTCGCGACGAATGCGCCGACGGGAACGATTCGCGTCGGCTGCGGGACCGACTGCAACCCCTATAGCTGTGCGCCAAAGCGTTCAACGACGATTGGCGCGTGGCGGAATTTCACGACGGCTGGGGCTGGGCCTTCCAGGCGTACGGGGGCGTCGGCTATCCGGCGACGCGCTTCTGGATCCATATCAATGATCAGCCCGGAGCGATCTGCTGGCAAGTAGAGTGAGGATCGCGGGCCTGGAGAGTGAGGATCGCGGGCGGCACGCCTGCCGATCGGTCCGCACCGCGGAACCGTCCGGGCGACAGGAAAGGAAAAACCATGCCCCGCACCTTCGGTATCTCCACCCGCATCAACGTCCACTGACCGCCGCCAAACCCCGGCCCCGGCCTCCTCTGCGCAGAGGAGGCCGGCCCGGTTGGGCACCGCCTCGGGAGGCCCCCTACCCGTTCGCCTTCACGCGGCGGCCGGTGACGGTGTCGGTGGCGATGGGATCTCCGGTGTCGGTGGCGGGATCGAGCGGATCCTCACCGGCGGTGAACTCGCGCACCTCCAGGGAGCCGGCGATATTGTCGCACCCTCCGCCCACCGTGTGCAGGGAGACGTCCACGCGGCTGACGTTCAGGAGCTCGCCGTTCTCGAACACGAGGGCGAGAACCACTCCCTTGATGCCGCGGTTGCCGTCTTTCTCCCAGCTCCCCTGCTGGTCGGAGAACTCGAGGAGCGCCTGGAGCGAGCTGGTGGCGAAGAAGGTTCCGTCGGCCTCCAGCGTCCACAGGGACGTCGCGCCCCCCGCTTCGGCCATCAGGTAGGTCCCGGAGCAATTCCCCGAGAAGCCATGGGCGGACAGGGAGGCGGACGAGCCGCCGAGCAGGCAGGCGAAGAGCAGGGCGTGGATGAGCTTTGTTTTCACGAGGTTCTCCTTGCCAAGAGGTGGGTGGCCGGCAGTCCACAGAGCAGCGACCCCGCTCCGCGGGGACCAAGCCTAGAGCGAGCCTTCCCAGCTGTCGTCCGACAAAAAGCTGAGCCCTCCTCAACGATTGTTGCAGGGCCGCCCCACCCTTCGGGGTAGGCCGGAGGGTGCCGCGCGCCTGTCCTGCCGGCCTTCAAACGAAGTAGACTTCACGAAACTTTGCCCGCTGTGCGATTCCGCGCGGTGGATTTCCTCGTTGAGGAGGTCTTATGAGGAGCAGCGATCTGAGCGTTCTCCGGCTTCGCCGGAAGACTGCCGGCATTCTTGGCCTCGCCTTCCTTCTCGTGGCCCCGGCGCTGCCGGCCCGCCCGGCGGCGGCCCAGGAGCCGGCCCCGCCCGCCGAGCAGACCGCGAGCCCGCCCACGGGCGAGAAGGTGACCGAGGAGATCACCGTCACGGCGACGCTGCGCGAGGAGAAGGTCCAGGACGTGCCCTTCTCCGTGGCGGCGCCCTCCGAGGAGGAGCTGCGCGCGCAGGGCGTCGAATCCATCGAGGGGATCGCGCAGACCACCCCGGGATTCACCGTCCAGAACCTCGGACCCGGCCAGAGCCAGGTCGCCATCCGCGGCGTCTCCTCCGGGCAGATCGTCCGCGACCAGCCGGGCGTCAAGGAGCAGGTCGGCGTCTATCTCGACGACTCCGGCATCTCCCTCTCGCTGTTCACTCCGGACGTCGACCTCTTCGACATGTCGCGCGTCGAGGTGCTGCGCGGGCCGCAGGGCACCCTGTTCGGCGCCGGCTCGGCGTCCGGCACGATGCGCTACATCACCAACCAGCCCCAGCTCGGCAGGCGCGAGACCGTGGCCGAGCTGACCGCCAACGGCATGACCGGCGGCGACCTCGGCGGCAGCGCCAAGGTGGCCTTCAACACGCCGCTCGGCGACACGGCCGCCCTGCGCTTCACCGCCTTCTACAACAGCTTCGGTGGATTCGTCGACGCGGTCCAGCCGGACCTGAAGGTCAAGGAAGACGTCAATGGCGGCGACCGCACCGGGGCCCGGCTGGCGCTGCGCCTGCAGCCGAACGATCAATTGTCGATCACCCCGCGCCTCTTCTACCAGAAAGTGAAGATGGACGGCTGGAACCGCGAAGACGCCTTCAACATCCTGGCCAATCCCTACACGACGACCCGGCCGGCGGTGCGCCTGGACGAAGGGGAGCAGTTCACGCAGATCGAGGAGCCGTTCACCGACGAGTTCCTGCTCGCCGATCTCAACGTCGGGTACAGCTTCGGCAATCTGGCGCTGACCTCGATCACCTCGTACACGGACCGCGACGTCCTGGTGGTCCGCGACGCCGGGGCGTTGACGTCGAGCATCACCGGCGGCAGCATCGGGCTGCCGGAGAACGTCTACACCCTCGACGCGCCGCTGGACGATGCGACGACCGCGAAGGTCTGGACGCAGGAGCTCCGGCTCGCCGGCCAACGGACCCGGCTGAGCTGGCTGACCGGGGCCTTCTACAGCACCATGGACCGCGATTACGGCCAGAGCCTCCTCGTCTCCGGCTTCCAGACGCTGACCGGCATCCCCACGCAAGGTTCGTTCGGCGCGGCGCGCGACGTGCTCTATTTCTCGGACCTCTCCTACAGCATGGATCAGCTCGCGCTGTTCGGCGAAGGGACCTGGGCCGTCAACGACCGGTTCGACCTGACCGGCGGCCTGCGCTACTACGATTTCCAGGAGGACCGCGTCCAGACGTTCGACGGCATCTTTGCCGATCCCGGAACCAGCAAGGGCTCGACCTCGGCGACCGGCCTGGCTCCGCGCCTCATCGGGAGCTTCAAGATCCTGGACGGCACGAAGCTCAACGCGCAGGTGTCGAAAGGGTTCCGGCTCGGCGGCATCAACGATCCGCTCAACGTGCCTCTCTGCACGCCCGCGGACCTCGCGACCTTCGGCGGCCACGACAAGTGGGACGACGAAGAGATCTGGAACTACGAGGTCGGCACCAAGTCGACGCTGGGCGGGGGCCGCGGACGGTTCAACGTCTCCGTCTATTACATGGACATCAAGAACCTCCAGGCGACGGTGACCGCCGGCACCTGCTCCTCGCGGGTGATCTTCAACGTCCCCAAGGCGCGCAGCACCGGCATCGAGCTCGAGTGGGCCGCCGCGCCGACCGATCACTTCGACTTCACCATCTCGGCCAATTACGGCAAGTCGGAGCTGCAGTCGACGCTCACTTCGACCGATGCCGCCGGTAACGTGAGCATCGTCTCCGGCATCAAGGACGGCAACCGGCTGCCGACCGTCCCCGAATTCCAGGCCGCGGCCACGGCCACCTGGCAGTGGACGCTGTGGCAGAGCTGGCTGGGCTACCTGACCGGCAGCTATCAATACCTCGGCTCACGCTTCACCCAGATCGGCGACCAGGCGGCGGGCTTCGGCCTCGTGAACCTGAATTCCTTCGGCGCCAATACGATCGGCGGACCGCTCACCCAGAGCACGTTCACTTTCAATCCCGAGCTGCCGGCCTACGACATCACCAACTTCCGCCTCGGTTTCCTGAATGGAAAGTGGGATCTCGCGGTGTTCGTCAACAATCTCTTCGACGAGCGCGCCCGGCTCGCCCTGGACCAGGAGCGCGGCACGCGCGCCCGCGTCGGCTACCTGGTCAACCAGCCCCGCACCTTCGGTATCTCCACCCGCATCAACGTCCACTGAGCGGCGCAACCACCCCGGCCCCGGCCTCCTCTGCGCAGAGGAGGCCGGAGCACTTTCGGCGCTTTCCCGGTCTCGACCTCCTCGACCTGTAAGACGAGAAAAGGGCGGGCGCCACACCTGCCGGCCTCCTCGGCGCCGCCCCGGATGCGATCTACTGGTAGCAGGGGCCGAACGCGATGGACTCCCTTTCCTTCCTCAGCTCGCCGGGGCTGTTGGTCAGGGTCCGGATGCAGACGACGGCCGAGGTCTCGGTGGGAGCGGGGGGCGAGAGGCAGACGGTGTAGAAGGATTGGGCGTTGTAGCTCTGCGTCTCCAGGACCCAGGAGTAGGGAGGCGCGTCCGTCACCGCCTCGTCTTTCAGGATGGAGAGGCCATCGGCCTTGTGCACTTTCTCCCGCCTCCCTGCGAGGAAGCGGGCGAAGCTCTCACTGCTGGCGGCCGCGCCTTTCGCCGCGAGCAGATGGAACGCCTGCGAATTGGTGCTCCAGGCCCACCAGATCGAATCCTCGCCCTCGCCCGCCTTTTCCGCCCCCGTATTGAGGCTGGCCTCGGTCTCGGTGTCCCGCCGGAAAGACTCTCCCGGAAAGGCCACGCTGAAGCCGAGAGCGGCCTGGCAGAGCCGGTCTCCCTGGACCTGAGGCGCCACGCGCTCTGCCTCCGTCAGGGCCTGGGCGGGCCGCGGCGCCTCGGCCGCGGGAGCCGGGCTCTCCGTGCGGGCGCAAGCGAGCGGCAGGAGGGCGAACAGCAGCGGGAGGCCGAGCTGCCGGGCGGCACGAAGGGCGCGGACAGTGGAAGAGGGATGAGCCAAGATTCGTCTCCTAAGAAGGTTACCGAGAGCATGACACAACTCGCCGTGGACACCTAAGAGCCGGAGGCGCTATTCGAGGCGCACAGCATCGCGCAGCAAAAAGGCCGGGCTCTCGAAAGAGCCCGGCCCTGGTTGCTCAGATGGTTGAAGCCCTTCGCCGTGAGGTTCGCCGCGTAGGCGAAAGCCCCGTCGGGCGAGACGGCGACGAAGGTGGGGAACGACCCCACCGGCACGGTGGCGACCGTCGCATGGGTCACGGTGTCGATCACCGAAACCCTGTTGCTGGGAAAACCTGACGCGTACGCGAAGGCGCCGTCCGGCGAGAACGCGATCCAGAAAATGGAAAGTGGGATCTCGCGGTGTTCGTCAACAATCTCTTCGACGACCGCGCCCGGCTCGCCCTCGACCAGGAGCGCGGCACGCGCGGAGCTGAAATGCTTCTGCATGTCCTCGACGATGGGAAAGATCTTTGCGGTCCATTCGTCCTTGTCGTGGAAGACGAACTGGACGCCGGGCCGCTGGTATGCCTGGAGGAATTTCTCCCCATACGCCTTGCTCCCCGGGTCCGCCACGAAATGCAGGGTGACCCGCGCGCCGGCCGGCAGCTCCAGGTGGCGGAACAGCGACTCGATGCAAATCGAAAACTTCGCCTGGAGATCGGGCTTACGATCGACGTTGGTGAACAGGAAAAGGGCGTGAAGGTCTTCCACCGCGGGTTGCGGAGGAGTGTCGGCGCGGCCGGCGAACGGCAGCAGAAGGAGGGCCGCCAGCAGCGCGGCGGTGCGGAAGGTCGATGGCGGCGAGAGCTTCATGATGGATTTCCCCACGTCATTGCTCGGCCAGTCGCCGCGCCTCGGCGAGATGACGCTCGGCCGCGGCGGCGTCTCCGGCCTTGCCTTCGATCTCTGCCAGTTTCTTGAAGATCGACGGGCTCCCGGTTCCCGCCGCCACGGCCTCGGTCAACAGGGCGCGGACCTCGGCCGGGCGCCCCTCTTTCTCGGCCAACTTGACGAGACCCCACCACGCCGGGAAGGATCGCGGCGAAAGCTCCAGGGCGATCGCCTGGGTCCAGCGCACGCCGCGGGCCGCCAGAGCGTCGAGCACGGTCGCCACCAGGGCGGTTTGATGTCAAAAGTTTCATGGCGGTTGCTCCAAGGTCCCGCCCGTCGACCGGACGGGCGGGACTCAGGTTGATGGACGGTGTTTCAGGCTCGATCGATCAGTAGGGCGGGATCAGGATCTCACAACTATCGCCGGTCCATCCGGGAAGGCAGTTGCAGGTGTAGCCGTTGATCCTGTCCGAGCAATCTCCGTGCACGCACGGGTTGGAGGCGCACTCGTCGAGGTCGACGTCGCAGTCGACGCCGGTGAATCCGGGAGAGCAGTGGCAGCTATAGCCGTTGATCTTGTCCTGGCACTGCCCGTGCACGCACGGATCGGAGGCGCACTCGTCGAGGTCGACGTCGCAGTTGACGCCGGTGAATCCGGGAGAGCAGTGGCAGCTATAGCCGTTGATCTTGTCCTGGCACTGCCCGTGTACGCACGGATCGGACGCGCACTCGTCGATTTCGAGCTCGCAGTTGACGCCGGTGAATCCGGGCGGGCACGAGCATTGGTAACCGCCGGTGGGGTTGACCGAGCAGGTACCGTTGTTGACGCACGGGTCGGAGGCGCAGGGATCATCGTTGCTCTGGCACGCGCCGTTGGCGGGGTTGCAGGTCTGCCCGGTGGGGCAGGCGATGGCCGGGAAGACGCAGCTTCCAGTCACCGGATCACAGGCGTCGATGGTGCACAGATAGTTGTCCACGCAGGTCTTCGGCGTGTACACACAGCCCTTCGTCGGGTCGCAACTGTCGATCGTGCAGGGGTTGCTGTCGTCGCAATTGACCGGCGGATGCGTGGTCAGGCAGTGCTCGTTGGCGTCGCAGGCGTCGATGGTGCAGGGGTTGCCGTCGCTGCAGAGCGTGTCGCAGTGCGCGAAGCAAGTCCCCGGAAGATCGCCGTGCGCCAGGTGGGCCTGCAAGGCGTTCTCGCTGATGGTGATGGTGTGGAAGTTGTTCGGGTTGCCGGGCGGGATGTGGCACACCTGCACCTTGGCATTGCCCGCCCACGCCGCCGAGGCGGTCAGGGCGAACAGCACGGTGAGGATTGCCAGGCTTGGACATCTGCGTTTCATGGTTTTTCTCCTTTAAAGATTGGTACGAGGCTCGGGTCCCGCTGCGGCTGGAACCTCTGCAAGGACGCGTACTCTCCGAGCAGGTCCAGCCAGTAGCGGCGGACGTGCGCGAGGGTGAGATGTTTTTCGATGAAGTTCCGCCCGTTCTGAGCGATCTTTCGAGCCCGTGCGTCGTCGGCCTGGAAGGAGGCCACGGTGCGCGTGGCCTCGTCGATGTCGAGGCTCAGGGGGACGTAGTGCTCTCCCGGGACGAGCTTGGGGTAGAAGAACTCCACCCACTTCGGCTCGACGTAGAAGACGAGGCCGCCGCAGGCGAGCAGGTTCTTCAAGCGGAAGCTGGCGGCCACGCCGTCGAAATTCAACAGGTAGCGATAAGCGCAGTGGTCGCGCGGCGAGACGGGCTCGGCCGGCGCGATCTTCAGCACCTGCGTCACGTACTCCGTCTCCTTCTGCGACTGGTTGAGGGTGTAGCGCACGTCCCAGAGATCCGGATGTTTTTGCGCGTGGAGGACGTACGGGTCGCGGCTGGCGTTGGTGCGCGAGCCGCGGAAGAAGAGGACCGGTTTCTTCTCCTGCCAGGAGAGCGCCTCCCCCGCCGCCAGCAAATCCTTGCGCGAGACGTCCCAGCGCCAGGTCGGAATCACCGCGAGAGACGGTCCGCCTTCCCAGAAAGCCCAGGCGGGATAGAGGATGTCCGCGTGCTCGGAAGGGATCTTGGAGAAGGAAAAGACCGGCAGCGGACTGTCGGCGCGGGTGGCCGGATGATCCTGGACGTTGACGAGAAACTCCACGTCCGGCAACCGCGGTGCGATCTCGAGGAGGAAGTGCTCGATCCCTTGGCAGCGGGTGGGGAAATAGCACGCCGCGTCCCGGTAGAGGCTTCCGCCGAGAATCTGATACTTGACGAGGGGCCGGTCGAGAGCGCGGGCCGCGTCCAGATCCTGCCGCCGGATGCCCGTCGTGCGCCAGGGCGCGAGTTGCGCGACCGCCACGTCGTGATAGAAATCGAGGTCCTCGCCGGTGTCCTCCTTCTCCGCCGTCTCCGCGAGCGCCTTGGTGAACAGCTTGCTCACCTTGCCGCATTCGCTCTTGCCGGCCACCGCCGCGAGCCCGTCCGCCAGGTTCGTGTGCTGCGAAAAGGCGTCGTAGACTGCCTTGAAGGTGGGCTGCTTGTCGGTGTGGAACGACTGGCGGTTGCCATGCACGATCGAGATGCCCCGCTCCTCCGCCGCCTTGCAGTTGCTGCCGTACTCGCAATGGTCCGGCCGGAAGTTCCACTCGCAGGAGAAGACGTAGAGTTTTTCGGGCGACTCGGCGAAGAAAATGTTGATCAGATCCTGGTCTCCCCACGGGATGTGGGTGTACTTCTCCCGGTAGGCGAGCATCCGCTCGCGCCACTGGACCTCCCGCATCTTCTTGAGGTCCATCAGCATGACGCCGGAGTTGACGCCGAGCGGCTTAACGTAGGGGTGTTGGGCGAAACGCTTGTACCAGTTGAGGTCCGGGTTCTCCCCCTCGGGCGCCAGCGCGGCGATCTGCTCCGGTTTGAGCTCCCCGAAGAAGCTCCAGAGATCGTCGATCGGCCGCAGGAAGAGGATGTCCGTGTCCACGTAGAGCACGCGGTCGGTGCTTTCGATCAGATAGGGATAGAACAGCCGCTCGCTGGCGCAGGGCTTGAAGAGGCCGCGCCACTTCTCGGGGTCCGCGACGCCGGGATAGCGGATGGGATAGAGGATCGACGTGAATTTCTTGCGCGCCTCCGCGGGCCAGGCGTCCAGGCGTTCCTGGAACCGCGGGCGCAGCTCGTCGTCGGCGAAAATGTGAAACGTCAGGTGGCCGCGCGCCGACCGGGTGGCCGACTCGAGCATCACCAGGGCCTCTTCCAGGCGGTCGCCGCAGGCGGTG
>Ga0209682_10000822_pt1 | contig 10329 bp, 8 predicted proteins | sample DOMMetBare2Fresh_2_FD_187471 | JGI IMG/M metagenome (GOLD analysis project Ga0209682, IMG submission 187471) | Wetland sediment microbial communities from St. Louis River estuary, USA, under dissolved organic matter induced mercury methylation -... | ecosystem: Environmental > Aquatic >...
CACGCTCAACTCGGCAAACACACGCGGCGTCTGGAACGTGCGCGCGATGCCGCGCTGCGCAAAGCGGTGCGGTTTCGCCCCGGTGAGTCGGTCTCCGAGCGCATAAAGCTCGCCATCGCTGGGCACGATCACGCCCGACAGCGCATTGAAGAACGTCGTCTTGCCGGCGCCGTTGGGGCCGATGATGCCGACCAGCTCGCCCGGCGCAAAGGCCGCGCTGACGCCGTCCACGGCAGTGAGGCCGCCGAAACGCACGCTCACGTTGCGAGCCTCGAGCAAGGGGTGGCCGTTCATGCCGTGGCCTTCTTCTTCGCGGCGGGGGATACGAGGCCCCGCCACCAGGCTCGGGTGTCGTCGCGCCACTGGCCGAAGGTCGCGCGGCGCACCGACGCCAGGCCGCCCGGCAGGTACAGCACACTCAGGATCAGCAGGGCGCCCAGTGCCATCATGTACACATGCGGCGCCTGCAGCCGCAGCGTCTCGGCCAGCAGGCTGAAGACCACCGCAGCGATCAACGGGCCCCACAGCGTGGCCGCGCCGCCGATGAGCGCGATCAGCACGGTCTGGAAGCCGATGAAGGGGTTGAAGACCGTGTGCGGGTCGATGTAGGTCCAGCGCACGCTCATCGCCGCGCCGACCGCGCCGGCAAAGGCGGCGGTCATTGCAAAGCCGCCGATCTTGACGAGCCGGGTATTGACGCCCAGGGTCTGCGCGCGCTGTTCGTCGGAGCCGATGCCGGCCATCGCGAGGCCGAAACGGCTGCGACGCACGACGATCGACGCCAGCACGGCCGCCACCGCGAGCCCGAGCATGGTGAGGTACACGGTGTCGCGCTCGGGCACCACGGTCAAGACACGCCCGACGGTGCCGGTGACCTGCTTCTCCCAGTAGGTGATGGCGTGGCGGATCAGTTCGGTCATGCCGAAGGTCAGCACGGCGAAGTAGGTGCCGCGCAGGTGCAGCACGGCGGCGCCCATCACCACGGCGACGAGCGCGCCCATCGCGGCGCCCAGCGCGATCGCGCCCCACCAGCCGGTGGTCTCCAGCCACAGCGCGCTCGTGTAGGCGCCGATGCCGAAGAAGGCCGAGGTCGCCAGCGACAGGTAGCGCGTCGTGCCGCAGAACAGACCCCAGCTCGACGACAGCGCGGCATACATCAGGCAGGTCAGTGCCATCGAGACGGCAAACTCGCTGCCGTAGTGCGGCAGCGCCAGCGCCCAGCCCGCGAGGCCGAAGAGGACGAGCAGGTCGCGCTTCATCGCTTGTTGAACAGCCCGTTCGGCCGCCACAGCAGCACCGCGACGAAGATGCCGTAGGACAGCAGCGCCTTCAGCGACGGGTTGGTGAAGTGCATGCCCAGCGCCTCGATCACGCCGAGCGCGAGCCCGCCGGCCAGGGCGCCTCCCATGCTGCCGAAACCACCCAGCGTGATGACGATCAGCGCCGTCACCGTGTAGGGCTCGCCCATGCCGGGCGAGATCGTGTAGGTCATCGACAGCAGGCAGCCCGCCACGCCCGACAGCCCGAGCCCGATGCCGAACATCAGCGGATGCAGCCGTTCGGTGTCGATGCCCACCAGCTGCGCGCCGGTGGGCGACTGCATCAGCGCGCGCACGCCCTTGCCGTAGAGCGTCTTGCGCAGCACGACGATGAGCGCGGCGCTGAAGGCCAGCGCCAGCACGAACAGCAGCAGCTTGTTGCCTGCGAATTGGGCACCGCCGAAGGCCACCGGATCGGTCAGGTAGTCATAGCCGCGCAGGTCGCCGCCCCAGATCATCTGCGCGAAGTTCTGCACCAGGAACATCAGGCCGAAGGCGACCATCAATCCGCGCGCCTCGAACACGTCGAGGTTGGGCGACGTGCGCGTCAGGCGCCGGAAGACCACCCGGTGGATCACGAGGCCCAGCCCCATCAGCGCGCCGAATGTGACCGGCAGCATCAGCAGCGGCGAGATGCCGAGCGTGGTTTGCGCCTGCCAGGTCAGGAAGGCGCCGACCATCAGGAATTCGCCATGCGCGATGTTCAGGATGCGCATCAATCCGTACTGCAGGTTGAGCCCGAGCGCGACGAGCGCGTACACGCCCCCCGTGATCAGACCGGAGGCGATCAGCTCGAGCCAGGACCCGAGGGACATTCAGCACCCGCCCGGCTGCCCGAAGCGTTCTGAACGCCCGGCTGGGGGCCGGCGAACGGGCTGCGCGTCGGGGCTCACGTCACACCCAGGCCGGCTTGCTGGTGTTCAGCGGCGCCGTCGCGCTGGCCTTCGGCCAAACGACCTCGAACTCGCCCTTCTGCCACTGGCTCACGGTGCCGGGGGTGCCGACGTTCTCGCTGCCGTTGAACCGGATCTTGCCGAGGATCGTCGAGTGCTCGGTGCCGGCGACGTAGTCGCGGATGGCCTTGCGGTCCAGGCCGGCCTTGCCGACCGCGTTGGTCAGGATCTCGAGCGCGGCCCAGGTCGCGCCGCTGGCCCAGCGATCGGGCTCCTTCTGCGCACCGAACTTCTTGACATGGGCGTCGAAGTAGGCCTTCGCGCCCGGGCTGGTCTTGCCGTTCCACGACCCCATGCCCATCACGCCTTCGGCGCCCGCGCCCATCACGTTGCGGTAGAGCTGGAACGCGGTGCCGACCGAGGCATAGAAGAACTTCGGGTTGAAGCCGATCTCCTTGCTCTGGCGGCTGGCCAGGATGGTGTCCGGCGGGTAGCTCAGCGCGACGAAGGCATCGGGGTTCTTGTCCTTGATCGAGCGCAGGACCGGTGACAGGTCCTTCACGCCGCCGGGGTAGCTCTTGTCCTCGACGATGTTGATGCCGCTGCCCTGCACGGCGACCTTCAGCGCGGCATAGTTCTCCAGGCCGAACAGGTCGTCGACATAGACCACCGCCATCGAGCGCACGCCGTTCGCCTTGAACATGTCCACCAGCGCGTCCATCATCGGCTTGGGCTGCTGCAGCATCAGGAAGAAGTACGGCAGCTTCATCTCGATCAGGCGGCGGCTCAGCGCGGTCGGCGCCAGGAAGGGGTAGCCGAAGCGGTTGGCCAGCGGCGCGACGGCGAAGTTCGCGCCGCTGCCCCAGGGCGGCAGGATCAGGTCGACCTTGTCGCTGCCCATCAGCTTCTCGTAGGTGCGAACCACGGTCTCGACGTCGCTGCGGTCGTCGGAGCTGACGAGCTCGATCGGGCGTTTCGTGCCCTTGACGCTCAGCCCGCCGGCGGCGTTCTGCTGCTCGGCCCAGAGCAGGTAGTTCGGCTCCTGGCTGACCTGGGCGCCGGTCGTCCACGGACCGGTGCGCGACATCGTGTAGCCGATGCGCACGGGCGCGCCCTGGGCGCGGACGACGGCGGGGAACGCGAGCGCGGCCGGCACGGCGGCCAGGGCCTGGACGACGGTACGGCGCTTCAGGCCGGAGTTGAGATCGCGGTCGGTCATGGTCGGGCTCCTGGGTTCGGGGGGGCGGCGCCAGCGCTGGAGGGCCGGCTTCCTGGACAGGATTGGATTGTTCGGACACCTGGGCCGGCACGCTTTCCTGCGCATGCACGCGGGCTTGCCGATCCGTGCACGACGCGTCGGTGCTTTCCCTGGGACCATGGCCGGGGTCTTGAGAGGGGCTTGGACTGTCGCTACGCTCTCGCACCCCTTCGCGTCACCAGGAGTCCGCCCGATGCCGCCAGCCAGCGTGATGAGCACCGACCAGGTCGCCCCGGCGGAGCGCACGGGGTTCTGGACCGACTGGGTCGACCGCCTGTTCGGCGGGCTGAAGTCCACCCAGTACGGCGACACCGATTTCGACGGCCGCATGTCCACCGTGCGGGCCGGCGACATCGTGCTCACCCGCCTCGAGGCGAACCGGCACCACGTCACGCGCTCGGCCTCGCAGGTGCGGGCCTCGGAGATCGGCTATCTGAAGATCGTGGCGCCGTTCGTCGGCTGTGCCGGGGTCGAGCAGAAGGGCCGCGAGGCCTGGGTCACGCCCGACCAGTGGAGCATCTACGACACGACCGACAGCTACGCGGTGGCCAACCCGGTTCGGGTCGAGCACCTGATCGTGATGCTGCCCAAGGAGCGGCTGGCCGAGCGCGGCCTGGCACTCGACCCGCTGATGGCGCGGCGCCTGGGCGGCAGCGGCGGCGTCGCCCGCCTCGCGCTCGAAACCATGCGCAGCGCGTACCGGGAGTTGCCGACCATGTCGGATGCGGCGGCGCGCGGCGTCGGCGACGCGATCGCCCAGTTCGTCCATCTGTCGATGCTGGAACTCGCCGGGCACGCCACGGCCGTGACGCAGCGCGAGGCGCTGCGCGAGCGCATCAAGCAGCACGTCACGGAGCACCTGGGCGACCCCGAACTCACGGTCGATGGCATCGCGCACGCGCTCAATTGCAGCCGCCGGCAGCTCTACAACGCGTTCTCCGAAGAGCCCGACGGCGTGGCCGGCTACATCCTGCGCCGGCGGCTGGAGGCCTGTCGCCGCAGCTTCGACGACCGCGGCAACGCACACCGATCGATCACCGACATCGCGCTCGGGTTCGGGTTCTCGAACATGGCTCACTTCAGCCGCGTCTTCCGCACCCACCTCGGCATGGCGCCCAGCGACTACCGGCGCGGGGCGCTCGGGCTCGCGGGCTGAGCGGCGCCACGCCCTCTCAGGCCGCCGGCGCCGTGGCCGCCGGGGGTGCGCGCCGGCCGTTCGGGCGCAACGCCGACGGAGCCTCGTTGGCGGCCGCCTCGCTGCCGTTGCCGCGATGGCTGACCGGCGGCCGCGGCACCGGGATCGTGTGCACCTTGATGCCCTGCTGCCCGGCGAGCTTGATGACGTCGCCGATGCCGCCGATGCCGCCCTCGCTCGCCCCCTCGTTCCACAGCGCCAGCAGCGTGACCTCGACGTTGTCGCCGAGTTCGCCGGCCGCCATGATGGCGTGCTGCAGCATCCACAGGTTGTTGCGCCGGCCGACGTTGTAGAACGGCTTGCCCTGCAGCCAGCGCGGCAGCTCGTTGGCGTCGGTGAAGACGGTGATCGGGCTGGCGCCGGTGAGCGTGAGCGCATCGGAATCGGCCGGGCCCTCTCGCACCAGGCGGTGGGCGGTGGAGAAGCGCTCGACCCAGTCCTTGCCGGCCGGTGCCACGTACTGGCCCACATAGGCCGGCCGCGGCAGCGCGAGGCACATGCGCGTGGGGATGCCGCGCTCGCGGCAGACCTCGTGGAACAGCAGGTCGCCGCCGTTGGCCGCAGCCGCGAGCCCGAGCACGACCTTGCTGCAGTGTGCGATCTCCTCGTCCAGGGCGGCGGCGATCGCCGCCCGTGCCGCGTCGACGCACGAGTGCGGGAAGCCATAGCGTGCCGATGCCGGGTTGGCCGGCTTGTCACTGCCGTCGTCGGGCGCATCGGCCGTTGCGGTGCTGCTGTCCAGCCGCAGGCCGACGAAGAGCACGATGCGCTCGGGCACCTTGCTCGGCGTGCGCATGCGCGTGGTGCCGGTGAGCACACGGATGGCGCGCTGGACATTGCTGCCGATGCTGCCGATCTCCCACTTGGGGTCGAAGTCGCGGCCGCCGATGTCCAGGTCGAGGTAGACCTCGAGCGCCCGGCGCATCGAGTCCTCGGCGTTGACCGGGGCGAAGTGCTTGGCTTCCTCGTACAGCTGGGCCACGTGCTCGGGCTGGTCGGAGACGATGCAGCTCACCGCGGCGTCGAGCAGGCTGAACCAGGGATCGGTCACGCCCTGCAGTCCGAGGCGTTCGCGGTCGGACTCGACCGCGAGCTCCAGCGCCGAGATCAACTGGCGGATGCGGTTGATGCGCGCCTCGAGCTCGCGCCCGTCGTCCTGCGGGTGGCGCTGGATACTGCGCCAGTCCTTGGGCCATTTCTGCGCCAGCTCGGCCTGGATCACCAGCAGCGTGAGCGCGTTCAGGCCTGCATAGGAATTGTTGAGGTCGGCCTTGAACGCCTCGGCATAGGCGTCGCAGGCATGCTGCAGCAGCGGGCTCATCAGCGCGGCACGCTGCCATTCGTCCTTGGACAGGCCTTCGACCCGCCACTGCTTGACCCAGGCCTCCTTGAGGTTGCGTCCGGACAGCGAACGCAGCTCGGACAGCCGGTTGGGCGACAGCGAGCGCGTGCGCGACACCCGCGCGAGCGCCTGCTCCGAGCGGGTCATGTCGCTCAGGCGCTGGTAGATCGTGGACAGCACCGTGTTGGCCTCGACGTCGTCGGGATAGCGGCCGACGATCTGTTCCCAGGTCTGCTTGGCGCCATCGATGAAGTTCGACTCGAACTGTGCGCGCCCGACCACGCGCAGGCCCTCGACCTCCCACAGGAAGCCCTCGCACTCCACGGCGAGCAGGCTCAGGTGCTCGCGCCGGCGGTAGCGGCGTGCGCGTTCGACCTCCTCGCGGAACTCGTCGGGCACGGCGATGAAGCGCGCGCGGTCCTCGGCCTCCAATTGCGGCAGCAGCTTGAAGATCGGGCTGTCGGCCTCGTAGGAACTGACGGTGGCGCGCAGCGCATCGGCAAGTCGCTTGATGGTCTTGAGCGGGCTGTCGGCCAGTTCGACCAGGTCGTATTCGAAATAACGGTCGGTCTTGAGGTCGAAGGGGTAGTCGCTCAGATCGCTGCGGATCAGGAAGGTGTACTTGTCGCGGAAGGCCTGGCGGATGCCCAACTCGTAGAAGACGTTGGGGTTGTGGACCGACAGGTCGGCAATCACGAGGTCGGCGGTGATCAGCCGGTTGAACATGTCCTCGCGGATGTTGCCAGCCACGACGACGGCGGTCGCGGTCTCGCCGAGGATGCGCAGGCGCTCGAGTGCCGGCCGGATCAGGCACTGGTCCACGCTGTCGAAATTGACCTTGACGTTCCACTGCGTGGCGCCGCCGACCTGCTCGACCCCCTCCACCAGGGCCCCCGGAACCGCGCCCCCGGCGCGGGACTTCAGCTTCTCGGCGACATCCGCGCGCCGCACACTCAGTTCCTTCGTACCAAATGGGCGCACGATGAATGCGTTCAGCGGCATATCGGCCTCCTGGAGGGGATGGGGCGCCGACAGTAGCGCCGACGGCACCGTGCGCCCATCCCCAGTTTGCCGGAGCAATCGGCGCCGCAGGCGCGTCTCAGCGAGCGCCCGCCAGCGCGCGGGCGAGCCGGTTGTGGCGCTCGATCAAGGGGCCGAGGTCCACGGTCGTGAGCCGACCCTCGCGCACGACGACCCGGCCGTCGACGACGGTGAAGGCCGCCGGCGCAGGTGCACACAGCAGCAAGGCGCCGACCGCGTCGTGCACCGCGCCGCCCGCGAACGCGAGGGTTCGGGTGTCGAACAGCGCAAGATCGGCCGCCATGCCGGGCGCGATCTGGCCGATGTCGTCACGTCCGAGCACCTGCGCGCCGCCGCGCGTGGCCACGGCCAGCATGTCGCGCGCCGTCATCTCGCGCGGGCCCTGGTCGCAACCAAAGGGATCGAGCGATCGCCCCACACGCGCCAGCAGCATCGCGCTGCGTGCCTCGCCGAGCAGGTGCGCACCGTCGTTGCTGGCGCTGCCGTCCACCCCCAGACCGAGCGGCACGCCGGCGTCGAGCATCTGCCGCACCGGGGCGATGCCGGAGCCCAGGCGCATGTTGCTGCACGGGCAGTGTGCGACGCCGGTGCGCGAGCGCGCGAAGGCGGCGACGCCGGCCGGATCGAGCTTGACGCAGTGCGCGTGCCAGACGTCGTCGCCGACCCAGCCGAGCGACTCGGCGTATTCGGCCGGCGTCATCCCGAATTGCGCGCGGCAGTAGGCCACGTCGTGGTCGTTCTCGGCCAGGTGCGTGTGCATCTGCGTACCCAGCGCACGCGCGAGCGCCGCCGATTCGCGCATCAGGTCGCGGCTGACGGTGAAAGGCGAACAGGGCGCGGCGACCACCCGCAGCATCGAGTAGCGGCCGTCGTCGTCGTGGGTCTCGATCACGCGCTGCGTGTCGGCCAGGATGTCGGCCTCGCGCTCGACCAGCGCATCGGGCGGCAGGCCACCGGCCGACTCGCCCACGCTCATGCTGCCGCGCGCGGCATGGAAGCGCATGCCGATCGCGTGCGCGGCCTCGATGCTGTCGTCCAGCCGCACACCGTTGGGAAACAGGTAGAGGTGATCGCTGCTCGTCGTGCAGCCCGACAGCAGCAACTCGGCCATCGCGACCTGCGTCGAGACGCGCACCATCTCCGGCGTCAGCCCGGCCCAGATCGGGTAGAGCGTTCTGAGCCAGCCGAAGAGTTCCGCATCCTGCGCCGCGGGAATCGCGCGCGTGAGCGATTGGCTCATGTGGTGGTGCGTATTGACCAGCCCCGGGATCACCACGTGGCCGCGCGCGTCGATCACCTCGTCGGCGTCGCGCGGCAGCGTGTCGGCAGGGCCGACGGACTCGATCGCGGGGCCACGCACGTAGACGCTGGCGCGCTTCAACTCGCGCCGCTGGTCGTCCATCGTCGCGACGACGTCGGCGTCGCGGATCAGCAAGGTGCGGCCGGGTGCCGACATCGGAGGTTCCACGAAGTACGGGAGTCCCATGATGCCCGAGCCGCGCCTGGCCCGCGCATGCGCGTCAGTGCGGCTGGCGCATCGGCGGCTGCTGGGGTGCCGGCTGGCCGTAGCGGCCGCCCCCATCGGAGTAGCGGCCCCCACCGCGCGGGCCGCCGTGCCAGAGCGGAGGCAGACAGCATGCAGTGAGGAACTGGGTGCCGAGGAGCACTCCCAGCAGGGCGAGCCGACGGACGTTGATGAACCGGAACATGGTGGCCTTTCACGAGCCGCAAGGGGGCCCGTGAAATCCACAACGGCGCCCGGCCGCCGCTGTTGACCCGCTTCTGTTGCGCGCATGTAAAGGGCGCACCCCAGATCAGGTCGTTCGTTGCGACCACCACTCGTCGCCGAACTGACCCTGCATCCAGTTGACGAAGGCATTGACCTTCTCCGGCACATGGCGCGGCGAAGGGAAGACGGCATGGATCTCCTGCGCCGGAAGCGTCCACCGTTCGAGCAGTGGAGCCAGATGGCCGCCATGCAACGACTCGTGCGCCACGTACCGCGGCAGCACGGCCAGGCCCATGCCCGCGCGTGCGGCAGCCAGCAGGGCCGAGAGGTTGTTGCTGCGCATCGGGCCTTTCACGGCGACCGGGTGCGTGCTTCCGTCGGCACCCGTGAAGTGCCAGCGATCGTCACCCTGCACGGTGCTGTAGATCAATGCGGCGTGGCCTGCGAGGTCCGCGGGCCTTTTCGGCGTGCCGGCCGCCGACAGGTAGGACCGGGCTGCGACCAGCACCCAGGGATTCAGGCCGAGGAAGCGCGCGCCGAGCGAGGAGTCGGCCAGCCGCCCCATGCGGATCGCGAGATCCACGCCCTGCTCGACGAGGTTCACGTAGCGGTCTTCGAAGCCGAGGTCGACCTGCAGCCCGGGATGCTGCTGCATGAAGCGCAGGACCAGCGGTGTCACGACACGGCGACCGAAGGCGACCGACGCATTGATGCGCAGCGTGCCCTGCAAGCGGCTCTGCATCAGCGTGGCCACGTTGTCGGCATCGTCCATCTCGCGCAGGATCAGTTTGCACTTGTCGTAGTACAGCGCGCCGACTTCGGTCGGCGTCACGCCGCGTGTGCTGCGGTGGAACAGGCGCGCCTTCAGGCGAGCTTCGAGCGCGGCCACATGCTTGGTCGCGGTTGGCTGCGTGATGCCGAGGTCGGCCGAGGCCTTGCTGAACGAGCCGGTCTCGACGACGCGGATGAAAAGGCGGATGCCGTCGAGGGTGTCCATGGCCGTGCTCCCGAGGATTCAGTCGTCGATGCCGCCACGCCAGCGCCCGACGTCGAAGGCGCTCACGGGCCCGGCCTGCCCGCCCCAGGCTTGGCGCAGGAAGCTGGCGATATCGGCGATCTGTTCGTCGCTCAGCGCGTGCGCGAACGGCGGCATCCCGAAGGGGCGTGGATGTCCGGCCGTGACCGGGCCGAAGCCGCCGAGCGCGATCAGGCGCACGAGGTTGACCGCCGGCTCCATCGTGACGAGCCGGTTGCCGGCGAGTGCGGGCACGACGCTCAGGCCAGCGGGGGTGACACCACCGTCGCCGGCCCTGCCGTGGCAGGCCGCGCAGTGGTCGTCGTACAGCTGGGCGCCACGGTCGCGGCGAGGCGCATCGAGGGGCGCCGCCGGTGCGCGCGCAGCCCCCGGATGTTGCGGCAGGTTCTTCAGGTAGACCGCCATCGCCCGCAGGTCGGCGGCGGGCAGGTACTGCGTGCCGTGCAGCACGACTTCGGCCATCGGACCCGAGGCGCGGCCGCGCGTGGCGATGCCGTCGCGCAGCAGCGCGACGAT
>Ga0209682_10000823_pt1 | contig 10329 bp, 10 predicted proteins | sample DOMMetBare2Fresh_2_FD_187471 | JGI IMG/M metagenome (GOLD analysis project Ga0209682, IMG submission 187471) | Wetland sediment microbial communities from St. Louis River estuary, USA, under dissolved organic matter induced mercury methylation -... | ecosystem: Environmental > Aquatic >...
GAACGCGCCCTATCCCGAGGCGTTCGGCAAGACCTTCGACGAGAGCGGCCTCCTCTGGCCCGGCCCGCCGGACGACGGCTCCCTCTCCGCCGCCTGGAAAGGGGAGCCGGGGATCGATCTCGCCACCTGGGAGGAGCAGTCCGAGCGCTTCACCGGCTTCTTTGGCGCCGCCCTGCGCCTCGCCGCCGCCCGGGACGACTGGGACCTGCTGATGGGCTACTTCCCGACCATCGACGAGGCGGGGCACCAGCTCCTGCTGACCGATCCACGCCAAGCGGCCTTCACGCCCCAGCGGCGGGCCGAGTGCGCCCAGGTCCGCCGCCGCGTCTGGCAGGCGGTGGACCGCGAGCTGGCCGCCCTCCTGCGGATCGTGGACCTGCGCGACACCCGGGTGGTGATCGTGAGCGACCATGGCATGATGCCGATCCACACGGTGCTCGACGTCAATGTCCTGCTGCGTGACAAGGGGCTGCTCGCAGCGGACGGCGGCAAGATCCTGGACGCCGGGACGACCGTCTGGGAGGCCTCCGGCGGCGGCGCTGCCCACGTCTACGTCCGGGACGATGCACCGGACCGGGAGCACCTCCTGACCGAGCTGCGCGACCTTTTCACCGGCTGGACGCTCGACGACGGCGCCCGCCCCATCGCCCACGCCGTCTTCCGCGACGAAGCGGGAGAGATCGGCCTCCGGCATCCGAACAGCGGTGATCTGATCCTCTTCGCCGCCCCCGGCTATGCCTTCTCGGGAGCCGGCTTGAAGGACGGGCACTCCGTCCTGCCCTCCCCCGTCGCCGGAATGCACGGCCACCTGGCGGGTGAGCCGAGCCTGAACAGCATCTACCTCGCCCTCGGTGCCCGGCTTCCCAAGGGGAAGGCAGGCACCGTCCGCAACGTCGAGGTGGCCAGGCGGGTGTCGGAATGGCTCGGCATGGAGCCGCCGCGGAGCGTTCCGCTTGAGCGGCAGGGCCCTCCTTGAGGCGGACGTCGCCGGATCGTGGCCTACTTGAAATACCCCAGCACGTCGATGGCGAGGTGCGCCGTACCCGGCAGGGTGAGGTTGGTCTGGACGTCCATGCTTCCTGCCGGTGTTCCGTTCACGCCGATGATCGCCAGGGTCGACGGGCTGCCCCCGGCGGAGAAAGTGATCGTGGCCACCACGGGCGGCGTGATGCCGCTCGGGAAGAGGAGCAGATAGCCGGAGGAGGTGGGTGCGACGACGGCCGCGTTGACCGCCACCGCCACGGCATCGGCCGGCACGCCGCAGCTTCCCGCGATGGGGAAGGTACGGACACCGCCCGCCAAGGCGGGGCCCCCCACGGGGCCGGCCGGATTGCGCGTATCGACGGCGCGGCAGGGGGTCAGCGAGTAGAAATCCGTGGCGGCCGGCGGCGTGCCCGCGACGATGTTGAAGTTGGCGTTCGAGATGTCGAAGAACACGTTGCCCACGCAGGAGACGCGGATACGGGCCTGGGTCGTCGCCGTGTTGGGCACGGTCACGGTCTCGGAGCCGTCGTTGGCGGTCGACGCCACCAGGTTGGCCGCGAAGGTGTTGCCCCCGTCGGTCGACAGGTCGATCGCCACGTTGGCGCAGGAGACCGGCGCGGCGGTCGTTCCGGCTACGTCCCAGGTCACCGTCTGTGGGCCGGCGCCGATCCAGGTCACCGCGGTGTTGGGCTGGGTGACCTGAAACGGACCGGCCGTGGCATTCACCGTCACGGTGGTCGCGGCCCAGTTGACCCCGCCGCCGCCCGTGCGGTTGTCGCGGGCGGTCAGCCGGAAGGTCATGGTGCGGTTGCGCGTCGACATCGACTCGCCCAGGGCCGGGGTGTTGCTCAGGACGTCGGCCAGGCGGGGGAAGGTGCGGCTCGGCACGGTCAACGGCACGAACGAGCGGAAGATCGGCCGCGCCGCGGCGACGTCGTCGTTGGGCGGCGACTGGGACCCCAGGTCGAATTCCTCCCACATGTAGGTCAGCGCGTCGCCGTCCCCGTCGGTGGCCGAGCCGGTCAACGTAAACGGCGTCTGCTTCGGAATGGTGTACGCCGCACCGGCGTTGACCGTGGGCGGGGTATTGCCGGTCGCGGTGGTCACCGCACAGGAGCTGCCGGTGGCCCCGGTCGAGAAGGAGACGATCTGGTCGAAGCTCCGGGTGTGGAACGTGTCATCGCTGTGCGGCTGGAGGTCCTCGGCACCGCAGATGCCGGCGTAGGCCATGATCGTCGTGCCGCTCCCGGGCTCGTAGGCCGACGATCCGCTGCGGTTGCCGCCGCAATTGCCGGTCGTGCCGTTGAACGTGTGGGCGCCGCCGAACTGGTGCCCCATTTCATGCGCCACGTAGTCGATGTCGAACGGATCGCCGACCGGGTTGGACTGGCCGGTGACGCCGCGCGCCTTGCTCGTCGTGCACGGTACCTGGAGCTGGGCGACCCCGCCGCCGCCGGTCGAGAAGACGTGGCCGACGTCGTAGTTGGCCGTGCCGATGACGGCGTTCAAGTTGCTCTGGTTTTCTCCGAGCATGGTCGAGCCGTTGCCGTTGGTGTAGGGATCGGTGGTGCCGTCGGTGTAGACGACCAGGTTGTTGTTGGCGACGAGCACCATGCGGATGGCCACCTCGCGCTCGTACACACCGTCCACCCGGTTCATCGACACGACCATGGCGTTCAAGGCACAGGAGACGGCCGCCGGGTTGGGGGCGCAGACCGCGGCCGAGTACTCTCCGGTGCCGGCGAGCGCCAGGCGGTAGGTGCGCAGCTGGGTCCCCGAGGCGGCGGCCAGGGCGGCCGGCCGGACCTTGCGCACCGGCTCTTCTCCCCGGCTCTCCGCCGGCACCTCGCAACGGAAGGGCTCTCCGGCCGGCTTCTGCGCATCCGCCTTGAAAGAGGAGAGGACCCAGCGCATCTCGCCCCGGCGGTACGGATCGATGAACACGGTGCCCGACGCCGAGAGCACCATGGCATGGAAGCCGAGAGAGGTGAGGCTCAGGCGGCCGGTGGCGGTCGGATCGTCGATCCCCTGCGCGGTGAAGGTGCGGATTTCGCGGAACCGGTTCGCGAGGGCCGGCTCGAGGATCGGCGACTCCTCGACGCGGAAGCGCTTGTCCGTGCCGTCCGGATAGGGCAGGACGAGCTCGAGCGGTGTCTCGGCGGCCTCGGCCGACCGCTCGGCCGGTGCCAGGGCCAGCCGCCGTTCGAGAGCGTCCACGTCCACCTCCAGCACACGGAAGTGCCGCGGCAGAGGGGTTTCCCATGCACCGTCCCGGGCCGGCAGGGCGTCGAGAGGGCGATCGGTGAAAAGGCGAGAGTCCGCCGCGGCGAGCATGGCGGGAGCGCAGAGCGCAAGACCGAGTGTAAAAAGGGATCGGACACCGCGCTGGAGCATGGGGATTGTCCTCATGAGAGATGGCCGGAACAGGTACAACCGTCCGGCATTGTACTCCAGCGTGTCAGGGAAAAGCCGGAGTAGCCCTTCCGGCTCAACCTCGCCGGGCGATGAAGCGGAAGAGCTCCAGGCAGGCATCCAGAAACTCGCGGTCCGACCGCGCCCGGATGTCGTACTTTTCCCGCACCTTGCGGATCAGCTCGAAAATCGGATCTTGCGGATCGGCGGACCGGCTCTCCTGGCGCGACCGTTCGAAGGCGAGGACGACGTGGCGCATCAGGTCGCCTTCCTCGATCTGCAGGAAGCGGCAGATGCCGGTCAGATAATCCTCGCGGAGCAGCCCCTTGCCCTTCTCCAGCTTGCGGAGCGTCCCGGCATCCATCCCGGCTTCGTGCGCCAGCTCTTCCTGCGAGACCTTGCTCTCTTCGCGGAGACGCTTGATTTCCCTGCCGAAGAACGGACGGAGGATTTCACCGACGTCGTCCTTTCGTTTGCGATCGGGTGCCATTGGCGCGCATCGTAATGACCCTGACGGGAGGCGTCAATGGAGCGGAATCCGGGCTATTTCCCGCTTTGCCGGGATAACTGAAGGCTCAGCGGGAGAACATGCAGGAAATCGGGCTGAAAGCCGTCGAATTCGCCGGGAGCCACGGGATTTCCTGATTCCGGTCCGGCGTCTCGCCTGGAGACGCCGACTTCCGGCGCGAGATGACCCTGCCGGGGGAATTGCGGTACAGTCCGGCCACAGACGCCATGCTCCGCACCGTCGCCGCGACCCGCTATGTCACGCCGCTCCGCGAAGGGGGCTCGCTCCCGGCCCTCGTCGAGGCGAGCGATGACGGGATCTACGTCCTCAAGTTCCGCGGTGCGGGGCAGGGTCCGCTGGCGCTGGTGGCCGAGCTGGTCGCCGGGGAGATCGGGCGCGCGCTCGGCCTCCGGGTCCCCGAGCTGGTGCTCATGGAGGTGGACGCGGCGCTCGGCCGCAACGAGCCGGACGCGGAGATCCGCGAGCTGCTGAAGGGGAGCGTTGGGTTGAACCTCGCCCTCGACTACCTGCCCGGCTCGGTGATGTTCGATCCGGCGGCGAGCGATGCCGCGGAGGCGGATCTCGCCTCGAGCGCGGTCTGGTTCGACGCCTTCGTCACCAACGTCGACCGGACGCCGCGCAACCCCAATCTCCTCTTCTGGCACAAGATGCTCTACTTCATCGACCACGGCGCCGCCCTTTACTTCCATCACGCCTGGCAGAACCTCGAGCAGATGGCGCGGACGCGCTTCCCCGCGGTGCGCGACCACGTGCTCCTCCCCTGGGCGAGCCGCATCGAGGAGGCCGGCGAACGGCTGCGTCCGCTGCTCACCGAGGAGCTGCTCGCGCGCATCCTGGAGGAGGTCCCGGACGAGTGGCTCGCGGCCGCCCCCGGCGAGTCCACCCCGGCCGGGCGGCGGGCCGGCTACCTGGAGTTTTTCACCCGGCGGCTCGCGGCGGCCCCGGCGTTCATCGAGGAGGCGGTGCGTGCCCGGGCACAGCTCATTTGACTACGCCATCCTCCGCGTGGTGCCGCGCGTGGAGCGGGAGGAGTTCCTGAACGCCGGCGTGATTCTGTTCTGCCTGGAAGCTGATTTCCTCGCCGCACGGGTCGAGGTGAACGAGCCGCGGCTCTGCGCCTTCTGGCCGGCTGTGGACGTCGAGATGATCCGCCAGCATCTGGAGGCCATCCCGCGGATCTGCGCCGGCAGCCCGGACGCCGGCCCGATCGCCCGGCTGTCGCGCCGCGAGCGCTTCCACTGGCTGGTGTCGCCGCGCAGCACGGTCCTGCAGGTCTCACCCGCCCATTCCGGCCTCTGCGCGGCGCCCGGGCGCGCGCTCGACGAGCTGTTCCGCCGGATGGTGGCCCTTCCGGGTCCGGAAGCTCCAACCCGATCGAACCAGCCGAAAGGAGAGGGAGATGCTTGAGCCACGGTCCCGTCCAGCGTCGCGCCGGCTCGCCGGAGCCGCGCTCATCCTCCTGGTCTTGGCGAGCCTCGCCCTGGTGGCGGTGCCCGTCTGGCTGATCCGGCCGTTCGCGCCGCAGACGCCGGATGGGCTGGCCGCCGCCTTCTGGCTGCGCCGCCTCGCTCCCTGGCTGACCCTGGGCGCCGTGGCCGCCGCGCTGGCGTGTGCCGCGGGGCTGTGGCGCCGTGCGCGGTGGTGGAGCCGGGCGCTGATCGTCCTGGCCTTCCTGCCGCTCGCGGGTGCCGCGTGGCAGTCCCGCCAGAACGTCTTCGAGAAGATGTTCGCGCCGCTGCCCGGTGCCCGCACCGCCGCCGCCGCGGAGGCCGGCTGGGTCGCCGCGGAGGAGCCGGTGCTCGCGGTCGCCCTGAACGGGGATGCCACGGCGTATCCGGTCCGCCAGGTCGCCTACCATCACATCGTGCAGGACGTGGTGGGCGGCGTGCCGGTGGCCGTCACCTACTGAACGCTCTGTCACACCGGTCTGGTGTGGAGAGCAGAGATCGATGGACGGGTGCTCCGGTTTCATCTCACGGGCATCAACAACCAGAACTTTCTGATGCAGGACGAGCAGACGGGCTCATGGTGGCAGCAGGTGACCGGCGAGGCCCTCTTCGGCCCTCTCAAAGGCCGCAAGCTGGATCTCGTTTTTCACGATGAGATCTCCTTCGGCCTCTGGAAGCAGGAGCATCCGGGAGGCCGGGTGCTGCGCCCGGACGACGGCGCACCCTGGCGGGAGTTTTCGCACGACTGGGAGGCGGAGACGGCGAAGCTGCCGGTGGTCACCCCGCCGCGGCCGGGCGATCCGTTCGGCCCCCGCGAGCTGATCGCGGGCGTCGTCGTGCAGGGTACCGCGAAGGCCTATTCCGTCGCGGCGCTCCGGCGGCAGAGCCCGGTGCTCGACACCGTGGAGGGGACGCCGCTGTTGCTGGTGGCCGGCGAGGACGGCCGGTCGATCCGCGTCTTCGAGCGGACCGTCGACGGGCGCACGCTCACCCTCTTCGCGCAGCCGGGCGGGCCGCCGCTGCGCCTGCTGGATGCCGAGACCGGCAGCACCTGGAGCTTCGCCGGCGAGGCGGTCGGCGGTCCTCTCGCGGGGCGGCGGATGGCGAAGGTCTACGTCCTCCTCGACGACTGGTTCGATTGGCGGACGTACCACCCGGAAACGAGGGTCTGGCGGTGATCGTGTTACCCTTCGTTCAGAGTCGAATCTTCCAGGCAGCCTTTTCCAGAAGGAGAACGTGATGGAGCATCGCGTGCGGCACGGGTCGTGGTTGTCCCTTTTCCTCGTCCTGGTCACGGTCTTCGCGGGCTGCGAGATGCCCCAGAGCGGCGGCGGCGGAACGGCCGGGACGACGTCCGGAACCTCCGGGAGCGAGGCGGAGCGCACGCGCAAGATCGAGGCGAAGGCCGCCGAGATCGAGCGCCACGCCCAGGAGATCCAGAACATGACCGGCACCGAGCAGGAGAAGATCGACGCGGTGAACCAGTTGGAGAAGGAACGCCAGGAGCTTCAGGAGATGCAGGACGCGAAGTGAGGAAGAAGAGCGGTGAGAGAGCTCGCCTCCCACCGCTCCCGTCTCTTCGGTACGCCTAGCCCGTCCAGGGCAGGGTGATCATGTAGACCGTGGTCAACGCGAAGAAGGCCGCCCCGGCGTAGAAGAAGCTCCACCGCATCTTCGTCTTGAACACCAGCCCCAGGCCGGCGAAGAACAGGGCGACGGTATAGAAGACGACCGCGAGGTCGAACTTGTCGCCGTTCTCGTTGGCCTGCCGCCCCTCCTCGAACTTCTTGTCCGCGTCCTCGAACATCTTGGTCCCGGTGGCGAGGGCTTGGTCGATGTACTCGTCGTCGAGCTCGTGGCCCAGCGATGCGAGAAGCACCTCGTCGGGAAGGTCCCGTTCGAGCGCGGTCGCGGCCACGGTCTCGGGGTCGTCGTCTTCCTCCGCGGCGTCCCCGGTGTCGACGGCTTCGACCGCCTGGGCGTCCTCCCCCGCCGGGGCGGCGGCCGGTACGGCTTCCTTCCCGGCGCCGGCCGGCGCCGCTTCCTCGTCCTCTTCATCCTCGACGTAGTAGTCCAAGGGGAGGCCCATGGCCTTGTAGCCGGCCTCGGTCATCTGGTTCGTGTACTGGTAGCTCGCCAGGTCGAGGTTGCGCTCCCGGTCCTGCCCGGAGGCGTCTCGCGCCTGGAGGATGTACCCCTTGGCCGCGGCGACGGCGGCATAGTCGGCGTTGACGTAGACGGTGTCTTCCGTGTACTGGGTGGCCGCCTTGGTGGTCAGCGTGTTGGCCACGCTGAACGCCTCGAGCTGCTTGCCTCCCCACTGGCCCCCCTGCTGGCCCGCCAAGGCGGCGCCGAGGGCGGTCAGCCCGAGCAGAATGGCGGTGGCCAGCTCGAACTTGTCGAAAGGCTTGTTTTCGGAATCCTGGTCTTCGGAGCTCATTACGCTCTCCTCGGTATTCAAGGCATGAAGGGAGTGCGGGACGGCCACGAGAACGCTGCTCCGCTCGCGGACCGCCGACGATCGCACTGGCTTCTGGAACGACCGGGAGACGATAGCACAGGGAGCACAGGGGGAGACCCGCCCGTCGAGGCGGTCCGGGAGGTGGCGTATGATGCCTCCATTGAGGGCTCGGGCGATGCGGCGTTCCCTTGTCTCCACTCTTCTCCTTCTGGCTCCTTGCGCGGTGCACGCCGCCGGCTGGCCGACGGCCGGGCACGATGCGCGGCGCACCGGCCAGAGCGACGTGGCCGGTCCCCGCTCGCCCACCGCGGTGGAAACCTTCGTGGCCACGGGCGAGCAGTCGATCAACGTGCCGGCCACCATCGCCGCCGATGGACGGCTGTTTTTCGGGACCTGGGGTGTCGTGCGCAGCTTCGGATCGGACGACCGGACCCGGTGGGCCAAGTACGACGGCAAGGTCTTCGCCCTCGATCCCTCCCTGGCCTCTGCCTGGATCTCCGGCGGCCACCGCGTGCCGTATTGCTACTCCTATCCGGGCCGCGCGGCGACTCCGGGTTTCTGCCCGGAGGGGGGCACGCTCCACGGCTACAACGGCACCTTCGAGGGGACCGGAGCGCTCAGCGCCGATGGCGGCGTCCTCTATTTCGGCCGGGGCGACGGCAAGCTCTACGCCTTCGACGTGGCCACCGGAGAGGAGCTCTGGGCGTTCAGCACCTTCAATCCGCGCGACCGCGCGGACCCCGACGGCGGCGGGGAGGTGGTGGCAGGCCCCCTGGTCGCGCCCGACGGCACGATCTATTTCGCCTCCGTCGCGGCCGGCCCGTACGAGAGCAACGCCGTCTACGCCGTGACCCCGGACGGCCACCTGCGCTGGCGCTACCCGGCCCTCCAAAAGTCCCGCAGGAACACCTTCTGGGCGGCGCCCGCCCTGTCGCCCGACGGCAAGACCCTGTACGTGGCAGCCGCCTGGGGTCCCCATGCCGCCCAGTGGGACATCAGGATCCCCGGCGCCGTGCTCGCCTTCGACCTGGCGAAGCGGAGCGGCACGGGCGACCAGCGGCTCAAATGGGAGTACCGCCCGGTCAACGCGGGGGAATGGTGGAAGCCGGCGGTGTGGCCGACCCGCCTGGCGGTCGGATCGGACGGCACGATCTACGCCGCCGGGCCTGAATTCACCCTGGGCGGCGGGACCGCGGTCGTCTTCGCCCTGCGCGACCGCGGACAGCGCGCCGAGCTCGCCTGGCCGCGCATGGTGGCCGTGGACCGCGGTCGCGCCGCCCTGTCGCTCGGCCTCGCCCTGCGGGAGGCGGGGGGTGTCACCCGCCGCGTCTATGTCACCTCGGGCAACGTCTACACGCCGGGAGGCTACAAGGCCGGTGGCAAGTTGGTGGCCCTCCACCCCAAGACCGGAGCCGCGCTCTGGGCCAAGCCGTTCGATCCCGAGGAGCACGGCGGCACCGGATCGATGACCGGCATCGCCCTGGACAAGAGCGGCGTGATCTATACCGGCGTGTCCGGCCGCAACGACGGAGGCCGCGTCTTCGCCATCGGCGAGGACGGGCGGCTCCTCTGGCAGCGCACCGTGGGCGGGCTGCTGGAGTGGGCGCAGCCCGTGCTCGGGCCGGACGGCGCTCTCTATGTCGCCGACACCCGCCGCTGCGCGCTCGCCTTCCTCCCTCTCGAATCGGGAGCCTGCGCCGGCGTGAGCCTCGATCCCACCCTCTACCGATTCAGCCCCTGAGCCCCATGCATCGCGCGCACTCGCAGAGCCTCGCCGGCGCCCCCCGCGAAGGCGGGCTCCCGACCCTCCGGGGCTCCCGGGTGCTCCTGCGCCACCTCACCACGGACGACATCGGCGCTCTCCACGCGATCTTTTCGGACCCGGAGGTCGCGCGCTACCTGGCGATCGCGCGCCAGACGAGCCGGGAGGAGACGGAGCGCTTCCTCGCCGGCATCCACGACGGGTTCCAGACCCGCACCCTCTATCAATGGGGGATCGAGCACGCCGGCCACGTCGTCGGGACCTGCACCCTCGGCGGGATCGACTGGGAGAACCGGCGCGCCGAGATCGGCTTCGCCCTCGGGCGGTCCGCCTGGGGCCAGGGCCTCATGCCCGACGCCCTGACCGCCGTTCTCGACCACGCCTTCGGCGATCTCGGCCTCCACCGCATCGAGGCCGACGTGGACCCGCGCAACACCCCGTCGCTCCGCCTGCTCGAAAAGCTCGGCTTCCGCCGCGAGGGCTATCTCCGCGAGCGCTATCTCAAGGACGGCGAGATTCAGGACTCGGTGATCTTCGGGCTGCTCCGGGGGGACCGGCTCGCTCCGCGCGACGCCTCCTCCACCAGGTAGAGCAGCGACACGTAGGGCAGCCCGGTCGCCTGGGTCATCCCGATCTCACAGGTCAGGTTGTTCGAGCACCGCCGGTCGAAGCCTCCGGCGTGCACTTCGGCGGCTTCCGGGGCCACCGCGCCGGCGGTGAGTTCGGGGTAGCG